>Ga0164241_10000913_pt1 | contig 42550 bp, 37 predicted proteins | sample OricomyardsoilBY_FD_108780 | JGI IMG/M metagenome (GOLD analysis project Ga0164241, IMG submission 108780) | Backyard soil microbial communities from Emeryville, California, USA - Original compost - Back yard soil (BY) | ecosystem: Environmental > Terrestrial > Soil > Unclassified | place: USA... | reverse complement strand
GGTTTTGCGGAGTCAGCCGCTGCGCCCGATACAGGGTCTGCGGCAAGGTCAGGGGCAGGGGGCGCGGCGCTCACGTCCCAGCCCTCAAACGCCTTGCGGTCCTGTTCGCGGGGAAGGTTGCGCACCAGCCGGTCGATCATCGCGGCAGCATTGGAATCGCGCATCGCCAGATCAACAAGTGCGCCGCCCAGAATGATCTTGCGCCGCGTATCCAGCTTGCGCGCCTTGGTTGCTTCCCGGTTCTTCAACGCGAGAAGCCTGGCTTTCGCCTGGGCATAGCGCTTTTCGGCGCGTTCGAGTTCTGTCTCAGCCATTCGTACCTTCACACACGCAAGGAAGCCCCGGACATCTTTGGGTTGAATGCCGGATTGACGATGCAAGGTCAAGCGTTTACCCGTAGGCCTGTAAAGGACAAGGGCGCACTTATGCAAACTCTTCACCTGCGGTTTCGAGATTTGCGCGCGATGCTCTTGGGGCAACGCCCCAGCCGATGGCCAACCCCGTCGATGCAACCTGCATCGATATGGAAGGGCGCGCTGCCCCTTCCAAACCTTCCCAAGCCAACGTCAGCCGTTGGATCGCGTCCCGGAATTCCGCGCCTGCAGTTTGCCCGAAGCCCCTCGCAGGGGGCCGGTCTGCCGCTGGCGTCTCCGTTCCGGGAACCTTCCGTTTGTGGTGCTGCCACACCTGACGGAAGCCGGGTTTGCCGCGCTCCGCTTGTCCGGCAAACCGCCCGTGATCTGTTCCCAAATCCCGCCCCCCATGAGGCTGGGGATTTGGGAACAGATCACGGGCAAGCCCGCACCTCGGAGGTCTGTGAGACCCCTTCGCTCGGGCTGTCTTTTCCCCGAAGGTCCGCACCCTGCAACGCGGCTGCCTTCGGGGCAACGACGGCTGACCCGGCGGCCACTGGCGGGGCATTGGCCGGGGTCAGCAGCGGCTCGCACCGCCGGGGTGCGTGCGCGCTGCGCCAGCGCTCATCATTGCCGGGAGGGTAGGGCGCTTGGCCAGCTACCACCTCTCCGTCAAGACGATCAAACGCAGCGCCGGGCGATCCGCCACGGCGGCGGCGGCCTACCGCTCGGCCTCTGTCATCTCGTGCGACCGCGAAGGCCGCGAGCATGACTACACCGCGAAGCGCGGCGTTGAGGCTAGCTTCATTCTCGCGCCCGAGGATGCGCCGTCCTGGGTGCAGGACCGCTCAGCTCTCTGGAATGCTGCCGAGGCGCGCGAGACCCGGTCCAACTCCGTAACCGCCCGCGAGTGGGAGTTGGCCTTACCGTCCGAGGTGTCGGACGCTGCGCGGCTCGAGATCACCCGGGCCTTCGCCGAGGCGCTTGTCGAGCGCTACGGCGTGGCGGCAGATGTGGCGATCCATGCGCCGCACCGTGAGGGCGATCAGCGCAACCACCACGCGCATATTCTGACGACGACGCGGGTGATGGGGGCAGAGGGGTTAACCGACAAAACCCGCGTGCTCGATTCCGCCCAGTCCGGTGGTCCGGAGATCGAAGCGATGCGCGGGGTTTGGGCAGCGCTGCAAAACCACGCGCTTGAAAGGGCAGGGCAGGAGGACCGGGTCGATCATCGCACATTGGAGGTGCAGCGCGACGAGGCGCTGTCCCAGGGTGACACGCTGAAGGCCGAAGAACTGGACCGCGAGCCCGAGCTGAAGCTCGGCCCCGCCGCCAATGCCATCGAGCGCCGAGAGCAGCGCGCGGCGGAGGTGGAGGGCCGCGCCTATGAACCGCTGACCCAGCGGGGCGCGAGGGTCCATGCGACCCGTCAGGCAAAAGCCCTGTTTGCAGAAATGCGCGAGCGGCTGGATCTGGCGCGCGAGGTTTACGCAGGAGCCCGGGAAGAGGGCCAAGGTCATGTCAGCGCCGGGCTTGCCGCATTGCGTGCGGTAGCGGGACGACAGGCAAAAGAGCTGGACCAGGACGAAATCAAAGCCCGCCTCGAGCGCATTGCAGGGCGGGAGCAGGGGGCAGATGAAACCAGCCAAGGGGCAGGGGCTGACGCCATCCGCGACCGGCTCAACCAAGTGCTTGGCCGGAACAAGCCTGATCCGCGTCAGGAACAGCCGCAGCGGGAGGAAGAGCGCGAAAAGCAACGGCAGCTTGAGCTGGATCGGCTGCGAGCAAGGGATAAAGATCGGGGGTGGGAGATTTGAGAAAAGCGGGTGCGCCCGTGCAGGGCGTTCTCGAAGAATGGGTTACGGGCAAGGTGGAAGTGTAGCGCGAAGAGCTGTCTGAACTTCCTGCCATACGCCGGTGCTGCTGGACTCACACATAACAGTGGTCGTGCACTCAACGATAATCGCTCCAAAAAAGTTGGCACATAGATCGTGCGAGGTCTGGGGTCATTCCTTCCTTTAAAGCTTGGGCTGCCTCACACTTGCGGAATGCTTCAAGGTCCATACGGTGCTGCGCAGCTTTGTATTGTTGCAATCCCCACCATGCGATTGCCGCAATGAGCATGATGCACGTAAGTGCAACCAGTGCCTTCAGCCATCCGTTCAATTTGCCTCCTGTTCCGCCCGAAAGCGATGCACTGTATCTACGCTTTTGGGTGCGTTCCATGCGTGACCACTTCTATAGGGAAATTGGATTTCCCGAACAATGATGAAACAATCCCGATGACCGAGGTCGGGCTTTGATCTACCGAGGACAGGCGCGGGGATCGACGGGCAGGGCCCGCTTACCGCACCCCTGACGACATCTGAATCTTAGTTTCCGCCTGCCATCCGGGCAGGCCCGAGAAAACCGGCAAGCGCCACCGCTAGCGGCGTCGGTTCCGGTCGAGAATTCCGGTTCCTCCCACGCGCAGGCACGCGGTTCCCTCCCAATTTCACGCCCTCCACCCAGTTGTCACGGGCCTGCCCGGCCGCAGGACGGGCTTTGCCCTTACCTGCTCTGCCGTCCGGAATGCATGGGCATTCCAGACAACAGAACAGGAAGGCCCGCCCATTGGCGGAACAGGGAAGAAAAGCCCGGCCCGCCCGACACCGGAGGGTCACAAATGACCGATGCTAAATTTGACGTTTACAGCCATGTCACGGAGCAGATCATCGCCCAGATTGAAGCGGGAACCCCGCCTTGGCGCAAGCCCTGGACCGGAGGAGCCGCAGGCACAGCCCTGCCCATGCGGTGGAACGGCGAAGCCTATCGCGGCATCAATATTCTGATGCTTTGGGCGATGGCCTCTGTAAAGGGCTACAACTCAGAACGTTGGATGACCTTCAAGCAGGCGCAAGAGCTTGGGGGCCATGTGCGCAAGGGTGAGAAGTCTTCTACCGTGGTCAAGTTCGGCACCGTCGAGCGCGAAGACGAAAACGGCGAAGAACGTCAGATCCCTTACGCCCGCGCCTATCGTGTTTTCAACGCGGATCAGATCGAAGGGCTTGCCGCTGATTTCTACCGTCTGCCCGATCCACCCCGCGATCTTGGCACTGTGGCAGATCCAGAGCTTGAGGCATTCTTTGTGGCGACCGGCGCGCAGATCGACAGCACCGAGGAGCCGCGCGCTTATTACAATCTGGAAGCCGACCGTATCCACATGCCGCTGATTTCTACCTTTCACCGCGCGGCAGGTTACTACGGTACCTTGGCGCATGAGCTGACCCACTGGACGGGGGCCGCGCAGCGGCTGGACCGGTTCAGTCGCTTCAATGACCGCAAGGCCTATGCGTTCGAAGAGCTGGTGGCCGAAATCGGAAATTGTATGCTTTGCGCCCAGCTTGGCCTTAAGCCGAAATTTGATCAGAGCGCCGCCTATGTGGGCGGATGGCTCACCGCGCTGAAGGAGGACAACCGGGCAATTTTCAGGGCAGCATCCGAGGCACAGAAGGCCGTGGATTACATCATGGCCCGCGCTGCACAGGTTGACAGGATGGCAGCCGAGTAAGGTCTAATCGCACTGAAAGATTGAAGGCCCCTGCAATTTGGCGGGGGCTTTTTGCTTGGAGGCGCAGCCCTAGCGGAGGATGGGTTTAGGATGACCTGGCGGCGGACAACCTGAAGGCCGACCGCCGCCAGGCCCGGCGCTTCGCGCGGACGGGCATAGAATGCCCGAGGGTGGGGAAATTAGTGAGTGAGCCGCGAGAAAGACTTAGGCGATCTCATCAATTGTGCCTGCCATCAGCTTTGGCAGAAAATCAGATCGGATTTCTTCCAGTTTCTGTGCATAGGCATCACGTCGGTTGAATCCGAAGGTTCGTTCAGTAAATGAACTTTTTTTCGTCGGCTCTTTATTCCAGCGCGCGAGAATATAGAAATTGTTCTTAAGATAATACCCAACGACCTTGCAGGTCCGGAGCGGGCTTTCCTCTTTGATCTGGTCGAGCTCACCATGCTGCGTTTGTTGAGCAAGCTGCTTCGAACTCGGCCATGTCACCTGCCAACGTCTGCCAGTTTGGTCGAGCACGCAAACCTTCGCAACTTTATCCAGATGTGCTACTTGCCATTCTTCTATAGGGAATTCCTTCTTTTCACCCTCTGAAAGGCTCACAGGTTTCAGGCGGCTTAAATCGTCTGCGTTCCGAAATTTGCCGTCTCGCCAGAGACGACGACGAAATAAGCGGCTCTTGAGATCAGGAGGGTTATAGGAATACTCGATAGCATCGAGTGTAACAGGCCTTCGCCCAACGCATCTTACAACAATCTTGTATTTGGGGCGCGGGACGCCATTCGAAACCTCGAAGTCAAAAGCGGCCTCACACTTTAACCGTGCTTGATCGCGTTTCTGGTGTCGAAATCGCAACCAGAGCCCAAGAATACCCGTGATCGTGCCGATTGTGCCTGTGACGGCCCCCCATATGGCGACCGCTTGAGTGCCTGTGAGTGCGGAGAAGTCTATCCACCCAGCCATTTGGTCACACTACGCTTTCCAGCAGCGCCCACCGATGGTCTGCCGGAATCGGATCGGCTTTGATGTGGCGCTTCAGGGTCTTACGGTTGAACAAATTCATGAATTAACGGTCTTTCTTATTGCCGCCCCACGGCAGCGAAACATAGAGATCGCACATGAGGGCGAAGCGCTCTTCAAAGGGCGGCAGATCACCAATTTCCAAGGCGAGCGTCTCCCAGTCAACTTGGGCGCGTTTCTTGACCTCTGGATTGTCCATAGAGTCCTGCTTCGCGTCGATGCCACGGCTGCGGCATTTCTCGATCAGCGTAGCCAAGATTGTGGCTTTGTCATCGCCGCTAAAATCGTGGTCGTCGATCAGGAACGCGATGTCATAGACGTCCTGCCTTCGATTGCGCTTTCGTACCGGCTGTTGAAGCAAGGCGCGGAATTTTTCTGCAATCAGCTCGTGAATGGTGAAGGCGCGCACCGCCACGCCCGCACCCATCAGGTTCAACTCTTGGAAGTTGTAAACGTGGTCGCGGAAGCTGATTTCAACATCGAGAACCCGGCTTGCTTTTCCTTCGGCCAATCTGGCCGCCTCCGCTGTTCCTCGCTTGGCCGAGCCGATACGCACGCGCAGCGCAGGGAATGCGTGACCCTCAAAATTCTCGGCACGCGGCATCTTCTCCACTGTTTGCACCCGGCAGAGAAGATCGAGATACCCAAGCTTGATCGCTGCTTGTGGCAGAAGCTCGTTCAGCTCAGAGGTGATCTTTTCCGTCAGACCGGCGGGTTCTGCCATAGAGGTAAAGTCCACATCTCCGGTAACCCGAGTGCTTTTGAAGGCCAGCGCCATCACTGTCCCGCCCTTCAAAACGAGCTTTTTTGCCAACGAAGGGGCCAAACCGATTGCCCCAAGGATAATTTCGGTCACCTGCCGGTCGCGATATCGCGTGGGGTCGGCGCGGGAGGCCTCTACCCATGCACGAACATCAACATCAACGATGTCGAACTCGACGTCCTTTGCGTGATCATCGGCCTCAGACATTGATTGAAATCATCCAGCGTTCAGAGAATTCGGGCGCATAGTCTGCATCGGGATCAAGCTTGCGCGACCCGCCCCTTTGGGCAAACTTCTCCCAGTTGTGCAGCGCCGGGTGATCTATGTCCATGATCTCAGACAAAATATAACCCGCGCGAACCTTAACGATCTTGATGTCGAGCTGATCTATCGCGGCAACGATCTCCGGAACCCATTGGCCCGCTTCATTTTCCCAAACATCCAGAACATGGCGCATGCCCCCACAAAGCTGCGGTTCAGCAAGCATGTCAGCGAAAGTTTGACCAATTGAGGTGATCCGCGTTTCCTCACCACTTACGGACGATGGAGACCATGGGTGACTTGAGACATGCAAAACGACGGGGCGACGACGGATCGTATCTTTGAATCCAGATTTGTTCAGAGCTGGCTTTGAGGTCGCGGCGAGGCCGGGCAAGTCTTTATGAAGACGTTCATCGCGGAGGGCATTCCAAAGCGCACGCTTTGGGGTTGTCAGATGGAGTGCCTGTGGGCTGCGATCAGTAAGCCCATAGCGTTGCATGGCAGACAGGTGAGAGACGTAGGCAAAGGGATCAGCGATGCAGGCGACCTCTTCCGCCGAACCCGCTCTTGTCGATTGCGTGACACGCCAGATGCCCGAGCGGAAGTCAGTGTCCATGACAAGCGTTTTACGCGCCTCAAGGCGACGCAATGCATTTTTTGCGCGAGTTTGGTCCCAATCTTGCGGGAGGCGCTTCAAGGGCTCGCCGTCCAGCGCTTTTTTCTGAAACAGGCGGTAGCCTAAGACAAAGAAATCGTAGAAGGTTACGATCGGCAAGTCCTTATCATTAAGGAACTTCTCGAGACCTTCAGTGAAGTTCATCTTCCATCCATACCCATATGTCCTAAGGACATATGGGTATGGATGGAAGTATGTCAAGGGCAATCGCTCAAGCAGGATGGCTCAGAAGTAGGTGCAAGAGTGATATCTATATGTCCTAAGGACATATAGATATCACTCTCAGATGTAAATAGAAGCTTTATGGAAAGGCTTGAGTTTTGGACGGTTCTCACCTCACAGCGGCTATCGTGCGTCAAGCAGCGGCCTCTTCCAGTCGGACACCATGTTGCTCGTTGATCATTCGAAATCTCCAGTTTGCGAGGTGCGTCGGATCAGCGAAAAGTTCGGTCACGCGCGCGGAAACCGCATCGTCCCGAGCGCCAACACAAGGATAGAAGCCACATCTTCCGAGGGTGACGCCCTCGAATCCCTCGTCCGTCTGAGAAATGAGGATCATCGCGCCCCACCAGTTATTTCCGGTTAGCGGGAGAAGGAGCCGAGCGCCAGGGACAAGGCGCGTCGACCACGCTTCAGGCACATGGGTGACGCCTGCGAAAGCGACGATCAGATCGAACTTATCCTCGCCAGCGAGTTCCGTCGCCGCATTCCCGTGGCGGACCTCAACATTCGGACGATCAGCGACGTTGGCAGTCGCGCGTTCGGCGAGACCAGCCTCCACCTCGTAGGCGAGGACCTGCCCTCTGGGCCAGCGAGTGTAATAGCCGACGCCCGCGCCGACTTGGAGGATGCGCGCGCCGGTCTTCACGTCCGCAAGGGCCAAGAGGCGCGACCAAAGACCGGGATCGCCTATGTTGATGCCTTTGTCCTCGTCGAGGACGATTAGGACGGTGTTGTAAAGCCATTTGGGGTCCGCGTCCGGCGTCTCTCGAACTGGCAAGGTGAACCCTGCGAGCGGCGAGCGGTATCGCCATGGTCCAGGACCCGCAAAGGTTTCGCGCGGGACGGAGCGGAAGGCGTCGAGAACCGGCTCCGTCGCGGGTCCTGCGTCGAGCGCACCCAGAATACGAAGCTGGTCGGCGAATCGGTCGGCATGCATTAGCGGACTCCGGATGTTCGATTTGCCTCCCATTTTAGGATCCAGATGCCTTTTGCGGAACCCTGAAGGCGCGCACGAGGAATGACGTTGGTGGGTCGGCGCAGTCTACCGCTCCTGCAGCTCACGTAGCGCCAAGCCGCAATTCGTCTGCAGTTTTGTCCAATAGCCGAATTCGCACAACAACCCCGAGTCATAACGCATCGGTCAAAAACGGCCGTTTTTGGAAAGGCAGCGATCAGGGCTGGTTTCCGCTTCCAAAAACCACGTTCATAACTTAGGCATGTTGTGAACGTATTTGGAGCGGCCCGATGATCTTTGGCTATGCGCGCGTCTCGACACAAGAGCAGAACCTCGACGCCCAGCTCGAAGCTTTGAGCAGGGCAGGGGCGGAGCGGGTGTTTTCCGAGAAGATCTCCGGCAAAGACGCAAAGCGGCCCGAACTCCAGGCTCTCATGTCGCAACTGCGCCGAGGCGATGTCGTCACCGTCGCGAAATATGATCGTCTGTCGCGGTCATTGCCCGATCTGTTGCGGATCGTCTCAGAGATCGAGGCGCAAGGAGCGGACTTCAGGTCGTTGGCAGAGCAGATCGACACGACAACCCCGGCAGGGCGGCTGGCGTTTCATGTCTTTGCATCAATCGCCCAGTTCGAACGTGAGCGGATCGTCGAGCGAACGAAGGAAGGCCTTGCTGCCGCCCGCAAACGTGGCCGCATTGGCGGACGTCCTAACGCCTTGTCGTCCGAGCAAAGGAATGAAGTCCGCAAACTCCGCGACCATGAGCGCCGGTCCATCGCGGAACTTGCCCGGCTATTTCGCGTAAGCCCGAACACGATCAGGAGGGCGTGAGAAGGCGTGAATGGACATCGATAGGTTTCAATTGGTCGACCGCCGCCAAACTTACTGGCCAAAATGCTGAACGAAGTCGGAGCCAACAGTTGTCGGAACGGCTCAGCAGCGCTTGGCCAACCGGATCAAACCTGCCATTCTCTTCATGGTTGAGCAGGGGAGTGCGAAATGGGTCTAGAGGATCAGAAGATCGAGGGTGTCCCACAGTTCGTAAGCTATTTTGTACCGGTCATTGAACTCATGCGCGACCTTGGCGGAAAGGCCCAACCGCGTCAGATCTTCGACGAGTTGATCAAGCGACACGCCATCCCTGAGCACTTCCTGTCACTGACCAACAAAAATGGCGGTTCCAAATTCGAAAACCGCGTACATTTCTCAAGGTTCTACCTCTCTAAGGCAGGGATGATGACTTCTCCTCGGCGGGGGATCTGGGAACTGACCGAGCAAGGATGGAATGCGGAACTGTCCCAGGATTGGGCCGCCGATGTCTTTCGGCGCGCTCGAGTCAATTTTTCGGGTGATGAAGATGAGCAGGACGCGCCAGTTGAGGACCTGAGTCCGACAGGTGTGAACTATTGGTTTGTCGGCGCAACTTGGTCGGATGGTGACCAGTCCGAGCGGTTCTTAAAGGAGGGCATCTGGAAGAACGGCTCCGAGGATAAGTTCTCCAAACTTGTCAAGCAGATGAAGCCATACGATCGAATAGCGATCAAAGCCTCCTTTACCCGAAAGTACGACGTACCTTTTGAGAACCATGGTCGTGCGGCGAGTGTCATGAGGATCAAAGCGATCGGAACGATTATCGCGAATCGAGGAGATGGTTTAACGGTTGAGGTGGACTGGCAGGAGTTGGACCCGCCCAAGGACTGGTATCTCTATACATACCGAACGACTGTTGCTCGGGCGCGCGTTGAAGAAGATGACATGGCGCGCCGATTGGTGGCCTTCACCTTTGACTCTGCCACCCAGGACTTTGGCTACTTCCTCAGTCACCCTTATTGGGCTGAACGTTTTGCCCCAGAGTTGGATCCACTCAGCGCCATCGAAGCAGAAGACGCGGTGGAAGACGAAAGTGCTCTTAGTCCAGAGACTGCACCCTACACGGTAAGCGACATTGTCGCCGAGGGAGGCTTTCTCGGACTAGATTGGTTGGATGGTCTTGTTAATCGCTTGGCAACAAAGAAAAACCTTATCCTTCAAGGACCGCCAGGAACTGGAAAAACTTGGCTGGCGAAGAGATTGGCAAAGGCCCTGATCGGCAGGAGTACGCCTCTGCCAGATCAGCTCCGCTCGGTTCAGTTTCACCCGTCGCTCTCCTACGAGGACTTCGTGCGCGGCTATCGCCCTTCCGGCAACGGACTAAGTCTGACCGACGGGATCTTCTTGCAGGTTGTCGAAGCTGCCCGAGCACAACCGGATTTGGCGCATGTTCTGATCATCGAAGAAATCAATCGAGGTAACCCTGCGCAGGTGTTTGGTGAGATGCTGACTCTGCTCGAAAACACCAAGCGCAACCGGATGGATGCGATGGAACTCGCCTATCGAAAGATACCGGGCGAGAAGATCCATGTGCCTGAGAATCTGCACATCATTGGCACAATGAATATCGCAGACCGCTCTCTGGCCTTGGTCGATTTGGCATTGCGTCGGAGGTTTGCCTTTGTCACGCTGGAACCCCAGCTAAACGAGGCATGGGCCGACTGGTGCAGAGACAGGGACTTCCCAGATGACGTGATTGCCCTGATCCGCGAAAGAATGAATTCTTTGAATGAGACCATAGCAGCGGATCGGGCGCTTGGTCCGCAGTTCCGAGTTGGTCATTCGTACGTGACCCCCGGAGACGATATCGACGACCCACGGGCATGGTTTGCAGAAGTTATCGACACAGAGATAGCTCCGCTTCTGGAAGAATATTGGTTCGACGCCCCCGATCGAGCACGGCAAGCCGCACAGGCTTTGCGCGGCGGGCTCTAATGGCTGAGCCGATCCCCCTCCGGAATGTCTGGCTGCTGTTTCTGTATGCCGCGGATCTTGTCCAGTTTCGTGACCGTTTCGATCATCAGGTTGAGACCGCGCGGGATCTGCCTGACTTGGTCGCGCGGTTGCTCACTCAAGTGGTCGACGAACGCCTCCGGCGCAACCTGTCACGCGGTTATCGTCCGCGCGCAGCAACACTTTCAAGGGTCCGCGGTCGGATCGATATGCTCGAAACTGTCACCTCGCGTCTTATGGATCGGGGCCGTATTGCCTGCCGCTTCGAAGACCATACGATGGACACTCCCAGAAACCGGCTTGTTCGGGCGGCTCTCGACCGACTGGCTATGTCAGTGGCGGACGATCTCGTAGCCCATCGTTGTCGACAATTGTCCGGCGACTTCAAACGCCAAGGCGTTCTTGGCCCGCGCCCCTCTTGGGCGGACCTTGCACCTGATCAGATTGGCCGCAACGAAAGCGCAGACCGTCTTATGGTGGCGTTGTCACGGATGGTGTTTGACGTGATTATTCCGACCGAGGATGCAGGCATTAGCACGGGCACTTTGCCCAATACGACGGACCGGCTGATCCGCCGGCTGTTTGAGCGAGCGGTGGGCAACGCCTTGCGCCTTGAATTGCAGCCCATGGGTTGGATCGTGTCACCGGGGAGCCGCCTCAAATGGCCAATCGTCGGCGCATCCCCCGGGATGGCAGCAATCCTGCCAGGGATGCAGACAGATATCGAGCTCAACCATCTCGGGTCGGGCAGGCGGGTGGTGATCGATACAAAATTCACAGCAATATTTACCTCTTCGGTTTATCGCGAACACATCCTGAAAAGCGGTTACCTCTATCAGCTCTACAGCTACCTTCGAACTCAAGAGCTGCAGGAAGACCCTGCGAGCCTGACAGCGGAAGGTATGCTGCTGCACCCACAAACCGGGGGAAGTGTCGACGAGGAGATGATCGTCCAAGGGCACAAGCTGAGGTTCAAGACGATTGATCTCACGGGCGATTCAGCGTCGTTTGAGAGACACTTGCGAGGGGCAATAGAGGGGGCAAAGGACATGGGAGCGGTTGACAGATTACACATCTATCTGGATCATTAAGGTGACTGTGGCCACCCAGCCAAATCGAGTGAGGCCGATACAAGGCTTCGGATACCAAGACCCGCAAGTGCCGGTCGAGGTCGTTCCATGCTGCGCCGCCGTGTTTCGCCAAGGGACCGTTCTGAGGTGGCCGCTGAACACTGCGCCCGCTCGCGGCAATTCGCAAATTGAAACACTTAGTTAAGCGGATGGTCATGGCGATTCGTCGCGCCCGAGCATGACACAGCAATCGTAGGAGGGATTCATCAGTGCTTCTTAAAATGGTCAGGGAAACCTACGACAGGTATCTGACGGATCCGGCGACGGACTCATTTCTCATGAAGATCCCCCGCGACGCGCAGATGGAGCGATACCAGCGGGTTAAGATGGTTCGTGACGTCGTGTATCGGGCCATTCCGTTCATCATCGAACCAACTGCACTTGACCTGATCACCAGTGTCCAATCCGGCATAAAGTTGGTCGAAGATTTCGGCCCATTGTTGCTCGAAGCCCCGCTACCGTTCGAGACGGTCTGGATAGAGTTCGAGGAAGATTTCGGAGGGACGCGGAGTGAATCCGCTGTTCTGGTCCAGCAGGTTGGCGAAAAGAGATTGGTCTGTAGCTTTCATCGGCTTCCGGGCCAGCCTCCTCTGGAGCCCTTGTTGTTTCTGACCGTAGACAACCAAGCAAAACTCGACATCCGGGCAGATCCGTTCACCTCACCGGGGCACTTGGTTGGCTATAAGGGAAGCCAGGATGAACGCGTCAGCCAGTTGTTCGCTGAGGCCTTTCCGCAGAGCGGCTGGGCGATTTTGAACGCCGTCGGGGCGATGCACCTGATCGCCGCGAAGGGCGGGCCCCTTGATGCGGATGAAGGGCCGATGTTCTCACGTCCTGAACGGCGGCGTATGGAGCGGGAGGGGAAGCTTCCTACCGGGTCGCCACCGACCGTAACCAGGATCAGGGTGAATGCTCAGGGGCAGCTGCACTTGCAGGCGATCGACGACGAGGAGGGTGGCGGCGGCGGAGCGCGACGTCGAGCTCATCGGGTTCGCGGTCATTACATGCGGACTGCAGGTGGGTTGAGTTGGCGCAAAGCGCATGTTCGCGGGCTGGGTCAGGTGAATGAGACAATACGCGTGATCGAAGCTACGATTGCGGATCGATCATCCGACTAGCAGCTGCACAGCCGTTCTGATCTGACCGCCTTCAATCACGAATCTCGACATGTTGGGCCCCAAGCAGGCAATCAAAGTACAATCCTACGATCGTGCAACTCTTCTTCAGCGGACTGGAGCACATGACACAGATGGAACTTGATGAAACCAGCCAAGAATCCCCGGGGCGGGAATTTATTGTGAGTCCACAGGCAACCTGAAGCCGCAAAGGTATTGCAGAAGTTTGTCGGAGATGGCTGTATCCGTCTAGTTGTGCTTGCTTCGAGAAAGTACGCCAAGTGCATGCAAGCATCTAGAGGGTATGGATGGCGGCGTTGCGAGATCTTGGGTTGTTCGATCGCAGCCGCGGTGACGCCGTCGCAATATTAGTTGGACCGAACGGCTCCGGAAAAAGCACTTATCTCCGTGCATTGGCTGAGACCCACCGTCGTGACAACGTGATTGTTATCTCAAACACGCCGCACGATCGGTTCGCGGGTATGAAGGGTATTCGTCGCATCTCGGCCGGCCGTTCTTATGATACTCCAGAAAATGTGGTAAAGCGCGCGGTCACCGAAGCGCTCGATCTGGAGGATTCCTCATTCTTCCAGATCAGCACGATTATGAACTACCGCGGCTATGCACCGCGCTTTGGCTTCCGAGCGGTCGGGGCCAGAAGGTACGGGTCCTCCTTTGACGATTTACAGATTGCACTTGAACTTGGGCCCGCGAATCCAGCGTTCAAAGGCGTGTCGGGGGACGTCGGCCAGTATCGCAGCGACGATCTCCATCGCGCGCTGAGCTTTCTGAGCCGCCACGAGCCCGCCGACATTATCTGGATCGATGCGTCCCGCTCCGCGCTAGAATTCAGTCGGTCCCGCGATTTTGCTGCTGTTTTACGCTGCGAGGCAATTTTGCGTCGCCTCGAAGTGGTTGACCGAATGCAGGTCATGCTTCAGCGACAGGATCACGAAGGCGAGGTGATCGAGATTCGCTCTGCAAGCTCGGGCCAGCTAGCTTTGATCTCTTCCCTGCTGTTCCTGATTACGAAAGCGGGTGATCACCCGATTATTCTGGTGGACGAACCGGAAAACAGCTTACATCCCAGCTGGCAACGCGAATACGTCGACAAGGTCATGACAGCCATGGCCTATAGAGGTGCCACCCTCATCGTAGCCACTCACGCTCCTTTGATTGTCACCGGAGCAATTGGCAACAAACGGAATGAACTAGCGGTATTCAGGGTGCATGCTGGCCAGGCGACACGCCTAAACATGCGTTCGTTCGCTTCGCCTAGCAGCATAGAGGAAATTCTTTGGGAAGCTTTTTCTGTTGTTACTCCAGCCAATCACTTCGTCAGCGAAGAGATCGTTGCTGCGATTTCTCGGTTTGAGGAGGACCAGATCACAAAGCATGATCTCCTTTCGCTGGTTGACCGGCTCGAGGAACGCAGCTTAGACGAGCAACAGAAGCGCTTCTTCAGCGCTGTACGCTTGCTCATCGACAAGGTGGAGCGTGCGAAGGCAGGCCTCGATGACGGAGAAGATATTGGCTGATCCATATGTTCCTAGGCTTGATACCATTCTGTTTGGCGAAGAGGAGCAGGCAGTCATTGCCGCCGCGCTCGCGACACAAAAGCCGTGGAACTGGAAGCCCGGTGGCGGTGAGGAGGTGACACTCACTTTGGTGAAAGGAAGGATCCGCGACCTTCATAAAGAGCGTCACGGAGATCGCTGCTGCTATTGCCGATTTCCTTTGCATGGTGGCGGGCACTTCATTGTTGACCCGGAACATGTCTTGCCGAAGTCACGTGATAGCTATCGCCCCTTATCGTTTGAGTTATGGAATCTGGCTATTGCATGCAAGCGTTGCAATATGCGTTACAAGGGTCAGAAGATCGACTTTGTGGTAGACAGTGCTAATGCCGGGTCCTTTCAGGATAGCGCGAATTATCGGCTAATTCATCCAAACTTCGATCTATACAAAGACCATATCTTGTTCAGAATCGAGATGAATGACGACGCAACTCTGGTCAAATACACGAAGCGGCCAGGTAGCGACAAAGGTGATTACACTTACAGTTACTTTAACCTTCAAGAACGCGAGGTCGACAGTTTCGATGCCGGGCAGGGACGCGATGTTCAAGCGCAAGTTGGGACGGGTGCACTCGAAGCGCAAGAGCTAGCGCACCAGTTTGGTCAGTAGGCAACTTTAGCTAGAGCGTGTATTGTGACTATGATCAATCGAGGTTCGGAATGGCATCGTTGGGAGCCGCATATCCATGCGCCCGGCACCTTGTTCAACAATCAATTCAAAGGCCCGAATGCTTGGAGCGAGTATCTCTCCAGCCTCGAACAGGCAACGCCAGTTATCCGCGCGATCGCAGTGACCGACTATTACTGCACTGATACGTACCAGCACGTCGTGCGGGAGATGAAGGAAAACGGCCGCCTGCCGGAAGTCGCGCTTGTCTTCCCCAATGTCGAGCTACGGCTCGACGTCGCCACGGTGAAAGAACGCTGGACCAACATCCACCTCCTCATTTGCCCCGACGATCCCATGCATGTCTCGGAGGTTGAGCGCTTTCTCAGCCGGCTACGATTTGAGGCCTTTGGCGACAACTTTGCCTGCACGCGAGAGGATCTAGCCAAGTTAGGACGGAAGTCCAAGCCGGAGTTGACCGATGAGAGGGCTGCGTTCCGCCACGGCGCCTCGCAGTTCAAGGTCAACTCTGGAAAATTGCGGGAGGAATACGGCAAGAGCGATTGGGCTAAAGAGAACATCCTGATTGCAGTCGCCGGCGCCGAAACCGATGGCACGTCTGGTATTCGCGACACCAATGACGCGACCCTGCGTCAGGAGATCGAGAAGTTCGCGCACGTCATTTTTGCCAGCAGCCCAGCGCAGCGCGATTTCTGGCTCGGACGGAAAAACGGCGTCGGAGAGGACGTCCTTCGCGAACGATATGACGGGTGTAAACCCTGCCTGCACGGTAGCGATGCGCATGAGCAGGTGACCGTCGCCAAGCCCGATGGCAGTCGCTATTCTTGGATCAAAGGCGCGCTAGAATTCGATGCGCTACGCCAGGCCTATATCGATCCCGCTGGTCGGGCTTATGTCGGCCCTCATCCCCCGTTTCGGGCGACGCCCGCCCGCGTCATCGCAGAGGTAGCGTTGACGGGCGCAGACTGGGCGCAGACGCCGAAGCTCGCCCTTAACCCCGGTTTGGTCGCCATCATCGGTGCACGGGGGTCCGGCAAGACCGCCCTAGCTGATGCGATCGCGGCGGGATGCGATGCGACGGATGGCCGATTGAGCAATGCGTCATTTATCGTGCGAGCGCGCGAGCATCTCGACGGCGTGGGCGTCCGGCTCAACTGGGAAACCGGAGATCCATCAGCGCGCCCCTTGCTCGACGACTCATTTGATCCGTCGCTCTATCCGCGAGCGCGGTATCTCTCCCAGAAGTTCGTCGAGGAGCTTTGCTCGGCCGATGGCCTGAGGGACGAATTGCTGAGCGAGATCGAGCGGGTCATTTTTGAAGCGCACAGCACCCTGGAACGCGATGGTGCAACGGATTTCGGCGAGCTGCTGGAGTTGCGTACGACCGTGTTGCGCGACAACCGCGACCGCGACGAGGAGGCCATTGAGACACTCTCCGATCAAATCGGCCTCGAGCGCGAGAAGCAAAGCCAGATCGCTGGCGTCAAATCGCAGATCACGCAGAAGGACGCGCTGATCGCCGGTTACATCAAGAGCCGGGACAAGCTGGTGACCGCAGGCAGCGCGGAGCGCGTCAAGCATCTGAACGAGCTCGCCGAAGCCGCGGACTATGTCCGGACGCAGATTCGGTTCTGGTCGCAGGAGAGCCAATCTCTGCGCTCTTTACAGAACGACGTTTCGGATTTCCGAAAAAATCGTGCGCCGATGGCCCTGCGAACGACCAAGCAGAACTTCGTCGGTGCGCATCTCGACGACACGTCGTGGGAAGTATTCAAGCAGACCTATGCTGGCAACGTCGACGGGACATTGACCGAGCGCTTGGCCAAGGCTGAGATAGCAGCAGCCGGGTGGCGGGGAAAAGAGCTGCCGCGTAAGACGAGCGACCAGGAGCCCTATGTTGCCGACGAAGCCGAACTGAAGCAATTGTCGCTGGGAGAACTTGAGGCCGAGATCGGACGCATCCAGCGCCTCATCAACATTGACACCGACACCGCAAATCGCTTGCGAACAATAACCACCAAGATCGGGGACGAGAACGCGGCGCTGAACCGCCTGAAGGATTCGTTGGCCGATTGTGAAGGCGCGGCGGTGCGGGCTACCCAGCTCCAGTCCGATCGGGAGAAGGCTTATTTGCGGGTCTTCGAATCCATCGTCGCCGAAGAGCAAGTGCTGCACGCGCTGTATCGACCGCTCATGGAACGGCTTACGCAGGCGTCCGGGACGCTGCGCAAATTGTCGTTCTCGGTGTCACGCCACGCTGACGTGCATCGCTGGGCGGCAGAGGGCGAAGGTTTGTTCGACAAAAGGCGCACCGGCCCTTTCAAAGGTATTGGCACGTTGGAGACTTGGGCCGAGGCGCTGCTGAAACCCGCTTGGGAATCGGGCGATCCGAAAGCTGTTGCCGAGGCAATGGCGGGATTTCGTCAGGCGCATCAGGCGGAGTTGCTCGATCTCTCCGAGGTGCCACGATCACAGCAAGCAGATTATCGCTCCTGGCTGAGACGCTTCGCCAAATGGCTTTACGGCACCGGCCATATCGAGATCACATACAGCATCGACTACGAAGCCGTCGATATCCGCAAGCTCTCTCCGGGCACGCGCGGCATCGTCCTGTTGCTGCTCTATCTCGCCTTGGACGACAGCGATGACCGCCCGCTAATCATCGACCAGCCGGAGGAGAACCTCGATCCGAAGTCGATTTTCGACGAGCTAGTCGAGCTGTTCATAGCCGCGAAGAATGTGCGCCAAGTTATCATGGTGACGCACAACGCGAACCTCGTCGTCAACACTGACGCCGATCAGGTCATAGTAGCGTTTTCCGGCACGCATACGCCCGGCAAACTTCCGCCCATCCGCTACCAATCGGGTGGCCTCGAAAGCGCGGAGATGCGCAAGCATGTCTGCGATATCCTCGAAGGCGGCGACCGCGCGTTCAAGGAGCGCGCACGGCGGCTCCGCGTCCGTCTAGATCGATGAGGGTGGACGACGATATGGAAAGCGAATTAGATTCCGATCGCATTGGCCGTATAGGCGAACGGCAGTTCGAAGTGCTCTGCGAGCGTGCAGGCCTCTATTGCAACAAGAGCGCCGTCGACGTGATGGGCTGGGATTTCATCGTGGAGTTCCCAATGGCGCCGGTCGGCCAGGCGATACCTCTCGATCAACGCCCTACTAACGCCGCCCGAGTTCAGTTGAAGTCAACACTCGGCCGCTCTGGCAACCGCATCCGCCTCAGCCTGTCCGCCATCGATCGCTTAGCCAAGGACCCTCGGCCGGCGGTTATTGTCGTGTTTCGGTTGCGAGCCGACGGAGAACTCCAATCCGCCTATCTTGTCCACCTTTTCGGGAATGAGCTCGCGCGCGTTCTCAAGAGATTGAGACTGGCGGAGGCCCGCAAGGCTTACGACATCAACCAAACCGATATCAGCTACGACTATGAAAGAGTCGGGGTGCGCTTCGAGCCGACCCCCATCGGCCTATCGGCAGCCCTGAGTGCAGCGTGCGGTGGAAATCCTGGGGCTTATACGATCGAGAAGCACCGGCAACTCACCGAACTTGGCTATGAGAACGGCCAGTTCGAGGCCGAGGCACTTATACAGATCGACGGGCCGGAGCATTTAAGCAGTCTCTTGCTCGGGCTCACACCGCTGAAGCCGCAACGTCTTCGCGTATTCGACCGCCGGTTCGGCATACGCCTGCCCTACCAAGGCACGTTGTTCGACGATATCGAGGAGTTGCGTCTAACGCCTCGCACTTTAGGTCGCTGCGAAGTTTCGATCCGCGGACCTGGCTTTGGACAAGCGGCGCGGTTCGAAGGCGAAATGCTCATCGGCCCGCCGTTGGCCGGGCCGCATGGAGCAGGGGTTCTCATCCGCACCTTAGACTTCATCATCCGGCTGACACCGCTATCGCTTAAGTTCGAGAGCGTCTGCTCGATTGATGACACGCAGCACTCCGTGGAGGAGTGGGCGGAGTTGCTCCGCGCGCTCACGCTAATGGCGACGGGGCGAGCGACCCTGACGATTGCCGGAAATGACCGCATCCCGTCGATTACATTCCCCGTCGATCAGCCCATCACCGGACCGTACCTCGAGGAGATGCCGCTGATCTCAGCATTCTTGGACGGATGGCTCCGACTTCTCATTAACGCGGGCCTTCGCTCCACTGCCAAATTCGGGTTCGACGCGTTTTGGGAGGCAGATGAAGCACGTATGGCCGTGGATATTTTGCTCAACCCAATTTCCCAAGCTCGCTTCGAGTTCCAGAACCTCGAGGTTGAAGGAGCGTCGTCGCCTCTTGCAGGCCTGTATTTCAACACCTCTTCGTTTGCCGACACCAGCATAACTTTCTGTGCAAAGGTCTTCTTCACGGGCTCCGATGATCCGGAATGGAAGTATCGGTCGACCCACTTCGAAGCACTCGATGTTCGACCGAGGGTTGACGACCTTGAAGAATACGGAATGGACCAAGCGACCGCCCGCGATTTGAAGCTCCTAATCGATCCGAGGAATTTGACGTTGGCGCCCCTTAGAGACATCGTGGAAGGAACCACCACATACACGCACCACCAGTGAGAAGTGGCTACCTGACACACTGAGCGCTGGCCTGCGTGTAACACCTCGGTCAGGGCATGAGAGATTGGTTGTGTGCTTCTTCTGACGAAGTCGCTTCAGAAAGCACAAACGCGCGGTTTACGCCGTCAGAAGCTGATATTGGTGGTGGCTGCAGCGCCAACATCAAACCGATGCAGGAAGTACTCAAAAACAGCATCAGTCTTCTCGCTTAGGGCTTCGCCATCGTACTTGGACGAAGGAAGTCCAGAACGGTCATCATACAGCAAATCATAGATTTCTTGGCGAAGACCGTCGCGGGTGCTCTGCTTTTCAAAGACGTCCTGAACCTCCTGCATGCTTCGCTGGATCGCTAGAAGGATTTCGACCGAGGCCGATTTGATCTGTCGGATCTCCTCCTTCGACAAATCCTCACGCATCAAAAGGTCAAAGATCGGTTTTTGCTCTTGCGTCAGGCCAAGCGAAACATGGCTCTGTGCCTCCTCTTCCAGGTCCGCAGCCATAAGCATCAGTGCCTCGAAGGTGGCCTCAATCGTGTTTTTGTCCTTCTCCTTGTTGTAATCACCGACGATCTTGTCGAAGTGATCCTGGAAGTCGGTCAAGGTTGGATTGGCCGCCAGCATTCTTGCCAGTCGTTCCTGAAGAACCGTCCGGAGGTCCTGTACGTCGCTGGCCTTGCGCTCGCTCTTGGCAAACTCCCTTCGCAACAGATCAAAGTTCACCTTGGAAATATCGAAGACTCGATCGTTCTCGATGTCGGTCCGGATCTGGACAGCCTCGGCTACGATTGCGTTCAGCCTCTGAATGATCGCTGAGGTATCTGCGGCCAACTTGTCCTCTTGCAACGAGCTGTAGATGTAGTTGATCGCTTGGTAATCGGCCTTGTAGACCTCAACCGTCGCGAATGTCAGGCAGGACTTGTACTTGCGAAAGACTGCCCGCGCACCGATTTCGAAGCGTTTTCGGGTCTCGTCATTTAGATTGATTAGTTCCTTTGCATGCTTCAGCGCCTTCACCTTCTGGAAGCCATCCTGTGCCTGTAGCCGCTCGAGTCGAAAACCTTCGGACCCCAACCCATCGCGCACGATCAGGATCGCCTCTGACAGCTCAGCAAGTAATACCTCCTCCGGGTTCAAGGGATCGACGACAGGGTCTTCTGCTTCACCGGCCATTGGTCCATTGTCGCCAGTGTGGCCCGCAAATGTCGCCAGTGCCTTCCGGAGGTTCTTCAGAATCCCGCAGTAATCGACGATCAGGCCGTTGTTCTTGCCTTCTTTGACCCGGTTCGCCCGGGCTATGGCCTGCATCAGAGTGTGCGCTTGCAGAGGCTTGTCGAGATAGAGTGTCGACAGCGATGGCACGTCAAACCCGGTTAGCCACATCGCGCAAACGATCACTATGCGGAACGGATGATCTTCGCGCTTGAACGCGGTCTCCACATCGAGACGCTTTTCGACCTCCCTACCGCCGACCCTTTCCATGACGGTGAATCCATCTTTCATCCGCTTTCGGTGCGGTATGATGTCGAGGTTCCAGTCCTTGAACTTCTTGATCTCGTTCTGCTCGTCGCTGACAACGACGGCCATCTCCGTTTTCCGCATCCACTCGATCTGCTGAGCGCGGATCACGCGTTCTTGGTCGTCGGAAACACGAGCCAGGTCCTTTTCCAGTTCTGTGATCCGTGCTTGCCAGGCTTCCGAAATGAAATCGTACATCCGGACAGCTGTGACCTTGTCGATGGCGACGTACATCGCCTTGCCGCTCTCCCAGTTGGACGAAAAGTGCCAGGCGAAGTCCTTCGCGATGTGGCGCAGGCGTGGCTCTGCGGTGATCACATGGTATTCGCGCTTCAGGTCATCAGACAGCTTCGCAGCCACATCCGGATCGTCGATCTCGGAATCAGCGATTGCCGCAGCCAGCTTTTCGTTCAGCCCATTCCCGGATAGCCGCAGCTTGTCGCCACGCGCATCGTAGTAGAGGGGCAAGGTCGCTCCATCCAGAATAGCATCCTGAAAGTCGTAGGTTGACAGATAAGCGCCAAAAACCTTCTTGGTGACCTCATCATTGGAAAACAGCGGCGTGCCGGTGAACCCAATAAAGGCCGCATTGGGCAGCGCCTTGCGGAGGTTCAGCGCGAGCGTGCCGTATTGCGACCGGTGCGCCTCGTCCGTCACAACGATGATGTTGTCGCGCCGGGAATAGATGCCCGCCTTCGCCTGATCATCGGTGAACTTCTGGATCATCCCGAAGATCATCTTCTTCTGCTGGCCCAGCAGGGCGCGCAGCTCTTGCGCTGATCCGGCGCGGCAGGGGTCCTTGTCGGTGTTGGCAAGGCCCACGCTGGCAAAGGTCTTGTAGATCTGGTTGTCTAGGTCCGTCCGGTCGGTCAGCACCAGAAAGGTGTAATCGCCGCCCAGCCGCCGATGCACCTTCTGGGTGAACAGCGCCATCGAGAATGACTTGCCCGACCCTTGGGTGTGCCAGAACACGCCCAGCTTGCCGTCCAACGCGCGGCGGTTCGCCACCGCCTCGACCGCGCGGTTCACGCCTAGGAACTGGTGGTTCTTGGCGAGAATCTTGACCGGGCCGTTTGCGGTGTCAGCGAACAGGACGAAGTTTTCGAACAGGTCCATGAACCGCCGCTTGTCGAAGACGACACGCAGCAGCGCCTCCATCGGCAGCAGATCGTCGCGGCGGTCGGACTCATCCAACTTCAGCCAGTCCGAGAAATGGTCGTAATCCGCGCTGATTGACCCCATCTTGGCCAGCTCGCCGTTGCCCAGAATGACAAAGGCGTTGAAGTGGAACAGGTGCGGGACCGTGTCCTTGTAGTCGGACAGGTTCTCGGCATAGGCGCGTTTCAGGTCGCGGTCGGGGCGCTTCAGCTCGCAGAACATCAGCGGCAGGCCGTTGACGAACCCCACAATGTCGGCCCGCCGCCGGTGGGCATAACCGCGCACCCACAATTCGCGCACGGCGAGGAAGTCGTTTTTTTCGGGCGCATCGAAATCGAACACCCGCAGCCGTTCGGTGCGCTGTTCGCCGTTCTGGCGGAACTTCACTCGCACGCCATCGCGGATCAGGGCGTATTTGTCCTGATTGATGTGCAACAGCGACTGCGAGCCGAAGATGTCGGTGATCTCGCGCAGCGCCTGTTCATAGGCCATGTCGGGCAGGCCGGGATTCAGCCGCAGCAGTGCGTCGGACAGATAGCGGGTTAGCACCGTGTCCTTGTCGGATTTGCGGCCAAAGGTGCCCTCGGGGCCAAAGGTTTCTTGGTTCCACCCCATGGCCACGCGCCACCCGTGCTGGGTGGCGAGGTAGGCGGCCATGGTTTTCTGAACAAGCTGGTCTTCGGTGAAATCATTCATAGGCAAAGACTACACTTAAACGGGAATGCGTCCATCCATCAGACGGGGGAGGAGCAAGTCACGGGCGCGGATGAGGCGCGTGATTTGTTCATCAAGAATCTCAGCGGCTTCAAGCATCGGCTCAACTGTGTTGGTGAACTGCACTTGCAGCGCACCAGGAGCGCAAAGCACCGGAACTTTCTTCAATGCCCCGGCGCTTAGGTTCGGCATCGTTGAACCTTTTGCTTGGTTCGCGATGAACCCGGAAGTTGCAGGGGAGCCCAGCGTTTCAAAAAGGTATCGCGCGTTGATCTTTTGCTGATCTGGCCTGATCCGCAAAGAACCGGTGCCACAGAAAAATCCGGTCTGGCGCTTCCCTATGAATGCGCGGCGTCCGATATCGCCGCGACGCCCATAGACAGTGTCACCGGGCAGCATTCGATGCCGCCCCAGTCTATCTGCCAGCGATTCCGGGATGCGGGCGATCCCGTCACAATCGACCTTGTTGTCTTTCATGTCCTTGGGCATGACCACAGGGACGCCGGAGTCTGTATAGTCCGACTGGTGCAGCTGGCTTCCAAACGGGCCAGTCTGGATGCCGTCGCCTTCCACGCACAAGTCCGCAAGCAATTGGATGCTCCACCCCTCCGGCAGGCCATCGACGAACCTTGCCGTCTCATGGCCGGGAAAGCGGAGGTGGACGAACCATTCGCGGTAAAGCAGCCGCGCCGCCTGCTCCAACAGCCCGATCCGCCGCCGGTTGTTCTCGATCAGGTCGTCATAGGCTGAGAGTATCCCCGCGATGCGCTGTTGGGTGGGGAGCGGTGGAACGGGAACTTCGAAGTCCTTCAGCGTTCCCAAGTTTATATGGGGAACGCCAGAAGACGATGTCATATTCAGAATTGTGTCGACGACATTTTTCGAGCTGAAAAAGTAGTAGTAGAAGTGCTTGTCAGCTTTTTCGGGGTCGAGCGTTGCCCTCATTTGGCTCTGTGAAATAACAAACTCTTTGTAGACTGAATCATCTGGGATGATCGCTACTTGCCCTAAAGTTCCCCGCTGTGTGAACACCATGTCGCCGGGTCTGGCCAAGTTGCTTTGCAGGTCTTTGCGCTTCTTCTCATCACTGACAAAGACAAAACCGCTCTCTGAGATATAGCGTCCGTTGCTCAAATTCGCGCCGCGAATGACCGGCACACCATCTTGCGTGTAGTCGTTCGACACGAGCTTTGATCCAAACGGGCCACCGACAATAGCGTTCTTTGTGCCTGCGACAAGAGAGGCAAATTTCGCGGTTCCCCAACTCATCCGAGCAACTCTTCAAAGTTCTTCGCGATCACTTCGGCCAGTTCCGCCGCCTCGGTGTTCAATCCGTCCAGTTCCAAATGGGTCTCGCGCAGCGCCTCTTCAAAGTCGAAACCGTCATCCTCGACCTCGGGTGCTACGCCGACATAGCGCCCGGGCGTCAGACTGTAATCATTCGCGGCAAGTTCGGCGTGGTCCACCAGCTTGACCAGCCCCTGCACATCGCGAAAGCTTCCATCGGGAAAACGCGACAGCAGCCAGTGCGCCTGGCCTTCGAAATAGCGGAACCGTTTCAAACTGCCTGTCACGGTCAATTGCACCGAAGGATTACCCGTCAGCACCAACCGCGCATCGGCAACTGCCCCCAGCAGCTTTTTCCCCTCAGCAGGTTTCCCGCCTTTGGCCAGCAGCGCCTCTTGCGCCTTTTGCAGCAACTTGGTCAGCCCATCGATTTCCTTGATCAGCGCCTTGGCCTTGTCGCCCACGGGCTGCATTACCGTCAGCCGGGCGTTCAGAGCCGCGATCTCTGACGGGGCGGCGATCAGGTTTTCTGCCGCCATAGCGAAGGCGTCGCAGTCCGCGCGCAGGCGCTCGGTGGCTTCAGACAGAGATCCGTTCGCCGAGTCCTTGGCAAAGAACGTAACCGCAGCATCACAAGCGGCCAAAAGTTCCGTGAAATCTGCTCCCTCGGCCTCGGCCCGCGCGGTTTCCAGATACCCTTGCACCAGAGCGGTGAACCGGTCGGTCTGGCCGCGATAGAGCCAAGTGATCGCCGTCAGGTTGCGCATCTGTTCTGGCGAAAAGTCATAGACCTTGCGCGTGACCTTTCGGAACACATGCCGGGCATCCAGCATCAGCACTTTGTCGCGCATGTGGTCAGGCTTGGCCTTGTCAAAGAACCACAGCTCGCAGGGCACCGTGCGAGTGTAGAAGAAATTGCTTCGGATCGCGATCATGATGTCGACGTCGCCGGTTTTCACCAATGCTTGACGGACATCAGCCTCTTTGCCGCCCGACGATGAGGCTTGCGACGACATGACGATGCCTGCGCGCCCACGCTGCGACAGGTAGGAATGGAAGAATGACATCCAGATGTAGTTGCCGTTCGAGACCTTGCCGCCCTTGTTGACGCCGGGCAGGCCGAAGGACAAGCGTTTGTCGTCCTTCATCTTTTCGGCGTCGATCTCGTCGACGTTGAAGGGCGGGTTGGCCATCACATAGTCGAACGGCCCGTGGTCCTTGTGGGGGTCTTCGTAATAGCTGATCGCCTTTTGAATATCGCCCTCCAGCCCGTGGACAGCGAGGTTCATCTTGGCGAGCCGGATGGTGGTGGGGTTCTTTTCCATCCCATAGAAGGTCAGCCGCTCGTTCGGGTTGGCTTTCTGCATTTCCACGAAGTGCGCCGACTGCACGAACATACCGCCCGAACCGCAGGCCGGGTCAATCACCTTGCCGCGCGTGGGTTCGATGACGTTGACGATGGTTTCAACGATGCTGACGGGCGTAAAGAATTCGCCATTGTCATGGGCTTTCTGGTCGGCGAACTGGGTCAGGAAGTATTCATAGATGCGACCGAAGACGTCGCCGTCTGCTTTTTGAAGCGCAGGGTCGTTGAAGATGCGTAGGACTTGGCGCAGGACTTCGTCGTCAAGTTCAGCGTACTCCTGTTTGGGCAGCAGGCCTTTGAGCGTTTCGTAGTCGCCTTCGATGCTTTCCATCGCTGCGATCAGGGCGGACGCTGCGCTCTCACCTTCGGGCAGACCAACGAGCGCGTCGAACTGGGCTTCTTGGCGCAGATAGATCGATCCTCGGCGGGAGAAGTCTTCCTTTGTAAGGTCCCGAACCACACCGTTGCGGCTTGGTAGGGTCGGGATGATTTCGTCCCGCACCTTCAGGAATCGGGAATAGGCGTGGCGCAGGAAGATCAGACCCATGACGGGCATGAAGTATTCGTTGCTCGCGAAGTTCGAGTTCGCACGAAGTGTGTCCGCTGAACTCCAAAGGCGCTTTTCGATATTGCTGATCTGCTCCAAGGAGCGCTCCCTTCGATGCCCAGTTTCCCGGATAAGTCTTAGCGCGCGATCGACGTGCAAGGCCAGTGCGACATTGGTCAGGCACCGAGGTTTGGTGATTTGGCCTTGTGGTACCCCCGCTTCAAAGGCTCAACGATTTTCCACTTACCTTCCGATTTGCGGTTGCCCGTAGCATACAGGATGTGATCGGTCAGAATGGCCGGCGCTCGCGCCCCAGCCATTCATGGACTTTACATAATTACTCTTATGCGAATCAAGTTTTCGATTTATAAACAGTGTGTTAGTCGCGACTATATGCATCCCTGCCCGCACTTTCCCATGCAACCTTGCTTTCACGCTGACCGAAATCGCTCAACCACTCACACCCGCGTGATTGGCGACTTGTTTCGTGCGACATCGGTTCTAATTCAGTTCGGAGCGCGTTATAGAAGGTCGCTCGGCAAAATATTTGAGGAACGCTATCGTGTTGGCCCGACGCCATTTCATCCTGACAACAGCGGCAATGTTCTCCGCACCGGTCTCTGGGCCGGTCTTTGCCAGTCCCTCAGCGGGCGACGCTCAGAAGTCAGCTTGGGACGCGCAAGTCACGCCTCTGGGTTATGATCCAGCTACAACGAACCCTTGGGGCCTGCACCCGCGTCTTCTGCCGCAGCGTGTGGAGGCACGTGCGGGTCTTGTGCCGGGCGACATCCATGTTGATGCCACAGCGCGTTATCTCTACCACATAGAAGAGGGCGGCACGGCCATGCGCTATGGCGTGGCCATCGGCCGCGGCGGGCTTTACCAGCCGGGCATATACACGGTCCGCCGCAAGGTGGAGTGGCCGCACTGGACGCCCACGCAGAACATGATCGATCGCGAGCCCGAAATCTACGCGAAATACGCCGATGGCATGGAGCCCGGTCCACAAAACGCCCTCGGGTCGCGGGCACTATATCTCTATGTCGGTGATCGCGACACTTACCTGCGGATTCACGGCACGCCATACCCGCGCTCAATCGGTACGCGGGCGAGTTCCGGCTGTGTGCGCATGGTCATGCCACATATCAATGATCTCTACGACCTGGTGACTATCGGTGTGACCGCCCACCTCTACCCCGCGGAAAACGACGGGCTGCTTATGACACAGACTTGACGTCGTGAGATCTGGCGCTCCGATCCGTTGGTCATGCTTTCGTCGGCGTTACGGCCCGCGCACAGATTGGTCGACCATCCACCATCCGGAGAGGGAGCATTGTCGTTTCCACCGGCCCGACATGGCGGTACCAGTAGCAGCCATCGGGCCGCAACTCGACCGACCCTAGATCCTGATAGGGTGCTGCCATTGTGCTGAGTTGCGCGAGGGCGTCCGCCGAGATGGCCGATTTGCCTGTCGACGGGTCGACAACTGGGTTGGCGCAAGCGTTAAGCGCAAGCAGGCTGGTAATAAGGTAGCATGTTTTGGCTTGGGCGCGGGCTTTCCCCATCGGTCAGTTTCCTTTGCAGGTTGCGAAAATCTTCGTCGTTCCATTGCCACTGACCAGGAAGACGTCGTCGTGTTGGCGCGATCAGCCCTGAACCATCCCAGGCAGGCCAAGCGGCATTCCGGGCGCGGACAGCAGAAGTTTCACGCGTCAGAGGTCTCCGCTCGCGTTGGCAGAAATTTTGCTGGAAAGCGTCCCTTCGAGCAGGTCGCGGACTTCGGCGAGCCGTACGAGCGCAGCACCGTCCTCGACGATTTGTTCGCTGGCGTCTGCCAGGCGGTCACCAGACAGCGGGTCCGTCGGTCGGCCGTCGACAAGCACCTCGTAATGGAGGTTCGGCGCGGTGGCTGTACCGCTCGCTCCGACGTTGCCGACCACGTCGCCCGCTGCCACAGACTGGCCGACAACCAACCCGTCCGGCACGGCGCTCAGATGCGCGTAGCGGGTCAGTGTGTCCGACCCGTGGGAAATTTCGACAACCCTGCCGTAGCCGCTGCGCCGGCCGATGAACGATACCCGACCTGGTGCGGTGGCGTGTACCGGAGTCCCCTGCGCGGCAGCGAAATCGACTCCCGTGTGCATACGCACGTCGCCATAAATGGGGTGGACCCGACGCCCAAATACAGAACTTAATCGAGCACCTTCGACGGGTTGGGCAAACACACGCAGCACCTCACCATCGAGATAGATCGTGGCCCGCCCAGTCCCGTCATCGGGCCAGACGATTTCGTACAGGGCATCTCCCACATCGAGGGCCGCAAAGGTAATTTCCGGCTGGGTGATGGATTCGCCCCCGACATGCGCCTCGCGCCACATCAGGCGCAAGGATTCGCCCCCTGCGAGGTCCCGCCGAAAATCAATCGTGCCGCCCAACATCTGCGCCAGATCGACTGCAAAGCGAGCGGGTATACCGGCCTCCGCCAGCGCAGCAAAGACCGAGCTCTCAATGCGCGCTTCCCCAGCGAAGATCACGAGTTCTGGATCAGGCATGACAGTTCGGGCCGTGACCTGATTGTCGAAAGTCGCCTCGATCCGGACGCCGTCATCGACAGCAAGTTTGATGTAACGCGGATTCCCCTCGGTCGTCGATACGACCTCCACCAAATGACCTGGCCGCAGTTGCCGCAGATCGTATTCAACACTGAGGGCAAGAGCGACTTTGGCCCGATCGGGCGCTGTCAGCTTGGCTTCAGCAAGGATGGAGTCAAGTGTATCACCGGATCCGACCTCTCTGGACCAGGTGATGAAAGGCGGCTCAATTTCCGCCGGTGAAATATCGGGATCAACTAGCACAGGGCGCGCGGGTGGAGGCGTGGTCAATAGCAGATCGGCCTTTGCAACAATCAACCCAGAGCTGCCCGTCTCCGCCTGCATCAAGTCAATAGGTGCCGGAGACCAAACTCCAACAGCGGCAAGACTCTCCGGGACTGCCGCCTTGGTGAGTGCTTCAAACAAGACAATCGCCATTGCCAAAACGCCGCCCGCCGTGAGAGGCCCTGCCACCCAATGTCTCAATCTCATGTTGCCCCTTGCCCCTCCGTCCGCGCCCGCCGCATCTTTGGTACGGCAGTTTTTCTCGGTTCGTTGCAATCCATCGATCACAAAACGCCCTTCAGCGTTGAAAAAAGATACTTGCCATGTGGTCCAATGTATAGTCTCCGTCGCGCGGTGCCGCCCTCGCCGATTGACGCAGCTTTGTCGGTGCCTGACCCTTAAGTGGGATCAAAGTAACAGAGCCTAGTTTGAATTCGGCTGACAGCATCCTGCGTACTGCGCATAAACCTCTGTTGAACCGTCACGCCCGATCAGGAACACCTCATAGGCCTCACGCTCGCTTTCAGGTCCCATGCCGGGCGAGCCGTAAGGCATGCCGGGCACGGCAAGTCCAACGGCATCCGGCCGTTCTTCAAGAAGGCGGCGGATATCCGCAGCGGGGACATGGCCTTCCAGAACATAGCCGCCAGCCATCCCGGTATGACATGAGATCAGTCCGGGCGGCACGCCAACTTCGGTCTTGTACATCATCAGAAGCGTTCCGAAACGTTCCTCGTCCGTCACGGTGAAACCTTCGTCCCGAAGATAATCCACCCAAGCATTGCAACACTCGCAACCGGTCCCCTTGACGACATGGATCGTGGTGCCTGCGCTCCGCACCGGGCCAGCGGCCAGTGCCGCGACGGCCAGACCGGAAAGAAGTGCAGTTCGGCGAGTCAGGTTGGTCGTGCTTGTCATGAGGCTCTCCAGGAAAACAGGTGTTCGGATCAGGTCAGTATCCTGCGGATCTTCGGCAGGGCGAAGCGGCGGTCTTCGTGATAGTCGATGATGCTGGCAAAGCGGCCGTCAGCATAAAACAGAAACACTCCCGCGGTGTGGTCCATCGTGTAGTCGTCGCCCTGCGGCACCTTTTCGAACCGGGCGCGAAAGCCCGCTGCGGCGCGTTCGATCTCGGCCCGCGGGCCGGTCAGGCCGGTAATGCGGGAATCGAAATTCGACAGGTAGTCAGCGAGCACTTGCTGCGTGTCGCGCTCGGGGTCGACCGAGATGAAGACGATGTTCAGCCGGTCGGCGTCGGGGCCAAGTTCCTCCAGCCAGTTCGAGATGTCACTCAGCGTGGTCGGGCAGACATCGGGGCACCAGGTGAAGCCGAAAAAGACCATGGTCGGGCGTCCGGTCCACTCGGCAGGGCGAACCGCTTCACCGCGATGACTGGTCAGATCGAAGTCCATATCGCCAATTGGCAAGGGCAATAGCGCCGCACCCGAAGCAAGGCGGTTGCGGCTTTGCCACCAGCCGAGGCCAAGCGTGAAGGCCAGTGCTCCGACCGCCCCACCAAGGCCGAGGACTATAGCCCGACGTGTTCGCAATCCACCCCTCCACTTGAAGGCGACGTGTGGCCCCATAGTTAGCTCAAGAAAGTGCCAGCCCCGAAGGGCTGACACTCCGCTTTCTTTGCTGAGATCGTTCAGTCGCAGCAGTCAAGCACGGCTTCGCAGCACGCCATCAGGGCACCACAGCAGTCGGTCGTCGCAAACGCAGCACCTCCAAAAGCCAGCAGAAATGCACCAGTCGTCAACATCAGTTTCATCGTGTTTTCTCCTTGATAAGTTTGAATTTCCGTCATGTCTTTGATGCAAAGTCGCGTGGAGGAGGTAGCTGGGGCTCGAGGAGCAGCCCGACGCCCGACGTATGCTTCGGCCGGAACAGCAGCGCGACTTTCCCAACGAACCCGGGCGCGACCTCCGCATCACTGGGCAGCAAAACGCCACAGGCCATAATGCAGTAAGCCGATCTATCGACGCCAGCGACCATGTCACAGTCCGATTGCCCAGCAGGACAGAAGTTTGTCGGCGCCAGGCTCAATCCGAGGATAAAAACAACAAAGATCGCTCGGAAGCGCCCCAGGTAAGCAACGGCTCGGTTTAGGGCAGGTTCGATCATTGCTCTGTTCTCCGCCAAACGACTCGGTACGGCAAGTCAACAGTCCGGCACCCTAGCCGGGCCTCCCGGCCCGAGGATCAGTTGGCGTCTTCGCAATCCGGACCCTCCGCCCGCAGCGACAGGACCTCGACATTGACGACGATCTCGCCGGCGTTCTGGAAGGTCAGCGCCACCGGAAAGCTGTTTCCTTCCTTCAGCGCGGCCGTCAGGCCGGTCAGCATCCCGTGATAGCTGCCGGGTGCCAGTTGCACATTCTGCCCGGCCGGAACCGGGATCGACATCGAGTGCGGCATCGTGGCCACTCCGTCCATCACAACGGTCTGGTGCAACATCGGCATACCTGCAGCCGGGGTCGCGATGCCGATCAGCGCATCATCAGTGCTCCCGTTGTTGGTGATCTCGACATAGAAGACGCCCGGACGGTCGGCACCGATGGTCGCCCTGGACCAGGCGTGCTCGATGGTCAGATCGCCAAGTGTAAAGGTTTCGCAGGCCAGGGTGGGCACAGCCGAGACGGCGAGGAGAACTGAGAGGATCAGGGCTTTCATGGGGCTCACAATCTGGATTGAAGGTCGGCAAGAATTTCGGCGGCTGGTGTGCCATAACTGAACTGACGCAGCCAGTCCCCGTCCGGGCCGATCAGGTAAAGCGCGGGGCTGTGGGACATGGAATAGCCGCCGGGAACGGTTTTGTCGTCATTTCGCATAAAGTACACTTTGAAGCTTCGGGCGACAGCTTCGGTTTCCGCCTCGCTTCCGGCCAGGCCGATGATCGACGGATGGAACGCATTCGTGTATTCTGCCAGGCCCAGTCGCCGGTCGCGTTCGGGGTCGACCGAGATGAAGATGGGCTGAACACTTTCCGCATCGCTTCCGAGGCCCTCCATGACCTGTGCAACTTCGGAAAGCGTGGTCGGGCAGACATCGGGGCAATTGGTGAAACCGAAGAAGACCAACTGAAACTTCCCTCGAAATTCTTCGCTTTTCCGAGTGCCGCCTGCGGCATCGGCCAAGGCGAACTTTGGGACAAAAGCCATTTCTGTCGGTTGTGATGGCGTGCGAGACGGCCAGTTTGCAACCGCGAATGCCGCGCTGGCAGTCAAGGCAGCAGCCCAGAGCAAAATTCGGAGAGTGGAAAACCGCATGGACCGTCCCTGTTTGCCAATAACGGCTGCCTAAGACCTCTAGCTGCTAGAGGATCAACCAACATTTCCGTGAGCCGAAACCCAATTCGTCGGAGCTTCGGAACTGCAAAAGGAAGAATGGCTGCGTTCGGACTGATCTGCTGCGGAATGAGGTCAACCGGGCGCGGCCGGTCCCGAGCCCGTCAAAGTTCTTCCCATTCTGCATCAAACTTTGATCAGCGCTGCGGTGGCATACATGAATGCCAGGCCGCCTAAAAATCCGCCAAGAACCGCTGGCGAAAACAGCACCGCCTGACGGTCGGGATTTTGCCGCATCAGATAGCTCGTGACCTCGACAATCACCTGAAGGATCGCCCCGGCCCCGATCGCAAGCGCCAATGCCGACCACTGCGGAGCATAAGCAAGGCTGCCCGCCCACATGCCCAGAATCGCCGGTCCGCCCGCAACCAGGGTCAGGACGGCAAACGTCCAAAGTGCCGGACGGCTGCGCAGCATGGGAGCAGCGATGCCGATACCTTCGGTGACGTTGTGCAGTGCAAAGCCCAGAACAAGGAAGGTGCCAAGCCCAGCTGATCCGGCTGCAAAAGCCCCGCCGATGGCCAGCCCCTCGCCGAAATTGTGAACCCCGATGCCAAGCGCGATGTAGAAGGCGAGCGCAAGACCCTCGGGCCGCCCGCGCCAGCGACCGATCGCCATCAGCAAAAGGAAACTCGCCAGAGCGGCCAGCCAGACCATCGCCGATCCTTGAAACAGCGCGGCGGCTTCGGCGGCAAGCTCCAGCGCCTCGCCGGTCATGTCGATCAACAGGAAGGCCAGCAGGCCGACCGTCAGCGCCAGAAGGGCGTTCATGCCCTTCTGGCCCACGCCGCGCATCGCAGGATAGAAGAGCAGCCCAAGCGCGACCGGCAAAAGGCCGACAATCGCGCCGACCAGAGCCTGAAGACGCAACTGTCCGGCGTTGGCCTTCGGTGTGGGCACAGCCACGGCGATTTCGTGTTCGAACACGGTGCCGGTATCGGTGACCATCGCAACGCGATGTGCCTCGCCCAACACCCAGGGATAGGGAATGCGAACCCATACGGTATCGCCGCGCGCGACCGGCCCGACGGGGTCTTGCGTGAAAGACCAGTAAGCGTCGTCCACAGCAACCTGCGCGATTTTCATCGCCTCGGATCCGCCCGCGCGCACCAGCACCTGTATTCCGGTCTCGTCCAGAATGGTCCGTTCAATCGACAGTGCCTCGACAGGCGGTGCGCCGTTGTTGAAACTGCGCAGCGGGTCGAGCGAGGCGATCCAGACGAATGAGCCCAAAATCGCGGCGAGCGGCACCAAGGCCAGCAACAACCGGAACAGTGGCGAACGGGTGGGTGGGTTTTGGTCGCTCATGCGCCCGGCCCCCGCACGTCGAACATGCCGACCCAGCCCAGTTCGGTGAACTCGGATTGATGCGCGTGGAACATATACATCCCGTCCTCGTGCTCGGCAAAACTGAACTCCAGGATGCCGCGCTGCGCCTGACATTGCATGATGATGTCAACAGTGCGCAGCGTCGGCGTCAGCGTGGTGCCGGTGTCGTAGTAGTCGAAGAAATTTGCGTGCAAATGGAACGAGTTGATCGGATCGAACTCGGTCACGTTCACCAGATAGATACGCACCGGACGTGACTTATCGATGGGGATTGGCACGTTCATATAGGCCTGTCCCACGGTGTTCGCCGCATAGACCTCGTTGGCGCCGTCGAAGTTGGTGTCAAAGGCGTTCATCACCATCGCCATTTCCTGCCAGCGCGCATTCTCGGGCGTGCCCATCAGGCGCGAGTTCGCCACCGTTGCCTGTTCAGGATGGCGCGCCGGGTCGGGATCGATCACGAACAGGCCGTACATGCCTTTGTGCATGTGCCGCTTCAGCGGCAGGGCGTGACAATGATAGAGGTGGCAGCCGAAGGGCTTGGCATCGAACTCGTAGATGAACTCTTCACCGGGGCTGATCAGACCCGCGCCTGGAACTCCATCCATCCGCGCCGCATGGATGCCGTGGAAGTGCATCGAATGCGGATGTGAGCCATAGTTGCGGAAGATGATCTTCAGCCGTTCGCCCTCTTTGGCGCGGAGCGCAGGTCCGGGAACGCGGCCGTTGAAGGTCCACGCCGGGAAAAAGATGCCCGGTGCAATTTCGATCTCTTTGTCAACCGCTTCGACTTCGAAGGTGCGCAAGGTCCGACCGTCGGGCAAAAGCTCGGTCGTGCCGGTGTACCAGTCGGTCAACATCGGTGTCGGGTCGAAGCCGTTCCGAACGTGATCAACGCGGCCCATCGTGGTCATGTTGCCATGCGCCATACCGGACATCGGTGCCGCGTAGGGGTCGGAGGCCATCGTAGACATGTCGTGACCGGCCATAGGTGCCGATGCGTCCTGTGATCTCGCACCTCCCGCCGCAATGGCCGCTCCGCTGGCCGCTACCAGTCCGCCAACAAGCAGAGCGCGGCGTGATGAATCAATTTGCGGTGCGGTTTTGGCAGGCATGGGGCGAGTTCCTTGCTGATCGCCCGCAAGAGGCGCAGCGAATAAAGTTAGGCAGTGCTAACAATCTGCCCTGTGGCTTTACTTGTCAATCCATTGCATGTGATAATACGCTGATGACAGAGTTCGATTCCAACGTTCGCACTTTACCGGATGACTTCCCGGCTGACCCGCGCACCGAGGCGTTTCAGGGCGTTCGCGAAGCGCGGCGCAACGAACTCGCCGAGGACTATGTCGAACTGATTGCCGAACTGATCCATGAACAGGGCGAGGCGCGGCCGGTGGATATCGCCGCTAGGCTGGGCGTGAAGGTGCCGACGGTCAGCAAAACGCTCGACCGTCTGGCGCGGGAAGGCCTTATCACTCGTGCAAAGTACCGGTCGGTCTTTCTGACCGATGATGGCCGCTCATTGGCCAAGGAATGTCGGCGTCGCCACGAGATCGTCCTGCGATTTCTGATCCGCCTCGGCCTTGATCCCGAGACGGCGGAACGCGATGCGGAAGGCATAGAGCATCACGTCAGCGAGCGGACGCTGGCGCTGTTCACTGCTTTTGCCAACCGGTCCTGAGCGCCGTCAGCTATTCTCGACCGCGAACCGGACGTCAGCAACCAGACTGTCGGCGCTGAAGTTCTCCAGCCGCTTTCCGTTCAGGTAGAAGGTCGGTGTCTGGCGAATGTCCAAGGCCTCCACATCAGCCGCCTCCTGATTGAGGATTCCGGTAATCCCGGGGAACAGCCTGTCGCCAGCCGCCTTCTCGAGGTCAAGGCCCGCATCTCCTGCGATCTCCCAGGCGACATCCATCTCGGGCGCTCCGTGAACCGCCCAGCCGGGCTGCTGCTCCAGTAGCGCATCCAGCACCGGTTCGAACTTGTCCTGCATCCGGGCGGCTTCCAGAATGCGTACCGCCTCGTCCGAACCTTCGTGGAAGACGGTGTAGCGCAGCACGACGCGGACCTGGGTCGGGAACTGTTTGCGGATTTCCTGCACCACCGGGTGATAGGCCCGGCAGGCCTCACACGAGGGATCGAAGAACTCGACCAGTGTGACGGGGGCATCGGCGGGGCCGAAGCTCGGGGAATAATCCCGAATTAGAAGCGCAGAGTCTACCGCTGGTGTGGCAGCGGCGGCCGTTTCGGCCTCGGCGGCGCGGCGGCGGTTCAGGACGATCGTGCCGCCCGCGAAGGCAGCAAGTCCAAGGGCGGAGGCCCCGATCAGAAGGTTGCGGCGGTTCATGGGCGGTGTCCTTTCGGCAAGAGGAGACAGGCAAGGATCGCCGCAAAGGCGACCGTAGAAAGATAGGGGATCGGCAGGCCAAGGATCATTTGCGCTTCGCCGGTGCAGGAAGGGCCATTCTCAGTGCAGGGCACGATTGGCGCGGGCAAAAGCCCTGCGTAAAGGCCCGAATGCCAGGCCGCCAGCGCCAGCCCGGCCAGAACCAGCGGCAGCGCATAGGCCCGCGCCATGCCATCACCACGCCAAAGCGACAGGCCAAGGATCGGCACCAGCGGGAACATGGCGATCCGCTGATACCAGCACAGCGTGCAGGGCATCTGGCCCAGCACCTCGCCGATAAACAACGCGCCGAGCGTGGCTGCGAGCGCGATCAGGAAGGCGGCGGTCAGGGCAAGATCGTCCTGCGACAGGTTTTGTGGGTCAGCTTTGGTCAAGAACCGGCTCCTTGCGGCGTCGACGAGGAAGCGAGGCGGCCAGGATCACGACCGCACCCAGAGTGATGGCAATATCGGCAATGTTGAACGTGGGCCAGTGCCTGTCGCGCCAGTAAAGGTCAAGGAAGTCGGTCACAGCGCCCTGCCGCACACGGTCGATGATGTTGCCGACCGCCCCGCCCACGACCAACGCAAAGCCTGTTCGCTCCAGGGAGCGCCGCGCTCGGAATGCCATGACCGCGAAGGCAAGGGTCAGCGCGCTCGTCAGTGCCGCCATCAGAAGAGGTCTGCCCGCCATGACACCGCCCATCATGCCAAAGCTCGCGCCCTCGTTGAACCCAAGGGCAAGATTGAAGCCCGGCATGACCGGGACCGCAGTCCCCTGCGACAGCAGTAACAGCGCCGCGGCCTTGGTCAGTTGATCGGCGAGAACTGTGGCGGCGATCAGGAATATCAGCTTGGGTCTGGTCATCGTGCCGCCTCGCGGACGAACCCGATCCAGCGCGGGACCGATGCGGTGTAACGGTCGTAATCCGCCCCGATTGCAGTGCGCAAGGCGGCCTCTTCCGACCGGACTTGTGTACTGGCCGACCAGAGAAACAGAAGCGGAGCGAGAACCGTCGGAACAGCGGGAACCGCCATGGCAACCCCTGCCAGCAGCGCCGCTTGCCCCACGAAAGTCGGGTTGCGGCTGAAGCGGTAAAGGCCGCCCGAGACCAGATCGCCCGTCTCGCCGCCAACCACGCCGACGCGCCAGGAGGATCCCATCGACATCTGCGCGGCAAAAGCCAACATCGCGCCCAGCCCTGCGACAAAGATCCCGGTCAGGCCAAGCGCGAAGACGCCCCCTTCGATCCAGAGGGGATCAGTCTTGTGCAGCATGGGCACCGCGAGCCAGAGCAGTGGCCCGAAGAACGCCAGCGCAAAGGCCGCGCGGAATCCCATGGCGGCCAGCCGGTCACGCCCGGTGGCGCGCGCAAACAGCCAGACCGGACGTCCCGCCGCCTGTGCGGCCAGCGCGCTGCCCCAGAAGAACAGCGCCAGATAGCCAAAGAGAAGGGCCAGCGCAGCCCAGCCAAAGCCTGACATCATCGCCTTATGCCTCGCGTTCCGGCTTGAACCGCAAGAGCCGCAGAGCGTTCAGCGTGACCAGCACGGTTGCGCCGGTATCGGCAAGGATCGCGATCCAGAGGCCGGTCAGGCCCAGAACCGAGGTCACGAGGAACACCGCCTTCAGCCCCAGCGCAATGGTGACGTTCTGGCGGATGTTCGCCATCGCGGCGCGAGACAGCCGGATCGTGGCGGGTATGTCGGTCACCCGGTCCCGCAGGATCGCCGCATCGGCGGTTTCCAGCGCCACATCGGTGCCCGATCCCATCGCTACCCCGACCGACGCCTGCTTCAAGGCGGGCGCGTCATTGATACCATCGCCTATCATCATCACGCCGCCCTGTTCGCTCATCGTCTTGATGAACTTCAGTTTGTCTTCAGGCATCATATCGGCCTGAAACTCCATGCCCAGACCTCCGGCAATGGCAGCCGCAGTGCGCGGATTGTCTCCCGTGAGGATGATCGGCGTGATGCCCATGGCCTTCAATTGCCGGATCGCGTCCGTAGCGTCGGTTCGCGGCTCGTCCCGCATGGCGATGAGGCCGAGCGGAGTCTTTTCGCGGAACACTGCAACGGCGGTCTTACCCTCTTCCTCAAAGACCGTGGCCTGCTGCAGACCGGCATCGTCCAGCCCTCCGTTTTCCATGGCGTAACGCGGCGATGCAACGAAAGCCTGTGATCCGTTCACAGTGGCAACCACGCCCTTGCCCATCAGGGCCTTGGCATCCTGTGACGGCAGAGGGTCAATCCCAGCCTCCTTGGCCTTGTTCAGGATGGCGATGGCAAGTGGATGGCTCGACCCGGTCTCGACACCCGCCGCAACGCCCAGCAGTTCAGCTTCGGAAGTTGTGCCAAAGACGACCACATCGGTGACTTTCGGCCGTCCGTGCGTCAGCGTGCCGGTCTTGTCAAAGGCAATGCGGCTAACCTTCGCCGCAGCCTCAATGACAGCGCCCCCCTTCATCAGCAGCCCGCGCCGCGCGCCAGTGGACATTGCCGAGGCGATTGCGGCAGGAACGGAGATGACCAGAGCGCAGGGGCAGCCAATCAGCAGGAGAGCTAGGCCGCGATAAACCCAAGTGTCCCAAGGCTGGCTGAAGGCCAGCGGCGGCACCAGCACGACCAAAGCCGCAACGGCGACAATTGCAGGCATGTACCAGCGGCTAAAGCGGTCAATGAAGCGTTCGGTGGGCGCGCGCGCCTCTTCGGCCTCTTCAACCAAACGGATAATGCGGGCGATGGTGTTGTCTTCCGGGCCTTTCGTGACTTTCACGCGAAGGACGGCTTCTGTGTTGATTGAACCGGCAAAGACGGCTTCGCCTGGCCCGCGCGTATTGGGCACGCTTTCGCCGGTGACCGGGCTTTCATCGACACCTGAGGTGCCTTCAGTAATCTCGCCATCTGCGGGAATACGGTCACCGGGGCGCACAAGCACGGTCTGGCCAACCGTCAGGCTGGCTGCAGGCACTTCACGCGTGGTCTCGCCCGTCACAAGCTGCGCCGTCTTCGGCACCAGATTGGCCAAAGCTCTGATTCCGTCCCGTGCCTTGCCCGCCGCGACGCCCTCCAGCACTTCACCCACGGCGAATAGGAAGACGACCAGCGCCGCCTCTTCAGCCGCATTGATGAAGAGCGCGCCAATGGCGGCGACGGTCATCAGGCTTTCGATGGTGAAGGGCTGACCCATCCGCAGCGCTGCAAAGGCCCGCTTTGCGACCGGAGCAACCCCGATCAGGCACGCTGCAACAAAGGCCCATTTGCCGATTTCGGGTGCCAGATATTCGACGATCCAGGCGGCACCCAGCAACAGGGCTGTGAAAATGACCAGTTTGCCCTTACCGGTCTGATACCAGCGTTTGCCCCGGTCGGCGGGGTCGTCATGGACATGGCCGGGGCTGCCGTGGCCGCTGTCGTCGCGCTTTGCGCTGGCGTCGTTCGGGCCGTCGTTGTGTCCGGCGTGATCGTGGGCCTCCTCGTCCTGTTCAGCGGGTACAGGGCCCTGATGCGTCTCGCTCGGGTTGGCAGCAGCCAGCGCGGTTGGCAGGACGAAATCCTTTTTCGCCCCCGCCGCACGTGGCGCAATCTCATATCCAAGTGCACGGACAGTCTTCTCGATCTTGTCCTTGCCGGTCTGCGCCTCATCCAGCGTCAGCCGCAAGCGTTCCGACATGATGGCGACTTCGACGCCGCTGACCCCCGGCAGGCGTGCCACCGCATCCTTGATCTTGACCGCGCAGGACGCGCAGTCCATTCCCGTCACTGTCCAGTCGCAGGACGTTTCCTGAGTAGCTTCCGACATCGCCGTTCCTCCTGCCGCCTGGCGGACAGTTGATTTCATCGAATCAGGAACCTAATGTCTCTAGCAACTATAGCTTCAAGAGGAATCTCATGCTGACCATCGGAAAACTCGGACAGGCTGCCGGGGTCAAGGTGCCGACGATTCGCTATTACGAACAGATCGGCTTGCTGCCTGAGGCAGAGCGCAGCACGGGCAATCAGCGGCTTTACAGCCGCAAGGCGTTAGAACGGCTGGCCTTCATCCGGCACGCCCGCGACCTGGGCTTTACTCTGGAAGCGATCCGCGACCTGCTCAGCCTGTCAGACCGGCCCGACCAACCTTGCGCCGCCGCCGATGCTATCGCCAAGGCACAACTGGTTGAGGTTGAAAGCCGCATCGCGCGCCTGACCGCGCTGAAGGCGGAACTGGAACGTATGGTCGTGCAATGTGCGGGCGGGTGCATCGCCGATTGCCGGGTGATCGAGGTTCTGGGAGACCATTCCCTTTGCGCGACCGATCATCGCAATTCAGACAGACTGGTGACGGCGTAGCCGCAGTGGACATCGGCGGCAGTCTATACTGCTCAAATCTCGCGCACCCTGAGAACCCGGCCGTCGGGTTGGATCTGCCTCCATGGCTTCTCGGTGCGGCACACAAAGACGTCGAGCATACCCTCACCACGGTTGAGGAACAAATCGGGCAGTACACGGAAACTATCTCTCGTCGTTTCTGTTAGGTTTCAGGGCAGTCGCCACGTGTTGGTGATCACGATGAATCCAACACCAAGGTGGCCGATGGATGGTCTTTGGCTAGACGAGTCAGGGCCCAAGCAGTGTGAAGAGAGCCCCAATGGCGTATGATCAAAATCACACCCACATCGACCCGAGGTCCGGTGACAAGCGGGTCGCCATCGCGATCTGGGCGAATGCCCTGCTCACTGCCGCGCAGATCCTGGGCGGCATTCTCGCGGGCAGCCTCGCCCTCATCGCGGACGCTCTGCACAACTTTTCTGACATGGCGTCGCTGGTCATCGCCTTCGGCGCACGCAAGATCGCGCGTCGGCCTGCAGACGCGCGGATGACCTTCGGCTATGGCCGGATCGAGATCGTCACCGCGCTCATCAACTACACTACGCTGATCCTCATAGGCTTCTACCTGATCTACGAAGGCAGCATGCGGATGATTGATCCACCCGAGGTTCGGGGCTGGACCGTGGTGATCCTCGGAGGTGTCGCACTAGCAGTAGACACGCTGACCGCGCTGCTGACCTGGTCGATGCAGAAGGGCAGCGTGAACATCCGCGCGCTCTTCGTTCACAACCTGTCGGATGCGCTCGCCTCTATCGCGGTGATCGTCGGCGGTGCGCTCATCATCCTCTACGACATGCGCTGGGTCGATCCGGCCATCACCATCGGCATTGCGCTCTATATCCTCTATCTGGCCTTCACCGAGATCGGCGGTCCCATCCGGATGCTGATGCTGGGCAGCCCACCCGAGATCGACAATGACGCCGTCGTTGACGCGGTACGCGGCGTCGACGGAGTGGCCGACATCCATCACGTCCATTTCTGGCAGATGGGCGAGCAGGCCGCCGCGCTCGATACGCACGTGGTCATAAAGGCAAAGGCTTGGGACAGTCTTGAAGAGATCAAACGCGCGATCAAGCAAATGCTCGAGGAGAAATTCGGCATCACGCACTCGACACTCGAGTTCGAGCGTGAGGACCAGGCCCATCAGGACGCCAAGCTTTATGAACATCAAGCCAAGGAAAAGGAGGAATCCCATGTTCAGAGAGACGATGGAAACCGATGACAATCTGATCGCACTGGTCTGCGAAGGGAAGCTGAGCGAGGACGACATAAGGCGCATGCACGCGCTCCTTCACAAGCGCCTCGCAGAGCGGGCGAAACCCGGACTGCTGGTCGATACCGCCGCCTTCGATGGCTATGACGGGACGGCCGCGATGTTTGCCGACCTCAAGATGGATTTGTCGCACAGGAACGACTTCAGTCGAATCGCGGTCGTCGGAAACCGCAATTGGATGGAGTGGGGCACGAACGTCGTGCAGTTGTTGGCATCCGGCGAGGTGCGTTGGTTTGAGAGCGAAGATGGAGACCAGGCAGCGGCCTGGGCACGCGCGGCGCGCTGAAGCCAGATCAAAACAGGAGCCGTCTCGAGCCGCAGCCTGTTTGCCGCACCAACGCTCAGCCACGCGGCCCCTGACGAAAACATTGTTGTGACAGCTGGATTTTCAGCGCGCCGGAAAAAGACAAGCATCACGCATCGGCCTTGCCGACCAGGCTCTATTCGGCGGGCCTCACGGAACCCCTGAGGGGTTTCCGCCCATCCGGGTGACGATCCTTTGCGCGAGTAAGAACACGGCGATCCGGCGCTTTGGGCCGGATCATTGGGAATCATGACGTGCGGCCCGCCGCTTTGCTTTGGGCCGCCCGGCTGTTTCTGTTGGTCCTTGAGGTCCGCCTGCCATCCGGTCCAGGCGTCATCAACCGGCAAGCGCCGCGCTTCGCCGCGTCGGCTTTGGGGCAGGCCGTGTCCTCGCCTTGCGGCTGCGGGCCGCACCACCCTGCCCCGTCG
>Ga0164241_10000912_pt1 | contig 42556 bp, 38 predicted proteins | sample OricomyardsoilBY_FD_108780 | JGI IMG/M metagenome (GOLD analysis project Ga0164241, IMG submission 108780) | Backyard soil microbial communities from Emeryville, California, USA - Original compost - Back yard soil (BY) | ecosystem: Environmental > Terrestrial > Soil > Unclassified | place: USA... | reverse complement strand
TGCGGGGGCGACGAGCACGGGCGGAGCGGCGGGTGAAGTCGCGGGAACGAGCGCGAGCGGTAGCGGGGGCGGGCCGAGCGCGGGCACCGAGAGCGGAGGCCACGGCGGTAGCGCCGGCACCCTGGGTATCGCCGGCAACGCGGAAGCAGGCGCCGCCGGTACGCCCGGCGACCCGAAGGTCTTGTTGGACGACGACTTTCAAACCGGGGCCGCCACGCAATGGTTCGAGGTCGCGGGCAGCCCTTGGTCGCTGGCGCTCGATGGCGACGACGGCAACCGCGCCTACCAGCTCAACCCCGTGTTCGACGACTTCTACGCCTCGGCTGCGAAGAATGGTCCATGGACGGATCAAATTCTGGAAGCCGACGTGAAGGTGCTCGCGTTTGGCGGCACCAGCAGCACCGATATCGTTTCGTTGCTCGGTCGCTTCAGCAACATCGACAACTACTACGCGGCGGTGTTGCGGCCCGATGGTCGCGTCGCGATTCGCGTGCGCTTTGCCGGCACGTCGCCGACGACGCTCAAAAGCAGTAACGCGCTGGGCATCACGACCGGTGTTTGGTATCGCGTGCGCTTCGAGCTCGTGGCTGACGCGTTGCGGCTTTACATCGACGATCAACTACGCGTCGAGGTTCAAGACGGAAGCTTGACCAAGGGAACCGCGGCGCTGGGCGGTGACAACAGCGCGGCCGCCTTCGACAACGTTCGTGTCACCCTTCCGTAATACGATGTCGGGAATGGTGCGTGCGGCGTGCCGTAAACCCACATGGGCGGGTGCGCGCGAGTAGGCTACAGTCGAGTATTCGCTTCGGAGCCGCTCGCCCATGAAGCCACTCGCGTCCACGTCCTTGCTGCTGCCATTGTTACTGGCGGCGTGCGCTACCGCCGTCACTCAAGACCTCGCTGATCAGGAAACGGTCGAGGGCGGCTCTGGATCGGCGACCGGTGGCGCTCCTGTCGTCGCCGAGGGCGGTAAGCCCAGCGCCACGGCTGGTGCTGGCAAAGGTGGCAACCCGGTGACCAATGCGTTTGGGGGTAGCGCTTCCACCGCTGGCAGCGCCGGTAAATCGAGCGGAGGGGCGGCCGGTACGACCGGCACGGCGGGCGGGGGCCACGCGGGCAGCGGGGGAGCTCCGGCGAGCGCGGGCAGTAGTGGCGCCGGTAGCGGTGGGAAGGCGGGCAGCGGCTCGGGCGGTACCAGCGCCGGTGCGGCCGGGACGACCGGTACCGCCGGCTCGGTCGGAACCGGTAGCTGCACCGGCACGGCGGCGTTCGTGGCCGGGGCCGGGAACAAGTACGCCATGGGCGCCAAGGTCGTCGCCACGTGCAACGGCGGTACTCCGTGCACGTTGGCCCAACCCGCCGGTCAAAACGGCAAGAGCTACGAGTTCTCGTGCACGGACATGTACAACTGCGGCACCCAAGACCCGGCCACGACCAACTGGTCGCAGCCGCCGTGGCAAATGTCGAAAGCCTGCGAGTAGCCGCGCTCGGCGCGTGATCGGGCGCTCAGGTGCCGGGCTGCTTGTCGCCGCTGACGTAAGCCGCGAACTCGGCCTCGAAATCGGGGTGCCAGCGCGAGAGCGCGGGGCGGTTCTTGATGATGTCGTCGATCGACCATTGCATGCGTCGCTCGTCGAGCGCGCGCGGCACCGCATTGTCGGGGCACAAGATATAGAAATCACCTCGCGTCAGGCTCTCGAGCATGAAGTCGACGACTTGCTCCGAGGTCCACGCCGCCGCCGGCTTCTCGCCGCCGCCGCTCATGCCGGTGAAGGTGAAGCCGGGAATGAGCAGGTGCGCGCTGACCACGCCGCCCGCGGCGCCGCGCAGCGCGTGCGCCAGCGATTCGGTGAAGTTGCGTAGCGCCGCCTTCGACATGTTGTACGCGGCGTTGCCGGGCGGGCTGGTAATGCCCTGCTTGGAGCCGGTATTGATGACCACGGCGGGTTTGCCCGCGAGCAACATGCCGGGCACGAATGCTTCGACCCCGTGCACGACGCCCCACAGGTTGATGTCGACGAGTGCCTTCCAAGCGGCGGCGTTTTCCCAAGGGAGCCCAGGGTTGTTGCCGACTCCGGCGTTGTTCATCAACACCGCGACGGCGCCGAAGCGCTCGAGCGTAGCTTCGCGCAGCAGCACCAGATCCGCGGGACGGCTCACGTCGGTCGGCAACGCCAGCACGTCGCGGGCGCCGCCCGGCGCCACCGACGCGACCTTGTCGGCGGCCAACGTGAGCGCGTCACCGGCCAGATCGGCGAGCGCGACTTTCAGGCCCAAGGCCGCGAAGCGCTGGGCTGCAGCTAGCCCAATTCCGCTCGCAGCACCCGTCACGACGGCGACGCTCCCGGGCGAAAACGCCGGCGGGAGAGCAGGGGTTGTAGTCATGGTTTCGAGCACCTAGCATTTTTTTGCATTCGACCAGTTAGGAAACCGTCCCGGCCGTCGCATGAGAAAGTGCTGCGAGCGTTCCAACGTGGCAGCGAATGTGCGATCGACATCAGCGACCATTTCGATCTGTTTGCCTACGCTCACGAGCCGCTCGACGCTTTGCGCCAGCGCTGGCGCGTTGCGCCGTTGAGCTAGCGCCTCGTTACGAGCGGAAGCCGCTACTTCTTCGAACACCCCACACCGCGCTGCCCCCCGGAGCGGGCAGGTCGCGGCGGAAGGCCTACGTCAGCCCGTCGTCGTCGTCGTCGTCGTCGTCCCCGTTGCGTCGCGCGACGCGCATGCGCTCGCCGGACGCGCACGGCTCGAGCTGCTCGCGGCTGGCGGAGCTGGCTCGTCGTTGCTCGACCGCTCGCCGGGCCGTCTCGCACATGAGCTCGAACGGCACCGGTTTCGGTAGGTATGCAAACACCCCCAGCTCGCGGGCCTCGTCATGGCTCAGCGGATCGAGCGACCCTGACGTGAGCACCACGGGCAAGTCGGGGTCGTGGGCATGCAGCACCTCCAGCAGCTCGATGCCGCTCATGTCGGGCATGCGCAGATCGCTGATGACCAAATCGAAGGTTATCTCGCGGGCCAGCTCGACCGCGACGCGACCGTTCCACGCTTCGACGACGAAGTGCCCGGCGCGCACCAAGTTGCGACGAACCACGCGCCGCACCTCGGGGTGATCGTCGACGAGCAGTACCCTGCTGGGCTCGACGTGCGCGTCTGGTTGCGGAGCTTTGGCTGGAGGATGGGCCATTGAGTCCTCACCAGCCACCAAGAGCGTTTCCCGACGCACCCTTTGGCCAGTTTGGTCCTAAACGTAACAACGGTAGAGAGTGACGAGCCTTGAATCAAGGATCTCGAATACTCCTCGTGCAACGATGGTGGGCCTCGGTTTCGAACGCGCGCCTTGCGAGTGCCGACACGGGCGGCATGGTCGAAGGCGCGCGGGCCCTCGGCAGAGATGCAGTTGTAGCAAAATGATACAGCTGCCTCGGTCTAGCCTAAGAACGTCCGACACCCTTGGTACTTTTATTAGGGGAGGCTCAGCGCCAGCTCCAAAAGGCAGCGGCCGGCGCCGAGCGCGTGAAGTGCCCTCAGGTGGCTGGAGCCGAGCGTGAGAACGTCGCGGAAGTCTCGAAATCGCCGGCGTTTGATCGCTTTGGTCGGGCGGGGGCTACAATGTGCCGAACATGGTGCAGGACGGACCTCGGCCGATCGAGCGCGTGACGCTGGGCCGAATCGCGCGATATTTCCGGCCTTACCGGCGCCAGGTGCTGTGGGTGATGAGCAGCGTCGCGGTGGGGGCCATGGCCGGGGGCCTGCCGCCGCTCTTCATCAAGCGCATCGTCGACCACGCCATCCCCGGGCATCGCACCACCGAGCTCGGCCTGCTGTGCGCCGGCATGGTGTTGGGGCCCATGCTGCAGGGGCTGTTGGGGGTGGGGTACAAATACCTGGCCGCGTGGATCGGCGAACAGGTCATGTACGACTTGCGGCTGGAGCTGTTCGCGCACGTGCAGCGGCAGTCCCTGGCCTTCTTCGCCAACGCCAAACCCGGTGAGGTCATCTCGCGCGTCTTGACCGACGTGCAGGGCGTCGGCCAGGCGTTGCAAGACAACCTGGTCAAGCTGCTGCAAAACGTGCTCACGCTCACGGTGTCGATCGTGCTCCTGCTGGTGCTCGATTGGCGGCTGGCGCTGGTCGCGCTCTCGGCCCTGCCGTTGTTCGTGTTCCCCGCCAAAAAGGTGGGCCGTCAACGCAAGGCGTTGAAGAAGCAAACCCAAGCGCGCATGGCCGAGCTGACCGGCATCCTGATGGAAACGCTGTCGGTCTCGGGCGTGCTGTTGATCAAGGTGTTCGGCACGCGCAAGCGTGAGACGCAGCGTCTGCGCGAAAAGGCTCAGGAGCTGCAAGCGGCGTCGCTGCGCCAAACCTTGGTCGGGCGCTGGTTCCAAATGCTGATGAAGCTGTTCGAAGACTTGGGTCCCGCCCTCGTCTACGGCGTTGGCGGCTACCTGGTCATTCGGGGCGAGGTCGGGCTCGGCACCGTGTTGGCGTTCGTGGCTCTCCTCCGCAAGCTGTACTCGCCGGCCTCCGATTTAGCGGGCGTGCACGTCGACATCGTCACGTCTTATGGCTATTTCGAGCGTGTGCTGGCGGTTCTGGATCTGGAGCCGAGCATCAAGAATTCGCCCAACGCCATCACGCTGCCCGAGGTTCGGGGCGCGTTGACGTTCGAAAACGTCAGCTTCTCGTACGGCGACGAGCAAGCGACGCTCAGCGACATCGAGCTCGACATCGCGCCGGGCGAGTCGGTGGCGGTGGTTGGGCCGTCGGGCGCCGGTAAGAGCACGCTGGCCGCGTTGACGTTGCGCCTGTACGACCCGACGGCAGGGCGCATCTTGCTCGATGGGCACGACTACCGCGACATCAAGCTGAAGACCCTGCGCCAGCACATCGCCGTGGTGTCGCAAGAAACCTATTTGTTCCACGCCAGCATCGCCAACAATTTGCGTTATGCACGCCCCGACGCGACCGACGACGAGCTGCAGCAGGCGGCGCGCGCGGCGCAGATTCACGACCTGATCGCCAGCTTGCCCGACGGCTACGCCACCGTGGTCGGTGAACGTGGCTATCGTCTCTCGGGCGGCGAACGCCAACGCATCGCCATCGCGCGCGCCATCTTGGCCAACCCGCGCATCTTGATCTTGGACGAAGCCACCAGCGCCCTCGATTCGACGAACGAAAAGCTGATTCAAGCCGCGCTGGAGCCGCTCTTGGCGGGTCGCACGAGTCTCATCATTGCGCATCGCTTGTCGACAATCCAAAAGGCGAACCGCATCGTCTCCATCGAGCAAGGCCGGATCGTCGAGATTGGCAATCACCGCACGTTGCTGGAGCGGCGCGGACTCTATGCGCGCCTGTACGAGCAGCAAATGTCGCACGGCGCCGCCGGCAACGTGATCTAACGGCCCGTTTCCTCCCACGCCCCGGTGCGGTTCTTGCTCCTTCGCGGGTGCGCTCTCGAGAGCGTGAAAGGACGCACCATGGATCGTAACCCAGTAGGATGGTTCGAAATTTACGTCAAAGACATGCCCCGTGCGAAGGCCTTTTACGAGGCCGTGCTCGACGCCAAGCTGACGAAGCTCGAGTCGACCGCGAGCGGCATCTCCGAGATGTGGGCATTTCCGATGTATCGGGACGTCGCGGGTGCGGCCGGCGCGCTCGTGCGCATGGAGGGTGGTCCCGCCGGCGGCGAAGCTAACACCATCGTCTATTTCGTCACCGACGACTGCACGGCCGAGCTCTCTCGCGTCACGACCAACGGCGGCACCGTAAAAAAGCCGAAGAGCTCAATAGGGCCGAACGGCTTCATTGCCCTCGTGCAAGACCCGGAAGGCAATGTGATCGGCCTGCATTCGTTGAAATAGGAGGCCGTGGTCGATCACGTCATTGGTCCGGGGTGATCTTGAGCAACTTGCCGTCCTCGTCGTCGACCTTGAGCTTGGTTTGCGAATGGATCCCGGGCGCACGCGTTTGCCCCGCGAAGGCAGGCTGAAACTCCGGCACGTTGGGCGGCGCCGTTTCCACCGGTGCGCCGGATGGATTCGGGCCGACGCGCGCCTTCGTGGACTCTCCGTGGCCGTCGGCGGCCACGACCTTGACGGCTGGCTCCGGTCCCTTCGTCCGGGGAGGCGTACCGTTGCACGCGGCCAGCAGCACACCAGCGCGTTCAGATTGTCACGCCCCAGCGCGCCCCAGCGTGGAAAATGATCGCGTCCGTAAGACCCGAGCTGGGGCGCGCCATCAAAGAGCTGCGACAATCAGCGCCAGGGAGCAAAAGCCGCAGGTGGCCCGCAGCTTGCTTCGACGGGCGGTTCGCGATTTTCGCTCCACGCTCAACCGTCAGTCAGCGCTGCCGCACGGCGAACGACTGCAGAAAATAGAGGCACGATGCTCGTTTCCGAATTGATGACTCGCAAGACGTCTTCCGTGCGTGGCGACCAGACGCTAGCCGACGCGGCCCACCTCATGTGGGACTGTGATTGCGGCGCGCTGCCCGTAGTCGATGACGACGGCAGCCGCGTGATCGGCATGCTCACCGATCGCGACATCTGCATGGCCACCTGGTCGCACGGCGCTCAACCCGGCGCCATCAGCGTCCGAGCCGCCATGTCGCAGAACCTCGTGCACTGCTCCGGCAACGATTCGATCGGTCGCGCCGAGGCGCTCATGCAATCGAACCAGGTGCGCCGCTTGCCCGTGCTCGACGCCGACAAACGCCTGATCGGTATCCTGTCGCTCGCCGATATCGCGCGCGCCACCGAACGCTCGAAGATCGTCCCGGACGGCGCCGGCAATGGCCTCGCCACCACCCTCGCCGTCATCTGTCGTGCCCCCAGCGGTCAACGTCAGTCGACGGGCGCGCCCTGAACGCGGGTGGCTGGTCTCGCGCTAAAAACCGGCTACCGGAAATCGCAGCGTCGCCACCGCTCACCGAAATGAGTGATCACGCGGACCCGTTCCCCCAGCCGATGCTGCAGGATGCTCAGGACGGATTCGACGCTTTCGCGTACACTGACGAGCTTGCGCTCGCCCTCGTCGAGGCGCGAAAACGTTCGCAGCTTCGTTACCAGCTCTTGAATGCGTGACAGGCCGACTCGCATCTCCTCCAAGCGAGAGATGGCTCGCTCGCCGTGGCGGGTAAGCTCCGCGTCGACCTGCCAAGCGGGCTGATGCGCGGTCACGCTGCGCTCCACCGTGCCCACGGGGCGAGCGCGAACGCGAGCGGGTTGTTGATCTCGTGCGCCACGCCTGCGACCCGCTCACCGAGCGACGCCATTTTAGCCGACTGGATGAGCTGGGCCTGAGCTTGCTGAAGCTCGCGATACGCTTCTCGGCGCAGCTCGGCCATTTGCAGGTGAGTGCGAACGCGAGCACCCGAAAGTCGAGCATATCTGGATGCATCATTGGCCGCGCCCGGGGCCGAGGATACTCACGCCTACTCCGCACATTGCAACAGTTACTCCGTTGGAAATGGGCTAGGCTTCCGCCCATGTTGGGGCTGCGACTAGTCGGAGGGGTTTTGGCGGCGTCATTCTTGCTGCTCAGTTGCGGTCGCGTTGCCAGTGCCGATGCGGATACGCCCGCCGTGGCGGATAGCGATGCGTCGGTCGGAGGCGCGGCGGGCGATGCCAACGAATGCAGTGGCGGAGCCCCTGAGGGTGGTTGCAACGGCGTCGGCGGCGAGGGTGCGCTCGAAGCTTACGCCCGCCTTCGCACCGCCTGCAGCCTCACCGTTCGCGTCAACCGCCGCGGCGACCCCGTCTGTATCGACTACCACCTCAAGTGAGCGCTCGCTCACAACGACGCCCGAGAAATCAGCAACAACGTCCTCGGGTCTCGATTTCTAATGCGAAAACCGCCCAGCGTATCGTGCACGGCTTCGCCGGTAATACGCCGGCTGCGCGCGACGTCGACGGCCATGACTCGCTCCAGAATGTTGCGCGCCAATGGCTCGTCGTCGACGAGCACCACGAGCTCGAAGTCTTTGTCGTTCTCGAGGCTGCGGTAGTTGCCGTTCGTCGACCCGTGAATCGACCACCGCTCGTCGAACACGGCAATCTTCAGGTGATTGAAGTGGTTCCGGTACTCGTACACGTCGATGCCGTGCTCCAACAGGCTCATGTACCAGTACTGCTGCGCGTCGTGCGCAAAGCTGTTGTCGTTCCATTTGCCCGCCGGCAACACCAAGGTGACGTCGAGATCGGGCCGGCTACGTTTGGCCTCGCACAGCGCGTTCACCAAATCAGGATGATAAAAATACGGATTTTCGATGAAAATCGAGCGGGTCGCTTCGCGTATCAATCGCAAGTACAGCTCGCGCACCGCGTTCGGTTCGTTGTCCGGCTGACTCGCATAGACCTCGACACGCTCTGCAGCAACGGGGAACGCACCCGGCCGCGGGGGCAGTGTGCTCGCGCCATCGACCGGTGCCAGCTGGTAATCCGTGCCGCCATCCAGCACGAAGCGATCGCGAAAATACGCTTCGAGCTCGTGCGTGACGGGCCCCTCGAAGCGCGTCCAACTGTCGTGCCACTTCCACCACGGCTCCGGCAAGCCCGCCTGCTGGCGCTGGTCACCCTCCACGCGTGCGTCCAGCTCGGCGTCGAACGGATCATGATACAGGTACTGCGCCCCGATATTCGCGCCCCCGCAGTACGCGATGCGATCATCGATCAGCACCAGCTTTCGATGATCGATATGGAGCTCATCGACGGCAATCGCCCCTCTAATCTGCGCCGCTATCGAAACGAGCCGCGGATCGGCCGCGTCGATCACCTTGTCGTAGTCGATGTCGGTATTGACCACCTCGACGCCGGCGTCGGTCAGGCGTTGACACATCGGCTTCACGTCGAGCGGATCGTGCGTGACCGACGGATCGTGCTCCATCATCTCTTTTTCGCCGGTCGAGAAAGGGTCGCCCATGCCGGTTTTGTCGACATTGAGCAGCACTCGACAGGTCACGCCCGCGCGCGCCTTCTCAATCAGCAAATCCACTAGCTCTTCGCCGATCGGATCGCGAAACCACAAAAACACGCTGATGTGCACGCTGCTGCGCGCGGCCCGTAAGTCTTCCAAGACCGCCGGCAAAATCTCGTGGCCGTCGACCAGCAGCTCGACCGTGTTGCTCGTGGGGTCCAGAGTCATGGCTTGCGCAGTAGAGCACGCAGGCCACCACGCACCCTGTGCCGCCGCAGCCAGGGCGCGGCGAAGATGCTCTTGGCCAGCCCCATCGCAAGCTCGAGCGGGTTGCCGCCGCTCGCCTCGATGGCGACGCGCGTGTCGCTGGCCGCATCTTCCATCGCGCCACGCGCGATCGTGCGCGTGCCGTCGGACCGCACCTCGACGATCAAACGAGCCACCACCGGCAGCTCCTCCACCGTCGCCGGCAAGCCCTGCCCCGACGTCGTCGTCACGCTCGTGGCGTTTTTGCGCGATGGAGTGTCGGCCATGGTGCTTCGAACCATACAGTGCACCTTTCGTGCCCCCGAAAGGAGCCCTGACGACAAATACGAACCCGAAGGTTGAAAGTTCTTCCCTCCCTCCACCGGCAGCGCTCGCTCCAGCTCGAGCTCAACCGGCGCCCGCGCCCCTGCCGCGCACTGCACCAACCCCTCGGCTGAGGGCGGCGCACTCTTGCAGCTGGACAAGGCGAGCAGCAGCGCTACCAAGGCGACGCCCAGAAGCGCGGCGGCGCGGGTTGGAAGGAGCGAGAAGGGCACGGCCCGACGATAGGCGAGATGAAGGACGAGAGGGCTGCCGACCTGCAGCTTGAATTGCAGAAGCTAATGGGGCGGAAACGGGCCGCAGCGGGTGACTCGAGTAGACGGAACCGGGGAGAAGGCGAGATAGCGCGCCGTTGACGGTCCCAAGACCTATGGCTCTGTGGGCCTGATTACTTCCATGGGCGTGAGGCCGCGAAGGTTCGGGAATCGCTGCCTGAAATCCTGCGTGGTGGCGCTGAACTCGTTTTTGACGGGAGAGACCTGAAACATTTCGTGGAGCCAGCCCCAAGCACCGAGAGTAACGGTCCCGCTAAAATCGCCCAGGTAGTAAGCGCGGCCGGCCTCGAGGCGCACGGGATGGCGCAACTGCTCGGGGATGGCTGCTTTGGTCAAGGTCGCGTTACTCGCGTCGAGGTAGAGCATTTCATCGAGCCAACACCTCGACGGCGCCGTCGCCAAAACGACGATCGGCTCCCGGGCACCAGGCTTCGTTGGCGGAGCTTCCACTCTAGCTCGCCTGAGTCGGGCGGGGAGCATTTTTGAGCTCAGAGGCGAGCGAAGCGCTGAGGACCTTCCACACCACGCTCGGATGAAAGAGCACTTTGGGCTCGGCCAAGAGGTGCATCACGCTCGCAAACCGGCGCGCCACGTCAGCGTCGGTAGCCGTCAGCTCGTGCACGCGGCGCGTGTAGTAGTGGGCAAAACTGGTACCGAAGGCGCGGCTTCCGGTGACCTCCGGATAGCGAAAATCCTCCGTCGTCGATAGCGACCACGCTGTGCGGTACGCACCCACCGCGTCGGCGCGGAAGCGTCGCGCCAGCTGCTCCACGTCACCGCCGCATTCACGCGCGCAGGTTCCCAACACCTCCGCCGACAGCGCTGCGACGGTCATGCCTTGCCCAAATACGGGGTCCACGCTGCACAGCGCGTCGCCGGTCACGACGGTCGCCGGTGGAAAGCGCGCGAGACGGTCATAGTGGTTCAGGCGCGCGTCCTTGTAGTGATACTGGCGAAGCGGGCTCGTGCGCTCGGAGCTCGCGATGAGCTCGGCGATCTCGGCTCGCGGCAAGCGTTGCGCAAATTCAAGGAACGCAGCGTCGTTCGCAGCCGGGTGTTCTCCGCACCAACCGAAGAGCGAAACCAACACCTCACCGGTCTCGGTGGGAACCACCGCCCCCGCGCACTTTTCGTGTGGGGGCGAAGGGTAAATCAAGATGCAACGCCAATCGCGCTCGACCTGCGGTCGAAAGCGCGCTGTCGTGTACGTCACGTCGACCGTGACGACTTCGCTCTCGGGGGGCGGATAACTCGCGGTTTCGAGCCACTTTGGCATCTGCGAGCCTCGCCCGCTGGCGTCGACGACGAAGTCGAACGTCCGCACTTCGTCGCGCGTCGCGACGCGAGGCTTGCCGTCGAGCCACGATACCTCGCCCACGGCTTCGGTGCAGAGCTCGACGTTGTCCGTCGCGAGGGTCCGCTCCCGCACGATTTCCTCGAGCAGCAGGCGACTCTGAATGCGCACCTTGATTCCGAGCTCCATCCTCCGCTTCCAGACGCCGAAGTAGAACCAATTGTTCTGCTCGCCCATGTCGAGGTGAAGCCCGCCGCGAGCGCTGACCGCGTCGAAGATGCCTGGGAACGCGTGCTCAATCGCCGTCGCCCCGGCCGCGAGCAGCACATGCACGTGGGCAGCCTGTGGGACTCCCTTGCGCGGCTCCGTCGCCCCTCGAATGGGGTCGCGTTCGAACAAAACGACCTTGCCGAAGTGCGGCGCCAACGCTCGCGCGGCGAGCAGCCCCGCCATGCTCCCGCCGATGACGGCCGCGGTTTTGTCGCGCATGAGACGGATAGATAACACCAAGAGACGTGACCGTGAACGCGCCTTCGGCGCGGGGGACGTGGCCATGAAGGTGGACGGCCTGCGGCCGGGGGAGGTGGACGCTTCGGGGATGAAGAGGGAAGGCTTCGCCCGAGTCCGTGAACGCCGGCCTCGCTGCCGCGGCGCAGCCCGGCTCACGTGCGCGGCGCAGCCCGCGGCCTAGTGGGCAGCGTCGACCGCGATGTCGACGAATAGCACTTGGTTGTTCGTCTGCTCTGCGACACGAACACGGTGGATGGCGGCGGCCCGCAGCGCGGCAACGAGCTGGGCGTAGTTGATGGTCGCAACACCCATCGGCTCGGAGCTCAGTAGGTCCTTGTCGTAAAAATCGAGCTCGATGCGGGTGGAGGGGCCAAAAGGCATATGGACGAGCCGCGCGTCTTTCCAGATCGGAGTGAGCGTATTGTCTTGGGCGACGAGGTCCAGCTGTTGCATCGGTATGCCATTCACGATGTACCGGGCGTGCGCGCGCGGCTGAAAATCGCCGTCGAGGCGGGCGCGTTTTGTCCCATCCCGCGCCTGCGGCGCGACCCGCCGCAGGCGTCCACCTCATTGCGGCGCAGCCGATCCTCGTGCACGTGCACGTCCTCAGTCCTTCCCGAGCGCCATCGAAAGCACGGCGCCAATGATGGGGCTCAGCGTGGCCACGGCCGCTTGCAGCGCGTCAGTCTTGGTGATCCCCAGCTCTTCGAGCAGAGCCGCCCGCTTTTCGGCCTGGTCCTTCTCGAACTCGGGCATGGGGAACTTGGTGTCCACGAGCCATCCCGCGGCTCGATAGAACTCCGCCGTCGCGGGCAAGTAGACCACGAGCAGGAGCGCCGTGAAGTACAGCCCGTAGCTGAACACGATCTCTTTGGGGTACGAGTTGGGCGACACGGCCTCGAGCGAACGTTGAAGCCATGACGTCGCGCCAATGGCGGCCACGAGGATCACACTCAGTGTGGCGGTGCACCGCTGGAGCCTCTGGCGAATCGACACGAGGCCCGCGTAGGTCGGCTCCTGCCTTCGAAGGCTCACGAACGCGTCGGCTATCAATCCGGCGATCAGCGCGGCGACGACCAGTCCCACTAAGACGAACCAGAGCAGGAAGGTCCCGAGGGCCCCTTCCATGATCTTGAAGTCGGGGAGGACGAACACCGCACCCGAGAAGATTTTTGGCGCAACCATGGTCATCGACAGCGCGATCACCACCGCTCCGGCGTAGCCAAGGGCAGGGGCGGGCCGCGACCGAAGCACCCTCCCGAGATCGCGCCAATTGAGGGCGAGCGCGGCGGCCCAGATGACGCCCTGCCCGGCGATGAGCGCCCTCCAGACTTCGGCGCTCGCACTGCCGAACTTAGTCCCTTGAGCCGCATAGCCTACGAGGAGCGCGAGCCCGAGGTAGATCGCGCCCGCCCCCAGCACTGTCAGGATCGCTTTCCAGGCGGCGCTCGAGTCGGCCCTCCAGGTTTTGGTCGACATGATGGCGTTGGCCGCAGACGCTACCATGTTGCTAGCGATTCAACGCGGTGAACATGGTCATTCGTGCGGACCGCGTCGTTGCCGCTCGAGGCGACTAGGAGCATGGTCGCGCGATGGGAGAGAGTTACGTCGACGTCAATCGGGCGAATTGGAATGGGCGGGTGCCGTTTCATGCGCGGGGGGGTGAAGGTGGTTCGCTTGCCGGCGATCGTCCTCGCTGGCCCAGCCCGTCAACGCCACCAATAGCTCGATGACTCGATGACTAGTAGTTTCGTCATCGAAACATTGACTACTCAGCGGCTGATCGCGAATCGTGCATCTTCGTTTACATTGAGGGGCTGGATCTTGGACGACTCCACGGGCGCCCTGGCGCGGCGGCGATCGTCGTCGAGGCGCAGAGCAGGCGAGGCCATTCATGCAAGAGAATCTCGAAGCGAAGACGAGCGAGGGCGTACCACCGCCGGCGGCACGCAATGGCGGCTGGCTTCGAAACAAGGAGGCGGGGCCACGCGTCGCCCTCGCAATTTTGGTGGCGTTGCTCACGCTGGGGTTCGTGCTGCACGTGAGGTGGCTGGCTTCGCAGCCTGACTTGTCTGGTGCGGTCCAGCGCGCCGGCAGTTGGCTCCAGCTGGTGTCGGGCGACAATCTACCTGGCGTCTCGCTCGTGTTCGGGCCGTTCATTGCGCTCGTTGCGTTCGTTGCGGGGGTGCTCGTTCACTACGGCATGCCTCAGGTCTGGCAGTCGGCTCGACGATCACTGCAGGTCGGCGCCATCCTCGGAGCGTGTCTGGCCGGCGCGTGGTTCGTTGGTACGACTCGTCTCGGAACGCTCAAGGGGCTCGATTGGCTGTTTTTCGTGCCGCTCGTTCCGACCGTGCTGCTCGCCTTCCACGCGCTCCTCACCTGGCGGCAGCGTCCGCGCAGCGTCGGTGACTTTCGCATCGGTGTGTCCGCGCCGCTGCGGAAAGCTTTGGAAGACAGCGGGGAGCTAAAGTGCTTTCAGGAGGTTCACGCGCAGCTTCTGGGTGTCTTTGGCGGCGTCGTGTCCAACGACCGCGGCTCAACGGCCACGCCCCTGCCAAAGGGTACGAACCGAAAAGTATCCAAGCACGGCTCATATACGCCCACGTCATTTGCGACCCAGTTCGCGGTTCCGGGCCTGCTACTGCTGTTGGTGGGGTTCGGGGTGTTGTCGCTCGCCTTTGGTAAGCCGCCGCCGGTTGGCAAGGGCGCACCGGATGTCGCGGTACTGAATGACGTGGCGCTGCGTGCGCTCAAGTGGGGAGTCGGAGGAGCGTACACGTATGTGCTCTTCACGTTCGGCTCACGCTCGTTCAGAAATGACCTCACCGTGGGAGCCGCCGTTTGGGCCGTAGTCACGCTCATCACGGGCCCGACGTTGGCGGTGGTGCTTGGCCTCGTCTGGAATCTGAAGCCGGACACCACCACTGGGTGGCAGTCTGCCATCGTGCTCTTCTTCGCAGGGTTGGCTCCGCGTCGGGTCATGAGCATCGTTGAAAGCGTTGCCCTGCAATTTCTCAAATCCCCAAACGAAGCGGTGGGCTCCAAGCTGATCCCGCTCACGACGCTTCGCGGCATCAGTCCCGAGCTGGCCCTCCGTTTACGCGAGGAGAACATCGAGGACGTTACGGCGCTCGCGTACGCCGATCCGATTCGGCTGGTGCAGAGTATGCCTTACGATCTGCGTCAGGTCGTGGAGTGGATCGATCAGGCACAGCTCGCGATCGCCTTGCCCGAGCAATACGAAACGCTCCTCAGCCGCGGCGTCACCGGCGGCATCGACCTTGCCTGGCGCTGGCTGCAGGCGTGCGTCGACCCGGCATCAGGCAAGATCGCGATCGCTCACGCCACCACCGCGCCTGCCAGCTTCACGGCCCTCGTCCGTGAGCCGGGTCGCGAAGCCGAGCTGGTCTACGATACCGCACGGCAAATGTTTTACGAGGAGCACGTTCGCCTGCTTTGGGTCATGTACAATTGCTTCTCGACGACGGCCGGCGATCAGGAGGCCGCCCCCTATCAAGCTGAAGCTCCTGCCGGGAATGCGCGCGCCGTCGAGGGTGGCGTCGCTCCTCCTCCGCTCGAGCTATCGCCGCAACCTGGCGGGGAGTAGGACGAAAGCCAATTCAAATGAGCACCGCATTAGAAGTCGCTATCGGTTTGAGCTTTCTGTACCTGCTCTTGGCGTTGTTGGTGACGACGTTGCAGGAGCTGGGGGCGAGCATTTTGAGCTTGCGGGCCAAGCAGCTGTACGTGGCGATCGAGGGGATGTTGAAGGAGGGTGGATCCTCACCGTACGTGGACAAGCTGTTCGCGCATCCGCTGATCGCGAACTTGGCGGAGCGAGAGCTGAAAGTCGTCGACGGTAAATTGCCGACGTTTGGGCAGGGGCTGCCGTCGTACATTCCGAGCAAGAACTTTGCGATCGCGTTGCTGCACGTGTTGGAGGGTAAGCCGATCAGTCAGGTGACGGCCGCCGAGGCAACGCTGGCTAGCGTTCGGGCGACGGTCGACCACATCAAGGTACCCAAGCTCAAAGACGCGCTGTTGGTCTTGCTGGACGAGACGGAGCGAGTCGAGAAAGATGCCGACAAGCAGATCACGGTGCTGACCGAGCAAATCGAAACGTGGTTCAACGACCGTATGTCGCGCGCCTCCGGCTGGTACAAGCGCCAGGCGCAGCTCATTTCGCTGGTTCTGGGCATCTTCGTCAGCGGCGCGTTCAACGCCAGCACGTTCAAGGTGGCGGAACGGCTGTGGCATGACTCCGGTCTGCGGGCGGCGGTGGTCGCGAGCGCCGAGGGTTTTAAGAATGCGAGCGCGGGCTCGCTCATCGGCTCGGAGCTGCCGATTGGCTGGCACGGCTACTCCGCACAAGGTTGGGACTTGGTCGTCATCCCGGTCGGTTGGCTCGTCACCGGCTTGGCCGTCAGCCTGGGCTCGGGCTTTTGGTTCGATCTGCTCGGCAAGGCCCTGCCGTTGCGCAGCACCGGTCCGAAGGTTTCGGCAACGAGCGGCCGGGTCGAGACGAAGCGAGTTTAGAAAACGCGCGCCGTCGCGCTCCCCTGCGCGATCACCTCTTCGTTCGCCGTTTCGCCCTGGATTTGACGGGCGGGGGCGGGGGCGGGGATGGCGGCGTTGGCTCCGGGTCGCTCAGGGCGAGGCGGCGAGCGGCGGCGGCGGCGGTTTGCACGAGGGGCGCGAGGGTTTCGAGCGGCGGGGCTTCGCGGTTCCAGCTGGTGGGCGCGCCGAGCTGGCGGAGGACGGAGGCGTGGGCGGGCGGGGGCTCGAAGCTGAAGGAGAGCGCGGGCAGAGGAGCGGGGGCGGCGTCGTAGCTTTTGCGGGTGAGCTTTCCGAGCGTGACGCTGGGTGGTTTTTCGGTGCCGGGTGAGGCCGGTGCGGCTTCATGATCTGCAGAGCCGCCGCGGCGCGCGGCGCGCAGGGCGTCGAGCACTTGGGCGCGGGTGCGACCGCGCAGCTCGAACAGCAAGAACGGATCGCGGTCGAGCGCGTCGCCAAGCACGTAGTGGACGGCGGCGATGTGCTTGCAGGGGTCGCCGTAGTCAGGGCAATCGCAAGAGGTCTTGAGGTCGGCGCGCGTCTTCGGAAACAGACTGGCGTTGGCGGCCTGAAAGGCTTCGTCGATTTGACGGGGCATTTCGTCGTTCAGCAGCAGCGCGGAGAACTCCGCTTTTTCGGCCATGAACGCGTTGGCGGCTTGCCAAACGAGGTCGGAGAGCTGCGGCAGCTCGATCGTGATCGAGTAGGGGTCGCGTGAGCCGGTGACCTTGGCTTTGACTTTACCGCTCTTGATCGAAAGGTCGTGGGCACGGCCAGCGCGCGCGTAGGTGCGGCCGCGGGCGAGGCGCCCACTGTCACCTCTCAACACGCGCTCGAGCGCTTCGATCCAACGCTGACCCCACCAAGTCGTGCCGGGCTTGTTGACCTTGATGCCTTGGGCGGGGGGCGGCTTCTTGGGCGAGTACTGGGGGAACCGATCTTCGAACCGGCGTGGGCTCATGACGCCTCCTGTTGCTCGTCGCTGATGACGACCGCGCTCTTGGACAGCGAAAATAGGTCGCGCAACGCGCCTTGGTCGAGCTCGGTGATCCATTGCTCGCCGGTGCCGACCACGCGCGCGGCAAGATCTCGCTTTTGCTCGAGCAAGGTCGCGACGCGCTCTTCGACCGTGCCTGCGCACATCAGCTTGTGCACCTGGACCGAGCGCTTCTGGCCAATGCGGTAGGCGCGATCGGTCGCTTGGTCTTCGACGGCGGGGTTCCACCAGCGATCGTAGTGAAACACGTGGTTGGCGGCGGTCAGGTTGAGGCCGGTGCCGCCGGCTTTGACCGAGAGCACGAAGATGCGCGGACCGCGTGGCTCTTCTTGAAAGCGCTGCACCATCTCGTCGCGTTTGGCTTTGGAGGTGCCGCCGTGCAACAGCAGGACCTCGACGCCGAGCGTCGCGGTGAGGTGCGAAAACAGCCGCTCGCCCATCTCGCGAAATTGCGTAAAAACGAGGGCTTTGTCCCCCGCCGCCAGCGCTTCTTCCAACATTTCGGTCAAGCGCGCGAGCTTTCCGGAGCGACCCTCGAGCGGACCCGCTTCGGAGAGGTACTGAGCGGGGTGGTTGCAGATTTGTTTGGTGAAGGTGAGCAGCGCCAGCACGCGTCCGCGCCGCTCCACCCCTTCGCTGCTGTCGATGCGACGCAGCTCTTCGTCCACGACGGCCTTGTACAGGGTCGCTTGCTCGCGGGTGAGGCTGCAGGCCACCGTCATCTCTTGCTTGTCGGGCAAATCCGCGATGATGGTTTTGTCGCTCTTCAGCCGCCGCAACACGAAAGGCCCGACGATGCGACGCAGGCGCTCGGTGGCTTGCGGGTTGCTGTGGCGTTCGATCGGTACCGCGAGCTCGCGGCGAAAGGTTTCGAGCGGCCCCAGCAACCCCGGATTGAGAAACTCGGAGATGGACCACAGCTCCGCCAAGCGGTTTTCGACGGGGGTGCCGGTGAGAGCAAAGCGCTGACTGGCACGCAGGGCACGAGCTGCGCGCGCGACCGTGGAGGCCGCATTCTTGATGTTTTGGGCCTCGTCGAGCGCGACCACGGCCCAATCGACCGTGCTCAGCAGCTCGGCGTCGCGGCGCAACAAGCCATAGCTGGTCAACACGAGCGCGCCCGGCGGAAAGCTGGCCGCGCTCCGATTGCGGGCCATGCCGTAGTGGGGGGCGACGGTGAGCGAGGGAGCAAAGCGCTGCACCTCGCGCTCCCAATTGCCGAGCACCGAAGTGGGCGCGACGAGCAGGGCCGGCCGTGGGTCGCGCGGCGCGCTCTGCTTCTGACGTAAAAGGTAGGCAATCAGCTGAATCGTTTTGCCCAGGCCCATGTCGTCGGCCAGGCACGCGCCCAGGCCGAGCGAGCTCATGCGGCTGAGCCAGCCGAGACCACGCGCTTGATAGGGACGCAACGTGGCGTTGAGAGCGGCCGGGAGCGCGATCTCGGACGACTCGCTCTGCTGAAGACGCTCCAACAGCTCCGCGAACGTGCCCGTGGCCGTTACGCTCGCCGAGAGCGCGCCCGCCTGCGTTTCGCCGGTCAACGCGGCCCGCACCGCCTCGCCCAGCCGCATTTGCGTGGAGCCGCTGGCTAAGCGGCGCTGAATCTCGTTCAGCTCATTCGGATCGATCGCGACCCAGGCGCCCCGGTAGCGGACGAGCGGCGCCTTCTGTTTGGCCAGCGCTGACAGCTCCTTCAGGCTCAGCGCTTCATCGCCCACGACCGCGTGCCAGTCGACGGTCAAAAGCTCGTCGAGGGCGAGCGAGGCCTTGCCTTTGACGGCGCCGGCGACCTTGCTCGTTTTGCTGGCTTTGCCGCCGACCCGCATCCGCAACCGCAGGCGTTGTTGACCGCCGCGCGTGAGCTCGCCCGGGACGATCACGCCGAAACCGGCTTCGCCCAGCAACGCCGCGCCTTCGCCCAGAAAGCCGTACGCTTGCTGGGCGTCGAGCGTGAGCGACTCGGGTCTGCCGGTTTGCAGCGCGACCTGCAAGGCCGGAAAAAGCCGCGCCGCGCGCCCCAACCCCTCGAGCAGCGACTCGACCGGATCGCGAAAGGCGCGACCGAGCTGCTGCACCTTCTTGGATTTGCCGTCCCAGACGTCGGCCGCCGCCACCATCAAGCTCGGATCGTCCGGCGACTGAAGCAAGAAGCGAACGTGAAACTGCTCGCGCGCGCCCTCGGGCAGCTCCAGTCGGAAGCAGACGCGCAGCCGATCGCGCGCGCCAAGAGCCGGCTCACTCCAGCGCTCGAGCTCCGCCACCACGCTGCGCTCGGCGAACCCTTCGGTTCGAAAAGTCGCCTCAGCCGTGCTGAGCGCGGTTTCGAACCGCTCCGACCACGGCTGCGTGCCGATTTTTCCAGATTTTCCGGATTTTCCGCGCGCCTTGCCGACTTCAGGCGCGCCCTGGCTGGGGCGCAACAGCGCGTCGACGACCGCGTCCAGGTACGCACGCAGGAGCGCATCGGCGGCCCACACCTCCGAGCCGTTGCCTTCGCCGCCGATCGGCACGGCGTGCGCCGCCGGTGGCATGCTGCGCGCGAGCGCGGCCACGCGGCTGCTGTCCTCGTCGGCCGAAAGCGCGGCCGCCCAGCGCGCCTCCATCCGGCCGTGCCTGCGCGCGAGCTTCGGAACCACGCGCTCCCGCGCCACCAGCTCGAGCGCGAGCTTGCTCGCTAGCGCCCAAATCGCCACACTGGTCGACAAGCCCGCCAGCGCCTCGCTCGAGATCCCGGCCAACTTGGTCGCGCTTTCGAGCAACGGCAGGGTAACGCCCTCCACCGGCCGCACGCCTTCAGGCGTCAACAGCGTCGCCGCGTGCGCGGTGCCTGCGTTCGGTACCTCACCCCACGGTGCAGCTTCCCCCCACGACAGGAGCTTTTCGACATCCGGTAGAAAGACCAGCGGCATTGCGAGCGCGCGCAGCCTAGCGCGCTCGCTGCAGATTGCCCGACGGTTTTTCGAGGCGCTTGGCCCCAAATCTTCGGTCTACGGGCGATGAGCCGTGACGACGGGCGCGCTGCTGCCCGTGTAAAAAGCGATACCGGTGACGGACGAGCTCCCGCGCCCGCAAGCGTCGTTGGTCGACACGCCCGCGTCGTGACGGTAAGCAAAGTAGGGCGCCGTGTGGCCGCGCTGTACAAGCTTTCGCACAGCGCAAGATTGGCCGCGTCGTAGCCCTGCTGCCGGCCCGCCCCTTCGTAGCAAGGCCAACCAAAGTTCAGCGGGGCGGCGGCGCCCCTGCGTGAGGCCTTGAATCACGGTGGTCTCGACGAAGCCGGGCGTGGCCAGCGTCAAACCGATTTGGGTCTGTCCCGTCGGCCCCTCGGGCGGCGTTGCCTGACCGCTGCTACAGGCCCCCGCCACCCAGAACGGCCAGCAGGAACGCGGCGAGGAAAGTCAGGCTGGCACTGGCGCGAAAACGAAGCGGTCGCATGAGAGACACGCCACGTATCGCCATCGTCTGGTCGCGACAATTAGGGAAAGTCTTACCCGGGCCTCAAGTTTCGCCGACGCCGGCCGTTCAGGGGGGTGCGACGAGTATTCGTGGGCGTTTTTGCGGGCGCCGCACGGAAAGGGCGGCATGGCTGAGGCGAAACGGGACCCATCGACGGAAGACGCCGTGAACGTGACGCCGGCACCGGGCCGCGTCTTGCTGGTCGACGATCAGGACGATCTCCGACGGTTGTTCGAGCGCGCGTTGAAAAAACACGGCCACGAGGTGGTTGCGGTCGCCAACGGGCGCGCGGCGATCGAGGCGGCCGGGCAAAGTCGCTTCGACGTCGTGATCAGCGACGTGCGCATGCCGGATTTGGGCGGAGTCGAGCTGCTGGAGCGGCTGCACGCCGAGGATCCGACGTTGCCGGTGCTGCTCGTCACCGGCTCGCCCGAGTTGGACACCGCGATGAAGGCGGTCAAGTTCGGCGCCTTCGAGTACCTGGTCAAACCGGTCAGCTTCGACAGTCTGCGCGCCAGCGCGGCGCGCGCCATCGAGCAGCGCAGAAAACACGACCAAGCCGACCAGGCGTTGGCCCACTACCGTTCGGGCGAACGCGTCCGAGCCAGCCAGGGCGCGGGCGTCGATCGCACGAGCTGGACCGGTGAGCTGTTGGGCGGCCGCTTTCGTGTCGGTCGCTTGCTGGGCGCGGGTGGCATGGGCGCCGTTTACGAAGCCGTCCGCGAAGATCTGGGGCAGATGCGCGTCGCCGTCAAAGTACTGCACGCCACGCTCGCCTCCGACGAGACGCTGCTGGCGCGCTTCCGGCGCGAAGCCGAGACGGTCGGAGCTCTCAACCACCCGAACATCGTGCGTATCCTAGACTTCCACGCCCACCAAGGTGAGCCGGCCTTCTTGGTGATGGAGCTGTTGGACGGCGTCTCGCTCCGGCAAGAGCTGACCCGCCACGGGCAATTTCCGCAAGCCCGCACCGTTTTCATTGCGTCGCAGACGTTGGCCGCGCTTGCCGCCGTGCACCGCGCGCAGGTGATTCATCTCGACATCAAGCCCGAAAACATCGTGCTCACCAGCATCTCGGGGTTGTCCGACATCGTCAAAGTCTTGGACTTTGGCGTCGCCAAGGTGCTGAATGCCGTCCCCGGCGACACGTTGACTCAAGCCGGCACCGTGCTCGGCACGCCCACGTACATGGCGCCCGAGCATGCGCGCGGTGCGGTCATCGACATCCGCAGTGACCTCTACTCGGTCGGCGCTATCATGTACGAGGCGCTCGCGGGGCGGGCGCCATTCACGGGCGACAACTACAACGCGCTGCTATTCGCCATTCAACGAGGCACGCCCACCCCGCTCGACGAGCTGCGCTCCGACGTCGACCCGGAGCTGATCGGTGTCGTGATGCGCGCCATGGCTACCGACGCCAATCTACGCTTTCAAACCGCCGAAGACATGGCCCAAGCGCTGGCGCCGTGGCTCCCCGAAGCCCATGGCAGCACGCCGCCCGAATCGTCCGCCGCCGTCTACGCCCCCACCATGATGACGCCGGGCAGAAGCTAACGACGCCCCACGCGGGCGCAGTAAACTGCTATGCTGCCGCCGCCGCTATGACGACCCCCGACTCGAAGTCCACGCCCACCGCTGCGCCTCCTGCTCCCGGTATCCCGCCCCAATACGGCCCGCCAATCTCGCTCGAGTTGGCCAAACACGTCGTCGGCGCCGCCGAAGCCTTCGCAAAGTCACGAGGCTGGCCGGTGGTGATCGCGGTGTTCGACAGCACCGGACACCTAGCCGTGCTGCACCGCCTCGATCAGTCCAATTTGGGCGCCGTCGAGCTCGCGCAGCGCAAAGCCGAAACCGCCGTGCGCTTCCGCCGCTCGACGAAGGCCTTCGAAGATATCATCGCCGGCGGCGGCACGCGCTTGCTCTCGGTCGCCTCCGACATCATCGCGCTCGAAGGCGGGTTGCCGCTCTTGCGTGACGGTCTCGTGATCGGGTCGATCGGCGTGTCCGGCTTGAGCTCGCCCGAAGACGCCCAAGTCGCCCAAGCCGGCGCCAACGCTCTCTGACTGGGCAGGGTAGGCCCGGTTTCGTTCGGGGCGACGCCGCCCAGCTTTTGGTTGAACCAGTGAAAGTGACTTCGGAACCGAAGTGACTTTTGGTTGCGAGAGGGGGCTACTCGGTCGACAGGAGGGGGCGGTCGAATGGCGTGGTTTGGGCCTTCACGCGCGGGTCGTCGAGCCCGTGCTGCAGGAAGTCGAGCAGGTCGGCTTTTTCGCCGGGGCTGAGGCCGAGCGGCAAGATGGTGGCGTCGATCGGCGTTGCCTTGACGGCTGCGTTGTCGACGAGGCCGCCCGAGTCGTACAGATCGATGATCTTGGCGAGCGAGGCGCCGGGGCCGGCTCCGTTGTGGAGCAGTCCCGTCGCTTCGCGTAAGCCGACGTTGCGCAGGGTGGGGGTGCGCATGGCGCCGGGCACGCCGAAGGCGGTGTTGATGCTCTTGCGACCGGGATCCCAGCTGGGCTCGTGAAAGCCGATGAAATGAAAGTCGCCGTCCGAGAAGGCGGGCGGGCGGTGACACAGCAGGCAGCGCGCCTTGTTCGAGAACACGTCGACGCCGCGCTGCTGAGCGGGCGTGAGCGCGCTGTCGTCGCCCGCGTTCCAGAGGTCCCACGGGGTTTGGTCGGAGCGCAGCCGCCGTTCGTGGGTCGCGAGCGCGAAGGCGATGCGGCGTGTGTTGATTTCGTCTTCGGGACCGGATGTCTGCTCGCTGCCGAACGCGGCTCGAAAGAGCTTGGGGTAAGAGGCGTCGTGGGCGGCGATGAAATCGGCGAGCGCGGTGGGTACTTGCGTGGCCAGCGCGAGCGGCTTCGCGGACGCGAGCTTCACGTGAATCGCAGGCCAGCTGGCGCCTTCGCAGGCCATTTCTACGGGCGAGAGCGGCGGGCCAACGGCTTGATTTTCGAGCGCGCCGCCCGATTGAATCGGAGGGCTGCCACTGTTTGTGAGTGCAGCATTGACGTGACGCAATCACCGTGGCAATCGCGTCCGATGTGGTCGCTGCGGTTGGTTGGGCTGGGGTCGCTCGGCGTTCTCTTTCTCGCGTGCGGACACAGTGCCCATGACTTCAGTGCCGAAGGCAAATCCGGAGCGGGCGGCCAGGGTGGCTCCGCCGCCGGCGATGGCGGGACGTCAATCGGTAGCGCCAGTGGCACCGGGGCCATGGGCGGAGGTCGGGCGGGTCAGCCATCGGAGATGGCTGAGGCGGGCGCGGGTGGGGTTGCACACACGGATCTGTGCGAGGGGGTTACATGCGAGACACCCCCCGCCAATGTGTGTAGGAGCATCACCGAGCTTCAGAGCTACGATGCGATAGGCAGCTGCGCCGACGGCGTCTGCAGCTATGTTTCGCATCAGATCGCGTGCACCTGTCAGAGTGATTCTTGCGAGACGGACCCGTGTTTAACGGTCACGTGCGCCACGCCGCCAGCGGCGGCGTGCACTGGTGCGAGTGGCAACATACAGACCACGTATGCCGCGACCGGCACCTGCAGCGCGGGCAGCTGTACCTACGCCGCGGCTAACCACACCTGCACGTTCGGTTGCACAAATGGCGTGTGTAAGCCGGATCCCTGCGTTGGCGTGAGCTGCAACGTTCAGCAACCCGCCAAGTGTAAAGACACGAACACTAAAACCACCTACGCCGCAAACGGCACGTGTAGCGCCGGCGGCTGTAGCTACACGCCGACGGACACCGATTGCACCACCAACCAGAGCTGCAGTGGCGCTGGCGTGTGCTCAGTTTGCAAGACGGAGTCGAGCTGCGGCGCGAGCTGCACGGCGTGTGCAGGCGGCACACTGAAGTGCAAGGACCTAGGGACGACATCCCAATGCGTGGCGTGTCTGTCCAACGCCGACTGCGGCGGTGCAACGCCCGTCTGCAATACGACGACCAACGTCTGCGAGCCGCGGCCTTCGTGCAATGGTCTAGCGGCCACTTGCGGTCCGTCCGGGACCGCCGACTGCTGCGCTTCGAACCTGGTCACGGGCGGCACCTTCAATCGTAGCAACGACGCGAACTACCCGGCCACGGTCGGCAATTTCCGCCTCGACAATTACGAAATCACGGTCGGACGGTTCCGGAAGTTCGTAGCCGCGTATTCGCAGGCGATGACACCCTCAGGCGCGGGGAAAAATCCGAACAACGGGAGCGACCCGGGTTGGGATGCGGCGTGGAACGCAAGCCTGGCTGCGACCGCGTCGGCGCTCAAGGCTGCCGTCAAGTGCAGCGCTACCTACCAAACCTGGACGGACACGCCTGGCATTGCGGCCGCGGAGAGCCTGCCCATGAACTGCATAGACTGGTTTGAGGCTGAGGCTTTCTGCATTTGGGATTGGTGGCCGGCTGCCTACGGAAGCCGAATGGAACTATGCGGCCGCGGGCGGTAGTGCCCAACGCACGTACCCGTGGGGCAGCCCGCCCCCCGATTGCAACTACGCGAACTTCATCAACACGGATTATTGCGTCCTGCCCGGGACGGGCCGAGTCAACCGAGTTGGATCCGAGTCCCCCAAAGGCGACGGCGCTTCCGGCCAGTCGGACTTAGCCGGAAATGTCTTTGAATGGGTGCAGGACTGGTACGTCAGCCCGTACCCAAATCCGTGCAATAATTGCGCTAGTAAGGCATCCCTCTCCGGCCGCGTGCTTCGGGGCGGCAGTTTCGGGGACGGCGCGCCTGGCCTGCTCACCTCGTACCGCTTCAGCGACGCGGCGGCGTACCACGCCCCCTGGTACGGGGCCCGTTGCGCGAGAGTCCCGTGAAGGCAGGGCCGAGAGCGGACGCGCTGGACTGTAAAATCGGGTGACCACCTTGATCTACGGGACTCGAAGGTGACGGCCTCGAAATAGCGGCCGAGCGGGGAGCAAGAGGGGCAAGGCTCCGAAGGCGACGCAGCGGCTCCATCGGGTTCCCGAGACGCCACTACTGTTTTACGGGAACGCCGCAGCCGATGCGCGCCGTGGCCATCGGCTCCGCAGCATGAACCATGATGGCGTGCATTGTCAGATCAGTCGCCGCGCTTCCGCCGATCGTCAAGTAGCCGGCCGAAGGTGTCGTGAACGTGGCCATGCCGGTGCCGTCGGCGCTGCAGGTCAGCGCCCCGAGCCCTTCACCCTTCGGTATCCAATGCCCGCCTGCGTCGTTCCCGTCGTGGCCGCACGCTGCGTTCGCGTGCAGGTGGAAATCGTGCGCGCCGGGGGGACAGCCCGCACTGATCGCGAGGGTCAGTTTAATGATGCCCGCGGTGTCGACGAACGTCGCTGTGCCGGCGATGGTGTTGCCGGTCGTCGCCGTGATGGTGGCCTTTGCGGTCAATGCACCGCCACCCGCTCCGCCGTTGCTGCTGCCGCCGCCAGAGCCGCCAGTGGAGGTGCCACCCGTGCTGGAGCCGCCACCTGCGGTGGAGCCGCCACCTGCGGTGGAGCCGCCACCTGCGGTGGAGCCGCCCGTGCCGGCACTGGACGTACCCGCGCTGGCGGTGCCGGCGCTCGACGTTCCGGCGGTGCTGGTGGTGCCGGCGCTGGTGGCGGAACCACCCGACGCCGTACCGGCCGATGAACCGCCGCTGGCGGTGCCGGCGAGGCCCGCGCCGCCGGGCTTGGGCTCGGGCGGGGGCTCGCTGCTGCATGCCAAGAACGCCGCGCTCGAGAGCCCAGCCACCGTCAAACCGCGAGCAAAACCTAGAAGCAAGGGGGATTTCGTTTTCATCGTCTTCATCGTCTTCAATGGGGGCAGGGGTGTTCGAGCGCCTGTAGTAAGTGTCGGCGAGCGCGCTTTTAGGTCGCATTTGAACGCCCTACCGGGGCATTTTTTTGGCGTGACGCGCGGAAAAATCCAGCCCTGGTGACCGGCTGTCTCCGTCGAGGTAACGAGTCCGTGTGGAGGCCGACGTCTTGCGGAGCGACCGCTCGAGCTCGATCGTCAGCTACGGGTCGACGCGCGATACGCTTACGACGACACCGTGAGCACGCTCTTCGGCTCCGGCGCGGCCTTGCGCGCCACGACGCTCTTGCCGTAGGTCGCGCCGCGCGCACGCATGATCGCGCCGAGCGGTCGATGCTCTTCGGTGGCGTGCCACGGGTCGAACGACAGCTGGCTCACCAGCTCGGAGATTTCACGTCCGCGCGCCGATTCGGGGTCTTGCCGCGGCAGCGTCAGGGTCGCCAAGTCGACCCACGCCCCTGACCACGGCACCGAGGCGTCTTCGATGGGCGTGGTCTTTTCGTCGACGAAAAGCTGGGCCCGCAGCGTCCACGATACCGCTCCGTTTTTCAAACGCGCCGTCAAATCTTGACGCAGGTAATCCGCTCCACTGGCGGCCGGGGCCGGCGCGTCGTTGGGCACCGGAACGAGCGCCAGCTTGGCCGCGCTCTTGCCGAACGCGATCGGCGCCGCGGTGTGGAAGGTGTGCGTCGCGTACGATTTCATCTTCGCCTTCGTGATGGCGCCCCAAACGATGCTCAGCGCTCGCCGCAAGCCAAAGCTCGAAATCAAGCGCGGCAGCATTTTGCTCGGGCCGTCTTTGGCGGCACGTAGGAACAGCATGAACTCGTCCGGAGTCCGAAATGGCAACGCCTGCGTGTCGATGAACAGAAAATCTTGCGTGACCTCCGACTCGAGGCCGGCAATGAGCTTCTGACCGGGTACGCCCACCAGCTTGAGCGCGAAGCCGCGCACGTCGGGCTCCTTGTCGGACTGGTGCTGAATGCTGCCGTTGGAGAAGCGCACGTAAACGGGCCACGACTTGCCGCTCATGTTGAACACGCCGCAGCGCGCCGTTCCCGGGGCCTTGACGAGCAGCTCACCCACGGCGCCCAGGTGTTGCTTGACGTGCAGGGCGCGCTCGACCGCGCCCGTGCCATTGGCGGCGCGGGCGCTTTGAATTGCTACGATTTCTTCGGCGAAGCCGCGGAAACGTTCGGCTTCGTCAGGAGCGATGGTTTCGCCAAAGGCCATGCCGGTGCCGTACCACGACCCCGTGACTGCAGGTGCCAGCGCGCTCAGCGGCGGCGAACGCCCACGACCTTGCGCCGTCGGCGCAGGAGCCAGAACACCGCGCCCAGCGCGCAAGATCCCACGGAAACGCCGGGCCGCCGCGCGTGGGCCAGCGTACACGTTTCGCCCGGCCCGTCGGCTTTAGGCTCGGAGTCGGGCTCGGGCTCGGGGGGCGTGAGCTCGATGCAGGGGGTTTCGGCGTCGCAAGGTGCCCACGCCGGGGGCGGCTCCCGCTCGTCGTTGGCGGCTGCGACGGCTTCGGCCTTGAGCCAATCCGCGCGCGACGCGACGTCGCTGAAGACGGGAAGGGTGCAGCCGGATTCTCCGCGCGACACGACGCCGATGACGTTGCCGTCCGCGTCGAATGCCGGCCCGCCCGAGTCGCCGCTGCACGGGCCACCGCTACCGACCCACTCATTGGCGAAAATATCGCGCGCCCGGCAAGCGGCCCCGGTGCACTCGACCTCGTAACCCTCGCCACGTTTGCGCACGCCCGAAGGTCGGTCGGGCAAGGTTTCGTCGACGCCGAAGCCGACGGCGGAATAGGATTCGCCCGGCTCGACCGGTGTTTCGACGCGCGGCGTGAGCGGCGTAAGATCCGCGATTGGCGCTTTGAGGCGCAACAGCACGACATCGGTGCCGCACAAATCGTCATCCAGCCCGGCTGGCATGCGAATGTCGACGACGGCGACGTAGTCCTTCGGGTTGTCGGTGATCGCCGGCAGCGGAACGACGAAGATGGCGCCCGGGCTGTCGGGGGGCGTGAACTTGGTCTCGCCGCACACCACTTGTTGCTCTTTGCCGGCCGTGTCGGCCACGCAATGGCGCGCAGTGAGGACGAGCCGCGGTGCGATCAGCGAGCCTGAGCATTGTCCGCCCGCAAAGTTGACGACCGCGACGACAGAGGTGTCGTCAGGAGCCGGCTCGCCGGAAAAAATGGCCGATTTCGTGGTCGCGGGCGGATCCGCGTGGCCGCAGGCCATGGCCGTCGACGCGAGCACCAAGCCGAGCCAGCGCCTCATGGCAATGGTGCGACGCGAACCAGGTAGCGGCCCGCGACCGTGCCATGAGCGCCAGTGGGCGTGCCGTAGTAGTCGAGGATGCCGACCTTGTAGAGCGCGCCGTCGGCGCCGGCCGTGATGAACACGACATCGGCGGCCGACAAGACATGGTCGGCCTCGTCGTATTCGCTCCAACCGCTGAACGTCGTGACCAGGTTCTGCGCCGAGTCGAGCGTCAGCATGCAATCGGCGTCGAACCAAGCCTCGGTCGGCAGCGCCTTGTTGCCCAGCGTCGTGCGCGTGACCTCGTCCCAAGGCAAGGCAACGCGAATGGCGCCGCCCGAGCCCGGACCGCTGTCGCCGCCGTTCGTGCGCACGACTGAGCGTTTGAACGCTAAATCCCAGGCGCTCGAGCTCAATGCTTCCAAGTCGGTCACGCCGACGGCGTCACCCGTGGCGAGGGTGACGTAGACCCAAGGATGCGTATCCTGACCGTTCAGCCCGCCCACGGAAGCATCGATGAACAGCGTGCGCTCGTCGGCGTCCTCGCTCACGATCGAGACGCGAGCCGTCGAGACCTCGTTTACCAAGCTGAGCGACTGCTTGAGCGCGGCGCTGCACGCGCGGGGCGTCGGCTCGGCGCTCGCGGTGCCGGCGGTCGCGTTGCCGCCGGTCGCGCCGCTGCCGGCCGCGCCGTTGCCGGCCGCGCCTTCCGCGTCGACGGCTTCGGAGCTGCAGCCGCAAAGCGTCGCCAGCAAGCTTGCGACGGCAACGGTTACGAGCGTCACCCGCATCTCAGCGGCCCTTTCGCGGTCTGGTTCGCGCCCGGCATCGACCCATCAAGATAATCACGAACCCGAGCCCGGCGCCGCCAAAACCGCCGTGTTTGTCGGGAAATCCGCGGAGCGAGCAGCCGGACGAGTCGGGCGCGCTCGCCTCGTCCGGGCCGCTGGGCGCCGCGGGCGCCGCGCCTTGCAGCGTGAACGGCGCGTCGGTGCGCGACAGGCTTTGCCCCGCGACGACCACCACGCCTGCGCCCACGAGCGTGGCCGGCAGCGGTTTGGCCTCGGCTACTTGCGGCTTGCCATCGACGAGCGGTAGCAAGAGCGCGGCCATGCGGGTGGGATCGGCTTGCAACGAGAGCTCGCTGGGTGCGTCTGCTTGCAGCGAATAATAGAACGCACCCAGACCGGAGCCGACGTCGCTCACCAAGTCGCCCGTCGCGCCCGTCAACGGCGTGAGCGGGACCTCGGGATAGCTGGCTGCATTCGGGTAGCCGCCCGTGTCGGGCGCGCGCGAGCCGGTGGCGGCGTTGAACGCCGCGAACTGCAAAAATTCAGCCGCCAAGCTGCTGCCGCGCGCCTGAAGCACGCGATCGGTCGCGCTCAAAACGTTCGCGTTATCCGGCGAAGGCTCTTCATACACTCCACGCACCGCGTCCGCGTCGAAGCGCTCCGCCAAGAACACGGGCCAAATGGCGGTCGCATAGAGAAAATTAGTGATGACCCCGTTCGGCGGCTGATTCAGCGGCCGCCACGGAGTCGCAAAGTAGTTGGGCAAGAACCGCTCTAAATCGAGCAGATCTGGATAGACTTGTTTGGCCGCCCACTGCGCGCTGCCCTCGGCCCACCAACGTTCGACGTCGGCGTCGTAGGCGTTTTGCACCAAATGAAAGAGCTCGTGCGGCACGACCGTGCGTAGACCCTCGGCGGTGTCGGCGTAGCCACCCTTGCGAAAGTCGTTCTCGACCATCACGAAGCCAGCGCAGCGCTTCGGCGTGCCCGCTTGGCAATGGTCGAGCACCGCTTGGCCATCGGCGGCCGAGAAGTTGACCAAGTAGATGTCGACGGCGTCGCTGTCACCGTTGGAGGCGCACGGCGAGTCAGCGTCGCCGAGCGGCGCCCGGTAACCGAGCCGTTCGTACTCGTCGAGCGCGTCGTCGGCGGCCTGCGCGGCCACCACGACCGCGTCCGGAACATCGGCTTGCAGGGTCGAGCTGGCCGGCACCGCGTGTGCTCCCGACAGCGCAAAATGCACGCGCGCGCGGCCCGAAGCAGCGTCGAAGAAGCTCGCCTCGGCGGCGCCATAGCTCACGCCTGCCGCGCCTTCGGTGTCGGTCGGTCGCGTGCTTTCGCACGCTTGGGCCCGGGCATCGGGGGCGAGCAGGCTCACCGCGGCCGCGACCAGCACCGCGCGCCAAAACACCGGATTGTGGGCCCGCAGCATGCCTTCACGCGACGGCCGGAGCGGCCAGGCGTCAAGAACAGCCGTCGGCTCTACGCGTTTCTCCTTGAGTAGGACGGGCGGCTCCGGACATCCTTACCGCATGAGAACCACGGCCCGGGTCGGTCTTGCGGGAGCGGTCGCGCTCTGCTCGGCCCTCGGTTGCGCCAGCTCTGCCGTCAACGAAGGTGAAAGCGACGGCGGTGGCGCCGCAGGCGAGAGCGGTCAGGTCTCGGTGCTGTCGCTGATGGTTGGCCCCGATAGCCGCACGTTCGTCGAGCTCGCGACGCCGGCCGCGGTCGAGGTCGAGGGTTCCGGTGACGGCTCGATCGACTGGGACCTCGCCGTGCAGGGCCACGACGTCTTCATCAATGGCGGAATTTCGGGGCCCGGCAGCAGCAAAGCCTTCGGTCCGCTCTCGGCGCCGACCTACCTCTCCGACACCGCGCCCGAAGCGCCGTTGATGCTCGAAGATCGCGCCGGCGGGGCGTTACTCGATTGGTACAAGTACGTCGGCAGCACCCACCAGTTGTACAGTCGCTATCACGTGTACGGTCTGCGCGACGGCGATCGCCTCTTCAAGCTCCAGGTGCTGGGCTACTACGGTGAGCAGCTAGGCGCGCCGGTCCCCGCCCTGTACCGCGTGCGCTACGCCGAGGTCACCGAGGCCGGGTTGGGTGACGTCCACGACGTGGCCGGCATCGACGGCACCGCTGGCGGCAGCCAAAGCAACGACCGCGAGCCGTCGGGCTGTCTGAATTTGGATACCGAAGAAGTGAGCGCGCTGACCCCGGCCGAAGCCGCCGAGTCGGATGCCTGGCAGCTGTGTTTTCGGCGCGAGGGCGTCGCCGTCAACGGTGGCCGGTCGGGGCCGCGCGGCATGACCGCCGTCGATCTGCAGGCTGCTTCGACCGCGGACGAGACCGAGGCGGAGCTGAAGGCGCGCACTGCTGCCTCCGAACAGGCGCTCTTCGACGAGCAAGATTTCGCCGCGCTCAGCGACCCCAGCTTGGTCTACCGCCCCGACGGCATCGTCACCGCCTTCGCCCAGCGCTGGCTCGAGCCCGGCTCCGAGCCGCTCGCGCTCAGCGACAGCGTGTGGCTCGTGGTCGGAGCCGACGGCGCGAGCAAGTACCTGATGAGGTTTTCGGACCTGGTCGGTGACCCGGCTATCGAACCGGCAACGCTCAGCCTCGAAGCCAAGCTCGTGCGCTGAGCGAGCAACGCGATGAGGGGACGGGCGTATGCGCTAGGGCTCACGTTGGCGATGACGTGCGCCGGGCCTGCGTTCGCGCAACACGAGCCCGACAAGCCCGTCGAGGTAGTGGTGACCGGCACCCGCACCCCCGAAAGCTCGCAGCGGGCGACCGTGCGCACCGACTACGTCACGCGCAAAGAAGCCGAGCGTCGCGGCGCCACCAACGTGGCCGAGGCGCTGGCGGGCGAGCCCAACCTGCAGGTAAACCCGGAAACTTACGGCTTTTTGGGCCGCCCCAGCGGCGCCCAAATGCAAGGTTTGGACGCTGATCGCGTGCTCGTGCTCGAAGACGGCGAGCGCGTCGTCGGCGATCAAGACGGCGTCGTCGATCTGTCGCAGCTGCCGCTGGCCGACGTCGAGCGCATCGAGTACGTGACGGGGCCGACCAGCTCGCTGTACGGCTCGAACGCGCTCGGCGGCGTGATCAACGTCGTTAGCGCGCCGCCGCAGATTTTCGGACCCAGCGTGCGCTACCGCGCCGAAGGCCGCTCGAACGGCGAAGCGCTGGGCAGCGGGTCGGGGGCTTACCGGCGCGGCGACGACTGGCTCGCGCTCGACGCGTCTCTGCACCGCCGTCCCGGCATTCAGCGCCAGCCCGAGCTGCCGGATCTTCTCGCGCCGACATGGCGGTCGTCGCTGATCGGTGTGCGCGCCGGCACGCGCTTGTCTCGGCGCGTGGAGCTGAAAGTGCGCGCGCGCTGGGTGCGCGACCGCTCCGACGGCCTCGAATCGGAGGTGGTGCCGGGCCTCGGTACTTATTCCATCGACCTGCCCGACGTGACCGATCGTTTCCTGCTGCGCGCGCAGGAGACGCTCGAGCTGGGGCGAGGTACGCGCCTCGACTTCAGCTTGGCGCGCAATTGGTACTTCGACGACTCCCGGCGTGACCGCAAGAATTCGCCGCTCGACGAGCTACGGCGTCGCCGGCTGTCGAACCAAGGTCTGGAGGCGGTGCTGACCGTGCCGGAGGGACGGTCCCGCACGTGGGTTTTCGGGGCGCGCAGCGACGCCGAGCAATTTTCGCAAGAGCTCACGCGCGTCCTGCCCGACTTGTCCGAACAGCGCGTGACCGAGATTCGACCGCGCATGCTGTCGACCGGCGCGCTGTATGGGCAGCTGGGCTGGAAGGTGACCGAGCGCTTCACGGTCATGCCCGGTGGTCGCGCCGAGCTGCACGACCGTTACGGCGTGGTCGCGGCGCCGCGCTTGGCGACCGCGTACCAGCTCAGCGATAGCTCGAGCGTGCGCGTCGCCCTGGGGCGCGGCTTTCGGGCGCCGACCGCGAAAGAGTTCGGTTTTCAATTCGACCACTCCGCGCTCGGCTATCGCGTCCTCGGCAACGGCTCGCTCCAGCCCGAGTCGTCGTGGGGCCTCACCGGCGACGTGACGGCGCGCTCCTCGCGCCTTCGTGCTCGAGCCGGCGGCTTCGGCAACACCATCCGCGATCTGATCAGCGTCGATTTTGCCCCCGAACAGCGCACCCTGGGCGTCATCGACTACGTTTACCGCAACGTCCAGCGCGCGCACACTGCGGGTGGGGACTTGAGCGTGCGCTTCAAAGCCGTCAGCGCGCTCTCGCTCGAAGCCGCTTACGCCTACCTGTGGACGCGCGATGACGACACCGGGGACGCGCTGCCCAATCGCCCGCCCCACACCGTCACGTTGGCCGCGCTCTTCGAGCTCGGAGCGCTGAGCGCCAACGTGCGGTATCGGTCCGTCTCCCGAGCCTTCGCGGGCCGCCTCGACGAGGTTGCGCGCGACAGCCCCGCGTTCACTTTGCTGGACGCGCGCGTCGCCTATCAGATCTGGCCCGCTCTCAGCGTGTTCGTAGGCGCGCTCAACCTCACCGACGCTCGCCGCCACGCCTTCGACGTCACCGACACCCGCCCGGCGCTGGGCCGCCAATTCTTTTTCGGCATGTCCGGCGACGCGCCCAACGACTGACGCAGGTCGGCTCGTGCCGCTGGAAATCGTTGCAGTAACCTGGAGGGGCCGGCGCACGTAGTAGTCGGCATGGTGCGACTATTTCTGCCGATTTTATGGCTCTTGGCCTGCGCCGCGGCGCTGTTTTCGCTCGGGTGCGAGCGCAAGATGGGTAGCGGCTCGGGGCCCGTCACCGTACAGAGCCAGGGCGGGGTCGTTGCCCCCAGCAGGGACACAAAAATGTACAAGAAGCCATCCGACGCTGAGCTCCGCCAAAAGCTGAGCCCGCTTGAGTACGAGGTCACGCAACGTGAGGCCACCGAGCCTCCCTTCCAAAACAAGTACTGGGACAACCACGAAGACGGCCTGTACGTCGACGTCGCGACCGGTGAGCCGCTGTTCAGCTCGCGCGACAAGTTCGAGTCGGGCACGGGTTGGCCTAGCTTTACCCGTCCGGTCGACCCCGCGCGCGTCGTCGACCACTCCGACGTCTCGTTCGGCATGCGCCGCGTCGAAGTGCGCTCCAAAGCCGGGGACTCGCACTTGGGTCACGTGTTCGAAGACGGACCACGCCCGATCGGCTTGCGCTACTGCATCAACTCGGCGGCGTTGCGCTTCATTCCGGTGACAAAGCTGGCTGAGTCTGGCTACGGCGAGTACCTGCCGCTCTTCGGCAAGGCCGCGCCTGCGCCCGTTGCCAGCACCGACAACGCGTGCGCTCGGCCCGCCCCCGGTGAAGCGCCCGGCTGCACGCCGACGCTCGAAACTGCCATCCTCGCCGGCGGCTGCTTTTGGGGCATGCAGGACATCATCCGCAAGATCCCGGGCGTGATTTCGACCGATGTCGGCTACACCGGCGGCCGCGCCGGCGTCACGTACGAAGACATGCATCACGACACGACCGGTAACGCCGAGGCCGTGCGCGTCATCTTCGATCCCAAGGTCCTGACTTACGAGGACTTGCTCGAAAATTGGTTCTTTCGCATGCACGATCCGACGACCAAAGATCGTCAGGGCAATGACCAAGGTCCGCAGTACCGCTCGGTCATCTTCGCGACCTCGCTCGAGCAACGTGCCGCCGCCGAGCGCGTGAAGCAGCGCGTGAACCAAAGTGGCAAATGGCCGCGCCCGATCGTGACAGAAATCACCGACGCCGGTCCCTACACGGTGGCCGAGGACTATCACCAGGATTACCTGCAGAAACACCCAGGCGGCTACACCTGCCACTACTTGCGCGACTTCCCCAAGTTGCCCGCCGCCGCCGCCGCAAAGTAAGCCATGAGCTGAGCCGCTGACGCTAGACGCGGCCTGGACAGACGCAGCCCTTGGGCGTATGCGTAAGCTCAGGTCGCGTTTTGGTATCCCCAAAAGGCGACCGGGAGGTGTGCGATGCCGACTCGCGACACTGCAGTATTGGTCGTTGACGACGAAGAGCCTCTCCGTAGGCTCATCGATCGCATGCTGAGCCGCGCCGGCGTTCAGGTGCAGACCGCCGCCAGCGCTGAAGAAGCGTTGGACATCATGCGAGTCGGCCGCCGCTTCGACACCATCGTGTCTGATCTCATGATGCCGGGCATGGACGGCATGCAGTTTTTGCGAGAAATTCGCCAGCTCGACCTCGACGTGCCGATGATCTTCCTCACCAGCAACCCGTCTTTGTCGACGGCCATGGAGGCCATGGAGCAGGGCGGCTTCCGCTATTTGGCGAAACCCGTCGAGGCTGAACGCCTCGTGGCGATCGTCAAGGACGCCGCCGCGCACCATCGGCTCGCGCTTTTGAAGCGTAAGGCCCTGCAAGTGTGCGAGGCCGGCGGCTGGCTGATCGAAGACTTGGAAGACCTGGGCGGCCGCTTCGAGGGCGCGTTCGACAAGTTGTGGGTTGCCTACCAGCCAATCGTGTCATGGCCCACGCAGCAGCTGTTCGGCTACGAAGCCTTGGTTCGTTCCGCTGACGCCGACTTATCCACGCCCAGCCGGCTGCTCGACGCCGCGGAGCGGCTTGGTCGAGTGCAAGAGCTGGGGCAACGCGTGCGTGACGCGGTGGCGGGCGCGGCCCCGCATGCGCCGCCCGGCGCCCTATTGTGCATCAACTTGCACGCTCTCGATTTGACGTCCGAGCACTTGTACGCGCCCGACGCGCCGCTCTCGCGCATTGCTCAACGCGTAATCCTAGAGGTCACGGAGCGCGCCGGCCTGTACCGGGTCGACAATTTGCCCGGTAGAATCGCGAGGTTGCGCGAGCTGGGCTATCGCATCGCGGTCGATGATTTGGGGGCTGGCCACGCGGGTTTGTCTAGCTTTCAAAAGCTCGGCCCCGACATCGTCAAGCTCGACATCTCGCTCGTGCGCGACGTCGACAGCTTTTCGGCGAAAGCCAGCCTGATCAAATCGATGATCGCGTTGTGCACGCAAGACCTGGGCATGCGCGTGGTGTGCGAAGGCGTCGAGACCGAGGGCGAGCGTGACATGCTGCAAAGTCTCGGTGCCGACCTGCAGCAGGGATACTTGTTCGGCCTGCCTGCGCGCGGCTTCTTGCACGCCGGTCGGGTCACGTCTGCCGCGTCGTGATCAGTCGTCCAGCACGGTCACGGTCGTGGCCGACTTGAGCAGCTGATGATCGTCCAGCTCGAGCGCAAGCAGCACGTTGCCGTTGGCCAGGCGGTGAATATGGCGGATTTGTCCATGGGCGGTGGCTTCGGTCGTGGTGACGGCGATGGAACGCACGACGGCCTTGGCCACGTCGAGCTCCAGCGCCTTGGGCGGTCCGCCTTCGCCCCGCAAGCTGTTGCCATTGGCTAGCCGCTCGCCCCCCAGCAGCTCCGGCGGGGCTGTCATAGCTCCACACGACCTTGTGATCGCGATCGATTTCTTCGGCGCCGCGCTTGTCGCCGCCGTGCGGATCATCGCCGAAGTGCGTCTTTCTTCCGCCAACCGCTACACCGCTGAGTTTACCCCGGAAACGCGCCTAAAAGCCGACGCCGCCACGCTCGCGCTCTGGCATCTCGACGAAGGCGCCGGCAGCGTCGCCGACGACAGCGGTCCGGCTCAGCTGCAAGGCACCATCGTGGGCGCCGCCTGGGCGCTCGCCCCAACCCGCTCCGGGGCGGGTCCGTCGCCGGTAGCCTCGCGCGGCCAACCTGCAGTCGAGGCCTACCGGTTGAAGCCGCCGCCCTTGCAGTTGTCGTGGTTGCCGCAGTCGGTGTTGCAGCTGCCGTTACCGTTGACGTTGCAGTGGAAGGTGCAGCCGCCCCCGGGGCAGGTAAAGGTGCAGTTGGCGCCTTCGGAACAGGTCATGTCGCAGCCGCCGCCCGCGCAGTCACGGCTGCACGTCGACTGGTCATTGCACGTAGAGGTGCAGTCGCCCGAAGCGCAGGTCGAATCGCACGTGGCGGTGCCATTGCAGACTTGCGTGCACTTGGAGCCGCCGGTGCAGGCTTGCGTGCACTCGCTGGTATTGCCGCACGTGCTTTGGCACTCGGCGTCGTTCTGACACACCTGGTCACAGTGCGCGTCCCCGCTGCAGCCGAGCGTGCACTTCACGCCCGTGCAAGTCGCATCGCAGTTGCTCGTGCCCGTGCAGTTGTTCATGCACTGCTTGGCGATGCCTACGGGCTGGCAGCTCAGCTCACAGCTCTGGGTCTCGCCGCAGTTACCGTTGCCGCTGATGACGATGGGGGGGCTGCCCGCGCTGCCGGTCGTGCCGCCCTTGCCGCCGTTGCTCGAGCCCGCACCGCTGGAGCTGCCGCCCTGACTCGTCGACCCCGCGGCCGCGCCGCCAGTCGACGAGCCCCCGCTGTCGCCGCCTGCGGTCGCGGTGCCGCCGGTGGTGCCTGGATCTCCACCGCTGGAGTCGGTTCCCGCCTGCGCGTCGTTGCCACCCGCGGCCTGCGAACCGGCCTGCGCTTGGGCGCTGCCACCTTGAGCGGACGCGCCCTGACCGTTACTGCCGGCGCGGCTGGCATTACCGCTTTCGGAGTTGGCGGTCGCGCCGACGCTGCTGCTGCCGCCGAGCGCGTCGTCATTGAACACGGCGTCACCGTTACGGCTACACGCAGCCGCCGCGGCGACCCCGACGAAGAACAGGCCAATGAGCCTGGCTTTCACCAACGGCTGGGACATAGAAAGGGCTCCAAGAATGTAAGGGCTGCTTCAATTGTAGCCCGCCGCGGTGCCGAGCAGGCGGAAGTGGTCAAAATCGCAGGTCGCGGGCGGGGGCGGGTGTAGCCGGGCCGGCGTGGGCGCTGGCCGGCCCCGGTTGGCCCTTCTGCGGGGCGAGCGGGCCCGTGCCTCGGACGAAGAACAACGCGGCCGCCGCCAGCTCCAGGTAGCCGTGAAAAGACGACGCGCCAAGTTGGCGCGTCTGAAGGAAGAGCTGGAGCGAAGACGACACGATCCGGTAGCGGGACAACATGCCTACTTGAGCCAAGTACTCACCGGGCACTACCGCTACTATGGCGTGCCGACCAACTCTCCGGGCATCGACGGATTCTGCCGCCGCGAGTGGGCGATGTGGCATCGCTCACTCGCCCGACGAAGCCAGCGACGCTGGTCGACAGCGCAGCGGCGGAAATTCGACGACCGCTTTCCGCTTCCGCAGCCTCGCATCTATCATCCTTGGCCCGACGCTAGGTTTGCTCTCCGTCGACCTTAGGTGGAAGCCCGGTGCGGGAAATCTGCTCGCCGGGTTTTGTCCGGGGGGCGGCCCGAAAGGGCCGTCCCTACCGGAACAGCCCAACCGAGAACACGAACACCCGCAGCTCTTGCGAGCACGGGCGTCGGGCGTATGGCCTCGGTGACGGCTACACGTTGTTGAGCATGTAGGTGTGGGCGCGACCGTCTCTGGTGTCAGGGAACTTTTTGGCCAGCTCGTCGGGGACGCCGAGGGCTTTCATGACCGTGAGCCAAAGAGCGGCGCTGGGGGTGCGGGCTTCTTTGTTGCCCCACGAGGTGACGGGTGAGCCCATCGGCATGCCGGTGGCGGGATCGGGCCGGACGAAGCCGTATTCGTGGCCGTCGGCCAAGTCCTTGGTGACGCGGATGTCGCCGTAATAGCCGCCCTTGATCATGCCGCCGGCGAGGATCATCGTGCCTTTACCGTCGTTGCCGTAGGAGTTGGCAGCGGGGCGACGGCTGCCGTCGAGCGTGTAGACCGCGATCAGCGTGCGGTTCCACACGCCGAGCTCTTTCATGTACTTGATGATGCGGGCGAGCGGCTTGCTGGCTTGCTGGCCCTGCACCTCGAGCACCTTTTGCGGCCGGGCGCCGTCGCCGTGCAGATCCATGAAGTCGAACTCGAGGGCCGCGCTGCGCGTGATGCCCGAGCCCAAGATCTTGGCGGCGTAGCCGAACTGCTCCCAAATCTGCGCTTTCGAGAAGACGGCGCTGGTGGCGTCTTGGCTGGCGTCGGTGCTGCATTCGACGACCTTGACGTCGCCTTCGGTGCACTGCTGCGCCGGTACGTCGGTGCCCCAGTAATCCTTCTCCATCTCGTCGAGCGGAACGGTCACGACCTTCGGGTTATCGATGTGCAGCAGGTTCCGCGTCTCGTCCAATTGGGCGATGTGATTGTCGTACGCCGACGGCGAGTAGCGACGCTTGAACAAGCGTGTGTCGACGCTCTTCATCATACGCACGAGCAGCTCGGCTTGACCGGCGGTCGGCACCAGGCTGGCATCCGCGGCGACGGCCGGGAAGGCGCTAAATAGGCTGTCTTTGGACTTGTAGCGATCGAGCTCGGCCCCGGGCAGGTCGGCGCCGTAGTGGTACACCGAGTGCTTGAAGCGGCTGATGCCCTTGAAGGCGAAGCCGTTCTTCAGCGTCGCATCCAAGCTCTTTTGGTAATAGTTGTGGAGCGTGGCGGGCGTGGGGGTCGTGGTGTAGAGCTTCTCGCTGCCCGCGCCGTTGGCGCCTTCGACGGGCGCGTCGATCAAGTACATCGCCTTTTTGCCGGAAGCCCCGCCGTCCATCAGGCGGCCGGGCGAGCGCATTCCGTTGCCGCCCTCGTGGCCGTGCACGTTGCCGATCGTCGCTTCGCCGGTATCGACGATGGCGATGTTGTCGACGTGTTCCATCAACTCCAACGAGTCGTCCGTCAGGTAATGATTCGTCGTCGCCGATTTGTGAATCGTGTCCGCCTGGTGGAAGAGCGAGCACTGTTCGCCGTTCACGCCGCGCTTCAAGTTGGCGTACGTCGCGACGCCGGGTGGCACGAACATGTGCATCAGGTCGACCTGATCGCGGTAGTTGAACTCGAGGAAGATGGTGCCTTCGGAGGCGACGGCCGCGTTCGCGTGCCTTTCGCCGCCGGCCAGCTCGTTGAACGCGTAGCGCAGCGCCGCGGGCATGGCCGGGACAGCCAACGCCGCGCCCATCAGCTTCAAAAAGCGACGGCGCTCGGAGGGGTGCATTGCAGAAATTTCGTCTTTAATCTTCATGATCGGGCTCCGCAGCGCGGCTATCGCTTCAAACCGTTGAGGGTGGCCGCCATGACGCGCACGTCCGAATAAGTCGCGATCGCCAGCTCCTGAATCGTCGGATCAGGATTGGTGGCGGAGACCGACTTGGCGATTTCGGACAGGAAGTCACCCATCACGGCCAAGCCTTTCACCTTCGTGTCGAAGCCGAGGTCGAGGCCGACGCCCAAGTCGATGAGCTGTTGGACCGCGCACGCTTGGAAGCCCGGGTTCTTGGTCATGGCGGCGGCGCCTTCGGCGAGGTTCGCGATCTCGACGTTGAACCATTGCGCCTTTTCGAGCGCGGCCTCGGCCGGGATGTCGAAGTGCGACGCCATCAGGTCGCGGTCCGACTCACCCAGTTGGCCGGTCATGCTCTGCGCGCCGTTGGCGTCGCTGATCCAGGTGCCGCTCTTGTCGAACTTCACGAACGGCTGAGAGTGATTGCTGAACTGGCCGTGGCACGAGAAGCAGGCCAGGCCATTGCCGAAGCCGCCTGCCACCTCGGCCACCATTTGCTCGGCCGCGTTGGAGGCGCGAAACATGAGCTTGAGGCGTGCCTTTTCGATGTAAGGCTGCAGCTCGGGCTCGGCCGGGTAATCCCTACACATGAAGGTGAGCAACATGGCGCGCGCGCGGCCCAGGTTGAAGCGACCTTCGTTGCCAGCCAAAAAGCCGCGCGTGGTCAAGACGCCGGCCGTGTACGGCGCCCCCGTATCGCACGGAATGGCCTGATCCATCGCGTCGTAGCAGGTGTCACTGGTGACGACCCTCGACCAGGGCAAGTTGTGCTTCACCACGTGGCGGACGATGTAACCGGGCAGGTTGAAGTCCGCGCTGCCGCGTTTGCCATTCGAGCCCAAACGAATCTCGAGCATGCTCTTGACCGCTTCGACGAAGCCGTCGTCCTGCACCCAGGTCTCGATGATTGGCTTTACGGCGTCGCCGGCGCTGGCGTCGAGCTTCGCCTCTTCTTCGTCGGTCAGCACGCGGCCGATCAGCGAAGGGCCGATGTAGCGCATGTAGTCGAGCGCCTGCTGTGCCGCCGGCTCGAACGATGCTTCCACCGGCAGCGTCTCGGTCGGCGTGACGACGCCGGGCGTTTGGCGCGTGGGGCCGGGGTTGGCGCTGTCGGTGCCGCCGGACGTGCTCATGACGGCCGGACCGCTGGGGTCGTTCGCGCACGCCGTGAGCAGGCCCGTGCTGGCAAAGACTGCTCCGAGCAGGACGATGTGTTTCATCGATACACGAACTCCGCAGCGGTGAAGACCGCCATGCAGGTGGACTCGTAGTTGACTGCCTCGTCGCCGCCGTTGGCGGCGACGGCGTTGGCGAAATCAGCCGTGTCGTCCGCCGAAGGCACATGGCCCCAGGCAGCGCGGATCAGCTCGGGCAGGCTCCGGGGCAGGGCTGGGTATTGGGCTTTCATTTCCGCTGAATTGCAGACCGGCTTCAGGGCGTTGATCCACGCCGCGATCCGGTTGGCGTTCCAGCTACCGTCCGGTAGCGCCCCGTTGGCGTAGTCGTAGTCGCCGAGCTTCAGGCTGTTCTTGTTCATGTCGGCGAACATGGCGTGGTCGACGGTGACGCCCAGCGTGTTGGCGATGCGCCGTTGCCGCATTTCGAACGGCACCAGCTCGGGCTCGGTGTTCTTCACTTTGAAAGGCACCGTGGCCGGGACGGTCTCGGTCGGCGTGTTGGTCGGCGTGCTACCGCTGCCGCCGGCGGCGGTGGCGGTTGGTTGATTTGGTGACGGATCCGCCGCGGCCTGGCCATTAGTAGTCTGACCCTCGAAGAGGCCTGTGCAGGCGACGGAGAGCAGGGCACACACCGGGACCGAAAATAGATACTTCATCAGGGACCTCATGCAGCAGCGGTCACTGGCATCGGGGGTTTCGCAAGCTCGCTCGCCAAAGCGCTTGCCCCGTCAGAAAAGATGTAGCTTCCAAACATCAATTCGTAAAGGTTGCGGCTCACGCTCCGAGCAAAAACCTGTTTGGTAGCCGTCCGCCTGGTGTCGCTCGCTTCGCTCGCTTGGCTGGTGTCGCTCG
>Ga0164241_10000911_pt1 | contig 42612 bp, 41 predicted proteins | sample OricomyardsoilBY_FD_108780 | JGI IMG/M metagenome (GOLD analysis project Ga0164241, IMG submission 108780) | Backyard soil microbial communities from Emeryville, California, USA - Original compost - Back yard soil (BY) | ecosystem: Environmental > Terrestrial > Soil > Unclassified | place: USA... | reverse complement strand
TCCCGAAGCGCTGACGACTCGCGCTTCCCGACGCGCTGACGACCCGCGCTTCCCGAAGCGCTGACGAGCCGCGCTTCCCGAAGCGCTGACGACCCGCGCTTCCCGAAGCGCTGACGACCCGCGCTTCCCGAAGCGCTGACGACCGGAGCATCGCTCGAGACCTCGGCCGCGACTGGCGAGCGACGCGATTCACCGGGGAGCGCGAATTTCAGAAACCGAATTCCTTACGAAGGTAAGTCTATTTTTTTGGCAAGCGTACCGCAGGCGCTCAAACGAGAAAGCGGCGCGACGCTCCACGAGGGGCCTCTGGCGGAACCTCGGCATAGGCGATCTCGGCCTCCCATTCTTGCATCGGAAACGAACGCTCGAGCTGGCTGAGCGACAGCAAGTTGTCGGAGATGGTGGCGGAGAACAGCGCGCGCCTACGCGGAAGCGCAGCCCACCTCGGATCGCTCCTGCGAGCGCTGCGCAAAAGCGGTTGGGACGGCGTGCGGCACCTCGCTTGGCTGCTGATCTGGCGGGCGGGGGTATTTTCGGCCGCGCTATGACTCTGTCGGACGGACTTTCTCGCCGCTCCCGTCGTGCTCGGCGTCGAGCGCACCAGCTTGCACAGAAGATGCGCGCGTACGGGATCAAGCCAGGCGACGCCTGGGATGCGCGTGCGAACCGCGGACGGCCAAGCCCTCGCGCTCGATGCGCTCGGCGGCAAACGAGCTCGTTGCGCTCGGCGGCAAACGAGCTCGTTGCGCTCGGCGGCAAACGAGCTCGTTGCGCTCGGCGGCAAACGAGCTCTCGCCCCCAAGTGTGACCTGGGGGCGCACGGAAGCTTCTGCAATCAGGCCGCGGCGCGGCAGCCACACCGGTCAGCGCAGCGCGGCGTCGATATCGCGTTCGAGCGCGTCGTGGGAGCCGGTGGTGTAACCCTCGCGCTGGGCGAGCACGGCGCCGTCGCGGCCGATCAGCACGCTGAACGGCGCGGAAGCGCGCGGGTTGTAGAGCGCGACGGCGCGGCTCTCTTGATCGAGCAGGATGGGGAACGAGACGCCAAGCCGCGCGACGGCGGCCTGCACGTCGGCGGTGGACCCGGGTCCGTCGATCGAGACGCCCAGCACGACGAAGCCACGCGCTTGGCGGGCACGATATAGCGCGTCGAGCTCGGGCATCGCGCGTAAGCACGGCTTGCAAAACGTGGCCCAGAAGTCGACGAGCACGACGTCTTTGCCGAAATGGGCGGAGAGCCGCTCGGTGCCGCCGTCCAAGCGCGGCAGCTCGAAGTCAGGAGGGCGCGCGGCGGCGCCGGCGGTGGCGTTGGGGGTAGTCGGTGCGGCGGGGCTGCATCCGCCGAGCAGCAATCCGAAGGCGAGCCGCGTGAGTAGTCGCCTCAAGGTAGCTTCGTCAGCAGCTTGTCGACGCCCTGCCAGTAGTCGGTCGAGTAGCCCATCGTCGCGTCGAGCACGCGCATGGTTCGGGCGTCGACCAGCATGTTGAGCGGAGTGGCGTCGGACGTGAAGAATGCGCCGAGCTTGAAGCCGGGATCGAGCAGCAGCGGAAAATCGATGGCGTGCTCGGGCACCGAGCCCCAATTGTGGAGATCGAGCGGGCGCGCGGGACCGGACTTGTTGTCTTCGAACAGCGTGACGACCAGCTGCACGCCCTTGGCGGCAAACTCGGCGCGGACGCCGTTGTTTTTGATGTCGCGCATCTCGGCGCGACACACCGAGCACCACACCGCCGAGGCGTTGATCCAGATCAGCTTGAGGCCTTTGCTGCCGGTCGGATCGTAGTACTCCGACAGCCGGACCTGCTCGAGCTGGGTCTGGTCGTAGCCGGCGGCGACCGGATCGCGCCAGCCCAGGAACGCGAAGTTCTCGAGCGTGGCATTGACGCCGGTGCCGTACGGGCCGGGCGGGTAGTCTTGCTTTTCGTAGTCGACGCCGCTGCCCGGCGCGACCGCGCTGGTGCCGGCGCTGGCGGGCGACGCGGCAAGCGCGCCGTCATCGCTGAGCGGCTCGCTGGAGCAGGCCGCGAAAAAGACGGCAGCGGCACACAAGCACGCGACCCGAGCTCGCGTCGGCGTCTGGCAGTCGGCGTGAGTTGCCTTCGAACGAGCGCGCATCATCGACCTCGGGGGCTAAAACCTTGTATGAAGGTACCCGCGTGACCCAGAACGTCAAGAGCGGCCGAGGCTTCACACCGACGATCCGCGCGATCCGCGCGGGCTTGGCGCTCATTTGGCTGTCGCTCGCGGGCGTGACGCTCGCGAGCGGCTGCGCATCGGACGGGCCGAAGCAAACGCCCGGCTGCGCCGGCAGCAACTGCGCCTCGAGCGGCCGCTTCACGAGCTGTAGGGAGAGCCGCCAGTGCGACGAGGCGCACGGCTTCAGCTGCGTCGATGGTGAATGCAACTACGAATGTCAGTCGCACGCCGATTGCGTCGAAGTCGGCCACTGCGACACCCGCGACGTCGCGGGCGAACGCAAGCGCTACTGCGTGCACGACGCGGCGCCGCCATCGCCGGGGGGCCTGTACACCAGCTGTCCGAAGGGTGACGAGTGCGGTGAGCCGGCGCTCTGCATCGGCGCTGGCGAGGGCGATCTCGACGCGTACTGCACGATCGACTGCGCGGACGACGACGACTGCGCCGCTGGCTACTTTTGCGGCAGCGTCGTGCGCGCGCCCTGCGAAGACGCGTGCGACTTCGCGGGGCAGCCGACGGACGCGCGCTGCGCTCCTGCCGATCAGATCGGCAGTGGCGGGCCGTACCGCTGCGGCCTCAACGGTCCGGAGCGCCGCGTCTGCCGGCAGCGCGACTTTTGCGCCGCTTGTTCGTCCGACGCCGACTGCCTCGGCCAACCCAACCAAGTCTGCGCGCGCGACGCCAGCGGCGAGAAAATCTGCACCCGCCTGTGCGACGCGGCCACCCGCTCGTGTCCGTGGGGCAACGCCACCGAGTGCGCGATTTTCGACGCCGACCTGGGGGTAGCTACCTGCTCGCATCGCTTCGGCTCGTGTCATGGCACCGGCCAAACCTGCGAGCCGTGTCGCAGCAACGACGACTGCCCGAGCGGCGTGTGCTGGGGCTCTCAATTCACGGGCGAGCGCTGGTGCATCGACTTCGACACCAAGTGCGAGTGCCGCGGTGGGGTCACGGCGAGCGGTACTTGCGCCAACGGTGGCTGCCCCGACTCACCGAGCGGGCTGCCCCTCGAGTGCATCGGCCCCGGTGACTCGCAGCTCAGCGACACGTGCTACGCCGCCAACAGCGCGACCGAGACCTTGCTCGGCTCATCGCCCCAGACCGGTTGCTGGGGGCCGCTCTGACGGCGCCGGCCGGCTCCTGGGCACGTACCTTCACCTACCCACTGATTCGCAACTATTGGATGTTCCAGTCATTTCCGCGAGTGACGCGAAACGCGCCAACGCCGAGACAAGCACGTCGAGACTAGCGAACGGCAAGAAATCTGGACTAGCCTCTGCATCCCTCTCGGGGACGATTCGTCGAACTACCCGCGGCATTGCCCGCGGACCCTTGGGATTAACAGAAAGAGGAGTGTCGTATGGGAAAGTTGATTGATTACCGGGTCGCCGGTCTCGTGCTCGCGGTGGCGGGTGGCTTCTCCACTCAGGCGTGCAACGGCACCGACAACCCGCTCGGCGGCAACGCGCTGCTCGAGCAGTGCGGTCTGATCTGCTCGAGCAAGGGCATCGCCGAAGGCAATGCCTCGATCTCCGGCATCCCGAACGTCGACGCCTTCTTCGGCTCCGTCGTAAATTTCAACGCCAAGGCGAACCTGATCAGCGGCAACATCAACGCCGAGCTCGGCAGGATCTACGCCTCGGTCGGTGCCACCGGGGCCGCCGACTTCCAGGCCAAGCTGGCCGCGAAGTTCAAGCTCGACGCCGACGCCGGCGTCTCGGTGAAGTTCGAGCCCGCCAGGTGCGCGGTGTCGGCCAAAGCGACGATCGAAGCGACGGCGAAGTGCGATGCGTCCGTCGATCCGGGCAAGGCCGAAGTGACCTGCTCCGGTACCTGCGAAGCCGAAGCGTCGGTCGACGCCTCGTGCGACGCCTCGGCGACCGTGAAGTGCGTCGGCACCGCTCCCAATCTGGAGTGCGAAGGCGAGTGCAAAGGTACCTGCCAGCTCGACGTCGCCGCTGCCTGCGAAGGCACCTGTAACGGTGAGTGCAGCGGCACCTGCTCGGCCACCAACGCCGACGGCTCCTGCGCCGGCAAGTGCGACGGCATGTGCAAGGGCAACTGCGAGGCTTCGGCCAGCGCGAGCTGCTCGGGCAAGTGCAAGGGCGAGTGCACCTACACCCCGCCGGACGCCAAGTGCGAAGCCGGCGCGTCGGTGAAGTGCGAAGCGGCCGCCAAGGGCTCCGTCAAGTGCGACGGCAAGTGCGACGGCGAGGTCACCCCGCCCAAGGCGAGCGCCGAGTGCGAAGCCTCGGCCAAGGCCGACGCGTCGCTGAACGTGGAATGCACGCCGCCGTCGGTCGACGTCAGCTACCAGCTCGACGCCAGCCTGACCGGCGACGCCAAGCTCGACGCGCAAGCCAAGTTCGAGGCGTTCCTCGTCAGCTTCAAGGCGAGCCTCGGCACGATTGCGGCCCAGGTGTCGCAGAGCAAGGTCGTGCTGCAAGCCGGTGCCGACATCGGTGCCAAGGCGGGCGGCGCGGTCACGGACGCGGTCAAGGCGATCGACGTCTCGGGCTCGCTCAAGGTCAGCGTCGGCGTCGGCTGCGCGATCGCAGAGCTGCCGAAGGTCGCCGATGCGATGAAAACGTCGACGGCCGCGCTCACCAAGAGCGCGTCGGCGGCGGCTGAGCTGACCGGCAAGCTCGGCGGCTGAGCACCGAGCTAGTGTGAACGAAGCGGCGCGCTTCCTCCGGGAGGCGCGCCGTCTTGCGTTGGGCGCGCGAGCAGCCGCTGCTCGCCGTCCGGAAGCGATGACTCGGCGTCCGGCGGGCGCGACGCTGCCTTGACGGACGAGCTGCTCTACGAAATCTTGCCGCATGAGCAGTGCGCCTCCCCCGAGCCCTCTCGCCTCCCCCGAGCCTTGGAGCCTGGTCGCCGACGATTACACGCTCGAGCTGTTGCCGATGTTCGAGCTCTTCTCACGCGACGCGCTCGCGCTCATGCCAACGGGGCCGGAGGCACGGCTGCTCGACGTAGCGGCAGGGCCCGGCACGTTGACGCTGCTCGCGGCCGGCCGCGGCTGCTCGCTGTCGGCGATCGATTTTTCGCCGGAGATGGTCAAAAACCTGAAGCGGCGCCTGAACGACGCGCGTTTAAGCGCCGACGTGCGGCTCGGCGACGCGCAACAGCTGCCGTGGGACGCGGCCGAGTTCGACGCCGCCTTCTCGATGTTCGGGTTGATGTTCTTTCCCGACCAAGCGCGCGGTTTTCGCGAGCTGTATCGGGTGCTCAAGCCGGGCGGGGTGGCGGTGGTCTCGAGCTGGGCGCCGTTCGAAGGCATCTTCGCCGCGATCATGGCGGCGATGCGCGAGGTATTGCCGGATATTCCGTTCGGCTCCGGCAAGGGCCCGCTCGGTGATCCGGCCGAGCTTGCCGCCGCGTTCTCGACGGCGGGCTTCGCCGAGGTCGAGGTCACGCCATTCACCCACACGTCGACGGCCGACTCGCCTGCCGCCGTGTGGGCGCAGTGTGAGCGCACGACCGCGCCGATCGTGCTCTTGAAGAAGAGCCTGGGTGACGCGAAATGGACGGAGGTGACGAGCGGCGTCGTCGAGCGGCTCGAAAAGCAATACGGCCCCGGCAGTGTCGACGTGACCACGACCGCTTACCTAGGCTCGGGCAAGAAAGCCTGAGGTTTCCGCGCGCTTCACGGCGCGCGGCGCCGATGGCCTAAAGCCGGACGTTGCGACAGCCGTTCTCGCGCGTAAGGCGATGTCCGCGGCTCAACAACCCGACCCCGTTTCCATCTTGGATGGAAAATACGCCCTGCTCCGCGAGCTCGGCTCGGGTGGAACCGGCACCGTCTATGAAGCCGAAAACCTGATCGTCGGCAAGAAGATCGCGCTCAAGCTGATGAGCCGCGAAGCCTTCGCCGAGTCGAACAGCCAGGCCCGCTTCGTCGCGGAAGCCCGCGCCGCCGCCCGCATCTCGCACGCCAATGTCGTGGACATTCACGACCTGGGCGTCGCCAAGAACGGCGTGCCCTTCATCGTGATGGAGCTGCTGCGCGGCGAGACGCTCCAAGACATGATCGACTCGCGCGGACCGCTCGCGCCGGCCTACGCGTGCGAGCTGTTCTTGCAAGTACTGGCGGGCTTATCGGCCGCGCACGCCCAGGGCATCGTGCACTGCGATTTGAAGCCCGCCAACGTGCTCGTGACGCATCCGCGCCCCGACCGTCCGCTGGTCAAGGTGCTCGACTTCGGCATCGCGCGTGGCGTCGAAGCGGCGCAGCAGGTCGACCAAGTCGTGATGGGGACGCCGATGTTCATGGCCCCCGAGCAGGTGAACGGGCAGCCCGTCGACTATCGCACCGACGTCTATCAGGCGTGCGCGATGCTGTTCGCGATGCTGGGCGGTACCGACCCATTCGAGGCCAACACCACCCGTGAGGTCATGAAGCTCGTCACCAAAGGTCGCTGCAAGGACCTGCAAGCGCTGGTGCCGGAGCTGCCGCCGGAGCTCGTGGCCGTCGTCAAAGACGGCATGGCGGTCAAGCCGAAGCAGCGCATTCAGAGCGCGGAGGAGCTGGCCGAGCGCCTACGTCCGTTCGTGGGTCCTTCTCAGCTAGTGTCGCTCGTGCCGCGAGGGCGCAGCTCGGGCCAGCCCATTCCGCTCATCGTCTCCCCCACGCCCGACCTGAGCCGCGGCTCGGCGCTGCCGGCGCAAGCGGAGCCGTCGGTCATCCCCGTCGACATGCCGCGCGTGGCTAGGGTCAGGCACTCGCTGCTCGTGTCGCCGCAGATTCCGCGCGCGCCCAGCACGCCCAAGCTGCGCATGGGCCAGGACTTCATGCCCCTGCCGGGCGCTCCCGAATACCAGGACCTGGTCGAGGCGCGGCGGTCGCAAACCCACATGCCGCGCCGCCGCTCGAATTTCCGGCGCGACGTGATGCCGGCGCTGGTCGCGACCGGCATTGGTTTCGGGCTGGGCATCGTCCTGGCCTGGTCTGCCGGCCTGCTCTGAGCGCAGCTTCCGCTGAAAATCATCGCCCGCCGCGCGCGCACCTTGCAGTGCGCTGCGGCGGTAGTATGACGGCCGCGCGATGAGCCAGGAAACGCTTCAGGTCCCCCAGCGCGAGATTGGCGCGGATGATCCCGTGCCGGGAGTGAAGAACGTCATCCTGGTGATGAGCGGCAAAGGCGGTGTCGGCAAGAGCACCGTCGCGACGAACGTCGCGCTCGCCCTCAAATCCCTCGGTCTGAAGGTGGGCCTGCTCGACGCCGACATCTACGGCCCCAGCATCCCCACGATGCTCGGTATCAGCGGCCAGCCGATGAGCGACGGGCAGAAGATCCAGCCGCTCGAGCGCTTCGGCGTCAAGCTGATGAGCATCGGCTTTTTGCTGGAAGACGCCAAGAGCGCGGTGGTTTGGCGCGGTCCGATGCTGCACGGCGCGCTCTTGCAGTTCCTGAAGGACGTCAACTGGGGCGAGCTCGATTTCTTGATCCTCGATCTGCCGCCCGGGACCGGCGATATCGCCCTGACGCTGTCGCAGCGCGTCCGATCCAACGGCTCGCTGATCGTCACCACCCCCCAGGAAGTGGCGCTGCAAGACGTCTACAAGTCGGTGTCGATGAACCAGAAGGTCGGCATCCCGATCGTCGGGGTCGTCGAAAACGAGAGCTATTTCGTGTGCGGTAAGTGCAGCGAGCGCCACGAGCTGTTCGGCGCGGGCGGCGGGCAGAAGATCGCCGAGTTCGCCGGCGCGCCGCTGCTGGGTCAGATCCCGATTTTCCCGGAAATTCGCAAATGGGGCGACGCCGGGGTTCCGGTGGTCGAAGCCGCGCCCGGCTCACCGCCAGCGCTGGCCTTTTTGCAGGTCGCGCGCGGCTTGATCGACAGCCTGAACGCCTCCGCCCAGGCCTCGGTACTGAACATCGATCGAAGTGGCGGACAAAACCGACACTTGCCCATCACACGCTAGCCACTTTCTAGACTAACAACGAAGCGTTTCCATCTCGCCCGAGTCCCCGCCAATTGGCAGGCGCCCTGAGGCACGATATACGCCGCCCGAGACCCCCAATGACCGCCCCCGAAATCGAAACCGTCACCGAGCACGCCGAGAGCCAAGCGGGCACGCCGTCCTCTGGGGAGACCCGCCACGAGCCGCCGCCGAGCGTCATCGAAACGCCGGCCGCCGAAGCGGCAACGCCGGCCGCCGAAGCGGCAGCGACGCCCGCCGAAGCGGCAGCGACGCCCGCCGAAGCGGCGACGCCGCTCGCGGCCGACGACGACGCGCCCGAAGGCCACGATGGCGGCGACGACGACGCCGAAGAAGGTGGCGCTGACAGCGACGCCCCGGAGGGCGCCGAAGCCGCCAGCGGCGAAGGCACCAACGCCGAAGGCGCAGGCGTGCCGGGCGCCCCGAAGAAGAAGCGCCGCCGCCGCAAGAAGAAGAAGCCGACCGAAGGCGCTAGCGCTGGCGCCGGACCTGCCAGCCGCGAGGGCGAGCACGGGCCGCGCTCCAAGCCGCACCGCGCCAGCGACCGCGCGCCGTTCCACGTCGGCGAAGAGGTGTTCGGCAAGGTCACGGCCGTGCTCGACACGGCGGTGATGATCGACCTTTCCGGCAAGGCGCTAGCGATCTTCGATCGCTCCGAGATGGAAGCGGACGACCTGGTGCCGTCGATCGGCGATCGGTTCGTCGCGCGCGTCCACAACGACGGTATTCGGGGCGGCTTGGTGGTCTTGTCGCGCAAGCCTTTGCGTGAAGAAGAGATCAAGCCCAAGGTCGAGCAGGCTCACAAAGACGGAACGCTCGTCAGCGGCCTGGTCACCGGCGTGATCAAGGGCGGCATCGAGGTCGACATTTACGGCCTGCGTGCGTTCGCGCCCGCGTCGGGCATGGATCTGCATCCGCAGAACGCCAACTTCGCGTCGCTGGTCGGCCAGCGCATGGACTTCAAGGTCGTGCAGTACGAAAAGGCGGGGCGCGACGTGGTCGTCACGCGCCGGCCGATGCTCGAGGCGGAAGCCCACGAGCGTCGCAAGCACGCCCTGACCCTGCTGCAAGAAGGTCAGGTCATGCAGGGCGTCGTGCGCACCGTCGTCGAATGGGGCGCGTTCGTCGCGCTACCCGAGGCGGAGAACCTGGAAGGCTTGGTGCACGTCACCGAGGCTAGCCACGACCCGCGCACGCCGCTGAGCGAGATCTTGAAGCCGGGCGAAAAGCTCGAGGTCAAGATCATCAAGATCGACGAAAAGGGCAAGATCTGGCTGAGCCGCAAGGCGCTCGTCGCCGATCCTTGCGGCGAGGCGCGTCAGAAGCTCGCGCGCGGTAGCCGCCACACCGGCAAGGTCACGCGCCTCGAGAAGTTCGGTGCGTTCGTCGAGCTGGAGCCCGGCGTCGAAGGCCTGCTCCACGTCGCCGATCTCTCGTTCGATCGCGTCGAGCACCCGAACACGATCCTCAAGGAGGGCCAGGAGCTCGACGTGCTGATCGCCAGCTTCGACATGCGGACGAAGAAGGTGGCGCTGCATCCCGCGCCCCCCGCCGACCGCCCCGAAGAACCGTTTCAGCGTATCGAGCGCAACGCCTTGATCAAGGTCGAGGTCGTCAAAGCCGACGCGCCCGGCCTGATCGTGCGGGTCATGGGGGTGACGGGCCGTCAAGCTCGCGGCTTCATCCCCGCCGGCCAGACCGGCACCCAGCGCGGTACCGACCTACGTAAGCACTTCAAGGCCGGCAAGGTGCTCGACACGAAGGTGCTCGACGTCGACCCGCGCACCGGCGAGCCCAAGCTCAGCATCCGCGGCTATGCCGAGGAAGAAGAGCGCCGCGCGCACAAAGAGTACCGCCAAAAGCTGAAGGCGGAGGGCGGCTTCGGTACTTTGGGCGACCTGCTGAAGCAGCGGCTGTCGGGCGCCACGCGCGAAGACTGAAACCGACGACGTCGGTGCGGCCGAAGCGGAAACGTCCGCTTCGGCTGCGCAGTTCGTGCATCTTTGCGCGACAACCGTGCACGCCCCTTGATTTGTGGGCTCGGTCATGAAAAGGCCACCACAGGGCGATGACTGACAAGCGATCCGACAGCGAACGTGTGAGCGCGCGGCCAGCGGTGCCGTCCAGCGCGCCGCCGACCGACGACATCGATGCAGAGTGGGGAGCCGACGAAATACCGGCGCCCGCGGCCGTGCCGCAAGTGCCCGCCGCATCGGCCTCTGCGCCTCCGCCAGCGGCCCGCGCTTCGTCGCCCGCACCGCGCATTCCGACGCCGATCCCCCGCCCAGCGTCGTCACGTCCGCCTGCGGCTCGCCCCTCGGCGCCAGCCCCGGCCCCGAGCTCGATTGCGGCGACCGCCTCCGCGCCTGCCGACACCGTAGCGGCGGCGGCCTCGCCGGTGCCGACCGCGGCTACTCGGACTCCGCTCGTCGCTACCGAAAATCCGCTGCGCAAGCAGACCCTGCTCGGCATCGCTCCGACCCCGCCCGAGACGCCGGTGGCCCGCGCAGAAAATCCGCTGCGCAAGCAGACCTTGCTCGGGGTCGCGCCGCCCGAGATCGGCGCGTCAGCGCCAGCGTCAGCGTCTGAGGTTCCGTCTACGCTCGACCCTGTTGCGCCCGCCACGACGGCGAGCGACAGCGTGCCGATGCAGCCGGTGGCCAGCGATGCCCCGACGACCCTCGACCTGAGCCGGAGTGAGGTCCAGGCCCCCAGCGCCGGGTCGCCGCCCAGCACGCCCTTGGTCGTCCCATTGGAGCCGGTGACGCAAGCGGCGACCGCGACGACATCAGCGGCCATGCCCGAAGACGGTGAGGCGGAGGCGAAGCCGCGTTCACGGCGCGGGCTGTGGCTGGCGGGAGCGGTGGCGGCGGCGGCGGCCGCGATCGCGCTGCTGCCGCGACCCGACCACCCGCAGTCCGCGGAGCCGACGCACAAAGCCGCCGCCAAGCTCGAGCCATCCCCCGTGGCGGCGCCCGCTCCGGAACGTACACCGAAGGGTGACGACGGCGATCAGCCGCGGGCCCCCGACCTGCCTTCCGAGCCCGATCCGCTCAACCGCCAGCCAGGAGCCCGAGGCGCGGCCCCGGACGCCCCCGCCACCGCTACCGCGCCGGACGCTTCCGCCACCGCGCCCAGCGGCGACGTGATCCGCATCCTGGTCGAGAGCGAGCCGCGGGGCGCTCGACTGTTCTGGAAGGGCAAGCCGGTCGGCACGACTCCGTTTACACTGGAATATCAGCCCGGCGAAAAGCACGCCTACGAGATGGGAATGCCCGGCTTCTTGACACGTAAGGTGGTTGTCGATGGCAGCAAGCCCAAGGTCAGCGTCGGGCTCAAGCCGGACCCCGCCGCGCCGACTGGCGCAAAGCGCCGGAAATAATAAGCTTCCGCGACGTCAACCAAAGCTCCGCGCCTGCCCAAGCGCTCGGCCGGCTCGATTGTCCAATCGAGGAGCATGCATCACCCTGAGCGTTCGACCGGAGAATCCGCGTGGCTACTTCCGCGCGCCAGCACTTGCCTGAGCGCACCGATCGAGAGCTCGTCACCGCGGCCCGGGAGGGCGATGCGCAGGCGTTTGGGCTGCTGGTCCGACGGCATCAGCGTCGCGTCTACCGGCTGGCGGCACACCTGCTCAAGAGCGCCGCGGAGGCCGAAGACGTGACGCAAGACACCTTCGTCCGCGCGTACGGCGCACTCGATCGCTTCGACGGGCGCAGCGAGCCGTTTACGTGGATTTACCGTATCTGCGTCAACCTCTCGCTCAACGCGCTTCGCTCGCGCAAGACGCGGCGCGCCTCGTCGCCCGACGATCCGCGCATCGAAGGCTTGCTGGTCGACGACCGGCCCGCCGCCGGCAGCCCCGCGCGCAGCAGCGCCGACAAGCAGCTGGGCCGCGCGTTGGTCGAGGGCATCGACGAGCTCAGCGATACGCTCCGCACCACGCTCGTGCTGGTGTGCATCGACGGCCTGAGCCACGCCGAAGCCGGCGAGGTGCTCGGCTGCCCCGAAGGCACGATCGCCTGGCGCGTGCACGAGGCGCGCAAGAAGCTGCGTGGGATGCTGTCTGAGCGCGGCTTCGACGACGACGACATCGAGGGCAAGGAATGACCGAGCCCAACTTGAAGCTGCCCCGCGGCGCCGACGAGCTGCTGCTCGATTTTCCGATCGACGAGCCTGACTTCGACGCGATGGCCCTCGCGATCGAAGCGCGGCTGCTCGGCGCTCGCGACGGCACGCGCCTCGATCAGCTGGTACGAGCGCCGAACCTCGCCCCCGAAGCCGGTGAGCCCACGCCGCGCCCGCCCGCCGCCAAGGGTGGCCTGGCGGAGCTGGCGCGCAAGAGCGTACAGAAAAAAGCCGACGACGAGAGCGCCGCCCTCGCCAAAGAGCTGATGGCGGCGACGAGCCACGCTCGGCGCCCCGACCCGGAGATGGTCGCGCGCGTGCGGGCGGCGGGAAAGCTCTCTGCCACGAGCACGCCGTTGCCCGAGGAGCGGACGAGCGGCGTCGTCCCGCGCGCGCCAGCGGCGGCGGCGCCGGCCCCAGCCAAGCCGGACCGCGCCCGGCGTGGCCTGGTAATCGGCGTGCTCGGCGGCGCGCTGGCGGTGGCAGCAGCCGTCGCCTTGCTCATCAACGCCCGTGGTCCGCAACGCTCACTGGCAGACGCTCCGCTCGCGGCGGCCGAGGTGAACCAGCCCGTCGACCCGGGCGCGAAAGCACCGGCACCCCGTGAACCGGCGGCGCACGAGCCGCCGCCCCACGAAGGCGTCCTGACGCCGGACCGCTTGCCGCAGGCGCCGGCCGCGAAGACCAGCGAAGCCAAAGCAGCCGCCGCCCAGGCACCGGCGGCGGAGCCGCTGGCGGCCGCGAGCCGACCTGCCTCGGCCAAGGCCCAAGCCAAGCGCGAAGACGTGGTGCTCGACGACGAGATCCGGCGAGCGCAAGCCGCTGCCGAGCTCAAGCCCGAGCCACCTGCCGAGCCGCCGATGAAGCCGGCCGAGGGCAACACCGACAGCATCCCGCTGAGCCCGTCGGGCGGAGCCGTCAGCACGGCGCTCGGCGCGGTGCGCAGCGGCGCGCAAGCGTGCCTGGCCGGCCAGAACGACGCGGTGGTGGCGGTCGTCACGTTCGCGTCCGATGGTCACGTCGCCAGCGTCAGCGCCGGTGGGCCATCGGGGGGTTGCATCCAGGCCGCGCTCTCGAAGGCGCACGTTGCCCCCTTCGCCAAAGAGCGCTTCAGCGCGACCACGACGATTCGCCCGCCCTGGCCGCGATCCGTCGCGAAAGGCTACTTTTGGAGCGGCTGCTCGAGCGTGTAGTCGAGGAAGTTGCCGGACAACATCAGCAGCGACAGCACCGTCCACGAGCCGTCGTAATATTCGCCGCCGACGAGTAGCTGGCGACCGGCGACGGCGGTGTAACCTTGCTCGAGCAGGCTCGAATAAGCGGGCGCGCTCATCGCGCCGACCGCGGCTGGACCGATGAAGGCCGCCGATTGGCCGGAGCTGTTTTGCGCTTTGGGCGTGCCGTCGAGGTTGTAACCGTCGACGATGCCGCTCACCCCGATCGTGCCGAAGAATTGGCTGGTCTTGGCGACGTAGTCTTGGGCGCGCTGCTCGCCGAAGAGGCAGTAGTCGAGGCCGACGCGGAACGGCGTGCGGCACGAATCGTATTGGTAGTGGGTAGGCGCGTTGTCGAACGCGGCGTTGGTCGGTTCGCCCTTGCTCGTCGACCACGCCGGCACGAGGCCGTTACTCGCGTTCTTGTTCTGGTCGTTGAGCGACGCGCCGAGCATGTCGTACGAGGCCGAGACCACGTCGTTCCAGCCCATGTTGCCGGTGACGGTGGCGAAGGTCCGGTAATACGACGGGGCGAAATACGAGACGTTGACGATCGCCCAGGGATCGGGCCGGTTCCAGCTGTCGCCGGGCTTGAGCAGCTTACCCTCGTGCACCTCGTGGTCCCAGATCTTCTGAATCTGGTCCTTGGCGATGTCGAGGTAGCTGTCGCCGAGGCTGCCGTTGCCGCCCCACTGCCGATCGGCCATCAACAGCGCGAAGGCCATGTCCTCGTCGGCGTCGCTGGCGGCGCCAGTGCCGGCGCGGTCGCTGCCGTCGGCCTTGATGTACCAATCCATCAAGCCGTACTGGCTGAGCCACTGCTGCTCGTACTTCCACAGCTCGTCGAACAACGGCTGGTCGCCCATGTAGACGGCGATCAGCATGCCGTAGGCGATGCCCTCGGAGACGGTGGAGCCCATCTCGAGCCCGCTGTCGGTCGGCATGCGCTTGACGCGCAAGTGACCACCGGCGCCGTCCGATGTGACCATTTGCGTCTTCCACCAGTCGAAGGCCGCCTTCACGTCGCTGTTGCGGTACATCGGGTAGCTGCAGCGCGAGCTCTGCCGATTCTGCGGAAAAGGGAAATTGACGCCTGCCATGGCCGGGGTGGGTCCGCGATCGCTCGGCGCCATACCGCCGCTGCCACCACCGCCGGCGCCAGCGCTGACTGCGCCCGCGGCGCCGACCACGCCCGTACCGGCCGCGCCGCCGCCGCTCGTACCGACCGTGGGGCTACCCGCTTGGCCCCCGGAGCCGCTCGAAACCATCGCCGGGCAATCGGCGCCCGGGCTCTGCGAGCACTGCGTCAGCGACAAAAACAACAAGGCCGAGCAGCTCGAAACCGCGAGTCCGATGCGACGCATACGCGAGCCAGCCTACCTCAAGAGTGATGGACCGCCATTTCGAATTGGACCGGTGCGCTAGTTAAAGTCCTTTTACGAAGCGTCTCGACGCGAGGCGCGCGAGCGTCGTCATGCAGACAGCGTGCGAGCGCGAGTTCTACGTGACGAAAATCTTCGAGCGTCGATGTTGCGCTGCTCGCCATCTGCGCTGCTCCCGCATCGAAGCGGTGGCAACTCCGAGGGCGGAGTGCGCGCAGCGCGAATCCGCGCGCGAGCAGTCCGAGCGCCGCTATCACGACGTCGGGCGGGCTCACCACGCCACCCTCGACGACTCGACGACTCGACGACTCGACGGCTCGACGGCGCAGCTCAGCGCAGCTCGGCGAGCAGCGACGCGGGTCGTGTGGCAACTCAGCGTGATGATCGCGGCCTCGATCCACGCGCTCGACGCGCTCACCTTCGCAGGCACGCGAGCGCGAATTTCGGCCCCGCGCGCCAAGTGCGCGCACCTACTGAGGAGCCGCGGTGCCCGTTACGGTTGACAAGGATAGCCCCATCGCTCATAGTCCCCGCCCGCTCGCCCGAACCGTGGGCCGAGGCAATTTCAAGGTAGTTCCCGATGGTTTCTTCGACGAGGCAGACAGAACGACGCCGAGCGATTCGCGCCCGTGCTTTTGGCAAAGGCAAGAAGCTCGAGCAGACCCCCAAGTTTCCCGTGCACCCGGAAGGGTACGACGAGAAAAAGCCCGACGCGAAGAAAGCCGCCAGCTAAACCATGGCCAATCACCCGTCCGCAGAAAAACGAAATCGCCAGCGCATCGTCGCCACCGAGCGTAACCGCGCCGCCAAGAGCGCGCTGCGCAGCGCCGTCAAGAAGGCGCGTGCCGCCGTGACCGCCGGCGACGCCACGAAGGCGAAGACCAGCACGCTCACGGCCGAGAAGGCGCTCGCCAAAGCCGCGAGCAAGGGTGTCATTCACCCGCGCACGGCCGCCCGCACCACGTCGCGCATCGCGAAGGCACTGGCGAAGTCCGCCAAGGCCTGATCGATACAGCCGAGTAATGCTAGCCTCTCCGGACGACGCGCCTCCAGCGCGTCGCGGTTCGGAGAGGCATGTCATTCGATAGTGGGAAAGAGCCGACCGATGAGCTGGACCTGCTCGTCGGCTCCACCGTCGCGGGCAAGTATCACGTCGATCGCCTGATCGGCCGCGGCGGCATGGGCGCCGTGTTTCAGGCTACCCACGCTGCCATCGGCAAGCGCGTGGCCCTGAAGTTCCTGGGCGCTCGAACGAGCCAGGACGGCGACGCCGCGACGCGCTTTCAGCGCGAGGCAGAGGCGGCGAGCCTGGCCGAGAGCCCGCACATCGTGCAGATCTTCGACTCCGGTCGGAGCGAGCAGGGCTTGCCGTTCCTGGTCATGGAGCTGCTGACGGGCGAGGACCTACGCCAGCGCCTTCTTCGAGAGCTACGCCTCGACGCGGAGACCTCCGTGCGCATCGGGGTGCAGGTGCTCAAGGCGCTCCGCCAAGCGCACGCGGCCGGCATCGTGCACCGCGATTTGAAGCCGGACAACGTGTTCCTGTGCCAGCGCGATGACGAGCCGAGCTTCGTCAAGATCGTCGACTTCGGCATCTCGAAGCTGCAGCGCCGAGACATCGACACGTTGACGCACGAAGGCGCCGTGCTCGGCACCGCGTTTTACATGTCGCCCGAGCAGGCGCAGTCTTTTCCGGACATCGACGGCCGCACCGACCTGTTCAGCGTCGGCGCCATCTTGTACGAGATGTTGACGGGCGAGCCGCCCCACTCCGGCCCGACCTACGAAGCGGTGCTGATCGCGATCTGCACTCGCGACTCCGCCGATGTGCGCGGCAAAGCGCCGGCCGTGCCCGAGTCGCTCGCCCGCGTGATCGCCCGAGCGTTGCAGCGCGACCGGCAAGACCGCTATGCGTCGGCGGGCGAGATGCTGACCGAGCTCGAGGCTTCGCTCGGCGAGCAGACGCCCGCGACCAAGACGCTCGCGGAGTCATCGCCCGGCCCGCGCCATCGCTACCGCACGCTCGTGCTCGCGTTGGTGGCCGGGCTCGGCGGCTTCGCGATCGCGGCGCACCTCGTCACCCGCCGCTCCGGTGAGCGCGACGCGCGTGCGACGACGACGACGACGCGCCGGCCGGCTCCGGTAGTATCTGCGCTTCCCGCTGCGACCCCGCCGCCTGCTTCGGCTGCGGCGCCCGACCCGAGCATCGGGAAGGCGTCGTTGAAGGCTGCCCCTTCCAAGCTGCATGAAACACCAAAAACAGCCGTGAAGCCGGCTCCTACCGCTTCCAGCGGAGTTGCGGGGGGCCTGGGATTGAGCACGCGCGAGCCGTAGGCCCGTCTCGCAAGCTGTGATAGCCGTGGAGCTTCTTGGCTCTTGGCCGTTTCGTTCGGATGCTGGGGCTCGTGCTGCTGGCTTGGTCGGCGCTCGGCGTGACGGCCGCCCTGGCGCAGCGCGCCCCGACCGACGTGGAGCCCGCAACACCCGACGCCGCGACGCTCGAGGCTCGACGTCACTTCAAGACCGGCACGAAGCTGTACCGCGACGGCAACTACGCGGGGGCGCTGGCCGAGTTCGAGGAGGCGTACCGACTCAAACCCAGCGCGGGCTCCCTGCAAAACGTGGCCCTGAGCCAGAAGGGATTGTTTCGCTACGGCGAAGCGGCGGCGACGCTGGAGCTGCTGTCGTCGCGCCACGGCGCCGAGCTCACGGACGGCGAGCGGCAAGCCGTCGAGACGGCGATCGCCGAGCTAAAAGGCTTGGTCGCGAGCATCAAGCTCCGCATCGTGCCCGAAGGGGCGCGCGTCGTGCTCGACGGGCGCGTGCTTTCACCGGGCGAGTGGGCAGCGCCGCTGGTGCTCAACGTCGGCGAGCACACGCTCAGCGCGGAGGCGCCGGGCTACGCCGCCGAGAAGCGCGTGCTGCGCGTCGCGGGTGGACGCCGAGAGGTGCCGGTCGTGCTCGAGCTGCGCTGCACGGCGGGCTTCGTCGACGTGACCTGCAACGATCCCACTGCCTACATTGCGATCGATGGGGTCCCGAAGGCTCGCCGCGCGTACCGCGGCGCCGTTGAGCCCGACACCGATCACCTGGTCCAGGTCTACCGGGATGGCGTCGAGACCTTCGAACAGACGTTTCAGGTCGGCGTGTGCAAGACGCTCGCGATTCGAGCCGAGCTCGAGGGTCTCGACCTGGCACCGCCGTCCGACGCAACCCACCCCGATGCTCCCCTGCCCGCGGCGCCGCCCCAGCGCGCACAGCGCGGCTTTTTCGGCTTGCTCTCACTCGACTTGCTCGGGCTCTCGAAGCAACCGCTCGCGCCGAACGTCTCGAACGAAGGCAGCGGCGGCAGGCTCGCTGTCGTCGGTCTGCGCGCCGGCTACCGGCTGTCGACACCGATCGCGCTTGCGCTGCGCCTCGACGCGGGGGCGCTTTCGGTCGAGGGCGCCACCGAAACCGCAAACGGCCAGAAGCGCGACTACGCCCTGACCTCGATCCATTTCGGACCTGATCTGAAACTTATGACGACAGGCGACAAGCTTCGCTTCGTCACGACGCTCGGCGCCGGCATCGTGCATCACCGGTTGTCGGTGAGCAAAGAAGTCCCAGACGACGTGCGCGGCGTCGATCCGTATGTCTCGCTCGAGCTCGGCCTGGGCTTCAACTACAGGCAGTTCTTGGGTGAGATCGGCCTGATTGCCGTGATCGACGGCAGCGCCGCCCTGCAGAACGGCTTCTCGCCGCCGAACGCCGATCTGACGAAAGACCTGGGCACGACTCTGCCCATGTTCGGCCTCGGCCTACGCGGCGGTTTTTCGCAATGGCGCAGCGGTCGTTAGCGCAAGCCAACGCTGACTCAAAGCGCAGCCGGGGCTTTTCGGCGCCGTTTCGTCCGGCTATTCTTAGCCGCGATGACGCTCGATAGCACCTCGATCGAAACGCACTCCGCCGAAACCCGCACCTTCGAACCGAGCCCGACGTTCGTGGAGGGCGCGCTAGTCAATCGCGCGAAATACGAGCAGCTGTATCGAGAGAGCATCGATTCACCGGACACGTTCTGGAAGCGCGAAACCCAAGGCTTGGTGTTTCGCAAGCCTTGGCAAAAATTGCTCGAGTGGGAGCTGCCGCACTCGAAGTGGTTCGTCGGCGCGGAGCTGAACGTCAGCGAGAGCTGCCTCGATCAACACCTGAAGACCGACGTCAAAGACAAGCCGGCCATCATCTGGGAGAGCGAGCCCGGTGAAACGCGCACGATCTCGTACGCAGAGCTGCACACCGAGGTGGTGAAGCTCGCCGCGACGCTGCGTGGCCTCGGGGTCGAGAAGGGCGATCGCGTCGCGATCTACATGGGCATGGTGCCGGAAGCGGCAGTCGCGATGCTGGCCTGTGCGCGCGTCGGTGCGCCGCACACCGTCGTGTTCGGCGGCTTCGCGGCGGAGTCTCTGCGTGATCGCATCAACGACTGCGGCGCCAAGGTCGTGCTCACCCAGGACGGCGCGCTGCGCCGTGGCGGCGTGGTCCAGCTCAAGCAGATCGTCGACAAAGCGGTCGAAAACACGCCTAGCGTCGAGAAGGTGTTGGTTTATCGGCGGCTGACCGATGAGCAATGCAAAATCGAGATGAAGCCGGGCCGCGATCTGGATTGGAAGACGGCGCTCGCCGGCGCCGATCCCAAGCTGGGAGAAGCCCCCGAGATTGTCGACTCCGAGCACCCGCTGTTCATCCTCTACACCTCCGGCTCGACCGGCAAGCCCAAAGGCGTGCTGCACACCTCGGCCGGTTACCTCGCCGGCGCCTACCTGACGTCGAAGTACGTCTTCGATCTGCGCCCCGACGACGTCTATTTTTGCACCGCCGACGTGGGCTGGATCACCGGCCACAGCTACATCGTTTACGGTCCGCTCTCGAATGGCGCCACGTGCCTGATGTACGAGGGCGCGCCCAATACGCCCGACTGGGGGCGCTTCTGGCAAATCATCGAGAAGCACAAGGTGACCATCCTGTACACGGCGCCGACGGCGATTCGCGCCTTCATCCGCGCCGGCAACGAGTGGCCAGCGAAATACGACCTATCGAGCCTGCGCCTGCTCGGCTCCGTCGGCGAGCCGATCAACCCCGAGGCCTGGATCTGGTACTACGAGCAGATCGGCGGCAAGCGCTGCCCGGTGGTCGACACGTGGTGGCAGACCGAAACCGGCGCCATCATGCTCACGACGTTGCCGGGCGCCCACACCATGAAGCCGGGCGTGGCCGGGCTTCCGTTCTTCGGCGTCGTGCCGGAGGTCGTCACCGCCGACGGCCAAACCGTACCGGCGGACCAGGGCGGTTTTCTGGTGCTGAAGCAGCCGTGGCCCAGCATGCTCCGCACTGTGTGGGGCGATGACGAGCGCTATCAGGCCCAATACTGGGCCGACGTGAAGGGCGCCTACTTTACCGGCGACGGAGCGTACCGCGACGCCGACGGCTACGTCCGCGTGGTCGGCCGTGTCGATGACGTGCTCAACGTCTCGGGCCACCGCATCGGCACCGCCGAGATCGAGAGCGCCCTCGTCTCGCACAAGGCGGTGGCGGAAGCGGCCGCGGTGGGGCGCAACGACGACTTGAAGGGTCAGGCGCTGGTCGTGTTCGTGACGCTCAAGCCGCAGTTCGCGGGCGACGACAAGATGAAGAAGGAGCTCGGCGAGCACGTGGCGCAGGAGATCGGCAAGTTCGCGCGTCCCGACGACGTGCGCTTCGCGGAGGGGCTCCCCAAGACGCGCAGCGGCAAGATCATGCGGCGACTGCTGAAAGACATCGCCAACGGGCGCGCCGCCCAGGGTGACGTGTCGACGCTCGAAGATCTCAACGTGCTCGCCAAGCTGCGCAACGACGACGAATAGCTCACCCGAGCGGGGTAATGCCCGACAGCGACGCGCGGCTCACGCTGCGCGCGACGGCCAGGAAGGCTTGCATCAACGGCGTGTCGGCTTCGGCGGCTCGCGTCGACAGCAATACCTCGCTGTGCAGGCCACCCCGCCCCAGCCGCACCGCGGCCAGGCCGCCGCGGGCGAGCTCGTCCGCCACCGCCCAGCGCGGTAGCGCGGCGAGCCCGCGGCGACTACGCACGAGCTGGACCAGCACGCTGGTCAGCTCGGCGGTGCGCGCGATTTGCGGCTCGATGCCCGCCGGTCGCAGGAAGCGCGTGTAGAAGTCGAGGCGCGTCAGCTCGACCGGGTACGTCACGAACGCTTCGCGGGCGAGCTCATCCGGCTCGACCGCGCCGCGCGTCGCGAGCGGGTGCTCGCCGCTGAGCAGGAGCACGATCTCGTAGCGAAACAGGGCGCTGTGACGGACCTCGGGATCCGGCGTGCGGTCCGTGCTCAGCACCGCGTCGACCTCCCGCGAGAGCAACGCCGGGATCGGATCGAAGCGCGGGCCCAGCCGCAGATCCACGTCGAGCTCGGGCCGTGCCACCCGCAGCTCGTCGAGCGCCGGCAGCAGCCACTCGATGCAGCTATGGCACTCGAGGGCCAGGAACAAGCGCTCGTCCACCTTTTGGCCCGCCAGCGCCAGCACGTCGGCCTCGGCTTGTCGGAGCAGCGGCAGTACCTGGCGCGCGCACGCCAGTAAGCGCTCGCCGGCCGGCGTCGCCCTGATCGGCCGCGCCTTGCGATCGAACAAGCCGACGCCGAACAACGTCTCGAGCTCGCGCAGCTGGTGCGAGACGGCGGAGAGCGTCAGGTGCAGGCGCTTCGCGGCGGCGGTGAGGCTGCCCGTGTCGGCGACCGCGACCACCGTTTGCAGGTGCCGGCTCTCCAAGATCACGGAATGGCCACGCGCTGGAGCTGGCGCAGCCCGAGCGCGGGCAGCTGCTCCTCGAGCTTGGGTTTGGGACGCACCGCGACGCCGACCTCCGCCGTCGTGAGCATCTCGATGTCGAAGACGTTGTCGCCGAACGCGGCCAGCCAGCGCGCGTCACCGAACAGCTCGCGCCCGGCGTTGAGCTTGCCCTCCGCATACGGCACCGCGCCGTCCAAGTACGGCAGCAGGCGGCCAGACGCGTCGACGGCGGGGGTGGCCGCCGTGATGTCGCCGGGGGCAAAGCCGCGAAACGCACCCGCTTGTTGCACCACCACGCGCGGTGATGCCGAAATCAACACGCGGCGTACGCCTTTGCTGTCGCACCAGTCGAGGATCGGCGAGAGCTCGGCGTGCAGGCGGCTCGCCAGGTCCTCTTGCACGAGCGTCGCGGCCGCAAAGGCTTCGACCTCGAGCCGCGAGCGGCCCGCATAGCACCAGGTCATCATCGCGCAGGTATCGCGCTCGGGGTACTGACCGGCGAGGTAGGCGGCGATCAGCAGACGCGCGATTTCGTTCGCTTCGGTGGCGGCCCCGACCGCGATCGCATGCCGCTCGGCTTCGGCCAGCAGGCTCGGCAGCGCCGCGTCGAGCAAAAAGGAGTCACGGAGGGCGGCGCGCATCAAGTCTTCGCCGACGTCTCCGCTCCACAAGGTTCCGTCGCCGTCGAACGCGACGACGACCTCGCGCGGATCGGCGTCGCCCAACATCGACGTCAGCTCTTCGAGGAGCTTTGCGGGCGCCAGAGTCAGGGGCGTTCGTTCCACCACCGCTCCGACATGGAAAGATCCTGTAGCGTATCGATCTCCATGTAGCCGCCGGCCGTATCTTCGCGCTCCATGGTAGCGCCCTGCTCCAGCATCTCGGCTAGCAAATCGATGAGGTAAGCCTTCTGAAAGGTGCGACCTTCACGAAACTGGCCACCGCCGAAGCTCTGCTCGGCCCGATCGAAAGCCTGCACCAGCTCGGCCGCGCCGTGGGGAGACAGCTTCATCACGCCGATGAACTCACCATCGGCGCGCTCGCTCGGGATGTTGCGGCTCAGCTCGATGACGCGCTTGCCGTCGGCCCGCAGCTTCTCCGCGTCGGCTTCCGGGTGCTGGGTGCGGCCGACGTAGCGCCGACGCCAAGCCGTGTCGCAGCCGAGCGCGATGTCGGCGGGGGACTCGACCAGTTTTTTCACCACCGCGCCTTCGTAGACGATGTCGCCGTAGCTCGAGACGAAGCCGCCGCGCAGGTAGTCGCGAGCCATGAGCAAGCTGAGCAAGATGTTGTTGTTCTGCCAGTCGTGGTTCGTCACATAAGTAAACTCGGGGTAACGCGCCTTGATGACCTCGGCGCGGTAGCCGCAGATGAAGACGACGTCTTTGCGCGACAGCCCCGCCGCCGCGAAGGCTTCGAGCACCCACTCCAACATCGGCCGCCCCATGACCTCGACCAAGGTCTTCGGCAGCTCGTCGGTCTCGCTCTTGAGCCTGCTGCCGCGACCTGCCGCGATGATCACCGGTCTCACGGTGCCCAAGCTAGCGCGCGCTGCCCGCGAAATCCTCCGTTCTTCGGATCTTCTTGCGAAAAATCTCGCATCTACCCGGGCGTGCGGCTACTCCTCGCGTCCAGATGCGCCTCGGTGTTTCAAAGCTGGCATGTCTCACCCTTTCGCTGTCGTGCGTCGTTGGCTGCGGTGACGCCGCGCCCACCGCCAAGACCGCCGACGACGTGCCCGAAGCTCACGAGCGGCGCGACGGCCGTCCGTCCGTCTCGAGCGAGATCGGCGGCCTCGACGAAGACAAGGTGAACGCCGCGTTCGAGTCGAGCTTGCCAGGGTTGCAGCGCTGCCTCGGCGAGGGCGCCTCGCGCGTGGAGCTGCTGGGCGGCTCCGTCAGCTTCTTCGTCAAGATCGACACCGGCGGTAGGGTCGACGGCGCTTACCTCGAAAAGTCGACGCTCGGCGATCGCGACACCGAAAAATGCATGCTCGCGGCCCTGCGCGCGCGCAGCTGGCCCAAGCCGGTCGGCGGCGAGCATGGCTTGGCCCGCAAATCCTTCGATTTCGACGCGCCCAACGACGTGCGCGCGCCCGCCGACTACGATCACGACCACCTCGACAAGGGCTTGTCCAAGATCGCGGGCAAGCTGGGGGCGTGCAAGACCGCCAAGGGGGCGTACGAAGCCACCATCTACGTGGCGACGGATGGCTCGGTGCTGGCGGCAAGCGTGACGCCGCCCGACGAAGATGGCGAAGAAGCTGTCGATTGCCTCGTCTCCACGCTGAAATCTGCTTCGTTTCCGTCCCCCGGCAGCTGGCCGGCGAAGATCACGTTCACGTTGTAAGCTGCGTCGATGAACGACGGCGCTCCGATTTCGCTACGCGGCAAGCGGGCGCTGGTGACGGGGGCGGGACAGCGAATCGGGCAAGCCATCGCCCTGGCCCTGGGGGCGGAAGGCATGCACGTCGCGGTGCACTACCGTGAAAGTCGCGATGGCGCCGAGCACACCGCCAACGAGATCGTGGCCAGCGGCGGCAGCGCCGTCACCCTCGCCGCCGACCTGTCGAGCCGCGCCGAGGCGCGTGACCTCGTCGACCGCGCTCTGGGCGAGCTCGGCGGCCTCGATTTGGTGGTGGCGAGCGCTGCCAGCTTCGAGCGCGTCGCCCTGGCAGACGTGGACGACGACGCCTGGGATCGCAGCTTGGGTCTGAACCTGGCCTCGCCGTTCGCGCTCGTCCAACGGGCGGTGCCCGCCTTACGCATCACGCGCGGCTCGGCCGTGCTCATCAGCTGCTCGAGCGCGACCGTGCCCATGCGCAATCACCTCCCCTACGTGGTCTCGAAGGGCGCGCTGAAACACCTGATGAAGACCTTGGCCCTCGAGCTGGCGCCGGAGATCCGCGTCAACGCCGTCGCGCCGGGCACCGTGATGCCTCCCCCCAGCTACGATGCCAAGATGCGGCAGCGGCTGGCCCGCGCCATACCGCTCGGCCGCGTGGGGCACGCCAACGACGTCGCCCGAGCGGTGGTGTTCTTGGCCAGCTCTCCGTTCATCACCGGCCACGAGCTCGCGGTCGACGGCGGTCGCAGCGTGGCACGCTCCGAGCATTTCGGTTGAGCCAGCAGCGGCAGCGGCTACGCTGCGACGGCATGCCGCACCGCGAAGAGCGCAGCTTCACCATCGACATCTCGTTGGTCGCCGAGTTCGACGACGCCTACGAGGGTGACGACGACGGCTATACCTGGTTCGAGCGCTTCGAGTCCGGCCTGAAGCCGCGGCTGACGGCGGCGGTGACCGAGGCGCTGCGCGCCGACCCGCGCTTCACGTTGCTGGCAGCGCCCCGCGGCAAGGATCCGGAGCGGGCGCTCGAGCTCGAGCTGCGCTTCAAGGCACGCTGAACGCGAAGCGGATTTCTGGCGTCGCGGTCGGGCTCGGCGCCGCGGCGGCGGCAGGCGCTGCTGCTTCCGAAGCCGGGTCCGCCGCCTGGAGCGATTGAAATCGCTCCGGGCCCACGCCGCGCGCGCCGAGCGCCGCTACCACCGGCGCCACCCGTAGCGCGTCCCCGGGAGCGGCCGAGTCTTCGACGCGGAGCTTCGCCGGTAGGTGCGATTTCATCACCCGCGCCAAGATCTCCAGCGTTCGAGCGGCGTCCGGTTTCAGCTCTGCGCCGTCACCGAGCAGGTCGTCGCTCGGTAAGCGCAGCACCAGCGCGCCTTGCTCGGTGTCGAGCGCATACTCGCCCGTCGCGAGCGGATCGCTGAACGAGAGCGCGACGTCGCGGCTCAGGCGCGCCAGCGCCTCGCCGTGGGCAGCCTCGGCCGACAACGACTGCTCGAGCTTTTGCTTGTCGTCGTGAAAGGCTTGTAAGTGATTGCCGGCCCGCGCCAGCTCACCGCGCAGCTGCTCGACCATGCCTTCGGCGTCTTGCCGCTGCTTGCCCTGGGCGGCGGTGTCGAGCGCGGCCTGCGACAGCGCTTGCTCACGCTCCTCGAGCGCCTGCTTTTCTTCACGCATTTGCCCGCGCAGGCGCTCGTTCTCAACCTCCGCCTGCGCTAGCTGCGCCTCCGAGCGCCGCCGGCCTTCCTGTTCGACCTGCGCCGCCGACTGCGCCTCCTCGAGCTGGAGCGCGGGCACGCAGCCGCCGGCGCCGAGCAGCAACGCCAGCGCCACCTGCGCCGGTGCTCGGCCGCGCCACCACCAGCGTAAGCGCGTGTAGAGCCATGCCAGGGTCGCCCAATCGAATGTCAGGGGAATGCTCACGTTCCTTCAATCCTCAGCAAAGTGACACGCCGCGCAGGCGGAGCACGTCGAGGTGCTCGGCCAGCGTGAGCCGATCCACGTCGGAGATGCGCACGAACTTCAGCGCCTGCTCGCTGCCGCGCACCCAGATCGGGCGAGCGAGCGCGCAAAGCGGACGAATCCGTTCGGGTAGCAGCATTTCGAGGCGCATCAGCAACGGCTCCGGCGGTCGCCCGCGGCCGCGATCGACGATGATGCCGCTCGAGGAGATCTCGATGCCGCGACAATACGAGACGAAGCCGCCATTCATGGCGACCACTCGAAAGTCGGTGCGCGCTCTCAGACCTACTCGGTGCTGCATGGTTGTGGCTCCGCTGACCCGCATGTTCTCGCCTGGCGCCAATGTAGGTCAAGTTCTTACATTCGCACACATCCAGTTCAATAAGTGACGGGCCAGAAGTTGGCCGTTACCCGGCGAGGGGCGGTTAGATCCGCGTTCACGATGCGGCTGCGTCAGCATCTCGGGCGTTTGGCCCTTCTCCTCCCAGCGATAGCCGGAGGTACGGCGATCGCCGCGCCGCGGGGCGAGGCGACCGCGACTGCGACCGAAGCCGCGCCGCCCAAAGCAGCGAGCTTGCCGAGCGCGCCGTCGGGGCGCGCCCGCTCCACGCTGGATCCGAGCCTCGAGCGGGCGGCGGAGCGCCTGCTGCGCGGGGCGAAGCCAGTGCAGGGCGCGATCGTCGCTCTCGATCCCAGGACGGGGCGATTGCTGGCATTCCGTGCGCTCACCGCGGGTGGCTCGAGCCTGGACGTGCTGACCCAGGCGCGACTGCCCGCCGCGAGCTTGTTCAAGGTCGTCACCACCACTGCGCTGTTCGAGTCGACCTCGCTCGGCCTACAGGATCGGATCTGCATCAACGGTGGTGTGCACGGCATCGAGCGGCGACACCTCGAGCCGGCGCGCGGCCCCGGCCGCGAATGCGGGCCGTTCGCGTGGGCCCTCGGGCACAGCAAGAACGCCGTATTCGCGCAGCTGGCGACGCGCTTGCTCACGCGAGACGATCTGCTGAGCACGGCCGAACGGCTCGGCTTCAACGACAAGCTGCCGCTCGATGACGGCGCGCAATTCGCCGAGCTGGGCAAGCTCAGCGTGCCCTACAACGATCTGGACTTTGCCCGCGCCGCGGCCGGCTTTCAAGACAGCAGCCTCTCCCCGGTCGGCGCCGCCTACCTGATGACGCTGATCGCGCGCGGTGGAGCGCCGGTGGCGCTACGTCTTCACGACACGCCCGACGACCCGACGGAGACGAGCGAGCCGCCGGCGCCGCTGGTATTTTCGGCGCGCACGGCGCGGCTGCTCACGCGCATGTTGGAGGTGACGGTCGAGACCGGGACGTCGCGCCGCGCGTTCACGGCGCCGGACGGCAAGCGCTACTTGCCGAGCATCCGCGTCGCCGGCAAGACCGGCACGCTGCGGCCCGGCAACGGCGAGGACACGATGACGAGCTGGTTCGTCGGCTTCGCCCCCAGCCGGAGCCCCGAGATCGTGGTGAGCGTGATGCTGGTCAACGGCCACACCTACCGGCGCAAAGCCAACCAGCTGGCTCGAGATCTGCTGCGGACGTATTTCCGCGCCCACGGTCACGCACAGTCGGTGACAGATCCGTTCGACGAGGTCCCCTCGGACGCGCTCGCCGCCGCCGGCCCCCGGTGATACGTTTGGGGGCCGTATGCGAACTCGGTCGAGCTTGCGCCGCGTCGCGCTGATCCTGGCGGGGCTCGGACCGGCGTTGCTCGGGGGCTGCGCCAGCCCCGGCGCCCAGCCGATCGTCGGACCCGACGGCTCGCCCATGGCGCACGTCCACTGCGGCGCGCAGCAAGGCGTGTGCTTCCGCATCGCGGGCGAGCTCTGCCCGAGCGGCTACGACATGAAGCCGGTGCTGCGCGGCGACGACGGCAACTTCTTGGTGCGCTGCCGCAGCGTGAACGTGACGAGCGCGGCCCTCACCTGCCCGCTGCCGGTGGCGGCGGCGGCGGCTCCGCCCGCCCTGATGTACCCCTGGCCACCGCCAGAAGCGGGAGCGGCCGCGCAGCGCACCACCAAGCCGACCCCGACGACAGCGACCGAAATCGATCTGGGCTACTGAGCTTTACCCGGCCAGCGCCAGCACGAGCCTCACGACGCCGAGACCCACCAGCGGTCCCGCGATCCAGAGCGCCCGCCCCGGGCCGAACGTCATGGCATGCCCGCTGTACGTCGCGTAGACCGAATCTGCGATCATGATCGCGATGCCGAGCGCGATCAGCCGCAGCGCCGGCAGCAAGCGCGCGAGTACCGAGCTTACGGTCGGGGCCGCGCTCGGCAAACCGCGGACGCTCGAGGCGCGCGCGACGCGCCTGCTTCCGGCGAGCGGCGGAGCCGCGCGAGGCGAAGAGCGCGAAGGCGCCGGCGCCTCGAGTTGCTCGAGTGAATTGCTCGGCATCACCGACAGATGCACGTGCTCGTCGTCGGCGGCGTCGTTGAACGCGGGCTTGGCGGCGCGGGCCAGCGCCGGGGGCTCGAAGCCGAGGGTGAGCTCGGGATACGGCCGCGCGCCGTCCGCTCTCGACGAGCCGGCCAACGATGGAACGGCGTTGGCGGCGTCGGGGGGCGGCAGGACCGAGTCGTCGCCGAAGCGGCGAGAGTTGGTGATGCGCGGGGTGAAGACGCCGCTAGCGGCCTCGATCTGGTCCCAGAACTCCCCGATGTCGTGGAAGCGCTGGCGGGGATCGACGGCGAGCGCCTTGCGGAACGCGGCCTCGGCTCGCTCGGGGAGCCTGACCCCGAAGCTCAGCGGCGTCGGGCGCTCGCGCTCGTCGATGCAAGCCGCCATCACCGCCGGCGCGTCGCCCTCGAACGGTGGCCGGTTGGCGAGCGCCTCGACGACGCACAGCGCGAAGCCCCAGACATCGGTCCACGGCCCCGTCTGGCCGTAGCGCTTCGGAAGCCATTGCTCGGGCGCGCCGTACGCTGGCGTGAACGCGGCCAGATCGGTTTGCTCGGCAGAGAGGCGCCCGACGACTTGGGTGGCGGCGCTCCGCACCTTGCCGATGCCGAAGTCCAATATCTTCATCGCCTCCTGGCCGTGAAGCCTGGAGAGCAACAGGTTCTCGGGCTTCAAATCTCGATGCAGAATCGACGAGCGCGAGCCGTCCGGCCCCGGGAACTCGTGGGCGCATTCGAGCCCGCGCGCCACCGGCCCCATCATGCGCGCGACGCGCGCGAAATCGAGCGGCGCCTTGCCCGCGGCGCGCCGGCGCTCGAGCAGCTTGTCGAGCGAGTCGCCGTCCAGCCACTCGAGGGCGATGAAGGGCACGAAGGAGTGGCGGGCGCTGTCGAGCGTTCCCACGTGCAGCGGCCGCACCACGCTCGGTATGAGCGCCGACAAGCGAAACAGCAGCTCGCCTTCTTCTCGGAATTTCTGCAGGAACACCTGGCGCTGCTCGCCGCTGAAAGTACCGGGAACCTTCAGGCACTTGAGGGCGACGGCGGCCCGGAACCCCTCGTGATAGGCGCGGTACACGACCCCGAAGCCGCCCTCGGCAACGACGCGCTCCACTCGGAACACGGCCGCCTGCAGCGAGCCGACGATCCCGAAGACGTCTTCTGCCATCGTGCCGAGGCTAGCCTCGGGCCTCCGAGCTCACAACCGCGGCTACTATCGCGAGGTCTTTGCGCGGCGGCGCCGGATCGCCACGCCGAGCGCGGAAGCGACCAACGCCGCGAGCGCGCCGCTGCCGACCGGCGATGTCTTGGCGCCGACGCGGCAACCGCAGCCGCTCTTCGATGCGGCCTCACCGCTGCTGCCGGCGGAGCCGCCGCTGCCGCCCGAGCCGCCCGTCCCCTCGGCCTTGCTCGCGCCGGGAGGCGCGCCGAGCCCCAAATCCGGAATCAGAGTCTTGACCACCGCCGCCGGCTTGATCTGGGTGTGGCTCTTGCGCGTGAGATCGTCGGTGATCCACGTTTTGCGCAGGCCGCGGTAGTCACGCCCCGCCTTGCCCCAGCGGTAGCGATCGGGATTGGGGCATTGGATGACCGGCACCCACGGGTGAAAGTTGTTGTAGCGCGTCTGCAGCTTGTTCGTATCGCCCGTCTTGACCTCGGTGCTGGCCTCGCCGTTCTTGCCCTTGGGCTGGGCGGTGCCGCCGCTCGCCGGCGCGGCGCTGCCAATCTGCGGATCTTTGGGCAGACCCTTGGCGTCGTAGCGGTAGTGCAAACGCGACACCACGTACTTGTGGCGCGCGACCAACGCCTGTCGCTCGGCGACGGTTGCGCGCTCGGCCTTGAACGTCTTTTCGCGCTCCTTACGCTCCTTCGGCTTGAGCTCCTTGATCGTCTCTTTGAACGCCTTGTCTTGCTCTTTGGTAAGCTCCGGCGGTTTCGGGTGGCGTTCGGCCTCCGGCACCGACTCCTCGAAGAAGTCGGCGCCGAGGCTCAGCAGCTCTGAAATCATCAGCGGCTCGGTCGCGCACGGCTGACCGCAACCCTCGGCCGACCACGCATACTCGGACAGGAAGCTTTGCGGGTGCTTGGCCAGGATCAAATCGTAAAGCGCGTTGTAAAACTCGCCCATCCGCTCCTTCGCGCTGAAATCGAGCTCGATGTTGGTGGGCGGAAAGATCGTCGGGTAATTCTTGGCTTCGTAGCGCGACTCGGGATCGATCGCGTAGATGATGAGCTCCTGCTCTTTCGGCGAGTTCAGCAAGCCCAGACGACTCGGAATGGTGTCGAAGGGCTGGCTGGTCGCGAACCGCACCGGCGAGAGCTGCGCGCGATCTCCGCCCACCAGCTCGATGCGCTTCGGATCGACCTCGGCCACGAGCGGCCGCAGCGCGCCGTACGGCTTCAGCGCGTCGGCGGCGCCGTCCGGCGCCTTGTAGCCATGCTTGGCGAGCCAGGCGGCGACGTCCGCTCCCGCGTCGAGCAACGTGAACTTGTACTCGCCTTCTTTCTGCTTGGCCTTGACGTCGAGGAACAGCTCCTTGGCGGGCTTGAGCGCGGCGGCAGGGTTCGACGAATCCACGGGCGTGGCCGGGGCAACCTTCAGGTTACGTTCCCACTCCTGCTCGGCAGGACCTGGATCGCAAGGATCCTGCTCCCAGTACTCGTGAAAGCGCGGCGCCGTCAGCGAGTCGAGGCGATCGATGAAGTCACGCTTGAGCGTCGTCACCCGGTCGGTCGTCACGTCCGCGGGGACGAGCAGCACCATCGCGAAGCCGTCGAGCGGCCCCTCGTAGTCGGGCATGACGCTGACGACCGTGTCGGCGCCGCGCTTCATGACCGCGATCTGCGTCGAGTAAGTCTTGATCGGCTCGGACTTTTTGGAAGCGAAGAAGCCAGGGAATGCGGCCGCAGTTCGGGGGGTCGTCGCGCAGGCGAAGGCGAGGGTCGCGGCGCCGAGCAGGCGGGCGGTGGAGGCGAGCTTCATGGCGGGCAGACGTTACACCAAGGCTCGACAGAAATTCCAGTCTAGCTGTGACGTAGAAATCGACTTTTCGTACCGCGCCTGGGGGCACGCTTTCGCGTCTGGTAGCTATCCAGCTCGATGAGCGTGCCCAGCCAACTTACCCGACTGCGGCAGATGCTGGCCGACGCCGCACCCCGGGCGGAGCCGTCCCGTGGACGGCAGGCCGCCGTGGCGCTCGTGCTCGCCCCTGATCCCGACGAAGCCGGCTCACTGTCGCTGCTGCTCGTCCGCCGCAGCGAGCGCGAGGGTGATCCGTGGTCGGGTCACATGGCGCTACCAGGCGGGCATGCTGACGCCACTGACGCAGACCTGTTGCAGACGGCGCGTCGCGAGACGCTCGAAGAGGTCGGCATCGATCTGATCGACGCGGAGCTGCTCGGCCGGCTCGATGACGTGACCACGCTGCGGTCCTTCGACATCATGATACGGCCGTTCGTCTTTTGGACGAGCACGCAACGCCCCGTGACCTTGTCCGACGAGATCGCCGAGGCGCTGTGGGTACCGTTGAACGCGCTCGCGGGCGATACGCTGCGCAGCACGCGCGAGGTCACGGTACGCGGCGCCACCCTGCGGGTACCGGCCTATGTCATCGGCGAGCGCGTCGTCTGGGGGATGACGTTCAGCCTGCTCGAGCGGCTCGCCTCGCAGTCGCTGGCCTAGCGGCGCTGCGCCCGGATCTGCTCCGCGAAACGCCCGGCCGGGAAGCGCTCCAGGTAACGCGCGAGCTCGCGCTTGGCGCCGGCCTCGTCTCCCAACTTCAGCAAGCACAAGCCGCGGCCGAACAAGGCCCGCTCGGCCCAGGCCGCGGGCAGCGGCTGCTCGACAAGCACCCGGAAATCCTCCAGCGCTCCGCGGCAATCGTCCTCGGCGCGTAGCTCCGCCCGAATCAACCGCAGCTCGTGTTTTCGGCCCACGGCGTCGACCGGGAGCGACGAAAGCTCGCGGCGCGCCTCCTGCCGCCGGCCGAGCACGAGCAATGCGTCGACGCGCGCCACGCGCGCTTCGAGCTCGAGCGTGCCGCGCGGAAATTGCTCCATGTGTCGGTCGAGAGCGGCGAGCGCGCGGCGAGCGTTGTCCTGACCGCCACCGCGCAGCGCGGAGAGCGCAACTTGCAGCGAAGCCGCCTCGAGCCCCAGGCGCGAGCTCGCGACCGAAGCAGATGGCACGGGCGCCAGCGGCGCCGAAGATTCGGTCGGAGGTGCCAGGGCTGGGGCCTCGACAACCTGCGGCGTGGCGACCGGCGCCGAGCGCGGCGACCGTCGCGCCGCGGAAGCGACTGACGGCGCGGGGCCCACCGCGCTGGCCACGACCTCGTGCGGTGGGCCGAGCCAGCGACGCGACGCCCACTGCGCCGTCGCCGCGCCGCTCATACCGAGCACGACGCCTAGCGCGAGCAGGCGCAGCATCAGCTGCGGCCGCGCATCGCGGGACGGACCGCGACGCAGCCGCGCTGCGACACGTCGACGTGCCAGGTCCGACAACGAGGCCGGCGCCGGCACCGCCGAGAATAGCCGCAACAACCGCCGTTCGAGCGGCGCGTCGTCTTCAGGCTCCTCACTCCAACGCGTCAGTGGCTCAGCCGTCGCCATGGCTCACTCCTTGTGCTGTCTCGGCAACGCCGAAGCGCCGTTCGAATACCTGCTTGAATCGGGCGCGGGCTCGGCTCAGCCCGACCCAGACGTTGCGCTCCGAGATGCCGACGATGCAGGCGATCTCGGAGCCGGGCAGCCGCTCGAGCTCGAACAAGATCATGAGCGTTCGATCACGCTCACGCAGCTCGTCGAGCACGGCGTAGACCTGTCGCGAAGCTTCGGCGCGATCGAAGTCTTCTTGCGTGGCCGCCGCCGTCGGCTCGTGAAGCAGCGACAGCTCGGGCGCGGCGCGGCGCCATAGCCAGCGCCGCCAGCGTTCCTTCTGGCGCCGCCCGCTCACGACCAGCACCGTGATCGAATACAGCCAGGTGGTGAGCGCCGCCTCTCCGCGAAAGCCGGGGAGGCGGCGCTGCACCACCAAAAAGACCTCGTGCAAGAGGTCTTCCGCGTCCACCACGCCAGCGCCGTTCGGTCCCCATAGACGCCGGACCCACTTCGATACCAGGGCCGAGTGCTCGCGATAGATCGCTTCCAGCTCCAAGGCGGCTTTCCCCTCGAGCTCCTCCGCCAGCGATACTGCGACCTGCGCCTGGTCCATGCTCTTCACTGCTGCGCCAGCACCGCCGGGCTCTGCGCATAGCTACGTACGAGATCTTCGTAAGAGCGCCGCTCACTGTGCACGAAGGCTTGGCGCATGCGCGGAGAGCTGGCTCCGAATAGCTCCGCGCGCTGGTCTTCAGGCACCCGGTTGATGTCGAAGGCGGCGATCAAAAAACCGTCGACGAGGCCCAGCGTCGCGTCGCACGTGGCGAGCAGCTGCTGGCCCAGCTGGCGTATGCCGTCGTATTCGACGGCTCCGTCCTCGAGCGCGTACGTGCCACTGGCGTCGATCGGCATCTCGTGATCGAGCTCTCGGTAGTCGCCGACGGCGTCGAAATGACCGAGCGAATAGCCGAGCGGGTCGAAGAATTGGTGGCACGCTCGGCACGGCTGGGGCGCGACAGCGCTCTCGAGCGCAGCGCGTTCCGTGAGCGGCGGTTGGGGCGCGACAAGCTCGACGCTGCCCGGTTCGGGTGGGATCTGGATGCGAAGGAGCGTCAGCGCCATCGCCGCCCCGCGTTGCGAGATCGTCGGATGCGCTTGCAGCCAGCTGCGCTCCGAAAAGACCCCGAACCGCGGCGCATCTTGCGCCAGCGGCAAGGACGCGGTGAGCAGAAGCTCCAGCGCCGGCGTCCGCGTCAAGAGCAGCGTCTCCCAGCCGCCTTCGAGGGCGGGTTGCGGCGCGGCGCCGGTCGGATCGAGCCAGCGCTCCACGAATTGGGCCGCCCCGAACGCGTGCAGGCCCGGTCGCGCCTCGGCGAAAGCTTGCGACACGACCGTCACCTGCCCACTCGAACGTGGTCGTGGCGGGAAGCTCCGACGGCGGGTCGTGAGCGCCTCCCCAAATCAAAGTGGACACCTGGCGCCACACGTCGACGGGCGCCGCGAAGGGCCCACCGAGCGCGGGAGGCGGCCCTGCCGGCACGCAGCTGGGTCCGAGCTCGTCGGCCAGGCCGGGATCGTCGATCGACCCTGCCGCCGACGTCGCAGCGCCCGCGTTTGCGGCTGCCGTCCCCTGGCGGACGCCGCCACCTGAGGAGCGGCCGCCCGTCTCCGTCCGCGACGACCCGGCGCTGCCCCCCGCCGTGCTCGACGAGTCGATCGCGCCGACCTCGTAGCGACCCGAACAGCCGGCGGTGCTCGCTGCGAGCAGCAGCAACCCGATGATGGACGCGATCGTACGCATTTGAATGTGCTGGGTGCGGTGAGCCACCAGAACCTTTCACGGCGCTCCGGCGATTGTTTCAGCCGCTCAGGGCGACCACCGCGCTCCCACCAGAACCGCCAGCCCCGCTCGCGGCAAGCGGTGGCTGAGCTGGCCCACGTAAGCCTCGGAATTTCCGAAATAAAGCTGCGCGTTTCCGATCGCGAGCGCGGCCCAGCGCCGCCCGCGCGTGCTCAGCTGAAGCTGACCGAAGGCGCCCAACGTCAACTCGTTCTGGACCAAGTTTCGGTCGAAGCCCTCCCCGGCGAGCCGCAGCCAGACCAGCGCCGGGCCCGCGCTCACGTCCCACGCCAAGCGATCGCTGGCGACGCGCAGCGTGGGACCGAGCGCGAGCGGCCAACGGCGCCATTCGACGCCGCCGCCGCCGAGCGGCTCACGGCGGGCCGTATCCACGAACACCAACGCGCTCCAGCCCAAGCCACTGAGCTTCGGACCAGCCCGCGCTCAACAGGCCCGCCGCCGATGACCTCCGGCCCGCAACGCCGACCCCGACCGCCATGACAAGGTCCGCGCCGTACGCGGCGCGTCGCGCTATTCGTGGTACGCGCGCCCGGAGCATCGGCGCGGGTGACGGCGGCTCGTGAGCCACCGGAGCAGGTATGGCCGCTTTCGGCTCGGGCGCCGCGCGCTCCGGTGCAGGCGGCTCGGGCTCCGGCGGCTCGGGCGGGGCCGCCGGCAGAGCGCCCGCGAAGTCGGGATGCACATCGGTCAGCCAGGCGCTGAGCACCACCGCGGCCGCTTCGGCGAGCTCGTCGCAGCTTCCCTCCGCGGGCAGGACGCGCTCGCCGATCAGCATCGAGTCGGCACTGCGGAGCCCCACGTACAGCTCGCCCTCGCGACGCTCGACCCTGATGCGTTCGGAGAGCTCTTGCTCCGCCGATAGATGCAAGATGATGCGCACGCGCGGCTCCACGTCGACCGCCGCGGGACAGCTCTCCCCTGCCACCAACACCAAGCCGAGCAGCACCGGAACGATCAAGGCTCGCGCAGCCTACTCACGCCCGTCGCCGATGGGGCACGAAACGGCCGCCGGCACTTTCCGAGCCGTATTCGGCGGCGTGCCCTAGTGCTTGGAGTGCCAGGCTGACGGTGCTACAGCCGGCCCACCCATGCCGCCCGCCGCTCGCACCGAGCTCGATCCGAGCCCGACTTGTCGCGCCTGCGGTCGAGCTTTGCCGCCTGGCAGCGCGGTCTGCCCCGCTTGTGGGGCCGCCCATGGCGACAGCAACCGCTGCCCCCACTGTCGGGCGATCGCCGACGTCGAGGCCCACGCGGCGCTGGGGTTCCGTTGCCTCGTGTGCGGTGGCCCGCGCGTCGCCCTCGACGTCGCCGGCGTGACCCCCGGGCCGTCCACGCTCGCCGCGCTGCACGAGGCGGGCAAGCGTCAAGCCGAGCACGTCATGTACTCGGCGGCGGGCCTGGTGCTGACCGGCATGGGCGCGCTGGCGCTGCTGATCGCGACGCTGGTGGTGCTAGCGGCTTCGCCGGGCCTCGTGCCGACCATCGCCGCCTATTTCGGGGCGCTCGTCCCGACGGCCGCCGGCTTGGCCGCGCTCGGTCGTGCCGCCAGGGCGCGCAAGCTCCGCGGCCAGAGCCTGCTGGCGGCGGAGGTGCGAGCGCTCGGCGACGTCCAGGCCGTCACCGGAGAGCTGGACGCGCAACGCGTCTCCGAGATCATGCGGCTTACCCCGGAGCGAGCGGAGCTGCTGCTCGCCGAAGCCAGCGTCGCCACCCTCCTCGATCAGGGCCCCGCGCCGCGCCTCCGCGTCCCGGGGCCGACCGACCCCGGCGACGCCGAGGTGCCCGGCCGTTCGATGGACGAGCCCGCCGAGGCCCGTCGACGCGACGCGCGCGGTGACACGGAGATCTGAGCATTGAGTCACGTCCGCAGCGCCCTTCGCTCGTTCGCCATCGCAGATGTGCTCGTGCTCACGTACCTGCTCGAGCTCAACGCGGCGGTACTGCTCGCGCCGGCCAATCCCCTCAAATCGCACTGCCTGCTGCAGGTGATGGGGCTGCTCGCGACCTACGTGGTTTGCCTGGGTTTGGTGCGAACCGGATCGCTACGCAGCAACTTTTGGAGCGCGCTGCTCTACCGCATCGGCATCTACGGCACGGTGCAGCTGAGCTACTTCTTCTTCAAGCACCTGTTGCCGGTCGTGAACCCGGGGTCGCTGGACCACCGACTGTTTGCGCTCGATCACGTGCTGTTCGGCTTCGAGCCGGCGGTGTGGGCCGATCAGTTCGTGACGCCGGTGACCACGGAGTGGTTCGCGTTCTTCTATTTTTGCTACTTCTTGCTGCTCGCCGCCCACATCTTCCCGATCGTATTTGGGGCGCGCGATCAGCTGCTGCTCGGCGAGTTCATGCTAGGCATGCTGATCATCGTGTGCGTCGGCCACACCGGCTACATTTTGGTGCCCGGCTTTGGACCGTATCGGGCCATGCCCCACATGTTCCACCACGAGCTGCCGAGCGGACTGTGGATGGACCTCGTCTGGTCGACGGTGCGCTCCGGCGGCGCGATGAAAGACATCTTTCCATCGCTGCACACGGCGGGACCGTGCTTCATCGCGATGTTCTCGTTCCGCAACCGCGATCGGCTGCCGTTTCGCTTCACCTGGCCGCTGATCACGTTCTTTGCCGCCAACATCATCGGCGCGACGATGTTCTTGCGCTGGCACTACGTGATCGACGTCATCGCGGGCTTCACCCTGGCCACCCTCGCGGCGTTGCTGGCTCCGCTCATCACGCGTTGGGAGCTAGAGCGCCGCCAACGAGACGACCTGCGCGACCTCGTCCCGCTCTTCGGCGCGAGCGCCTCGCCAGGCAGCGCGCCCGACAACGTCGGACGCGCTACCGCGTAGCGGAGCGACTACTTCTCGAAAACCTGGGCCGCGGCCACGCCGGAGCCCTGCGACACCGTCATCACGACCTTCATCATGCCGCTCATCGGGAAGGCCCACTTGAAGCAGTTGGGCTTGTCGCCGACGATCGCGGTCGAGCCCACCGTGTTGTCGGCCGCCATCGTCGCGGCCGGCAGGCCCGGAATTGGCAGCGCGGGCACGAGCGCGATGTCGAGGTTGGTGACGGGGGGCAGACCCACGCCGACGACCGTGTAGCACTTGCCCGGGTTCATCTGCACCTGGGCTTCGAGCGACTGGCCCTGCTGGAAGTTGCCCGCGATCGCCGAGCCGACAGCCTTGGCGCCCGCTGGCGCGTGCTGCGCGCCGAGCGGCGTGATGAGCTGCGTGGCCGCCTGCGCCTGCGTCGGATCGAGCGGCGTTGCGGTCGGGCCACTCGCGGTGGTGGCGACGCCCGGAATGGCGGTGGGTACGCCCGCCGTCGGGGCCGCGGTCGTGGCTGGCGGCGCTGTGTCGACAGGCGCCGTCGTAGCGCCCGGCGCTCCGACAGTTTGGCACAGCCGGCCGTCGTAGATCTGGCCGGGAGGACACTGAACCGCGCCAGGCTGTCCCGTCAGGGCTTGCTTGTCGTCGCCGCCGCATGCCGCGAGCAGGCCCACGCTGCTCAATAGAAGGAAGCTCATCGAGGTGTATCGAGACATACCGTTTCTCCTCTTGTGGCACGCGCCACGAAGCCGCGTCCGGCGGCGCTGATTTTTCTAGTCGAAATAGCGCAAACCAAGAAGGCCCAAGTCACGGGCGCCCTTTTTTCCGGCTACTGGCTCAATGAACGCCGCACCAGCGCTGCCCCTTACGGCGGCTTTTTTGCCCGGCCGAGCGTTCGCACCTTGTGGTAGCAGGCCGAAGCACGCGGCCGCAGGCGTCGGACGTAGCGCGCCGGCCCCCTCAGCCGGCGGGCGCCGGCACGAGATCCATCCACAATACGGAAAGATCGAGCTCGATCGCATCGAACGGCTCGGCGCGAACCCGATGGTCGTCGTGGTGCACGGCCAAGGTCAACCAGCGCTCGGAGGTGAGACGCAGCACCTCGAGCGTGCGTTGCGCGGGGTTGACGAGCCACGCATGCGAAACCCGCTCGCGAGCATAGATTGGCAATTTTGCGGCGCGGTCCCGCTTCTCGGTCGAGGGCGAGAGCACCTCGCACACCCAGTCGGGAGCCATTTCGATGAAGGCTTCGTCGCCGATGCGGTCCAAGCGTTCGCGGCGCCAACCGGCCAGATCCGGCACGAGGATGTCACTGGCTAGATGCAGCTCGGGTTCATCCAGGATCAGCCAGCCTCCGGGCCCGCCGCGGCCACGCTTGAAGGGGGGCCCGAGCTCCTCTCCCAGCGTGCTCGCCACGACTGAGTGACGAGCTGCCGGCCTGGGCTGCAGCACCAGCTCACCGTCGAGCACCTCCGCGATCAGGTGCTCGGGCGCTGCCAATACGTCTTCGTAGGTAGCTTGGCGTCGCGCGGGATTAGCCACCGTCGAAGCCTACTTCAACTTTGGCCGCCCGGCACGACCGACAGCCGCCACGTGAGCTTCTGCGAGGAAGGCTGCGCGTTGGCAGCCCTCCCCTGCGCTAGCCGGCTCGGACCGCTTCGGACGCCCCTCAGCGCGAGCAGAAGCCCTCGTAGTCGATGTACTCTTTGATGGTCGGATTTTCGCCGCAAGTGGGGCACGTCTTGTCGCGGCGCAGCTTGAGGGTGCGAAAGCTCATCTTGAGCGAGTCGTAGGTGAGCAGACGGCCCTTGAGCACGTCGCCGACGCCGAGGATGAGCTTGATCGCTTCGGTCGCTTGAATCACGCCCACCACGCCGGGCAAGATGCCGAGCACGCCTGCTTCGGCGCACGACGGCGCCAGGTGCGCGGGCGGAGGCTCGGGGTACAGGCAGCGGTAGCAGGGGCCGTCGAACGGCATGAACGTCGTGACCTGGCCGTCGAAGCGGAAGATCGAGCCGTGCACGACGGGGATCTTGTGAAAGAGCGAGGCGTCGTTGACGAGGTAGCGGGTCGGGAAGTTGTCGCAGCCGTCGACGATGCAGTCCCAGCCGTCGCCGAAGATGCGGTCGACGTTGCTGCTGTTCACGCGCTCTTGGTATTTGACGACCTGCACGTCGGGGTTCAGGTCCTTGATCGCGATCTCGGCGCTGTCGACCTTGGGCATACCGAGGCGCGAGGTGGCGTGGATGATTTGGCGCTGCAGGTTGGAGGTGTCGACGGTGTCGGCGTCGACGAGGCCGATCTTGCCGACACCGGCTGCGGCCAGGTAGTACGCCGCGGGTGCGCCGAGGCCGCCCGCGCCGAGGAGCAGCACGCGCCCCTTGAGCAGCTTCTCCTGCCCCTTTTCACCGACCTCGGGCAAAAGCAGGTGGCGCGAGTAGCGATCGAGCTGGGCCGGCGTCATCGAGCTCGGCTCCTCGACGGGATACTTCAAATCTTTCCAGCGCACGAAGCCGGGGTTGGCGCTCAGCACGTTGGTGTAACCGAACTCGGCGAGCGTCTTGGCGGCGAACGCGCTGCGCGTGCCGCCGGCGCAGTACACGATGATCTCGGCGTTCTTGTCGGGCAGCTTCTGCTCCGCCTGCATCTCCAAGTGGCCACGCGGAATGTGGAGCGCGCCGGGGATGAAGCCGGCCCGAAATTCGTCCTTCTCCCGCACGTCTACCAGGGTGAAGGGCTTTTCCTTGCGGTGCTCGAGGCGAGCTTTGAGCTCGTCGAGAGAGAGGATCTTCACGCTCTGCCGAATTTCGGCGAAAAGGTCGCTGTAGGTCTTGGCCATGGGAGTACGTTCTGAACGCTGATTCGAGATTCCCGACTTTTCCGATGTGAGAATCGTTCGGCAGAGTATTTGGCCTTTTCCGGGCATCGTCAAGGGACTGGGCTCACCCTGGAGCTGGGCCCTGGTAGAGTTCGCGATTCGCCCGGCTCAACGGGCACCTGGCACCGGCGTTTCAAGGCAACAGATGGCGCAAAATCGACTGGGTGAGCTCCTCGTCCGCGAAAAGCTGATCAGCTTACAGCAGCTCCGCAAAGCTCAAGACGAGCAAAAGAAGTCGGGCAGCAACCTCGGCTACACGCTGGCCAAGCTCGGTTACATCTCGGACGGCGAGATCACGAGCTTTTTGTCGACGCAGTACCGGCTGCCCGCGATCAACCTCGACGAGTACGAGATCGACGCCGAGGTCGTGAAGCTCGTCTCGCGCGACGTGTGCGAAAAGCATCGCATCATCCCCGTCTCGCGCTCCGGCTCGTCCCTGATCGTGGCGATGAGCGATCCGACGAACCTGAACGCGATCGACGACATCAAGTTCTTGACCGGCTTCAACGTCGAGCCGGTGGTATCGAGCGAGACCTCGATCCAGAGCGCGATCGAGCGCTACTACAGCGCCGGCCCCTCTTACGAAGAGGTGATGGCCGATCTCGATCTCGGCGACGACGACATCGATTTCGGGTCCGACGAAGAAGAGGTGAACGCCATGGAGCTCGAGCGCGCCAGCGCCGATGCGCCGGTGGTGCGCCTCGTGAACGTCCTCTTGCTCAACGCGATTCGTAAGGGCGCGAGCGATATCCACTGCGAGCCCTACGAAAAGAAGCTCCGCATCCGTTACCGCATCGACGGCGTGCTCCACGAAGAGATGACCCCGCCTTTGCGCTTGAAGGCGGCGATGGTCAGCCGCCTCAAGATCATGAGTCAGCTCGACATCGCGGAGCGTCGTCTGCCGCAAGACGGGCGCATCAAGCTCAAGCTCGGCAAGGGTCGCGAGATGGACTTTCGCGTCTCGGTGCTGCCCACGATGTGGGGCGAGAAGGTGGTCATGCGCCTGCTCGACAAGGGCAACCTGCAGCTGGACATGGCCAAGCTCGGCTTCGATCCGGCGCCCTTGGCCGACTTCAAATGGGCGATCGATCAGCCGTGGGGCATGGTGCTGGTGACAGGACCGACCGGCTCCGGCAAGACGACCACGCTGTATTCGGCGCTATCCGATCTGAACAAGCCGGGCGTGAACATCAGCACCGCCGAAGATCCGGTGGAGTACAACCTCCACGGCATCAACCAGGTGCAGATGCACGACGAGATCGGGCTCAACTTCGCGATGGCCCTGCGCGCCTTCTTGCGCCAAGACCCCGACATCATCATGGTCGGCGAGATCCGCGACTTCGAGACCGCCGAGATCGCGATCAAGGCGTCGCTCACCGGTCACATGGTGCTCTCGACGCTGCATACCAACGACGCCCCCGCCACCATCTCGCGCCTGCTCAACATGGGCGTGGAGCCGTTCTTGATCACGGCCAGCGTCAACTTGGTGCTGGCGCAGCGCCTGGCCCGTAAAATCTGCGTCGATTGCAAGAAGCCGGTCGACATCGACAAGGTCGCGCTGCTCGACCTCGGCATGACCGAGGAGCAGCTCGACGGCACACTGCAGATCATGAAGGGCGCCGGCTGCCAGACCTGCAACGGCAGCGGCTACAAGGGCCGCGTCGCTCTTTACGAGGTCATGCGCTTCCGCGACGACTTGAAGGAGCGGGTGCTGCAAGGCGCTTCCAGCGCGGAGCTGAAGCAAGCCGCGATCGCCGGCGGCATGGCAACGCTCCGCGCGAGCGGCATTAAGAAGATCTTGGCGGGCGTGACGACGCCTGAAGAGATCCTGCGCGTGACGATGGCCGACTAGGGCGTGTCCGTAAATTGGGAGCGCTCGGGCGTGCCCGTAAACGTGCCCGTGCCGGTGCCCGACGGTCCGTGAGGAGTCGTTGGGTCCTTTTGTTTGGTAGGCCGAGGTTGGTGGCGCGGGCCCCCTCCGGGCTCGCGCATGGCCCGCGCGCGCCGCGCCCAGCTGGGCGCGCAGGGC
>Ga0164241_10000910_pt1 | contig 42633 bp, 33 predicted proteins | sample OricomyardsoilBY_FD_108780 | JGI IMG/M metagenome (GOLD analysis project Ga0164241, IMG submission 108780) | Backyard soil microbial communities from Emeryville, California, USA - Original compost - Back yard soil (BY) | ecosystem: Environmental > Terrestrial > Soil > Unclassified | place: USA... | reverse complement strand
TCCGGGCGTGCGCGAAAGCACCGAGTACTGAGCGGCCTTGCCTCCGTAACTCAGGACCGCGTTTTTGATCGCATCACGCAGTGAGCCGCCGGCGTCCGGCTCTGGAGTGACGTCGGCGATGTCCTTCAAATCCGTGTTGCTGGTGTCGACTTCGGGCAGCGTCACCGGGGTCGGCTTGTGCGCATCCCAAAACTCCTCCGCCTCGGCTTCGGACACCTCGTGAATTTCGTAGTCGAGGGCTCCGACGGTGAGTGAGACGAGTTTGCCCTCGAGCTCGCGCAGCGTCGCGTTCGACATCGCCCCGCGCAGGCCCATATTCGGCGTCTTGCGGTTGGCCGAAAGCACGTTCACGTGTGACAACGGGGTCTGAAAATCTTGCGAGATCAGACCCTGAACGACTGGAATGTCGTTGGGTGCAGAATCGACCACGACGATGTCTGTATAGGAGATGGCCGCTTCGTCGATGGAAGCGATGGTCTCGAAACGGAGCCGACCAACCCCGGAGGAGATCACCAATGGCTGGTAGTTGATGCCTTGGTACAGCTCGTCGGTAGTGACGACCGGAATGTCTTTCGGCAGCTTCGCGGCTTCGAGCGCGACGGCATCGGAGGTCGGGTGGAATCTCAGTCCTGCGCCGAAGAATGCGTGCGACTTCACGCTGCGAAACAGCGTCTCCATCATCGTCGCGCTAGCGGTGTCGTAAGGCGCCAGTTCGAGCGCCCATGTTTTCGGCCCGTCGTAGTAGGTCACGGCGCCCAACACGAAGCGACGATCCGGTTGATAGTATTGGGAAGTGTTGAACTCGGCGAGCGACGGGACGACCGGAAGCCCGTTCCCAGACAAGTGCGTCGACGCGAAGTCGTAGTGCACTTTGTACAGTACGCTGTTCTGAAAATATTGGTGGTTCGAGTCCGCGGTATCGAGGATCACCTTGACGGAGCGCGCACCCGGAATGCTGGCGTCGATGGGCTCGGAGCCGAGCGCGCGGAAATCCGCAGAGCAGTCGATGCGCTCGAGGTACTGCGTCGATGCGGTGCCGTCCATGATGTCACTGGGGTCGATCTTGCACACCCCTTCGACCACGGTGCCCGACGCAGCGTTCGTCCCGGAAGAGTCGCTGCACGCGGCGACTCCCCCGCACGCGAGCACGAGCGCGAGGAATGACCAGCGGCCACGAGCCACGAAACCCGTCGCACTCATTTGCACGTCAGATCCGTTTGGCATTCTTGACCGTCTGGGCAATCAGCGGTGTCGGTACACGAGACGAGGCCGTCAATCGTGACCGCTTGCTCCACGGATGATGAAACCTCGAGTTCGACGCGGCCCGGTGAAATCACGGTCGAGCCGACGGTATGCCGCGTGACGATCACGGTCGGAAAGCCGGCAACGCCGAGGTTGAGCAGCTGAGTAATGAGCGCCGAGCCGATCGACAGTGAGCCCGAATCAGCAGTATCGCACTCGATTTGTCCCTTGCTGCCGCCGTGATGGGAGATGTCGAGCTTGACGTGGATCTTGGCAGAGCTCTCGCCGCCTTTGGTCCAACCGAGGTTCAAGGGTTGTCCGCTCTTCAACGCCAGGTCCGTGCTCGTGAGCGCGAGCGGAGCAATGCCTTTGCTGCTCAAACTGAACGCGGGAAAGTACTCGCCAGCAGCAGCGAGACTGATCGCGTCGCCTTCGGCAAACGGCGGATAGGCGAGCGGGACGCTCGGAGGCGCTTGATAGGTGTTCGACACGAGCAGCAGTTCCAGCGGCGAGCTCCCGTTGGTTGCCTTGAGCCCGGTCATGGTCACGGTACCGGCGCTGTGCGCCATCGGGTATGCGAGGCAGGTGTCGTCCTCGACGCAGGCTGCGCTGCCACCACAGGGGGTGGAACAGAACGGCACACGCGGCGTGCTGAGCGTACAGTCGCCATCGACCTTCGAGGTCTCCCAGATCGTCGTGACGGGAGTCACGCCGTCGTAGACCCGGCCGACCACCGAGGTCGTCGCCGCGCCGAGATCACTGGCCGGAGTCAGCTTGACCTGAAACGAGCCGACCAACTTGCTGGGGTCGCCCGCGCCGCCTGATCCCGCGGAAGGCACGCCGCCCGCTCCCGCAGAGCCAGCAGGGTTATCGCTCGATCCGCTGCAGGCAGCGAAAATCAGGCCACAGATTGGAAGTAAGACGGCGGATTTCTGAGTTTGCCAGCGGCTCGATAGCTTCACGTAGCGATTGTGTGACGCGGTGGTGAAGATCGATCAAAATCTGGCGACTTTTTTTCGTGCGGAATTTTCCGATGCGGGCCGGCACAGGCGCGCGAAATCAGGCCGAATTTATGGGCAATGGTACATCCTCGGCAGCTTGATGTACGGGCGATCCGCCTGCAGCGCCTGGCATGCGGTGAGGATCGGAGGGCATCCCTGGGGCGGGCCTGGCGGAGGGCACGGCAGCCCAACGGGCTTATCGTCCGGGGAGGTGCAGTCGTCCGGGATCGCCCAGCATTGGCCGGGCCCGAGCTGCTGCGAGCCGCAATCGTTCAGACCCGGCAATACCTGACGGCACGCCCCATACGGTCCGCATTCATCACTGCTCATGCATGTCTTGGCACTCGCGGATTGGCATTGACCTGGCGTGCTCGCTGAAATGCCTGCGAGCTGGCGCTGCGTCTCGTTCCAATACGTGATGTTGTCTTCGCAACCGCATACGGGCTGGAATTGGGGCTCCTCCGAAATCGGGAGGGGCCAGCACACGCCGGCCGTAGCCGAGCAATCCGGCTTTTGACAGAACCACGACAGGCCGCAATCGGCATTGCTTTGGCACGGGATCCCCGCGCCGCCGGCCGCGCTACCTCCGTTGCCAGCGAGCACAGAGCTGCCGGCAGCACCAGCATGGGCAACGCCGGACATTCCTGCACTCGCATCGCTGCCCGCAGCTCCCGCTTGAGCCGGCGAAAATACGACTATTTCGCCGCCTTCGCAGGCCCCGAGCGCAGCGAGCAGCGCGAGAGCCAAGAAAGCGCCGAGTCCGCGGCGAATCATCGCCTTGCCTCGTTGCGCGTTCGGTGTGGCTCGCTGGTACCACCGAGTGAGAGCGAGAGCCCAGCCAAGGCCATGGGTCGCACGCGCGAGGGCTCGAAGAAGGGCTGATTCCCTTCCGGGGTTTGGATCACATAGCTGTGATGGGTCAGCGCGACGTCCGCATCGAGTGCGAACAACGCACTGATGCCGCTGCCCAGGAGCAGTCTGAGCCCGAGCATCCCCGTCGCGATTGGCTCGAGCACTCGCTGCGTCGGGCTCGACATCGATCCCGGCGGCGGCCGTTCACCGCTGATTTGACTCCAATCCACGCCGCCACCCACCCCGACGAACGCGGTCAGTGGCATTGCGACTTGCCACTCGAGAAGCGGCACGGCACGAAACCCCACTAGTCCGAACGAGGCCAGCCCATTTTCGCTCTCGACGCTGGCTGAGGGATAGCCAATCACGCCGAAGAGCGCGCCAAAACGCCAGCGCCCCTGACCATAGTTCAGTCCGAGACCAGCACCGATGCCTGCCCGAAAACCGGCACCAAAATCAGCGCCGCTCGCGAATAGGCTGGCGCGCGTCTGCCATCGCTCCGCCCGCTCCGGTGGCGTTTCGACTTTGCCAGGTTCCTCGGTCTTGGGGGGGGGCACGCTGGCCGCCTTCGTTGAAGCAGCCGCGCGAGCTGCCAAAGACGATTCGACTGCCGCACACACCACGTGAGCCGAAGTCTCAAGCGAAACCTCGAGCGATACACCTTCTGGCAAGATCCGACGCTCGAGATCCTGTCGAGTATCGCCGTCGACTACGACGACGCGCGGCGGGGTGCCGGGGCGCAGATCGATGTACGCATCGGCGAGGCCAGGTGCATGGGACGTCGCCAACAACGCTTCATCGGCGCCCGCGGCATCGCGCACCACGACCGCCACGTTGGAGCGCGAACAGAGATCTTGAATGGCATCACGTGAACCGCTCACGGCATCGGCTGATCCAGCGACGTAGACGCGTACGATCGGCGGAGCGTCGGCCGAAAACGCCGTCGAAAAAACTGCAACGATACTCACAGCCGCGCAGAAGCCGGCCCTGCTTCGACGATTCACCGAGTGCCCAGCGCCGCAAGCCGAGTCGCTGCCAAACGCGCGTGAACCGAGCCAGGAAACCGGCTCTGCACCTGTCGCCACGCGGCCACCGCCTGGCTCGACTTGCCCAGCTGCTCCAAGGCTCGCGCTCGGCCGACCAGCGCTTCGGCACTCAAAACCGGGGTGTCGTCAGCCAGGTAGCGATCGAAGCCCGCGAGTGCCGCCTCGGGATTGCCGCGATCGAGCAGCAATTGCGCGAGCATTGCGCGCGAGAGTTCGCTCTCCGAGGAGTTCGGATAACGACTCTGCAGAGTGCGGTACAAAGCGACCGCGCGATCGACATTGCCGTCACGACGCGCGTGATTGGCATCGGCAAAGAGCGACGCCGCGTCGACACGCGGCGTCTGCGCTTCACTCGACGCGGCAGCCGAAGATACCGCGGGAGCAGTGGTCACGGAAGCCGCCCTCGCTTGGCCAGGCGCGACGCCGCCAGGATGGGCTGACGCCGCATTGCGAGACGAGAGCCTGGCTGCGGACGCCGCAGGCTTCGCAGTGACAGGCTCGAGCGTGCTCGCGCTCGCTGATACCTCGCTGCTGGCGACCGCCGCGGGTTGCGGGGCGTCCGGAGCATCAGGCACGAATGCCGCGTGTTTTGGCTTCAGCGCGGGCTTCGACTCGTTGACGTGCACGCCGAACTCTACCGGCTTCGACTGGGGCGCCAAACCCAACCAGTGACCGCTCACTGCGCCCGTCATTACGGCCGCCATTGCACCACCAGCGGAGAGCACGAGCGCCGCTGCAAGCATCGCTAGCGGCCAGCGACTCCGAGAGCGCGCACGAAGCGAGGGCGAAACGCGCGCTACTGGCGCAGGTTCGACTTGCGGAGTCGGCAGAGGGCGCTCACGCGGAGTTCCGGGATTGAACGTCAGTTGCGGACGCTCTGCGATCGCTGGTGCGTCTTCGACAAGGTCTGCACGAACGGCAATCTCGAAACGACAAGCCGAGCACTGCGCGAGGTGCATATCCAAGCGCTCGCGCTCGGGAGCAGTGAGCGAACCGTCCTGGAGCTTGTCGATCAGCTCCTCGGGATGGAGGTCGACCACTTTCATGGCTGCACCTCCAGCTGGTCAGCGAGCGTCGGATCAGCCTCGATTCGGCGGCGAAGGGCTTCTTTTGCCAGGCGCACGCGGCTACGCACGGTATTCAGCGGCGCGCCGGTGGCCTGCGCGACGTCTTCCAAAGACCAACCGAGCATCACACGCAACGCGAGCGCGTCGGCTTGTTCCTCGGGCAGGTCGTCCAGTAGATCGCGCAGTGCCCGTTTGCGGCGCTCTGCGGTCACGTCACAGCCGGGCCAGTGTGCATCCGGTTCTGCCGCAGAGATCTGCACCAATGACTGGTTGCGGGCGCGGCGCACTGCGGCATTGCGCCGAGCGCGCAGCGCAACGTGGAGAGCGATGCGTGATGCATAGCCCGCGGGATGGCATTCACCGCGGAAAGCGCTCAGCGCCTGCAGCACGGCGATCAGCGATTGCTGAATCACGTCGTCCACCTCGGGATGACGCGAACCCAGCACGCTATTGACTACACGCGACAGCGTGGGCCACACGCGATCGAGAAAACGGCGAGTGGCCGCAGGGTCGCCGCTGCCCGCCAAACGTGCCAACGCCGTCAACTCCGCAGCATCATCTTGTGCCGCAGAGGTCGGGGGGGCTGGGGCCATGACCAAAGTCATCCGATCATGGAGTGTGCCTCAGCCAGCAGGAGCGATCACTGCCGGTCGCAAAATCCTGATCGAAGCCGATGATTTTTCTACTTCGGGGGGTTCTGCCCCCGCCAATTCAACGCAGCTTTAACGCAAGCCTCGCCTGGCGCTGCTCGCTCGCGCGTACGGCGAGGTAGGCAGCGCCGAACACTGCAATCACCAGGGCCAGCAGTGCATTACCGCTACCAAGCAGCTTCATCGACGACGCAAGCAGCACCACGATCAACGCCGGGCGAATCACTGCGTCGCGAGCACGCGAGGAGAGTTGCGCACCGATGAACACACCTGGAATGCTGCCCATCAAGATGGAGGCGGTGAGCGCTAACTGAAAGTTACCAAACAATGCGTGGCCAAGCGCTGCAGAGGCGACGAGCGGGATCGCCTGAACGAGGTCCGTACCGACGAGTTCGGACAAGCGGAGCTTGGGATACAGCATCAGCAACAAGATGATCATCAACGAGCCAGATCCGACCGAGGTCAGACCGACGACCAAGCCGCCGACGATGCCAATCAGCACCGTCTGAACTTTCTTCACGACCAGCGGCTCCATGCTGTCTCCCGCTTGTCGGCCGCGAGCGAGCAGTGGTCGAATGATGAGCCCGAGCGCGACGACCAGCAGCGCGATCCCGAGCGCGACCTTGACGTGGTGTTGCAGCGCCTCCCCCTGTCCGGAGCTCTTCAGCAGTAGCACGCCGAGGAATGCAGACGGCACCGAGCCGACTACCAGCCAGCGCACGAGCTGGGTGTTCACGGTCCCGCGGCGCCAGTGAACCCCGCCGCCCACCGGCTTCATGATCATCGAGGCCACGATGTCACTGGAAACCGCCGCCAGGGGCTGAACCTTGAACAGCAGCACCAAGATCGGGGTCATCAGCGCGCCGCCACCCATACCGGTCAGGCCGACCACGAAACCCACGAACAATCCGGCAAGCGCCACTTTGGGGTCGATCATCATCGCGAAGTGCCCCAAGCATAACCCTACTTACCGAATAGGGAATATGGAGAATCAGAAAAAGCTTATAGCCTCATGAAATGAATGAACAAATTTATTTGGTCGCGGGCGCTGGTGGGAGACTGGGGCGGACTTCAGGTGCGCCGCTGTCCGTTTCGCCGGAGCGATCGAGGGCGAACTTGAACAGGATGGGTCCGAACATTTCGTTCAGGGCGACCGCTGCGATCGCGAGAGACCGAAACCCTTCGCCAAAACTGGGGAATGCTTTGACAATCACGACCGACAGCCCGAGGGCCAACCCGGCTTGCGAGACCAAGGATGACCAACCCCAGCGCTTGAGCATGGGTGGATCATCGGCCAAACGACTGCTGATCCGGCTGGCAACGACCGTGATCAGCGCTCGACTCGCACACAGCGTGACAGCGACCGGCCAAAGCCGGCGCAGCAGCGGGATGTCCAGATGCGCACCCGCGGTGGCGAAGAAGACTACGAACACGACGCTCCCCGTCTGCTCAATCGAATGCAGGAGTTTGGGGCCCTGGTCGGAGAGGTTCGTAACCACGAACCCTGCGGCCAAGAACGCGAGCAGCGAATCGACGTGGATGTAGGCGAACGTGTCGCTTAGTCCGAAACCAATGGCCAAAAGCACGAGCAGCAGCTGACGTCCAACCAAGCGCAAATAGATGGCCAAGCCCAAGCCAAGCGTTACCCCAACCGCGATGCTGGCCAAAAGCTCATGTCCGAGGACGGAGAAGTCCTCGAGCGAGATGCCACCGCTGCCCGAGATTAACGGACGCGCCAACATCAACATGCTCGCGAGCAAGATCACGACCACGACGTCCGAAAGCATGATGAAGGCGAGCGCGAATGTTGCGACGGGCCCTTTCGCACGAGTCTGCGCGAGAATGCCCATGCAAGCCGAGGGACTGCGCGCAACCGCGAGCACACCCCAAAGGAGCGCCACGCCGATCAGTGGCTTGGTGTCGAGACCATGCGTGAATGGAATGAAGCTGGAGATGGCTAGAAAGACGCCCGCAACGCACACGAGCACGCACGTGCTCCGGATCAACGTCGCCCAGGCCAAGCGCCGTGGGACGGATCGTAACGTGCCGACGCGCAGCGCCGCGCCACCCGCCAGTGCGATGAGCGACAGCGCCAAGGTGTTCACGGGCGACAGCTCGGTCACCGTGTGGTGATCCACCAAGTGCAAGATGTGAGGACCGCCGATGATGCCCGCCAGCAGATATCCGGAGAGATGTGGAAGCCCGATAGTTTCGAGAAGCTCGCTCATCAGCGTGCCGGCGAGCAGCAAGAAGCCGACCGCTGCCACGGTGCCCAGGTGCGTCTCGAGTTCGGGGGTCAGACGGGTGACGCCGTACAGCACGCCGAACGTGACCAGTAGCGACGCAGCCTGAATGGCGCGGGTCGATGCTGTTTTCTTGGAGCCGCCGTGTCCGCTCATGCTTCGCTCGGCAAATTCGATTGAGAGTCTTCGGTTGGCGTTTCAGGTTTGATTTCGCCCGCGCGCGCTAGAGCACGACGGAGCGATCCCGGGCCGAGCCACTCACCGAGCAGCACGCCCACGGATGCGAGCAAGAGCAGCGTGTCGGCGACCACTCCGGGATGCCGAATCGAGAACGCCAACGCGACAGCTACGCCCAGGGCACCGCACGACAGCATGCTCCCGCCAAATTCCAAGCCCACGCCCTTGACCGGCTTGGCCGTTAAAGAGAGCAGGGCGCCGCAAAAGACGCGGCCCAAGATCTTCGCGGCCATGGCCGTGGCCACCAGCACCAACAGTGGAAGCGGCAACTTGGCGTTGACGTAGGCACCCGCCAGCAGCAATACCGGGAGCAGCACCGGCTTCTCGGTGGGCGTGATCATCGCCTTGATATCGTCGCGATGTCGGGAGACCAGGGCGAGCGTGAGCCCCATGGCGAACGTCGTACTGAGGGGCGACAAGTTGAGCCGAGCCGCCGCGCCAGTACCGAGTAACGAGGTGCCGAGCAAGATGCCCCAGCTTTCGTCGCGTCGAAATTCGCGGCCCAGGAGCAATGCGGCGGTAAAGCCGAGCACCATGCCGAGCCCCAACGTGATGAGCACGCGCCCCACCACTGAAAACGCCGGAGGCGCCGCGCCCGGCAACCACGCACACACGATTGCCAGAGAAAATGCCGGGAATAACGCGCTCGCGCGCGCGGTATCCGCCGCCAGATCGGCGAGAGGCCCTTTGGCGCCGTAGCGTTCCACGACCCAGCGCACGCTGTGGCGAGTGGTCTCGGAGCAGATGAGCCCGGCAGTCGCAGCCAGGGCGATCACCTGCGAACGAGGCAGCGGCGAAAAGTAACTCGCGCCGAAGAAGACGGTCGCTGAGACGCAGGCACTGACCAGCGCAGACAACGCGACGCTGAGCGCGACGCGCGGCGCGGGCACCGGACGCTGACCGACGCGCAGATAACTCACTCCCAGCACCAAACCAAGCCAGCTGACGCCGACCAACACTACGGGCTGAAATGATTCGACGAGCGAGCGATTGACGACCGAAAGCACCTGCGGTCCGAGGACGAACCCGAGCACGAGGTACTCAGCACCCGAGGCCAGACCAAATCCACGGATGGTGCGGCCGCCGACGAGGATGCTCCCCAGATAGGAAAGCACCAACAGGCCGAGCAAAAAGGCAATCGCGTTCACTCGGCCACCACGCGCAAGCGACCAAGCGCGATTCCGGCCAATGTCAGATCGCTGAGCGCGGTTTCGGCCATCCATTGCCGAGCGTCCAGCGAATCGCACAACGCGCTGAGTCGGTAGACCGCGCCGTCGAGGTCGAAGCTCAGCAGCTCGAGGCGGGCCTCTTTGCCGCACTTCTTGCCCGCGTCGAGCAGGATTTCACGCACCTTTTCTTGCGCGGCGACGGCCGCCACCGAAACATCGACGCTGAGCCGCGGGTGCATGCCGAGCACGCGCAGCGGCCGCACCAAAGACAACAAGTGCGGAACTCGGGTTTCGACGCGATGCGCGTCGAGCAGCCGAACCTCGAGCAAGTTGATCGCCGAGATGCGCGCGATCATGCCACCCATTTCGGCGAACTCTCCCAAACGCAGCCGGCGACCGAACAACACGGTCACGCCAACCACGCCGGAGGCCAGGACCGGTGTGCTGGCCAAGCCGAGCGCCACCAAAATCACTGCGCCCGAGCGCCCGAGAGAACCATTCGCGTCACCGGTCACGATCGGCCCAGCAAAGACCAGCGCAGTCACCACGATCGCCGAGCGCAGGAGCACGCTGGTTGGCGCAGCGAGGTCTGCCGGCAACCAGGGCAAGGGCGTTTCACCGCGAGCAACGCTCGCAAAGAACAGACCCACGAAGCGGACAAGGAGGAACACCGCCAAGCTGGCGAGAGCCGCGACCAGGAGCAGCGGCAGAGCGCTGGCCAGGCGCTCCATCAATTGCGATACCGGCGAGAGCACGAAGCCAGTCAGACGCTGCGTGTAGTTGCGGGTGGCGTCGAATAGGGAGAGGGCGACGACCAGCCACGCATAGGCGATCACGGCTTGGCCGAGCCACTTACCGAGGCTGATCGCCATAGCCGCGCTGCTACGCAGCGTCGCGGGACGCACGAACTCGATCTTCTGAACCTTGATCGACAGGTCGCGGTCTGGACGGTTGTCCAAGAACTCGCGCGCGCTCTCCGCGAATTCGCCGACCTTTTGCACCAAGTAGAACGCGATCAGGCCGAAGAACACCAACAGCGAAATCGAGAACACGCTCTTGGCCACCGCAGCGCGACGATCCTCTGCGTCGAGCGCTTCGTGGATCTTGGAGCTGATACTGGCCGCGTATACCTCGAGCGACGACTCGCCCGCCGCGTTTGCATCCTCCTGGGTCAGCTGCACGATCGGGATTTGCCCGACGCGCACGACCATGACGTCACCCTCGGCTTGCCGGGTGATGGGAGCAGCTTTGGCACTCTTGAAAGCGCGCTGTAAGGCCTCACTCGCTTCACGAGCGCGGACCTCGGGCGGCTTGTTGCCGCGCGCGAGGAGCAGCGTGAACACGGGCGTGTCGCTCAAGCGCACGACTGCCGAAGCCGAACTCGGAGAAGCCGATGCGGCCAGTGGCGCTGCGGTCGCACCCGCGTTGCTGGGCGGTGGCGTCACAGACGCTTCCGGAACAGCTGGTGCCGGCGCGTTCTCGGAGCTTGCTGCGGGCGTTGGTGGTTCGCTGGGCGCTGGCAATTCGCTCGGCGCATTCGGGACTGCTGCGCTTGGGATGGGCGCAGGATCGGCTTGCGGTGCGGGAGCCGAGGCCGGCGCCGGCGCGACGACCAAATTCGGCGCGAGCGTCGAAGCGGCTGCCGCCGCAGACGCGGGTGGCGTAGGCGCGGCCGAGTGCACCGGCTTTGCCGAAGCAACCGGCGGCGTCGCGGCTGAAGCGCTGACAGTCGGGGTCTGCGCCCAAAGGCGCGTCGGGCTCATCAGCGCGACAAGCATGCCGAGGCAAAGGAAACAGAGCCCCCAAACTCGCGCCGACGTAGAGGAACTGATTGAGGTTCTCACGCTGGAACCCGAGAGCTTCGGTCACCGGGATCTCAACTGCAAGCAGAATTGCCGCTCAGCGCTTCATGGGCGGGAGCTGTGGCCCACATCGTCCGCTCGAATCGACCCTCGAACCCGTGGCCAAATTTCAGGCGCGAGAGTAGCTTACGCGCCCCCAATGACGACGACTCAGCACCCCGACCGCGTAGTCCTGCACATTGCTGGCAGCGACCGCCCCGGCGTTACGGCACGTTTGGCGCAAGTAATCGCTGAAGACCAGAGCGCGCAGCTCATCAATATCGGCCAATCGGTGCTGCATGGCTACTTGATGCTGTCGGCGATTGTCGACCTGCCGAAGGACTCGCACGCGCTCCGAAAGCTGCTGTTCGCTGCTACGGACATGGGGCTCCGCTTCGAAGCCACGCCGTTTCTGCCGCATTCGGCGCAAGGCGGAAGCGAAGACGTCAATGCGCTCAATATCATCGTGCTCGGCCCGCTCGGCGACGGCGTGGCGACCGCTGCGATCACGAATTTTCTGGCCAAACGCGGCATGAACATCCGCGAGATCCGTTCGCTCAGCGAGCATGAGCTCGACGGCCTGGAGCTGACCGTGGATCCGATAGCCGGCACGCTGCTCGGCACGAGCGAGCTGAGTGAGCTGCGCGGGCAGCTCTTGCGCCTGGGCATGGAGCACGGCGTGGACCTCGCCGTGCAGCGCGACGACGTGTTCCGTCGCAGCAAGCGGCTAGTCTGTATGGATGTCGATTCGACCTTCGTGAAGGGTGAGTTCATCGATGATTTGGCTGAGCTAGCCGGCTGCAAGGAGCAAGTCGCCGCGATCACCGCCCGCGCGATGCGCGGCGAATTGGACTTCAAACAGGCTCTCGCAGAACGCGTGAAACTGCTCGAAGGGTTGCCATACGAACGCGCGCGAGCGCTGATCGAGCGCTTCGAGCTCACTCCCGGTGCCGATCGGTTCGTGAAGATTCTGCACAAGTTCGGCTTTCTAGTCGGCCTAGTGAGCGGCGGCTTCACCTTCTTCGTCGACGAATTGAAAGCTCGCTTCGGGCTCGATTTTGCGTTCGCCAACGAACTCGAGATCGTCGACGGCAAGTTGACCGGCAGAGTGCTCGGTAACATCGTCGATGGCGCGCGCAAGGCCCAGGTCTTGAAAGAAATGGCGCAGACCTACGCCTGCCCCTTGGAGCAAACGGTGGCGATAGGCGACGGGGCCAACGACATCTTCATGCTGCAGACCGCGGGACTCGGCATCGCGTTCCGAGCAAAACCAAAGCTGCAGGAGGTCGCGCACATGAGCTTGAATCACCACGAGCGGCTCGATACCCTGCTCTACTTGATGGGCTTCAACGCTCGGGATTTGCGGCTGGCGTAGCTTTAGTTTAGGGGCGGACGCTGATCGTTGCGGCGCCCCTGGTCAGCTCGATGATGCGACGGGCAATCCCGACGTCGACGAGCAGACTTTCGAAGCGCTCCAAGTTCGGCGAGCGACTGGCTTCGAGCGCATCGACGACTGCGTCGGCAATCATGACCAGACGCACGTGCGGCACGGCGGCGGCCTGCGGATCGTGGTGTGCGGCGCAGGCATCGACGATCTCCGTAGGCAGCTTCCAGGCCATCGCCACTTCGGCGCCCGCGGCGGTGTGGTAGCGCTGCACCAACTCGTTCACGAGTTTGGCGTCACTGACTCGGTTCGGCAGGCCGTCCAGGATTCGGAAGATGCGTGCCTCGCCGATATCGTGGAGCAAGCCGCTCATATAGTCGTATTCGCTCTCGATCCCGAGCTCGCGTGCCGCGGTGCGCGCGGCCACCGCAGCGACCACGCTGCGCTTGAACGACTTTTGCACCTGGATTTGGTAGCGCTTGAGTCCACCCGCCGAAGCCGCGTACACGACCTGAAATAGCAGGTCGCGAGTGTTCGCGAGCCCGAGCCGCACGATCGCCGATTGAGTCGACGAAGTGAGCAGTCCGCGCCAATAAGCAACGCTGTTTGCGACGGACATGAAGCGCGCAGCGATCGGCGGATCGGTGTCGACGAGCTCCGCGAGATCATGAATGCGCGCGTCCGGATCGTTGGCGAGGCGCAGCGCGGCTTCTGCGACTTGCGGCAAGACAGGAAGAGCCGCGCGGCCCGTACGCAAGCGCTTGATCAACTCGCGCTCGGTCTCCGACATTTCCGGTGTCGGCTCGACCGTCACCATTGCTGGTGGCGGCGGTTCGGCGACGTCGGCGGCCGGAGCTTGGCTGGGCAGATACTGCAAAAAGCTCGTCACCCGGAGCGCCTTTCCCAAGTGATCAAGATGGGGGGATCGGGCGGGGTCGGAATCGACAGCCGCGGCGGATGCACTGATTCTTTATGCTCGAGTTCGGGCAGCGTTTCCCCGGGTGGCACCATGACGACGCGATTTCTGCCGCCTCGCTTGGCCGCGTACAGCGCCAGATCGGCACGGTGCACCAATTCCTGCGGGGTCTCTTCGAGTTGCCGCGGATCGAACACGGTCGTGCCAATGCTAATCGTGACTCGGCTGGGCCCCGGTGAAGACGGAACCATTTCTTCCACCGCCAAGCGCAAGCGTTCCGCGACCAATCGGGCCGACTCGGGGCCCGCGCCGGCCACGATCGCAACGAATTCCTCACCACCGTAACGCCCAACGATGTCGCCCGGGCGGAGACCATTCTTGATCACGTTCGCCACTGAAATCAGCACGCGATCGCCGCTCTCGTGGCCGAAGCGATCGTTGATTTGCTTGAAGTGATCCAGGTCCATGAACAAGACGCCGAATCGCTCACGCAATTGACAGCGCTGGCGTACCGTCGCCTCTAGTGAACGGCGATTCAGCACGTTCGTGAGCGGATCGATCTGTGCATCGCGGCGCAAGCTGTCGCGCTCGTCGCGCAAGCGCTCGAGCGCGTCGTAAAAGCGCTTGTTCCGAAGTTGCACCCGAATGCGAGCGCGCAGCTCGACTTCGCGGATCGGATGCGCCATGAAATCATCCGCGCCGGCGAGCAGGCCGCGAGCTGCGCTTTGTTCGTCGTTGTCGTCGCCCAAGAGCAGCACCGGGTAGTGACGACGCGGGTCGCTCGCCCGGAGCTCACCGCACAGCTCGAGCCCGCTACCGCTCGGGAGTTCGACCGCAAGCAGAATCAAGTCGGGTTCGTACTCCGAGGTCAGGCGTAGTGCCTCATCCCCATCCGACAGGTAGACGGCTTCATACCCTTCGGAGTCGAGGATGCTCCTCACCGACGCCTGGCGCTGCTCGTTCGGGTCCACGACCAGAATTCGTCCGGCCCGCTCAGCGATCGGCGGGTTCGTCGAAAGCCGGAGGGAATCTGGCGTCGGATAGGGAAGCATGCTCGTTGGGCGCCGCCCCATCATAAACGGACGGGGGGACCTGTGGCCTAAGTGCAGACACAAGATGGTAAATTGGGGCGACCAGCCCCCAGCCCTCAAGAATTAATGGAGTGTGGTCGTTTGGTCGCCAAGCACGATGTTCTGGAAGAAAGGGAACGGGACCGCAGCCCCGGAATCCACACGACACACCTCGAACGGCGAGGATGCAGCGATCGACGCGGTCGCCCACCTGCTGAAGGCTTTTGGCGAAAATGCCTTCGATACGGACAACGTGAGTGCACTGGATACACGGGCCGAGTGCGAAGGTTGGGCAAAAAAAATCGCGGTCGGCGAAGCCAGGAACGACGACAGTGAACACGCAGGCAAACCCTTCAAGCGCGACTTTGCCGGCGTACGCCGCTATTTCACGGCGCAACGCTCGCACGAGCGTGAGTTCGTCGGGCGGAGCTTAGGCAACCTACGCGAGGCGGTTCACGCCTTTGCTCGCTGCCTCACCACGACCGTCGGCGAAGACCGCGCCGCGGATGAGCGAGTGGGCGCACAGCTCGGCAAGTTGGTTGGTGCATTTCAGTCGAATGACTCACAGGCCATTCGCAACGAGGCCGAAGGCATCGTCGCAGTGGTGCAAGAGGTAATGGCCAAGCGCTCCGAGAGTCAGAAGCGCATGCTCAGCGAGCTCAGCCAGAAAATCAGCGACTTGCGCGACGAGCTGCAAGAAGTGCGGGAAAAGGCCGCGCTCGATCCGCTGACTCAGCTGTTCAATCGCGCCGCTTTGGATGCCCACCTCGACCGAGTTGCAGATCTTGCGTTCTTGCTCAGCTCGAGCCCCTGCATTCTGATGATCGACGTCGATCACTTCAAGTATTGCAACGACACCTATGGGCACGCCGCAGGCGACGAGGTACTGCGACGCGTGGCTGACGGTCTGGTGAGGAATTTTCTGCGCCGCGAGGACTTCGTGGCGCGCTACGGCGGCGAAGAGTTCGTCGTCGTCATCCCGGACTCCTCTTTGCACAACGCAGAGCTACGCGCAGAACGCGTGCGGCAATCGCTGTCAGAACTCGACATCGACACCGGCAAGGGCAAAATCCACATCACCGTTTCTATCGGACTCGCGTCGCTCGCCTCGGGGGACACCGGACACAGCTGGCTTGCGCGCGCAGACGCCGCGCTTTACGAGGCGAAGAGCGCGGGACGCAATTGCGTGCGAGTCGCGCGCGAGAACGCGAGCGCCGTTGCCTCGATCGCTCCGCCCAAATCGGTCGGTCCGGCGTCGCGCTCGCTGCCCGCCGGTCGGCACAACTCGTAGCTGAAGCCGACGCTTGCTGTCAGTGACCGTGGCCGCCGTGGCCGTGGCCACCGTGACCATGACCGTGATCGTCCGTCGGAGCGACGTACTCGGCCGGTTTGGAACCGCCGTCACCCCAAAAATATTTCTCGAGTTCGGTCATCCAGATGCGCTGACCCTGCTCGCTGGTGACGTCCAGGCGGTACTCGTTGATCAACATCTTCGAGTGCTCCAGCCATTGCCGCCAGGCAGTCTTGGACACCGTATCGAAGACCTTCTGCCCGAGCTCACCTTTGAACGGCGGCTTCTCGAGGCCTTCAGACTCTTTACCAAGCTTGATGCACTGCACGATTCGCGACATTGGACTCGCGAATCTTGCCGCGCGCCAGTCCCCCGTCAACCAGGAACCGGCTGCTTCGGGTACGGTTGCTCGACGGTGAGCAAGAATGGCACGCCGGCTCGGTAAAAACTGCCGCTGATCTCACTCGCCTGGCGGCTCCGCGCGGCAAGAACGAGCCCCACGACTTGGGCCACCGAGGTTGCTTTCTGCCCGGCCGCTTCAGTCAGGATGTCGCCGTCTCGTAGACCAACGCCCAACGCAGAAACACCGCCCAGTAGCAGTCCCGCCGGATGCTCCGCAGTAGCCTTGACGAAAGTAGCGCTTGGCATGGCGCGGCGCGCCGCGAGCGCAAGTACCTGCGCCGAGCTGATGCGGATCCCCTGCTTCGGGGCGACTCGTGGGCGCACTGGCTTTCGAGCGCTCTTGCTGTCGAGCGCCACACCGCGCGCGCCCGGTGCGACGTCGAATTCCGGCTCTGGCTCAGCCTCACTCGGATCGTCCGGAGTTGGTGGCGCCGGGAGTGACGGCACCCACGCGATCATCCGAGCCGCAATGCCGTCCCCCAACCGATCGGCGTAGGCGTTCGACCAAGCCTGAACGGCAAAAACCGGCAATGTCAGCGCGAACGACCCGACCGCAACCAAGGAACGGCCGCGCGCGGCGATGCCGGACAGCAAGGCGAGCGCACTAGACACCTTCCAACCGTACCACGCGCCGAGCCTAGGTGCGGATGCGCCAGTTTCCCGTGAAAGTGCGGCCGATCTCGTCGCACGTCGGATCGGTAACGATCAACTCGGGCCGTGCCTCACGGCAATACAAGATGCAATTCTGCCGAAATGTACGCCCGAAGTTCAACGCCTCATCGCGCTCGATACCGTGCACCAACCAGGCCGGCTCGCGCCACACCCCCTCGGGCTCTTCGTCGTAGCCGACGCAATGCTCGACGCGAAAACAGCCGAGAATGAGCATGTCCCGCATCACCTGATGGCGGCCGTCGTTTACTCGTCGCGGCAGCAACATCGAGCGCGGATTGTAAGCCGTCAAAAGCGCGAACTTCGACCGAAGTAGCGGGGGTAGCGCCTGGATATCTTTGACGATTTCTCCGTCCATCGAGACGCGGAGCAGGCCGCCGTCGGTAGGCAACTCATAAACGGTCGCAAAGTATGCGCGGAGGAGATTCTGGTCCAAAGCGCCAGGGATGTAGCACGGCTTCGGAGCTTACGAAAACAGGGTCAACGTTTGAACCGATAGCCAACACCGCGCACGGTCAGCAAGTGTTCGGGTTCCGCAGGATCGGACTCCAACTTGGTCCGCAATTGGAGCAGAAAATTGTCGATCGTACGCAGCGTGCCGTGGTGCCCCGCGCCCCAAACGCGCGTCAAAATGTCCTCTCGAGTCAACACCCGGTTGGAGGCATCCACCAAGCACCAAAGCACGTCGAATTCTGTCGCGGTCAGCGGGACCAGCTCGCCCGCCTTCAGCACTTGGCGTAAGCCTGAATCGATCTGCAAATCCCCCGCGCGAACTACTTGTTCCGAAGTCTGGCGAGCGATGCCATCGCGCCGCAAGACGGCCTTCACTCGCGCGAGCAGCTCGGCCAAACTAAAAGGCTTCGTGATGTAGTCCTCGGCGCCGAGCTCGAGCCCCATCACCTTGTCCATCTCGGCGCCCCGGGCGCTGAGCATCACGACCGGAACGTGGTTGCCCTGACCGCGGATCGCCTTGACCACTTCGAGGCCGTTCATCTTCGGCAACATGACGTCCAAAATCACGAGATCGACGTTGACGGCGACAGCGCGTGCCAGGCCATCTTCGCCATCAACGGCAATGCTGACCTCGTAGCCCTCTGCCTCCAGATTCATCTGTAGCCCGAGCGTGATGCTGGGGTCGTCTTCGACGACCAGGATGTGCCGTTTGCCGTTCGCCGCCATCTTCGGACTCCTTACCGCTTGACCACACGCAGGACGAGCGAAAATTCACTGCCTTTACCCGGGTGGCTGACGAGTTCGACTCGCCCGCGGTGCGCCTTCATTACGTGCTTCACGATCGCGAGTCCGAGACCCGAACCTTCGCGCTGGCGCGAAAGGCGATCGTCCAAGCGATAGAACTTTTGGAAAATGCGCTTGTGCTCTGCGACCGGAATGCCGGCCCCATTGTCGCGAACGGTCAGCTTTGCCTCACGATCGTCGAAGGTAACGAAGACGTCTATCTTGACAGGGTCTCCGCCGTACTTGTCAGCGTTGGTGAGCAGATTGAACAGCGCGTCGGAAACCGCGCCACGATCTGCGACGACCAACAGCGATTCCGGCGGCAGCTCGACATTGAGCTCGATCGAGCGGCGCTGGCGCGAGGTTTCGAAGGCCTCGAGCGCCGTCGAGATGACCGACTTCAAATCAGTTTCACGAAACGTGAACTCACGACGCCCGCTCTCCATGCGCCCCCAATCGAGCAAGCGGTCGATCAGTTCCTGGAGCCGCGTGCTCTCGCGCGCTAGGCCGTCGATACACTTCTGTTCGGCGACGGCATCCCCACGACGAAGCTCCAAGGTTTCTGTAAACAACCGGATGGACGTAAGCGGAGTTCGGAGTTCGTGCGAAACTTTGGACACGAAGTCGCTCTGAAGTAGCGACAAGTTCGCCTCGCGACGCACGAAGACCCACACCAACACCACCCCGGTCACGGCCGCGCCGCTGAGCGCCATCACCAGGATCCCCATCAATAAGTTGAGTCGCGCTTCACCCAAAAAAATCAGCACCACGCCGGAGGTCAGAAGCAGTGACGACGGAACGACGACCAGCGAAACCAAGAGAATGACTATCCGTCGGTAGCCGAGCGGGGTCGTATCCCGGGAAGCCATGAGCCCGGGCACTATAGTGTCAACCCCAAGGACCGGGTACGGGACAGCGCGTCATAGTTTCAACATGGCCGGGCTTTCCGGACGGCAGGCATCCAGGGTACATTTCGGAGCTCGACTCTCGGCGCTGCCGAATCCCGGAACGATGAGCAACCAAGCACAGACCGAAGAGCTCGATGGAGCCACCGCGGTCCCCGCCGTCGGCGAGGTGATTGCAGGAAAATACCGCGTCGACTCGGTGCTGGGTTCGGGCGGAATGGGCATCGTGCTGTGCGCAACGCATCTCGGTCTCGGTCAACGAGTCGCCATCAAGGTGCTGACGGTTTCGGACGAAGACGAGCGGCGCGACGAGGCTCGCGCGCGCTTTTTGCGCGAGGGACGCGCCACCGCAGCCCTGGCCTCGGATCACGTGGTGCGAGTGTACGACGTGGGCACGCTGGAGAACGGCGCGCCGTTCATGGTCATGGAGCTGCTGCGCGGGCAGGATCTCGCCCATGTCTTGCTGGCTCAAGGGCCAATGAGCATCCAACGGGCCTGTGATTGCGTGAGGCAAGCGGCTGAAGCCATCGCGTGCGCGCATGCTGAAGGCATCGTGCATCGTGATTTGAAGCCGTCGAACTTGTTTCTCACTCAACGGAGTGATGGGACACCGCTGGTCAAGGTGCTCGATTTCGGGATCTCGAAGACCACGGGTTCAGAGGTCGAGCGCGTGACCAGCAACCTCACCGCGGCTCGCAGCGTCCTCGGTACCCCTTTCTACATGTCACCCGAGCAAGTGCGAGACGCGAAAGCAGTCGATTCGCGCACGGATATTTGGTCGCTCGGGTTGATTTTGCACGAACTCCTGTCCGGCTCACCCGCGTTCGAGGGTACGACGCTGCCCGGTGTGTGCGCGTCAATCGCGGCCGATCCGCCCGCTGCACTGCGCCTCAAGCGCCCCGAAGTGCCCCCCGCGGTCGAAGCCATCGTGCTCAGATGCCTGGAAAAAGACCCTGGCAAGCGCTTCCAGACGGTGCGTGAGTTGGTCAGCGTGCTCATACCTTGGACGGGACGCGCTGATTCCGCGGTGGTGAGTGATGCAACGGTGCGCTCCTCCTCGCTCGGGTTCGAACTCGAGGAACTTCGAACAGACTCGACCGTCACTCTACCCCCACAATCGGACACCGGCACGCTGGCGAGCGCCGTGTTCACGCGCTCAGGCCCGCGGCTCAAAGACTTCGGCACCAATCACGCCAAACATGATGCCACGCTCGCGGAGCCGCCCATGTCGTCGAGCTCCAGCTCGGTCGTCGGCGGACGTCGCCTGAGCGGGGCGCACAAGGCGACGCTCGGAGTCGCCGCGGCGCTACTGCTCGCGCTCGCAGGCTGGGCCATGCGTGACTCAAGAACGCGCGATTCAGTAGCGACCCCGGTCTCCGCGGATCGTCCTTCGTTGCCTGTTTCAACGCAAATGGGGGCCCCGGACACTGCCCCCGTCTTGACGACGTCACCGGCCGCTGCACCGACCAGCGCGGCGTTCACGTTGCAGATCGACTCGAGCCCAGCAGGGGCAGAGGTGTTCGAGGCGGATCATCTACTCGGAACGACACCCATCCAGCTCGGCATCGACAATACGGGCGTCGCCCAAAGCGCCCGTACTTTTTCGCTCCGAAAGACTGGCTATTTGCCGTACACGATCGTGCAGGGAGCATCTCAGAAGAATGTGCGTGTACTGGCAGAGCTAGCGAAAGCGCCAGCAAGCACACCTGCCCACCCGACCGGCAAAAAGCCACCTGCGAACAAACCGCCCGGCGCGGAAGCCAAGCCCGGTAACGACATTTTCATGCAGCGTTGAGCAGACGCTAAAAATCCTGACTAAGCTGGCGCAGTGACGCGTTCACTGTTCAGAACTGCGCTGCTCCTCGCAACCCTGCTGCCGATAGCCCAGCGGGCGAGGGCCGATGATTTGGCGGACCAGGCCGAGCTCGAATTTTCGCTGGGCGCCGATTCGTATCAGCGCGGCGACTACAAAGTCGCCCTCGAACATTTCTTGATCTCCAACCGACTGGTCGCGAACAAGAACGTGCTGTTCAACATCGCGCGCAGCTACGAACAGTTGAAGTCCTACCCGGCAGCCTTCCGCTACTACTCACTCGCGCTCGAGAATGAAACGGACCGCGAGGCGAAGGGCAAGATCAACACAGCTCTGGCACAGATCAAGCAATACGTCATGGTACTCCGGGTCACGACTCGTCCGGCCGGCGCGACCTTGTACATCGATCGCAAGGACCTCGGAGCCCGCGGTGCGAGTCCACAGTTGCTCGGGCTTGCCCCCCGCGCATACAAATTGATCGCGGAATCACCCGGCTACGAGCCAGCCGTGGTCGATGTGCCTGCGACGGCGCCCGGCCAGGAACTCGCGCTCGATTTGCAGCTCACCCCGATCCTGGGTGAGGTCTCGTTCAACGCGGAGGCCGGCACACGTGTGAATGTCGACGGTGAACCCGACTCGACCGCTTGCATCGTCCCTTGCACCCGCTCGCTGTCCGAGGGTAGCCATGTCGCGATATTTTCGCACGTTGGGTTTCACGCTTCGCAACAGCCGTTTACCGTGCGCGCGCACGATCGAAAGCAGGTCTCTGCCCGCCTCGAACCGCTGATGGGCAGCGCCCTGATCAGCACGGACGAACCAGGCGCCTTGATCGAAATCGACGGACGCGCGAGCGGATTCACGCCCACGATCATCAGCCTGCCAGTCGGCATGCACCGGGTGCGCCTCGAGCTCAAGGGGTTTCGGCCGGAAGATCGTCAAATCGGCGTGGCTCTGAACGGCCAGACACGCCTCGACGTCGTGCTGGTCGAGTCGGAAGAGGTCGTCGCCGCGTCCCGCGCGAGCGAACAAGTCGAGGACGCGCCGAGCTCCGTCACACTCGTGGGCGAGCGCGAACTCTCCGCCTTCGCATCACCCACCATCGCAGAAGCCGTACGTGGCGTACCAGGCATCTATCTGTCCGACGACCGCAGTTACGTCACCCTGGGCATGCGAGGCCTGGGGCGCCTCGGCAGCTACGGCAATCGCTTGCTCGTCACCTATGACGGGCAGGCCATGAACGACAATTGGATTGGCTCCTCATACGTCGGCTACGACGGACTCACGGACTTGGGCGACGTCCAACGCATCGAAGTCGTGCGCGGCCCCGGCTCCGTGCTCTACGGCACGAACGCGCTCTCGGGCGTGATCAACGTCGTCAGCCAAAACGACGCCAAACCCGGCGTTTCCGCCGGCATCTCCACGAATCAAAGCGGCGTCGCGCGGGCGCGCGCCCGCGGCGACGTGAGGCTAGGTAAAGATGCGGGCGCGTGGGCATCCGTGGCGGTCGGCCGCGGCAACGGCCGGGAATTCTATTTCCCCGAATACGTCGGGAGCCCGGGCGCTCCGGACGGAGTCGCTCGCAACGTGGACGGCTTCGAGGCGGGGACTTTGCGCGGGCGCGTATACTGGAAATTCATTTCGCTCCAGTGGTCGGCGCACTCATACGAAAAGAACCTGCCGACTGCGGAGTTCGATACGCTATTCGGTGATCCGCGGACCAAGCAAACGGACCGCCGCAGCTATGTCGAGCTGCGCGCCGAACCGCGCGTTTCCGATACGGTAACGGTGCTCTCCCGATTGCATTGGAACCACTACACCTTTCGTGGGCAATACGCGCACGATGAGTCGGCAGGCGGGCTCGAGGTGGATACGTATCGCGGCTCCTGGCTGGGGCTAGAAGAGCGCGTCGAATTCACCCCGCTATCGCGGCTCAAGGTAACGCTCGGCGGTGAGGGACAACTTCACTATCAGGTCGAGCAACACGGCAGCAACGATGACGGCACGTTCTTGGACGACACGGGCAGTCACGGCCGCCCCTTTCAGGTGGGCGCGCTCTACGCTTTGGCCGACGCCAACTTGAGCGCGAAAGCTCAGCTGTCGCTCGGCGTGCGCTTGGACGCCTACTCGACCTTCGGCTCCTCGTTGAACCCGCGCGCGGCGTTGATCCTGAAGCCATATGCTGCCGGCAACACCAAAGTCATCGTGGGCAAAGCATTTCGCGCACCCAGCATCTACGAGCTCTACTACAACGATGGCGGCTACACGCAGGTACAAAGCCCTCACCTGAACCCGGAATCACTGTACTCACTCGAAGTCGAGCACGCGCATCGCTTCTCGGCGAACTGGGTCGCCACCGCAACGGCTTACGCCAACTACATCGCGCACTTGATCTCGCCCGTGGGCCGCGGAGCCGCGGAAGATCCGCTGCACTACGAAAATGAGCGCTCACCACTGGTAGTCCTCGGCGGTGAAGTCGGGTTGCGCCGGGAATTTCGTCAGGGGGCGATGTTCAGCATTAGCTACGGCGTGTCTCTCCCGCGCTTCTTGGAAACGAATAGTGTCGGTGACTTGCTGTCATTTTCCAAAGCACCCGACAAGCGCTCTGTCGCCAACGCGCCGCTTCAGCTCGCTTCGTTGAAAGGCGTAATTCCGATCCTCAGTCGCGCGCTGAATTTCGGCACGCGCATGAGCGTAGAAGGGCCTCGCTTCGACCGCTACGAAAACACCAGCGATCGGGAAGCCCAAGGCACCACGGGCGGCGCCGTGATTCTAGACATGGTGTTCAGCGGAGAGGAGCCTCGCTACGGGTTACGTTATGCACTCGGCGTGTACAACGCATTAGACTGGCGCTACAGCGTGCCCGTGAGTTCCGAATTCAGGCAACGCAACATCCAACAAGATGGTCGTAGCTTCATCGCTAGCCTGGAGGCGAAGTTTTGACGCTGTCACAAGCGCAAGTCGAGCACCAAGGCCCTGAGCAATTCGGCGACGCTCGCCGCCTGCGCTGGACAACCGCGCGACCGATACGGGCTTTCACCGTCAGTGAGCTGCGCCACCTGTCCGAGCAACAAGTGGCTCTGGGCAGCGCCTTCGATCAAGGCCCGCAATTCGGCCGGTAGGTCCTCGTCGTCTGGCGAGAAGCGCAATGCGGCGCGCACGTAGAGACCGAGCAAGTGCGCCCAACCGCTGCCTTGATGGTACGCATACTCGCGCTCTTCGCCCGTGCCGGAAAAGAAGCCAATGTAGCGTCCGTCGCTGGGCGAAAGGCTGCGGATCCCAGACGGGGTGAGCAGATCCGTCTGCACTCGATCGAGAATCGCCCGGGTCTGCATGAGGTCGAACAGATCCGGATCGATGGCGAGGGCAATCAGAGCATTGGGGCGAATGCTCGCGTCCGCCCACGCTTCGGAAGTGTCTCGTGCTTCGCTCACGACGTCGTAGGGATAATCGGTCTCGTGACACCAGAAGCGAGCGCGAAAGGCCGCGCGGGCGCGATGCATGGTCTCTTCGGCCAAGCTAGCGAGCCGGTCGTGTCCGTATTCGCGCGCCAAGCTCGCGAGCGTTTCCGCCCCCTTGCTCCACAGTGCTTGCATCTCGATGGCGATGCCGCGGCGTGGCGTAACGAAGTCGAGGCCGACGTGTGCGTCCATCCAAGTCAACGCGACGGTCGGCGCTCCGTTCGCCACCAAGCCCTCACTGGTAAGCCAAACGAAGCGCTTGCGGCGCGAACGCACGCGCAAGAACGCGCGCACCAACGCGGGATAGAGTTGATCCTTGAGCAACGGATCACTCGCCGGCAACCGCGCGCGCAGCTCGCGCGCGACCTCGAACAACCACAGCGTGGCATCCGGCACCGGCTTTGCGCGCTTCTTGCCGGTCGTCAGCAGCGTTTCCGGCAAAAGGCCGAAGTGCAGTGAGGAGAGGACCGTCCCGAGCGCGCGCCGAGCGAGATCGAGACGTTCGCGCGCCAAGTGCAAGCCAACCAACGACAGCACCAGGTCGCGCGTGTACACGGAGTGCCAGGGATACCCCGCAAGAATGACTGGATGCTTCACCGCGTCAGCGCAAAACTGCTCCGCGGCGACGAACATCTGACGCACGCGCAGCGGCCGCGACGGTCCCGGATCTTGCGCGAGCAGGGCCTCACGAACCTCGCCCTGCAGATCAGCCGCGGATTCGGTCGGTAGCGGACCGACGGCAACCGTCAAATAGGCGGTACGATTTGGCTCGAGCACGAGCTCGAACACGCCGGGCGTCCACATGTCCTCTTGAAAGGCGTTACCGAGACGGCGATCTTCCAAATACTCGAAACGACGCCACCAATCTGGCGAGCCCATGAACACGCCATCGTGCCGGAACGCGATCGGCGGCAGCTCGGGAACGGGTTGCACTTCGACCGAACCACCGCGAAGCAGCACGACCTGGTTCATGGCCCCGTGCTCTACCATCAGTCCCTCCACTGGCCGAAGCGGCATCAGCGGACGCAGGCTGACTCTGGCAGGAACGCGCCCGCGCCAGGTATAGCCCATGATCAGCGCGTTTTTACCGCGCGCGAGGCACATCGTGCGCTCCAGCGTGTGCGCACCCAAACGAAAGGTCCAGCGCGGCACAGGGTCTTGGGCAAAGCTCTGCAGCAGCCGATATCCAGGCGTGGGCGCAACGTTCGGGAATTGATGAGTCGCAAGCCGATACACGCGGCGGCGGTCCTCGTCGACAGTCACGTTGGTCTCCGCGTGGCTGACGATGACGTGACGCCCGAGCGGCGGCGCGAGCGCGGCGATGAACGCGCCGTGATGGCGGCGCGTGTGCATCATCGCAATCGTGCTCATGGAGTAGGCACCAGCGCCGTTGGTGTGCAGCCACTCACGTTCGGCCGGCTGCAGATCCGAGTGAGTTTCGACGAATGGCCAGGGTCCCTCGAGAACGCCTCGCCTGCCCTCGCGCTTCACCGTTGCCCTCGCCGAACGAGCTCTGCGTTCGCTGCCGACAACAGCGCCGAACGGGACGGGGACACGGAGAGCCAAAGCTCGATAGCCAATGCGGCTTGCTCGACCAACATCCCGAGCCCATTCTCTGCGCCGATGCCGCAACTCTGTGCGCGCTGCAGAAACGGGGTAGCGGCCGGATTGTAGATCAAATCGTAGGCCAAGGCGCTCTGCGGAATATGCTCCCAGGGCACGATCTCAGCCAATTTTTGGCCGTCATCGGCGCCCGACATGCCCGCGCTCGTACAATTGACGATCAAGTCGATGCGCGCCACCACTTCACGTAGCCGCGACTTGGCCCGCGCATCATCCACTGGCCAAGCCAGTGGCGTCACGCCTTGCGCGGCGAACTCCGCGGCGTGAGGCCACTCCGCTTCAGAAACCGACGCCACGAACTTTCGAGCCGTGAGCGAGACGCGATCTGCACCTGCATCTTGCGCGGCGGCGACCACAGCAGGCGCCGAGCCGCCATTCCCAATCACCAACACCCGACGCACCGAGCCCGACAAGCGCTGAAACTCCGAAGCCAGCGCGGGCACGTCAGTATTGTGCGCCACGATTGCGCCATCAGCGCCGCGCGCGAGCACGTTGGCAACGCCCACGCGCTGCGCCGCGGGCGCGACCAGATCAGCCAGCTTCAGCGCCACGCGCTTCCAAGGAATCGTCACGTTCGCGCCCGCGATCTCACCGCTGCGGATCGCAGCGACGACTTTCTCGACCGCTGCCTCGTCCACGCAATCAGCGAGTTCGTAGCAATGCGGCAGGCCCAGCTCTTGATACGCGGCGTGATGAATTACGGGCGATAGCGAATGAGCGACTGGATGACCAATCAGGACGAAACGCCGGGTTGCAGCAGCAGTTTTCACGATTCCTTTCCTTCTACCCGAGTTCGCAACCCACCGCGCCCCAATCGAAGTGTCAGTTCGTCACCCACAGCGACGTCATCCGCCGCCCGAATCGCCCGGCCGTCCGCACGCGTGGCGATGGCATAACCGCGCCCCAAAATCGTCAGCGGTGAGAGCCCATTCAGGCGCGTAGCGGCATCCGCCAAGCGAGCTTCACAGCGATTAAGGCGACGCCTGGCTGCATGCTGCAAGCGCACATCGAGCGGGCCAAGCTGCGCGCGAGCGCTCGCCAGCACCGCGCGCGGATGGCGCGTGTACAGGCGCCGAGTGAGGAGCTCTAACTCGGCTCGGCGATCGGCGATCGCGTCCGTCGCGTGCCGACGAAGTGCGGAGGAAAGCTCGTCGAGCTCTTGCTGGCGCTCGGCAATCGTGAAACGAGGATCGGATAAGCGCGCACGGGCTCGCTCGATCTCCGCGCGCCAACGCAGAATGCGAGCCAGCGTCGCGCGTTGCAACGATGCGTGCGCTCGTTGCCAGGCCGCAGCGCGCGCTCGACTTTCGGGTACGACGAGCTCAGCCGCCTGAGAGGGCGTCGCAGCACGCACGTCAGCGGCGAGATCGGTCAGCGAAAAGTCAACCTCGTGCCCCACCGCACTAACAACGGGAACGCGCAAGCGAGCCACACGCCGCACCACGCGTTCATCGTTGAACGCCATCAGGTCTTCGCCCGAGCCCCCACCGCGGCCGAGCACCACCACGTCGAGCCCGGGATACCGCTCGATCAAGTCGAGCGCACGCACCAGACTCTTCGGCGCGTCCTCTCCCTGCACCAACGCCGACGCGAGCACGATTTTCACATCGCCGCGCCGAAACGCAACGCTCACGATGTCGTGAAACGCCGCACCCGATCCGCTCGTCACGACGCCAATGACGTGCGGCTCACTCGGCAACGCGCGTTTTCGCTCGGCCGCAAAAAGCCCCTCTGCAGCCAGCCGCTCCTTGAGTTGCTCGAGCGCCTCGAGCAACGCGCCGCGCCCTGCCGGCCGAACCTGATTGACGACGAATTGCAACCGCCCCCGCGGCGCCCAAACCGTCGCTTTTCCAAGCAACTGCAAACGCGCCCCTTCGTTCAAGAAGCGCCGCGCCCGCATCGCGTCGAAGCGATACATCACGCACTCGATGATCGCGTCCTCCGCCTCATCCTTGAGACAAAAATAAACGTGCCCACTGGGCGCACGCTTGAGCGAACTGACTTCCCCTTCGACCCAAACCCGCGCAGACGCTTCCTCGACGGCGAGCCGGAGTCGCCGGTCCAGCTCCGAAACACTGATTACCTCGTCCGGCCCGCGCACGGAGCCGCGTATAGCAGCGGGCGCACGAGCGGGCTCGGCAATTGTGCCTGGCCGCGGGTTTGGGCGGAATATTCCCATCGCTAGCGCATCGAAGCCTGCGCATCTGGGTCGAGTCTTCGTATCACCCGCTGCCCAACGCGACTGTCCCGATCCGTTCTGGACGTGCTCGGCCCAGCCCGCGTGGAGCTGCCTGCCTATTTGCAAACAGTCGCGATCAGCCGGACGTTGTCGAAAAAGAAGTCTGTCGCGAGCGAGGCATCGGCGCTAGTCCAGAACATCAAGTATCCGGACTTGCCAGCGAGCCCAGAGACATCGCGGCTCGCGTTGATGCCATCTTTCGTCCAAGCGTGTGCCGTCCCGGTCTGCGCGTTCGCGTTCGAAAGCGCCGCAAGCGGGGAGCCGACTTGAACCTGGTTCGAGTCGAGCAGACGAACCTCGAACAGATCTTGATTCATTGCCGCGGTGCTCTCCGTTTGGAAATTGATATCGACCAACACCTGAACCTTGGTCGTGCCCGCGGGCAAGGAGATGGCGCGATACAAGGAAGTCACGTCCCCGCTACCGGTCCACGCAACGTACTTTCCACCGGCAGAAAGCGGTGATTGCGGGAACGTAGTCCCGGTCACGCCCGTACACCCGCCGCTCCCGCAATCGTAAATGATGTAGAAATCGCCCGTTTCGAGCCAGCCCTTCGCGGTCGCGTTCGTTTCCTTGTTCGACGTTACGAGCGTCACGTCCTCGAAGCCGCCGTTGCCCGCGTCACTCGCGGTGCTGATGATCGAGTTCAGCGCAGTGATGTCGACTTGCTTGCAATCCAACGTCGCATCGCACTTGTTCGGCTTGCACACGTCACCGCTCGCAGCACATTGGCTGTCGGTTGGCACTTGCGAACAAACGTGGTTCGTACACGTCGCGACCGTGCAGCTCACGCTGTCCGCCGCGCAATCGGCGCCCGTGTTGCATTCGTGGCAAGCGGGCGTACCACTCGGATCGCAAACAGGTTTCGCAGAGTTGCAGCCTGCGTCTTGCATCGAGCCAGAGGCGGTATCGGCACATGCCACGCACGTGGCGGCCGAGGCAACGCCATTGCAGACGCCGTTCGCGCAAGCGGTGCCAGCAAGAACCGGAGAGAAAACACACGTTCCCGAGGCGCACATCTCGAGTGTGCACTCATTGTCGTCATTGCAGTCCGCAGCCGTCGCGCACGCTGGCGCTGCGCCTCCGGCCATGCCGCCCTCACCCGCCGCGCCCGCCGTCTCGTCGGTGACGCCACCCACACCACCGTCACCAATGACCTGCGTGCCACCGGCACCAGCAATGCTTCCGCCACCAGCGACGCTTCCACCGGTGCCGCCAGTGGTGCTCTCGCCACCTGCACCGGCAGTGACGTCCCCCCCAATGTTGCCGACCCCCGCGCCGTCCGCCGCACCGCCGTTGTTCGCGTCGTCACCGGCGACGCCGTAGCTACCTAAACCGATCACGTTGGCGCAGCCAGCAACTACGCCCAAGCCAACCAACGAAAACGCTACAATTTGACGCGACGAGCCCACGATGAGCCTGACGATAACACGGTCCATTCCCGCCACATAACGCCATCAAAGTAGCGCGCTCTCGGCGATGGGACTAAACCAACTCCGCTCACACGCGAAATGCGTGGCTGCCTGACCGCGGCCGATCACTCGGTCTGACCTCGTCTCCCTTCGATACTGGAGCGACTTGCGCAACGCGGAGCCATCTTCTTCAGATTACCGGAGCACGTATTCGAATTTTGCTTTTGGCTCGACGCTTAAAGACGTTCTTAAGCAAATCTCCATGCACTCGTCGCGCCTTACAGCAGCCGTAGTTCCAACTGCTGCGCTTTCGGCAGCAGCGCCGGGGATGCATTTGATCCCGCTCAGCGTGCAAGCAACGATCGTGTGATCTCGGGTGTCGGAACTCGACACGATCGACTCAAAGTTGCAGTCGTGAGGTTTGAAGTGAGATTCGAAGAACGTAAAACAGCTTCGACCCTCGGGCCGTCACTTGCGGACACATCTGGCACGTGTGATAGTCCGCCTACAATGTCTCACCGTGGCACCATGCCTCACGCCGGGGGTCGGGCGGGCAGTGAAAATGCGGCTAAAATAGCCGATAATACGGTTGGGGGTGCCATGGCTGAGTATTTGCAGCTTTGCCGCAGGTCGCGAACCGGTTCGTACAAGTCGCAACCCTTGGGAGTGAGCTCACGATGAAAAACTTCAGCCTTTCCTGGCCGCATTTGAAGCGAGTCGCTCTGGAAGAGGTCGAGCCGCTGGTTTCGCGCCGGCTGTTTGCGCAAATCGCGGAAGGTTTTCCGGCTCAGTCGTTCTGCCGCGCACGCACAGCGCTACTGCGAAGCGCCGGAATGAAGATTGGCAGCAGTTCGCTAATCCAAGGCCCCATGCGAGTCACGGGTGAAGGCAATCCGTGTGAACAGATTTCGATCGGGACCTTTACTTTGATCAGCGGCTCCCTTCACTGCGACATTGGCGCGCCCTTGCTGATTGGCAGCCGCGTTCGCATCGGTCATGACGTGTCGTTGCTCACCGTCGACCATCGGGTCGGGCCGGAAGAAATGCGCTCGGGCGAGCGCAAGTTCGGCACGATCGAGATCGGTGATGGCGCGTGGCTCGCCTCGCGAGTCGTAGTCCTACCGGGCATTCGAATCGGCGCGGGTGCGATCGTCGCTGCTGCTTCCGTGGTCACGCGTGACGTTCCGCCGAATACGCTCGCGGTTGGTGTCCCGGCCCGGGTCGTCCGCAACCTGAGCCGCTATGGTGATTCGCAGCCGGCGGGTGATTTGGACGCGGCGCCAGTTTCGAGTCGCCGCTTTTTGTACCAAGCGTAAGTTCGACGCTTCCGGGTCAGCTCGCCGCAAGGCCTGATTTCGGGCATGCTCGCGTCCTCCTCTCGATGAAGCGCGTACTGATCGCAAACCGCGGCGAAATTTCGGTGCGCATCTCGCGCACGCTGCGAGAACTGCAGCTCGAATCGGTAGCAGTGTACACAGCCGAGGATCGGCGTGCCTTGCACACGCGCAGCGCGGACCGCGCGGTCGAGTTGCGTGCGCCGCTCGGCTACCTCGACGCGGAAGAATTGATTCGCGTCGCTCGCGCGACGGGCTGCGACGCCTTGCACCCTGGGTACGGGTTTCTCTCCGAGAACGCGGAATTTGCCGCGGCTTGCAACACCGCTGGGGTGTGCTTCGTGGGGCCCCCCGCCAGCGCAATCGCAGCGATGGGTTCGAAGCAGCGAGCGCGTGCGCGGATGGAAGCGTCCGGCGTACCGCTGATCCCGGGTGGGGACGCGCGCACCTTGTTCGAAGCGAGCGCAACCGCCGCGCGCGTCGGTTACCCGGTGTTGGTCAAAGCCACGGACGGCGGCGGCGGCAAGGGCATGCGACTCGTGCGAAACGAGGCCGAGCTCGCGCCAGCACTCGAGCGAACGCGAAGTGAGGCCAAGAACGCGTTCGGCAGCGACGCGGTGTACATCGAGAAGGCGATCGAGCACGCGCGCCACGTGGAGATCCAAGTACTCGGCGACCAGCACGGCAAACTCGTGTCGTTGTTCGAGCGCGACTGTTCGATCCAACGCCGGCACCAAAAGGTGATCGAAGAAACGCCCTGCCCCGTTTTGAGCTCCGAGACGCTCGCGAAGATGGCCGAGGTCAGCGTCCGCGGCGCTGAATCAATCGGCTATTTTTCCGCGGGAACGTTCGAGTTCCTGCTCTCACCCGATGGCAATTTCTACTTCTTGGAGATGAACACCCGACTCCAAGTCGAGCACCCGATCACCGAACTCATCACGGGGCTCGATTTGGTGAAAGAGATGCTGCTGATTGCGGACGGTAAGCCACTGTCGTTCGACCAGGCCAACCGCCGAGGTGCGGCAATCGAAGTCCGCCTGTACGCGGAGGATCCGACGACGGGCTTTTTGCCCAGCCCTGGTAAGCTGACTCTGTTGCGTCCAGCATTCGGCCCGGGCGTGCGAGATGATTCCGGCGTCTACGAAGGTGCGCGCGTCAGCGCCAACTATGACCCCCTGCTTTCCAAACTCTCGGTCTGGGGCGAAGATCGCACTCAAGCACTGGCACGCATGCAGCGCGCGCTCGGTGAGTACGCCATCGGCGGCATCCGCAGCAATCTCTCGCTCTTGGCGCGCGTGCTCCAGCATCCGAAGTTCATCGCAGGCGACTACGACATCGCTTTTCTGGGCACGCACCTCGACGAATTGCTGCGAGAGCCGCCACTCGAAGGCGACGCGCGCTGGCTGGTCGCCGCTGCTGCTGCTGCCGCTGCGCGCGTGCGCGATGATGCGCAAGCCTCGACGCGAACGGTGAGCGAGGCGAACAAGGCACAGCCCTCGGCTTGGTTGCGCGCGCAGCGCAGCGCGCTGAAGTGGTGATTCAGCCGTCTGAGTAGACGCAGCGGAAAGCTCGCGAACTCGAGGTGCCTCGACCGCGGCGATCCGGAACTCGCGGGGACGGAGCTGGTCCGCTAGACTTTTTTGAACTCTTCGACGAATTCCCAGTCGGCGATTAGTTGCTTTTTCAAAAGCAGCGAGAGCAGCGCGGAAAAGATTGCTTCCCAGCGCACGTCGTTGCCGAGGATTTCGGTGGCGTCGGCGCCGTGGGAGACGGCGCGCAGGGCGGCGGCTAGGTCGCGGGCTGTGAGGCCGCCGCGTTGACTCGATGGCGGCGCGATTGACGGAGCTTTCGGTTCGGGTTGCGCGGGTGGTGGTTCGCGCGCGGGGAGATTGACTTTGGTGCCGTCGAGCAAGGTCAGGGTAACCATGCGTCCACCGCCTCGTTTCGGCACGGGCATCGAGATTTCCCGGGCTTCGATTTGCGGACCGGAATCCGGAGGCTCTGAGATGGGCTGGATCCGGGCAGTGGCATCAGCGGACGGGGGCGGTGGTTTGGCAGCTGCGACCGGCGCGGGCGGCGCTTGCGCCGGTTTTGCGCTGCTGGTCGCGTCGAGCCCGCGTTTCGCCATGGAGGGTGGCATCGGCGGCACGGCTTGTTGTGAGCGCGCGCCTGCCGCGTTCTCGGCGTCGACCTCGGCCACGGCTTCCGAGAGCGAAGCCGTATCTTTGCCAACTCCGTAGTAAACGCGAATGGCCGAGCGAATGTCCGTAGGTGGCGCGATCATCGCGCGCACCGGTAACCCCGCCCATTGCGACACTTCACGCTGCGCGGTTTCGTCGCTCGGGTCGTCCATCGCGACGTACAGCGTTTCGCCCAAAGCACGAACGCGCCGAACGAAGATGGGGACCAGGCAATACTTTTCGGCCAGCTCGTGTGAAACCAGATTCAAGAGCTGGCGCGAAAAATCGATGTGATACAGCGAGACCCAGGGCACGCTGAGCTGCTGACTCAGGATCTGCGTGACCTGTGTCTCGGTGACGAGCCCGGCGTCGACGAGCATCGTGCCGATCCGCCGCCCGTCGGACTTTTGAGCGACCAGAATCTCCTCAAGCTGAGCCCGGCTGACGATCTGAGCCTCGACCAGGAGATCGCCTAGCCGGACGCGTGCGGGAACCATCGGGAAATCCTAGCGCAGTCGCTCGGAACGGGTCACTTTCTGGCGTACTTTTGCGGAGGGTCGAACAGGGAACCGCGGCCGTGCCCGCGGAAGTGCGGCGGCGAACCCATGCGGGGAAGCCTGCCGAAAGGTCGGGGCTGCTCGCACCCGAGGCCGACTTGGCGAACCGGTGGGACAAAGACTAGTTTGCGGAGGCAGCGCAGGCTTAGAATGGCGACCCTGTATAAAAGTTCGGCCGGGTCGCGAGCGCAGGACGCGAGCCGCCTCCGGAGTCATTGGTTGTCAGCAGCACAAGCCTCTAGTCGAATCTGCCCGCACTGTGGGTCAACCTGCAACGCAGAGCACCAGTACTGCCCAGCGTGCGGCTTTCCAGTCGGAACCATGGGCTCAACGACCGACGACAAGTTCGTCGGCAAGTCTCTGCCCGGCGGCTACTACATCCTGGATCTGATCAGCGTCGGCGGCATGGGGCGCGTGTATCGCGCCGAACAAGCCGCCCTCGGGCGCACGGTGGCGGTCAAGATCATCCACCCGCACTTGCTCTCGGATGAAAATTCGGCGCTGCGCTTCATGACCGAAGCGCGCGCGGCGAGTCAGCTGAACCATCCGAACTCGATCGCCGTGTTCGACTTCGGGCGCACCGACGACGGGCAACCGTACTTGGTAATGGAGTTCTTGCGCGGCAAGGACTTGGCCCGCGTCGCCTACGAAGAAGGGCCGCTGCCCTTCTCGCGGATCGTCGATGTGTTACGACAAGCGCTCGCAGCGCTCAGTGAGGCCCACGAGCTTGGGATCGTGCATCGCGATCTCAAGCCCGAAAACGTGATCCTCGAGCCGCTCCGTCGCGGCGGCGATTTCGTCAAGGTCGTGGACTTCGGGCTCGCCAAACTGCGCGCTGACGCGCAGAGCCCCAGCGTCACCAGCCCGGGCATCGTGTGCGGCACCCCGGACTACATGGCGCCCGAGCAGGGTCGCGGTGATGCCATCGACGGCCGCAGTGATTTGTACTCGGTCGGCGTCGTGCTGTTCCAATTGCTCACCGGACGTCTGCCGTTCGAGGCTGATAGCCCGACGCAGGTCGTGATGATGCATCTCACGATCCCGGTGCCTGATCCGCGCCAAGTCGCGCCCGAACGCAACATCCCCGAGCCGCTCGTCGACGTCGTGCTCAAGGCGCTCGCGAAAGACGCGAAGAAGCGCTACCAGGATGCTTCAGAATTTGCCGATGCATTGAAGAGCGCGCTGGCTCTGGCCGAGAGCGTGCGACCAGAGCAGCGCACGAGTCTGCCTCCGAATTCGCTCTTGGGCGGTATCACCTGCGGCTCGTGCGGCTCGCTCGTACCGATGGCCAAGTTCTGCCTCGAGTGCGGCGCACGCCTGCCGCTTCGCAGCGGAATCCCGGAAAACCCGACGTTGCCGCAGTTGCCGCTGCCGCTCGTGGCCCGAGACGAGGATTTGAATTGGCTCGAGGACCGCAGGCAGCGAGTGCGCGGCAGCCTCGTTGGCGCGCGCTTGGTCGGTGAACCCGGTGCCGGCAAGACGCGCTTGTTGCGAGAGCTGCTCGGTCGCGCGCGCGCAGAAGGTGAGCTGACAGTGCTCACGGGTCCTGATCCGTTCTACGCCGAAGTTGCGTATTACGCCCTGCGCGAAGCGATTCGTAAGCTTTCGCAGTTGGGCCCCGACGCCGTCGATGATCGACGCTTCGATGGTGCGAGTTCGGACGCGATCTCGGGTTTGACCGAAGTGTTCTCTGGAGCACCGACACGCCAAGACATCCGCTCACCGGCGGAGCGCCGCCATGCGTTGGCCGAGGCGTTGCGCTGGGCCTTGCTGACCGCATCGCGGCGCGCCGGGAAGCAACGCGTCATTCTCGCGATCGATGACATCTATCGCATCGACGGCCCGAGCCGAAATGCGTTCGCAGACGTCGTAGGCGAACCGCCCGCGTGCTCCGCCCTATTGATCGCGACGCACATCCCAGGCTTCGAAGCCGGTTGGGGTGCGGACGCAGCAGCGCGCATTCTGGGCGGCTTGCCACCGCCCGCCGTGTCGCGCTTGTTGCGTCCCGGTCGCACGGGCCCGCGCTCGGTCGCCGAGGACGCGAAGGGCGTGCTGCCGATGTACATCGAGCAAGTGCTGCGCTATTCGCAAGAAGGTGGCAGCGATCCACCAAGCCGCCTCGCGGATTTGATCGCGCTCCGAGTCGATACGCTCGAACCCAACGCGCGCCGTACCTTGCAGGCATTGTCCGTGATCGGCGACGAAATGCGGCCGGACACGCTGCTCGAGCTGCTACCCAAGACAGACACTTTGGAGAGCACGCTCACGGACTTGCAACGCGCCGGGATGATCGAGCTAGAGGCGGGTCGCGTATCGACCTCGCATCCGCTGCTTCGTGAAATCGTGCTTTCTGGCGTTCCGGCGACTGCGCGCAAGGAGCTTCACGCCAAAGCCCTGCGTGCTTGCGAGCGCATCAGCGCGCCGATCGAAGCGCGCGCGCAACACGCCTACTACGCGGGCGACTCGTTCCAAGCGCTGCTGCTGCTCGAACAAGTCGCCGATCGCGCGACCGCGCGCGGCGACGCAGCGACGGAAGTGCTGGCGCTACGTCGCGGGCTCGAGATCGCACGCCAGGAAATTTCGCGCGGTGAGCTCGACGATCCACTGCGCGCCGTATTGATCTTCGGTCGCAAGCTCGGCGCCTCACTGACGCGCGCGGGCAATTTCGCCGATGCGGAAGGTGTGCTGCGTGAAGCGCTGGACGTCGCTGGACCGAGCGGGACCGATCGCGCGCGCGTACTCTCGGCGCTGGCGCACGTCGCCCATGGCCGGCACCGCGAGACGGAGGCCATTGGCTACATCGAGCAGGCGATCCAGGTGGCGCGTCAGAGCGGCGCGCACGACTTGGTTTCGAGCTTCAACGACACTCGCCGCGCCTGGGCGTGAAGCGCGCGTTCATGGAATGGGCAGCGCGCGCCCGGCCATGAATTTCAAATAGCGGCCTTCCGGATGACCCGCAAAAATCGGGTGATCCGCGGCGTGCCCCGCGTCATGAAAGATCTGTAGTCGGCGCTTGGCGTTGACCGCGGCCTCGGCCAAAACTCCGCGGAAAGCGTCAGAGCTCACCTGCGCGGTGCAGCTCGCTGCGGCGTAGATCCCGTTCGCCTCGAGCACTCGCAAACCAGAACTATTCACGCCGACGTACGCGCGGAGCGCATTCTTTTGCTGCTCGCGTGAGTTGGCGAAGCTCGGCGGATCACAGATCACGACGTCGTAACGGCTGCCCGCTTGTCGCGCCCGTTCCAAGAACGCGAACACGTCTTCAGCCAAGAATTCGTGAGGCTCGGGATCGATGCCGTTGAGCTCGAAGTTACCGCGCGCGGCGCGAGCCGCCGGCTGCGAGAGATCGACGCTGGTCACGCTCGCCGCACCCGCGCGCGCCGCGTACAGCGAGAACGCGCCCGTGTACGAGAACAAGTTCAGCACGCGCTTGCCCGCGCAAAGCTCGCCAATAAAACGCCGGTTTTCTCGGTGATCCAAGAATAGGCCGGTTTTCTGACCGGCAAACAAGTCCACGTGCATGCGCAGGCCGTGCTCGGCGATGATCAGATCTCGCGGAGGGAGCCGGCCATGAAGCGCCTCGAGCTTGGGTGGTTCGCCGTCAGGCACCCGGGCACGGCGCACGACCCCTTGCAACTTCAGCAACTCGACCAGAGCGCGCACCACCCACGGCACGACGGCATCGAGCGAATCCGCGTAGGTGACGATCACGGCAAACGGGCCGTACACATCGACCGTCAAGCCCGGGATGCCGTCCCCTTCCCCGTACAGCAAGCGATAAGCCGAAGTTTTCTCGTCGAGCAGCGAGCGGCGCAGCTCGAGCGCGGCCGCTACACGCTCGCGCACCCACTCCGCGTCGGGCACGCCGCGCTCGGAAAATAGGCGCAGAGCGATCTTGGAGCTCTCGTCCCACAGCGCAAAGGCCGAAAAATTCCCGGCTCGAATCTTGACCCACGTGCCGGACGCAGCCTGAAAGCCGCGCGCAACGTGATCGCGGTAGACCCAAGGGTGGCCTGCTTGCAAACCGCGCTTGAGCTGCCCGGGGAGCTCGAGCGTCGGGCCGGTGAACGGCGCGCTCACGGCACGGCGGCGCGCGGGGCTGACCCCGTGCTCTGGCGAACGACCAGATCCATCGGGAAGTCGAGCACGGATCGTTCGGGTTGTTCTTCGAGCAACGCTGTGAGCAACGTGCGGCAAGCGGCGGCGCCCATCACCCGCAATTGTTGCCGCACCGTGGTGAGTCCGGGCCAGAACAAGCTGGCCGCGGGAATGTCGTCGAAGCCGACCACGGAGACTTCACCCGGAATCGAAACGCTTTGCGCGTGAAGCGTGCGCATGAAGCCGAGCGCCATGATGTCGTTGGCGAGCACCACCGCCGTGGGTGCGCGGTTGCGCGCAATCTTCAGCCAACGCTCGGCGTAGGCTTTGCCCTCTTCCGCGTGGTAGCGCGGAGCGAACGTCACGTTGCTCGGCAGCAGCTTGACCTTCTTCGCCTTCAAGCCATTTTCCAGGCCTTCGAAGCGTTGCTGGCTATCGAGTGACTCTTTCGGTCCGCCCAAGAATGCAATCCGACGGTGACCGAGTTCGTACAAATGATCGGCGATCTCGCGGCCTGCTTCGACATTGTTGCTGCGTAACACTGCGCCCGATTTGAAGCTTTCATCAGGCGTGATCAGCGCCAAGGAGACCTTGGCCTTGCGAGCCGTCTCGACCAGCGTGCGTTCACGGCGACCGGGCCGCGCGAAGATCAGTCCATCGACGCGGCGCTCCTTGATCCAAGACAGCACGGTCGTCGAGTCATAAGTGCCCTTGAGCACCAAGCTGCCGACGAGCAGCGAGATGTGCTTGGCGGTGAGCTCTTCTTCGATGCCGCCCAAGATCTGGGTGATCCACTCGCTCTGGCTGGATTCCATGACCAGCCCGAAGCACCCGGCGCGGCCGAGCGAGAAATTGCGAGCTGTGGTCCAGGGCGTGTAACCGAGCTTGGCGATGACCTTGGCGACGCGAGCCTTGACCTCGGCGCTGGCGTACCCGCCGTTGATGACCCGGGAAACGGTGCTCTTCGAAACACGAGCGTGCCGCGCCACTTCGGCGATGTCAGTGCGTCCAGCCATTTGTCGGTCGCAGAGTAGACAAGTCCTAGCGACTGAGCACGAAGAAAGGCGTGTAAGGCGCCTTGGTAGCCGATTTAGGCTGCCCAATCGCTACGATGTGAAACCGCTACCAGAAAATGTGGGACGGATTTCCAGGAATGTGGGACAGATTTCCAGAAATGTGGGACCCGATTCCAGTCAGGCGCTCAGTGCGAGGAGACGATACCGGAAATTTCCGCAAAATCGGCATCGTCCACGGCGCCTTGAATCGCGCAGCGGATCTTGCCCTTTGGGTCGACGAGCAAGTGGAACGGCAGCGGCGCGTCCGGGTTTTGCCCGGCTGACTTGAGCCAGTCCTCACGCTCGTTGCCTTCTTTGAGCCAGTAGCTCGCGTGCAGGCCGCTGCTGGGCTGGCCGTCCAGAAAGTCGTGCAGTTGTCGCTCGTCGTCGTCGAGCGAGATGAACGAGAGCCGGAATGCGCCGGATGCCTGGAGCTTTTGTTCGAACCCGAGCAGCCGTGGGATCTCTTCTTTGCAGGGGGCGCACCAAGCGGCCCAGAAATTGATCCACGTCCACTTTCCGCCGCCGACGGCCAATGATTCGGGTAACTCGGACGCGCCCTTCGCCGCGGCCCTCGATACGTGCTTCTTCGGCAACGCCTTGCCGGCTTCCGCGAGCTTGCCCCCGCACAGCGAGCGAGGCTTCTTGGGCGCGGCCGGCTCGGTTGCTTTGACGGGGATGGTGGCCGCCGCGCTCAGCGTCGCAGGGCCCTTCTGAGTGATGGCTTGGCTACGCTCGTTGGTAGCCATCGGCGCGTCCTTCTGCGGCACCGTATCGCAGGCGCTCACAGCGGGCAGAGCCAGGCCCAACGCGAAACTCAGAGTCGACAGTCTACCCATGATACGAACGCGCTCCGGTTGATGGCTTCTTCATCACATTTGACGTCGCCGCGCGAGCTCGGCCAAGAACAGTAGTCCTTGGACAGCTGCGCAAACTCGTTCCCCAGCCACAAAAGACCGACTTTGGACTCGATTTCTGGGTCATTCGCGACCTTGTTCAAGTGAAACATGACCGTGTTTGCGCGACGATGCGAGAGCCCCCGATTCTTGGCCTGGTTGCCCGTCTTCGAGGCGCGCGCCACGACGAAGAAGTAACGCGCCCCGCGGCGTGCGAACCACTTGTCCTCGAGCAGCTTTTTGGCCGGGTCGTCGAGCTTGTCCTCACCTTCGTCGAACATCACCACGGCGCCGCGATCCTTCAACGGAGTGAACAAGGCGTTGAAGTCATCGTCACTGATGGACGCGAACGTCTTCACGTCCGCGGGCTGGCAACCGCGGCGCGATTCACCGCCGAGGCCGCAAGAGTGCAGCACGCGCTCCAGCACTTCTTTGAACTGCGGCGTGCAGTACCCGACCTCAGATTGGTCGGCGACCGCGACCTTGGGCTTCTCCGCTTCGGGAGTGGTCAGGCGCTCGGCCGCGCCGGAGACCCACATGCGCACGGCCAAGACACTGCCGAGCACGAAAACGGCGCCACTCGCCAAACCGGCGATACCGGCAGCCGGAACCTTCGAGACTGCCGCGCCAGCCGCGGGCGGAGGGTTGAATGGCTGGGTCATTTGAGCACCTCGGGAGCCAGTTGGCCGAGTGTGAAGCGCAATCCCAAGTCAGTGTCCTCGTCGCAGACGCGGCGCGTGCCGAGGTACATCTGCGGCGTGGATACGGGAATGTTGTTGTCGGAGGCGTAGTGGAGGTGATTGTTCAGGCGCGTGTCGGTCTTTCGATCGTCCACACACTTGAGCATGACGTCGCCCCAGCGCTGTTTGATCGCCGCACGCAGCACGTTCGGTCCCTGTTTACCGGCGCGCGTTAGATATTCTTGCTCTTCGTACGCCCACTCGAGCACCGCGCGCGCTTGCACGCCACCGCACAGCACCGCTTTGGAGACGATGCACGCACCTGGATGCAGCGCTTGATCGAGCATCCAGTTGCACTCGTTGTCGAGCGGGAACAGAGCCAAGTTGATGTCGAGCTTCTCGATCACGTTCTCGCCCACCAATCGCTCATGAAACGCCTTGCAGGTGGGACACAACGGGTCTTCGAACAAGAGCGTCGGTTGAATCGGACGTGAGGTCGTCACTTTCACGAATTCGTCGTTCTTGATCTTGGCGACTTTCAGCTCGCCGCACTTCGTGAGGTACGGGCGCTCATCGGGCGCGCTGGCCGCGTAAACCAGCGCCGGCATCAGTGCGATCGCGCCGAGCGAAACCAGCCAAATCAACGGCAATGCCGGGCCGACCACCGCGCGCGGCTCGTCAGGCGTGTCGTCCTTTGCGGAGACGAAAGCCATTGCTCCAGCCACAGCTAGCAAGATCGATGAAATGTAGATGCCTGCGCAGGTCTTGCACACCGTTCCGAGCTTGGTGACCGAAATCGTGAACATGACCAACGACACCAAGAGCGGCAAAACGCTGACCACTCCGAAGAAGCGCAGCGCTCGCTTGGGCGCGCGCGAACCGTACGCGAGCAGGTACACGGCGAACGAGGCGTAGAACGCAAAGGCGCCCAGCGCGAACAACGAAATCGGGATGCCGCCCCAATAGGTCTCCTTGAACAGTGCCGAGTAGGGGCTGTACATCGCCACGCGACACGCTTCCGCGGCGGAAGTCGCGGGCGCGCCCGGAATGAAGCTGCAATGCACGTCGTGCAGCCGGCGATCGAGGTGTTTGGCGTAGTCCAGCGTCGAGTTCGACGCGAAGAGCAGGCCGAGTAGCGCGGCCACCAGCGATAATATCGCTGGAAGTTTGGATTTTGGACCAGGCATCGGCCGCGACGTTGGCAACATCGGGGCAGGGATTGCAAGGTTTATGCGATCGGCGCGGACGGATTCCGACGTCGTTTCAATTCGGGTGGTTGCTTCGCCCGAGCGATCGTGCCGTAAGCCCGGTCTACTTCTTGGCGCCTTGTACGCCGGACATGAGCCGCTCCGCCTCGGGACGCCCAGGGTGATTCTTGGGCGCATCGTCCAGAAAACGCTGCAAGAGCGGAGTCGCATCCCCCGGACGCTTCAGATAGTCCGCGTACAGAATCGCCAAGTTGAACGTAGCATCCACGTTCTTCGGCTCGCGCTCGAGCACGCCCTTGAGCAGCTTCTCGGCCTCTAGAAAGCCCGATTGATCGTCCTTTTTGGCCTGCCCGCGCCGCGCCGCGGCGAGACCCAACATGGCGTCCGTACTCTCCGGTTCGACCGCAAGCACCGCCCGGAACTCCTGGGCGGCTTTGTCGTACACTCCGGCTTGCAAGAGCACCGTACCGATGTTGAGCCGCGCGGTCGTATCTTTCGGATCGAGCTCGCTCGCGCGTTGGAAGTGTTTGAACGCTACCGCGTCATCCCCCTTGCGCAGCGAGATCAGCCCCGCGGTGCGCTCGGCGACAGCGGACTTCTCGTCGGCTTTCAGCGCCTCTTCGATCAAGAGTTCGGCAGTGTCGATCTCGTCCAGTTCGACGTTGGAAAGCGCGAGTTCGCTCAGCGCGTAAGGATCGCTCGAATGATAGACGAGCACGCGCTGCCCCTGCTCGATCGCTTCCTTCACTTTTCCGCCTTCGCGTAGCGCGGTGACCAGCGCGATCGGCGCAACTTTGGCGTCGGGGAATTGCTTCACGAATGGCTGCAGCGCGTCGATCGCGCCGGTCGCATCACCCTG
>Ga0164241_10000909_pt1 | contig 42642 bp, 31 predicted proteins | sample OricomyardsoilBY_FD_108780 | JGI IMG/M metagenome (GOLD analysis project Ga0164241, IMG submission 108780) | Backyard soil microbial communities from Emeryville, California, USA - Original compost - Back yard soil (BY) | ecosystem: Environmental > Terrestrial > Soil > Unclassified | place: USA... | reverse complement strand
TCGAACACGCTGGCGCGTCCGCCGATCACGCCCAGGGACTGGCCCTCGACGACCATCTCGGCCGCCCCCCTCATCACGACGGCGCAGGTCTCACGATCGCTGTCGAGCGCACCGTAGACCTCGCCGACCGCCAGCTTGACGACCTGGAAGCCGACGTGCGCCCAGCCGGCGCTTTCCGGGGTGATCTCCAGCACCGAGCCATCGGCGTCGGGTGCGTGCGGGCGGACCAGCAGCGGGCTCATCACGCGGCCTTCAGGCCGGCGGCGGCGGCTTCGGTCTTCAGCGTCGCCAGGCCGATCTCGCCGTACTGGCGGGGGTTAGCGATGGCCGGGTCCTGTTCGGCCTCGACGATGATCCAGCCGGCATAGCCGATCTCGGCCAGGGCCTTCATGACCGCCGCGTAGTCCAGCGAGCCGTCGCCCGGCACGGTGAACATGCCGGCCAGCACGCCCGCCAGGAAGCTGCCTTCGCCGTCCAGCACCACCTCGCGGAAGACGTCGCCGCGGACGTCCTTGCAGTGGACGTGGGCGACGCGGTCGGGGTGGCTGCGGATCAGCGCCACGGGATCGAGCCCGCCCAGCGCCGCGTGGCCGGTGTCGACCGTCAGGCCCACCGACGGACCGGTATGGGCCAGGAAGGCGTCCAGGTCCTCGGGCCGCTCGACCACGGTGCCCAGGTGATGGTGGTAGGCGAACTTCAGGCCCTGAGCGGCGATATAGTCGGCCACCGCCGTCAAGCGCGCGCCGAACTCCTTCCAGCCCTCGGCGTCGAGGCGCGGGGTCGCCGACAGGGTCTTGGACCTGTCGCCGTGGATGGCGTTGCTGGTCTCGGCGTGGATGAACACCGAGCAGCCCATGGCCTTCAGCAGCGCCAGGTGGTCCTGCAACGCGGCGATCTCGTCGTCGGCCGAATGGGCCAGCAGGTTGCCGCTGTACCAGCCGCCGACCAGGTCCAGGCCGTAGCGGTCCAGCAGCGGCTTCAGTACCGCCGGGTCGCGCGGGAAGACGCCGCCCAGCTCGACACCGGAGAAGCCGATCGCCTGGCAGTCGGCCAGCACGCTCTCCAGCGGGGTGTCGCCGCCCAGCTCGGGCATGTCGTCATTGATCCAGGCGATGGGGCTCACGCCGAAACGGATGGTCATGGGTCAGTCCCCCGTACGCTGTTGCTTGATCTTGTCTTCGTACTCGGCGCGGGCCGCGTTGACGGCTGGACGCACCGAGACCGCCGGCACCGCCACGTCCCACCAGGCGCCGCCTTCGGTGGTCGGGGTCGGATCGGTGTCGATGACCACGACATAGCTGCGGTCGGCGGCCTTGGCGCGTTGCAGGGCGGCTTCGAGCTCGGCGAGGTTTCCCACCTTTTCGGACAGCGCCCCCAGGCTCGCGGCATGGGCGGCGAAGTCGATGTCCGGCAGGGTCTGGTGGCGCGTATCGGCCAGCAGGTTGTTGAATGCCGCCCCGCCGGTCGCCGCCTGCAGGCGGTTGATGCAGCCGAAGCCCCGGTTGTCGAGGACGGTGACGATCAGCTTCGTCCCCAGCATCACCGAGGTGGCCAGCTCGGAATTCAGCATCAGGTAGCTGCCGTCGCCGACCATCACGTGGACCTCGCGATCGGGCGCGGCCATCTTCACGCCGACGGCGCCGGCGATCTCGTAGCCCATGCACGAGAAGCCGTACTCGACGTGATAGCCGCCGGGCCGTCGCGTGCGCCACAGCTTGTGCAGCTCGCCCGGCAGGCCGCCGGCGGCGCAGACCACCACGCTGTCATCGGACGCGGCCCGCCACACCGCGCCCAGCACCTGGGCGTCGGTCGGCAGGCGGCGCGCGTCGGCGCGGGTGGCGTCGTCGAAGATCTCGTTCCAGCCGGCGACGCCGCTGGTGGCCTTCTGCGTCCAGGCGGCCGGCGCGCGCCAGCCTGCCAAGGCCTCGGTCAGCGCCTCGACCACCGCCAACGCATCGCCGACCACGGCCGAGGCGCCGTGCTTGTGGGCGTCGTGCGGGGCGACATTGATCTGCACCAGCTTGCGGCCTTCCGCACCGAACAGGGCGCGCGAGCCGGTGGTGAAGTCCTGCAAGCGGGTGCCAACGCCAATGATCAGGTCGGCCTCTTCCGACGCGGCGACCGAGGCCGTCGTGCCGGTCACGCCGACCGCGCCCAGGTTCATCGGGTGATCCCAGGCGAGGCTCCCCTTCCCGCCCTGCGTCTCGGCGACCGGCAGTCCGGCGGCCTGCGCCAGATCGGCCAGCGCGGCCTCGGCGCGGGCATAGAGCACCCCGCCGCCGGCCACGATCAGCGGCCGCTTGGCGGTCTTGATCAGCGCGACGAGGTCAGCCAGCTCGCGAGGGTCCGGCCGAGGCGCGCGGATGCGCCAGACGCGCCTGGCGAAGAAGGCCTCCGGATAGTCGAACGCCTCGGCCTGGACGTCCTGGCAGAAGGCCAGGGTCGCGGGGCCGCAGGTCGCCGGATCGAGCATGGTGGCCAGGGCGCGCGGCAAGGCGTCGAGGATCTGCTCGGGCCGGACGATGCGGTCGAAATAGCGCGACACCGGCTTGAAGCAGTCGTTGGCGCTGACCGTGCCGTCGCCGAAGTCCTCGACCTGCTGAAGGACCGGATCGGGCCGCCGGCTGGCGTAGACGTCGCCGGGCAGGAACAGCACCGGCAGGCGGTTCACATGCGCCAGGGCGGCGGCGGTGACCATGTTGGTCGCGCCGGGGCCAATCGAACTGGTGCAGACCATGGCCTGCTCGCGCCGCGACTGCTTGGCGAAGGCGATGGCCGCGTGGGCCATGCCCTGCTCGTTGTGGGCCCGATAGGTCGGCAGCACGTCGCGGACGCCGTGCAGCGCCTCGCCCAGACCGGCGACATTGCCGTGGCCGAAGATCGCCCAGACGCCGGCGAAGTACGGGACCTCGCCCTGCCGGGTCTCGACATACTGCTGGCTCAGCCAGCGCACGGTCGCCTGGGCGGCGGTGAGACGAACGGTAGCCATCACGCGGCCTTCCCCACTGAACCTCGCAAACGCCGCCAGGCGTCGACCAGCACCTTGAACTTGCCGACCAGGGCCGCCACCGCAGCCTCGTCGTCGATGCGATCGGCCAGCCAGTCGCGCGCGACATCGTAGAAGATGGTCCGGCCGACGGCGAAGCCCTTCACGATCGGGAACGGCGCGACCACCTCGAACGAGGCGACCAGCTCGGCCTCCGGCGCCGACAAGCCCAGCAGCACCACGCCCCGGCACAGCGGGTCGTTCCCATTGATCGCGATCTCGATCTCGCGCCAGGCGGCCGGATCGGTCAGGGGCTCCAACTTCCACCAGTCGGGACGGATGCCCAGGCCGTAGAGCCGGCGGATGGCGCGGGCCACGGTCTTGTCGTCGCTGGCCATGCCGCGCGGCAGGATCAGCTCCAGCAGGAACTCGTGACGGGTCTTGCGGCAAGCGTCGGCCAAGCGCAGCAGCTGGCGCTCCTGGCGGTCGCGCAGGTCCGGCTCGTCGTCGGGATGATAGAAGACCAGGCACTTGACCACCTGGTTCAGCGGCCATTCGGCCAGCTCGGTGGCGACATCGGCCGAACTCTCGAACTCCAGCGGCCGCGACTTGGGCAGCTCGATCGGGCGGGCGATCCAGTAGGCGTGGTCGGCGGCTTCCGCGAGAGCCTCGAAGCCGAAGCGGCCGTCCAGCAGCATGCCGAAGCGCGTCTCGTCCGCCCCCGCCACCGTCTGCACGGCGCGCAGGGCCAGGCGCTTGAAGTCCGGGATGCGGGCGGGATCGCCGCCGGTCTCGGCGATCAGGTCCTCGAACTGGCTGCGATGGTCGACGGCCAGGACGGTCAGCTCGTCATAGACGTGCTGGCGCGTGGTGGCCCAGTGGATGTGCTCCAGCTCGGCGTCCTCGCGCAGGCGGAACGGCCGTTCGCGCTCCGACAGGAAGGCTTCCAGCTCGACCCAGGTCGGCATGGCCGGCGCGCAGCCGTGGCGCGAGACGACGATGGCCCCGCAGGCATTGCCCCACTCGCAACAGGTCTCGACAGGCTCGTCGCGCAGCCAGCCGCGCAGGAAGCCGGCCATGAAGGCATCCCCTGCCCCCAGCACGTTGAACACCTCGACCTTGAAGCCCCGCGCGCTGACGCCTTCGTCCAGGCTGTCGGGGATGGCGCCGGGGAAGGCGACGCAACCGTCGGGCCCGCGCTTGCAGACCAGCAGAGCGTCCGTGCCCTTCCGGATCGCGCGCAGGGCCGCGATGGTGTCGGTGGTCCCGCCCAGGATGTGGATCTCTTCCTCGGTGCCGACGATCAGGTCGCACAGCGCCACGACCTCCTGCAGCTTGGCGGTGACCTCCCGGTTCTCGACGAAGCGGTTCTCGCCTGCGTCCTTGCCGGTCAGGCCCCACAGCACCGGGCGATAGTCGATGTCGAAGGCCACGCGGCCGCCGGCGGCCTTCACGGCGCGCACGGCTTTCAGGCTGGCCGCGTAGACGTTCGGCTGCGACAGGTGCGTGCCGTTGATCAGCACCGCGCCCGCGCTGGCGAACCAGGCCTCGTCGACGTCGGCCGCCTCCAGCGCCATGTCGGCGCAGTTCTCGCGGTAGAAGATCAGCGGGAAGTTCACCCGGTCGCGGATCCCCAGGATCACCAGGGCCGTCAGGCGATCCGGGTCGGACAGCACGCCGGCGACATCGACGCCCTCGCGTTGCAGCTGCTCGCGGATGAAGCGGCCCATGTGGTCGGCGCCGACCCGCGTCAGCAGACCGGTCTTCAGGCCCAGCCGCGCGCCGCCGGACGCGGTGTTGGTCGGGCTGCCGCCCAGGTACTTGGCGAAGGAGCCCATGTCCTCCAGGCGGCCGCCGATCTGCTGGCCGTAGAGGTCGACGCTGGATCGGCCCACGGCGATCAGATCAAGGGTCTTTGCGTCCTGGGCCATACCGGTTCCACGTCACTCCCCGCCGGCTGTCCGCCGACCTTGAGTCATGCATATTCCAGCCGCCCGAGCACTGCAATGCAATTTTCATTTGCGATTAGAAATGGAATGAAATTATCGAACACGCACTTTCGGACGGGCGCGCTCGACGGCCAGGCTGATCACCAGGGTCTGGGCCAGGCAGATCGAGGCCGTCAGCGAGCGGAACGATCGCACCTCCGCCTCGCGGACATTCAGGGTCAGGTGGGCGGGCTTGGCGATCGGACTGACCAGGCTGTCGCTGATCGACAGAATCCTGGCCCCGCGCGCCTCGGCGAGCTCGACCGCGGCGATCGTCTCGGCGGCGTACGGATGATAGCTGATGGCGATCATCACATCCTGGGGGCCGATGGTCTGGATCTGCTGGCGGGTCAGTCCCGCCGCGCCGTCGACGAACAGGGTCCGCTTGTTCACCTGCTGCAGCGAATAGGCCAGGTACGAGGCCACCGGGAACGAGCGGCGGAAGCCGACGACATAGACCGTCTCGGCCGCGTCGATCATCGCCACCGCCCGCGCGATGTCGCCCCGATCGACGGCCTCGGACAGGTTCTGCAAGGCCAGGACATTGCCCTCGACGAAGGCCTCCAGCACCGCTGGATCGTCGTCGCCCCGCTCGGCCACCGCCGCCTCGAAATCGCGGACCCGCTCGCCATAACCCAGCGCGCCGGGCCCCGAGAGCAGGCCGTCGCGGAACAGGCGCTGCATCTGGCTGGCGCCGGGATAGCCGAAGCTCTTGGCGAACCGCACGATCGCCGAGGGCTGCACGCCGCACCGCTCGGAGATCACCGCCAGGGTCTCCAGCGCCAGCTCGTTGGGCTCGTCCAGCACGTAGCGGGCGATCTGCTGCAGCCGCTTGCTGAGGGTCTCGTAGCGCTCGAGGATCGCCGCGCGCAGTTCGTCAGCGCTGGCCGGAGCGCTCGTCGCGGGACTGTCTTCGGCCATCGCGCCCTCGGGTCGGAAATCAGAGGCGGTGGAATGCCCGTTCCATTCTTGAGCGCAAATTCGCGCCGGAGTCACGTTGCAATTCCATATTTTTCGTGAAAGGAAATTTCATTCCATAATTGCCGTGTCAGAGCCTCCGGGGAGTTAGTCGCATGTTCGAGATCGCCATTCTGGGCGCCGGAAGGATCGGCCGCATCCACGCCGCCAACGCCGCCGCCCACGACCAGCTGCGGCTGAAATACGTGGTCGATCCGCACGCCCCCGCCGCCCAGGACCTGGCCGCCCGGACCGGCGCCAGCGTCGGCGACCTGGACGCCGTGCTGGCCGATCCGGCGATCGCCGGCGTCATCGTCGCCAGCTCGACCGACACCCACCTCGACTACACCCGCCGCGCCGCGCAGGCCGGCAAGGCCGTGTTCTGCGAGAAGCCGGTCGACCAGGACCTGACCCGCGCCCGCGCCGCCCTCGCCGACCTGGGCGACAAGGCCGACCGTGTGCTGATCGGCTTCAACCGCCGCTTCGACCCGCACTTCAACACGCTGCGCACCCGCCTGGCCGCGGGCGCCGTCGGCGCGCTGGAGACCCTGCACATCGTCAGCCACGACCCGGCCCCGCCGCCGGTCGACTACATCAAGGTGTCGGGCGGCCTGTTCAAGGACATGGCCATCCACGACTTCGACATGGCCCGCTGGCTGCTGGACGAGCCGGTCACCGAGGTCTACGCGGCCGGCAGCTGCCTGGTCGATCCGGCCATCGGCCAGGCCGGTGATATCGACTCGGCCAAGATCGTGCTGCGCACCGCCTCGGGCAAACTCTGCATGATCAGCAACAGCCGCCGCAGCGGCTACGGCTACGATCAGCGCATCGAGGCCTTCGGCGCCAAGGGCATGCTCCAGGCCGGCAACGTCACCGAAAGCACCGTCACCCAGTGGGGCGAGCACGGCCCGCAAGGCGACGCCCTGCAGAACTTCTTCCTCGACCGCTACGCCGCCGCCTACCGCCGCGAGATGGACCACTTCGCCGACATGCTGGCCACGGGCGCCCGCCCCGGCGTGACCTTCGAGGACGGCGTCCAGGCCCTGGCCCTGGCCGAAGCCGCCGCAAAATCGGCCGCGACCGGCGCGGTGATCAAGCTCTGAGCTTGGCGGCGGGGGCGGAGGCGGCCCAGTTCGAGAACCGGGCCGTGCTTCGCCTTGCGCCGGATTGATGGGACGACGACCTGGCGCCTACGAAGACAGGTGTTGGCTGGTGATCAGCCTGCCGATCCCACCAAGCGAAAAGAGCGCCAGTCGTCGTCCATGGCCGTTCGGCAAAGCGTAGGACACGCCATCCAGGCCACGCTCGCGTGCGGCCTGGGCCAAGACGTTTCCGGCGGCATAGTCGTTCGGCGCCAGAACATCCGCGGACAGCGGCCCGTCGGGAAGGCTCAACACCTCCCCGCTGAACTCGAATTCGAAATGGCGATGCGCTGTTCTCGTCAGTCGATCCACATCCCAGAGTTGCTTGTAGCGGTTGAGATCATAGAGCGCGGCGTCCAGGCTGTCGGCCGCATAGACCACGCCATCGTCCCCAGGCTGAAAACGAGAAGAGTAGTGGCCGGCGTTTCGCATCTTCATCTGAAGCCAATGCCGGAAGTTCGCGTCTTCATCAGGAGGACCGCCCAAATTGAAACTGTTCACGACTTCGATCGTCACGGTGTGCAGTCGCGCGGCGACATAGCTCCGCACGGGTTCGAAGAGCAGCCGCTCGATGCTTGGCGGGGCAGGCGGAACGTCGGGATAGAGGATCGAGACGGGCTTGGGCACTTCGCGCGAAAACGCCTCGAACAGTTCGTCGTATCCGATGAAGCGAACGCCTGAAGGCAAGGTCCTTCGAAGATCCACGAGCAATGACTGCTCGATGCCCTCGAGTTCGGACATGGCCCCCATGATCACGAAGAGGTGGGAGGTCGTATCGAGCGCGAGTATCCGCCTGTCGGGGGCGAAGGTGTCGAGGGTGCCACTGTACGCAAGCACCTGACCGATGGCGGTGGCGGCGTCCCGCGTCAGTGTCAGGACGTTCTTTCTCGGCCGGCGCACGAGCTTTGAATAGTTCGTCTTCAGCTCGACGACGCCGTGCAGATTGGCGGAGAGTCGAGACCCCGGATGCAGGATGAAGTCAGGCTCGGTGAAGCCTGGCCGCCCCATGGGGACGATGTCGCACGGGAGCAGGCGAAGCGGCAGGGCGGTGGAAAGCACGAACCTGTTGGCGGCGAAGAAGGTCTGCCATTTCGCCTCCGGCGTCCTCCCTCCGAGCAGGTGAGCGAACTCGTCTCGCGCAAGGCGCAGGGCGGCGCTGGACGGCGTTGAGACGCCCGTTTCCGAATGCGTGGTCCCAAAGCTCTTCATGTGTGTGTGACCCCGTCGCCCGCAGGAAGCGCATACACATCAAAAGCACGCCTTGATTGCAATATGCGCGCCTTGAGCGTAGCTTGACCTTCGGTGCCCTGTCCGCGTTCCGCTTCCCTTTGCGAGAGCCCCATGACCGCCAAGGCCGCCCCCAGTTTCGCACAAGACATCGAGCCAAAATTCCGGCCGCGCGACAACAGCTGCATGGCCGCCCGCGGCGTGTATCTGACCGACGCCGCCTGGATGACCGACCCGGCCGCGGCGCATGGCTTCGCCGACCACGGCAACGCCCGCCAGGTGCACGCGCGGCTGGCCAGCCATTCGATGCCGCCCGGCTCGCCCTGGCCCGACGACTGGCTTCAGCTCTACCAGCGCTGGATGGACGGCGGCTTCGCCCCCTGAGCACGGCGCGCGCGCCGCTTCAGGACCACGACCCTTGATAAATCAGCCCTCGGGAGATCGATCATGAACCTGCCGAAATTGACTTTCAGGACCTTGGTGGTCGGCGGCGTCATCGCTACCGCCCTGGGGCTCATCGCTGCCACGGCGCCCACGGCTCCTTCGCCCAATCCGGCCATGACCGCGCCGGACGAGACGGCGTGGAAGCTGTTCATCGACGCCAACACCGCCGTCGACGCCAAGAACGCGGCGTTCGAGGGCTGGGCGAGCGACGGGGACACCTTCAAGCCCAACCCCACCTTCCCGAAGAAGCCCACGGCCGCGGGCTTCCGCCCGCCGATCCTGCCCGCCCTGCGCCGTGAGTTCGCACAGACCCACGGACTGCTCCTGCCCGCCGCCCCCGCCGGCGGCGGCGCCCTGGAAGAGACGCGCCGTAACCGACCCGCCTTCGACTTCATCGTCAGCAACAACCTCTATTCGGTCACCGGCCTGCAGAAGGCCTTCGGCAAGACGCTGTCGTTCCCGGTCGACGCCATGGAGGTGAAGGCCAACTGGATCGCGGTGGAAAAGGTCCCGGCCTGGAGCCTGGGCCGGGTCAAGCTGGCCGACGTGCCCAAGAAGTTCCACATCAACACGGGCGGTGATGGCAAGTCCTACGCCCTGATCTCCATGCACGTGATCTCCAAGGCCGTGCCCAACTGGACCTGGGCGACGTTCGAAAGCGCCTACAATCCCGGGCGCTGCGACATCCTCGGCTGCAAGGACGTGTTTGGCGCGAAGGTCACCTACGTGCCGCCCAACGCCAAGGAGAACGCCGGCTATCCCGAATGCGCCAAGTCGCCCGCCCTGGCGGCGCTGATCGCCAAGGCCAAGTGGGACCCGGCCTACGCCAACTACTGCCTCAAGGGTTCGCAGGCCGATTTCCGGGACGATACGGGGCTGGACATCCGCCTGGGCAATTCGGTGACCGAGGCCGGCTTCGTGGACCAGTCGTCCTGCATCACCTGCCATGGCCGCGCGGCGTGGGACGCCAAGGGGGCGGCGACCTCGAGCGCCGGTTTCGGCGACGACGGGAATGCGCCGCTGGGACCGATCGACCCGTCCTGGGCCTGGAGCTTCACGGGAACCCCGCCGATCTACCAGGGCATGAGCGGCCTGACGCGCAAGGCCACGACCGCCGACTTTGTGTGGTCGATCCCCTTCTGCGCCTATGACGACACCGTCCCCGGCAAGCCCCAGCTCTCCGGCTGCGTGTCCAAGTGACCCGATGGCGGCCGCGCGCGTCGAATTGAGCCACAGCGCGCGGTCGTCGCCAGCGGCGTCCGACAAGGGCCCGCTTCCCGACGCCACGCCGGTGGCGGTGACCTTGCATCTCAAGGCGCCGGACGAGCCGCTTCATCGCGCCGGCGGGGTCGAGGACCTGGACCATCTGCTGGGTCCTGCGCCCACGCGCGCCGGCCTGGCGCGGGACAGGGCCAAGCGTCTGGCGCCGGGCCTGGAGATGCTGGCCGCCTTCGCCGCCGAACATGGCCTGACATTGGGGCGGCTGCGCGCCGGACGGCGTAGCGTGCGGCTGGCTGGCGACGCCCGCGCCATGCGGGCGGCCTTCGGCGCCGACCTGCGGCTGTTCGGCGAGGGCAAGCCGTTCCGGGGGCGGAGCGGACCGCTGGAGATCCCCGTGGAGCTCGAGCCATGGGTTCGCGCGGTCCTGGGCTTCGAGGGAAGCGGCGCGTCTCCTCCCGCTCGCCGCCTGCATCCCCAGAGCGATCCGACGGACGGACTGGGTCTTTGGCCGCGCGAGTTGGCGCAGCTGTACGGCCTTCCAGCCGACGCTTCCGCCGCCGGTCAATGCATCGGCGTGATCGCGCCCAGCGGCGCCTTCCTGGATTCCGACCTCGCCCAGGCGGCGGCCCTGAGCGGACGTCCCGCCGGCGCCGTGACGGTGCGGGGCGGCGCGGCGCCGGCCTTCGGTCAGAACGCCGGAGCGGACCTCGAACTGGCCCTGGACCTGCAGGTCCTGGCCGACATCGCGCGCGGAGCCCGGCTGGCCGTCTATACGATCCCCAACAGCATCGAGCGGCTGCCCGACGCCATCCACGCGGCCCTGTTCGACACTGTCGAGCGGCCGCAGGTCCTGTCGCTGTCCTGGAGCAGCGCCGAAGCCGTCTGGCCGGCCGACCTCGTGGCCGTGATGCAGGCGACCCTGGCCGACGCCGTTCGGCTAAGGGTCAGCGTGGTCGCCGCCGCCGGCGACGACCTGGCTACCGGCGGCCTGATGAACGGCCTGGCCAACCTGCACTATCCGGCCTCCAGCCCCTATGTCCTGGCCTGTGGCGGCACCCAGCCCACCGTGTCGGACGATGGCGCGGCGATCGTCGACGAGGTGGTCTGGAACGAAGGCTATTCCGGGATCGGCACGGGCGGCGGGGTCAGCACCCTGTTCGACAGACCCGCCTACCAGGCCGACATCCCCGTGCCGCCTCCGGCGACGCCGGGACCCCAGCCGCGCGATGGCCGGGGCGCGCCGGACGTGGCTGCCGCGGCGTCCTCCCTGCCCGGCTACAGCATCGTCCTGGACGGTCAGCGCCTGGGCCAGGCCGGGACCAGCGCCGCCACGCCGCTCTGGGCCTCGTTGATCGCCATCGCCAACGCCCAGCGGTCGACACCCGTGGGCCTGCCCCACCCCGCCCTCTACGCCGCGCCCCAGGTCTGCCGGCCCGTGACCAGCGGCGACAACCGGTTCAACGGCATAGGCTACCACGCCGCCGCCGGCTGGAACGCCTGCGCAGGCCTGGGCGCGCCTCGCGCGGACGCCGTGATCCAGCAGCTCGTCGAGGCTCGCTAGACGTAAGCCGGCGCGCGGTCGGCGCTCAATGGCGTGGGAACAGGGTGGCTGTGAGAGAGATCGACAGGGAATTGGTCTCCGCGGGCGGGGCGGCCTCGCCAGCCTGGTTTGTCGCCCGACTGTCATGAGCGGTCGCTAAGGAAACCGGAGTTTCAGCCCTGGGGCGCCACGCCGGGCATGTCGTCCTGTCTCCGCACCTGTGTGATCGGGGTCGCCCTCTTGGTCGCACCGGGGGCGATGGCCGCCTCGCCCGCCGGCCTCGGTGAAAGCCTTACCCGGCTCGCCGCCCAGCGCGACGTCCTGATCCTCTACGCCCCGGACCTGGTCGCCGGACGCCCCGGCCGGGCCGCGCCGCCGCCGGGCCTGTCGCCTCGCGCGGCGATCGAGGCGCTGCTGGTCGGCACGGACGCCCGGGTCCGCGAGGTGCGTCGCGGCGTTTTCGTCCTGGAACGCATCGGATCGCCGTCGGCTGTTCCGCCGCCCGCCATCGCGCCCCTTCCCGGCCCGGAGACCAGCGAGGTCGAGCCCCTGACCGTCACGGCGGCGTATGCGGCCAGTCTCGACAGCTCGCTCAGGGCCAAGCGCGCCGCCGCCTATGTGTTGGACGCCGTCAGCGCCGAGGACATCGCCCGCCTGCCCGCCGCCAACGCCGCCGAGGCCCTGCAGCTGGCCCCGGGCGTCAGCCTGGAGCGGCACCGAGGCGTGGGCCTCTATGTCAGCGTGCGGGGCCTGGGTCCCCAGTTCCAGAACGTGCTGCTGAACGGCCGCCCGATCGCCTTGAACGACCTCGTCGAGAACGGCGGCTTCCGGGGCCGGCAGTTCCGTTTCGAGGTCCTGCCCGCCGACGTGATCGACCAGATCGAGGTCGCCAAGTCGACTACCGCCGACATGGATGAGGGCGCGCTAGGCGGCAATATCGACGTGCGCACCTTCAAGCCGCTGGAGCGCGGGCGGCGCTCGGTGCTGTCGGTGCGCGCCTCGGAAGGCCAGGTCCGAAAGCCGGACCCTTCCGTGTCCGGCGTCTGGAGCTGGGTCGACGACAGCGGCCGCCTGGGCCTGCTGGCGGGAGGCGTGATCGACCGGCGGCGCATCCGCAACGACCGTCTCTACCAGACGGGCTGGAACCTGAACCGCTTCGCCGCGGTGCTGGGGCCGGGCCTCTACACACCGACCCGCACACGCCCGACGATCGAGCTGGAAGACCGTCGCACCGTCTCGGGCGACTTCACCCTGCAGTGGCGTCCGTCGCCGAACTGGCGCCTGGACATTGACCTGCTGGCGACCCGGCTGGACGCCCACTACGAGGAGTACGGCCTCGACATCTATCCGGACGACGCCACGGTCTCGAGCCCGTGGTTCGTGGCGGGGAGCCAGGCGATCAAGGGCGACACCGTCCAGGCCGGCGTGATCGGCGGCGCCCGCTGGATGGCTTCAGAGGAGCGCAGCCTAAACCGCCACGACCTGGCGGCCTTCGGCATGCATCAGCAATGGCTGCACGGTCCCTGGACCGTCGACGCCGACTACGCCTTCTCCCGCGCCCGCAGCTATCATCCGGATGGTCGCGGCACGGTGCGGGCCCGCGTGGCCTTCTTCGCGCCGCTGGAATACGACTTCCGCAACGGCTTGAGCGGCGGCCCGACGCTGCGCACCACCGTCGATTACGCCAACCCCGCCAGCTTCGTCGGCCAGACCTTCGACTACACCTGGAAAGACTCGCGCGACACCGACCAGCTCTACCGGATGGACGCGCGGCGGGACCTCCCCGGCGGCGCCCTTTCGTTCGGCGCCGAGGCCCATATCCGCAAGCGCGACTACCGGCGTCGCGACTGGAACCTGAACACCCTGGTTGGCGTGCCGCTGGTCAGCCTGGGTCCCGAATACTATGGCCAAACCCCGTTCTCGGACTTCCTGTCGGGAACGCCGGCCGACCTGCCGCGCCGCTGGGTCGCACCCAACGCCCAGGCGTTCTACGACCGGCTCTACACGTCCGACATCGCCGCCCAGCCGCCGTCTCTCGCGGACCTGCGCAACTCGTTCGTGGTGCGCGAGGCGATCAGCTCGACCTATGTCCGCTACGACTTCAAGACCGCCCTGCTCGACCGGCCGGTCAGCGGCGATGTCGGCCTGCGCTACGCCGGCACCCGGCAGACCTCGGTCGGGGTCGTCTCCAGCGGCGATGATCCCCTGCCCGCCCAGTGGCGCAAGGACTACGGCAACTGGCTGCCCAGCGCGAACCTGCGGATCGACCTGGCGCAAGACCTCCTGCTGCGCCTGGCCGCCTCGCGCGTGGTCAACCGGCCCAACGTCATCGACAGCGCCCCGCGCATCACCCTGGCCCGCGACACCCCGACGGCCAGCGGCGGCAATCCGGAGCTCGCACCCTTCCTGGCCACCCAGCTGGACGTCTCGCTGGAGTGGTACATCCCCAAGGGCGGCGCGGTCAGCCTGGCCGTCTTCGACCGGCGGCTGGACAACTACATCACCGCCCAGAACACCTTCATCGAGGTGCCCGGGCGCGGCCAGATCCTGCTGTCGACCAATGTCAACGGCGGCCAGGCGCGGATCCAGGGGCTCGAGGCCTCGTTCAGCCGGGTGTTCCGCGAGGCGCCCGCGCCGTTCGACGGCCTGGGCGTCCAGGCCGCCGCCACCCTGGTGCGCAGCCAGGCCAACTATTTCGCCGGCGACAGGGTGATCCGCAACGCGCTCCTGGGTCTGTCGCGCGCCACCTACAGCGCCGTGGTGTTCTACGAGAAGGGCCGCGCCTCGGTGCGGCTAGGCTACAACTGGCGCGGGGCCTACCTGACCTCGATCGGCAGCTCGATCACCGCCCCCTCGACCACCGCCGCGTTCGGCTCGCTGGACGGCGCCGCCTCCTGGCGGGTCGATCGCGCGACCACCCTGTCGCTGGAAGGCGTCAACCTGGCCGACGCGCGCCGGTTCGTCTATGGCGAGAGCCGCGACCAGCCGATGGAGATTCATCACTGGGGCCGCTATCTGTCCGCGAGGCTGCGATGGGCGTTCTGACCTTCGAAGACGGCGCGCCGATCCCGGGCGATCCGCCCGGCGACGCCGCCGCCGCGCCCGAGAAGGACGCCGCGCGCGACGCGCCGCGCTTCGACAGCCTGGTGGCGCGCTATCGCCGCCCGCTGCAGCGGTTCTTCCGGAGACGATCCCTGGGCGTCGAGGACGCCGAGGACCTGACGCAGGAGGTCTTCATGAGACTGTCGCGCCGCTTCTCGCACCTGCGCTGGGACAATCCCGACGGCCTGGTGTTCACCGTCGCCTCCAACGCCCTGGTCGATCACGAGCGCCATCGTCGCTCGCGCCGCCAGGAGCATCACGTGGAGGTCGATCCCGGCCTGCCCGCCGACGAGCCCTCGGTCGAGACGGCCCTGGCCGGCCGTCAGCGGCTGGCGCGGCTGGTGGCGGCGCTGGACGACCTGCACCCCAACGCACGCTCCGTTTTCGTGCTCTGCCGCTTCGAGAACCTGACCCAGGCCGAGGCGGCCCGGCGTCTGGGCCTCTCGGTCAGCGCGGTCGAGAAGCACATGATGAACGCCTTGGCGCGGCTGCGCGAGGCGATCGAGGCCAATCCAGAATGACGACGACCTACGACAACGATCCCCCCGAACCCGGCCAGACCCTCGCCGCCAGCCTGACCCGTCCGCTGACCGCCGCCGAGCAGGCCGTGCTGGACGCCTGGGCGCTGGAATCGGCGGCGGCGCGCGAGGAGATCGCCCGCACGCGCGAGGCCTGGATGGCCTTGGGTCTGGCGGTTGACGACCCGGCCGTCCGCGCCATGCGCCAGTCGGCCCGCCGGCAAGCGGGCCTCGACCGCCCGTCGTCGTGGCTGGGCCGCAGGCCGGTCGCGGCCGGCGTGGGCCTGGCGATCGCCGCGTGCCTGGCCGTCGGCGTGGCCATCAGCCTGCAGCCCCAGACCCGCCTCTATACGGCTCCTGAGCACGAGTCCGCCCGCCTGACCCTGGCCGATGGCAGCCACGTCGTTCTGAGCCCCGGCGGTCGCCTGGAGACCCGCTTCGCCCGGACCGCGCGCGACGTCTCGCTAGAGCGCGGCGACGCCTATTTCGAGGTCAGCCACGACGCCACGCGGCCGTTCGCGGTCGCCGCCTCGGGCCGGACCCTGACGGTGCTGGGCACCCGCTTCAACGTCGCCGGCGGCAGCCGCCTGACGGTGTCGCTGGTCGAGGGCTCGCTGCGTGTCAGCCAGGCCGGCGCGCCCAGCGTGATCCTGCGTCCCGGCGAGCGCTACGTGGAGACCGCCCCGACCGCCGGCGCCGTCCAGTCGGGCGACGTGGCCGGCGACGCGGCCTGGACTGGCGGGCGCGTGGTGCTGACGGGCGTGACCCTGACCCAGGCGGCCGAGCGGCTGTCGCGCGCGGCGGGCCGACCGGTCGTGCTGACCGACCCGGCGGTTGGGACCCTGCGCCTCTCCGGCTCGTTACGTATCCAGCGCATGGACGATGTCGGCGCGGCGCTGGAAGCCCTGCTGCCGGTGAAGGCGCGTCCGACGCCCGAAGGCGGCCTGACCATCTCGCCGGCCGCGAGGTCTTCCGGACACGGATAAAAGCCGAGACTTTTCAACAGGTCGTCGCAAATAATTCACCGGCCTCGGACTGAGGTCGCGTGATCGCGCCTCCGTTCTTCTCCTCCGACCCGCGCCTCCCCGCGGGCCAAACAGAGAGAGATCGGGGGATACATGATCCGCTCCACCAAGCCCGCCCGCTGCGCGGGCGCCGTCGCCATACTGGCCTTCGCCGCCCTAGGCGCCGGCCAGGCCTTCGCCGCCGAACCGGCCGCGCCCGCCGCCGCCCCTGCCGAGCCGGCCGACGCCGTCGACGCGGTGGTCATCACCTCGTACGGCAAGAGCCTGCAGGCCGCCGCCGCCCTGAAGCGCTCGGCCGCCTACGGCCTGGACGCCATCAACGCCGAGGACATCGGCAAATTCCCGACCCGCAACGCCGCCGAGGCGCTGCAGCTGGTCACCGGCGTGACCATCGACCGCCAGCGCGGCGCGGGCCTCTATGTCAGCGTCCGGGGCCTGGGTCCCCAGTTCCAGTACACCGAGCTGAACGGTCGCTCGATCGCCGTCAACGACCTGGTCGAGAACGGCGGCGCCAAGGGCCGTCAGTTCCGCTTCGAGGTGCTGCCCGCCGAGCTGATCTCGCAGATCGAGGTCGTGAAGACCCCGACCGCCGACATGGATGAAGGCGCCCTGGGCGGCAACATCAACATCAAGACGTTCAAGCCGTTCGACCTGGGCAACAAGGCCGCCTTCTCGGTGCGCGAGACCTATGGCGACGTGCGCAAGAAGGCCGACCCGTCGTTCTCCGGCCTGGGCAGCTGGACCAACGCCGACAAGACCATCGGCATCCTGGCCTCGGGTCTCTATGACGAGCGCCGCACGCGCACCGACCGTCTGTACCAGACCGGCTGGAACCTGAATAAGTTCACCTCGGTGCTGGGCAGCGGCTTCTACACGCCCACCCGCACCCGCCCGACCATCGAGACCGAGCACCGCAAGCTGTATTCGGGCGCGATCTCGGGCCAGTGGAAGCCCAGCAGCGACTTCCAGACCGATGTCGACGTGCTGGTGACGCGCCTGGACGCCGGCTACGACGAGTTCGGCCTCGACATCTATCCGGACGACACCACCTTCGCGACGCCGCAGTTCGTGGCCGGCAGCCAGAAGGTCGTGGGCGACACCGTCGTCGGCGGCACGATCAACAACGTGCGCTGGATGGCCTCGCGCGAGACCAGCCTGAACCGCCACGACCTGTCCGTCTTCGGCATCAAGCAGGCCTGGACGCCCGGCGCCTGGGCGTTCAACGCCGAGTACGGCTATTCGCGCGCCCGCAGCTACCACCCGGACGGCAAGGCCACCACGCGTGACCGCATCGCCTTCTTCGCGCCGCTGACCTACGACTTCTCGCGCGGCTACAAGGCCATCCCGCAGCTGACCACCACGGTCGACTACAACAACGCCGCCAACTTCGTGGGCCAGGCGTTCGACTACACCTGGAAGGACTCGCGCGACAGCGACGAGACCTTCCGCCTGGACGGCTCGCGGGTGTTCGACAGCCCGCTGACCAAGGTCGCGTTCGGCGTCGAGCAGCACAACATGAACCGCACGTACCTGCGTCGCGACTGGGTGCTGAACGACATCCTGAACGTGCCGCTGTCGACGCTGGGTTCGGCCTTCTACGAGCCGCTGCCCTATTCGGGCTTCCTGTCGAAGCTGTCGGGCAACACGCCGCGCACCTGGATCACCCCGACCAGCGACGCCTACTACAACAAGCTCTACACCGCCGCCGTGGCGGCCCAGCCGTGGTCGGCGGCTGACCTGCGCAACTCGTTCATCGTCGACCAGAAGATCCACAGCGCCTATGTGCGCGGCGACTTCAAGTTCGACCTGGGCGGCGTGCCGGTCAGCGGCAATGTCGGCGTCCGTTACGCCGAGACCAAGCAGCTGGCCAGCGGCACGCTGACCAGCGGCACGACCCCGGTGCCGGTCGGCTATCTGAAGGAATACAAGAACTGGCTGCCTAGCCTGAACGTGAAGTTCGACCTGCGTGACGACCTGGTCGGCCGCCTGTCGGCCTCGCGCGTCGTCAACCGTCCGAACGTCACCGACAGCGCCCCGCGCATCAGCGTCAGCCGCGACTCGCCGACGGCCTCGGGCGGCAACCCGGACCTGGATCCGTTCCTGGCCGACCAGTACGACGCCTCGCTGGAATGGTACCCGGCCCCGACCACGGCCGTGACCGCCGCCGTCTTCATCAAGACGATGGACAACTACATCACCGCCCAGAACGTCACGATCCAGGTGCCGGGCCGCGGCGACGTGCTGCTGTCGTCCAACGTCAACGGCGGCGACGCCGAGGTGCGCGGCTTCGAGGCGGCCTACAACCAGTCGCTCTCGTTCCTGCCGGGCCTGCTGGACGGCCTGGGCGTACAGGCCTCGGTCACCGTGGTCGACAGCAAGGCGAACTACTTCGCCGGCAACCGTCAGATCAAGGACGACCTCGTTGGCCTGTCCAAGACCAGCTACAATCTGGTCGGCTACTATGAGAAGGGCCCGATCAGCGCCCGTCTCGGCTGGTTCTGGCGCTCGCGCTACCTGAGCTCGATCGGCAGCACCACCACCGCCCAGTCCTACATCGACGCCTACGGCTCGCTGGACGGTTCGCTCTCCTACCAGATCACCCCGCAGTACGCGGTGACCCTGGAGGGTTCGAACCTGACCGACGAGATCCGTTACATCTACGGCAAGACCAAGGACCAGCCGATGGAGATCTATCACTGGGGCCGCACGGCCTCGCTGACGCTCCGCGGCAAGTTCTAACCCCAATCCCCCGAACGCCCTCTGCGCATAGAGGACGTCGCCTTGCGCGGACCGGCCCAGCGTCGGTCCGCGCCTTTTCTTCCCTTCACGAGGTTGGTCATGCGCCCGTTGCTTCTCGCCGCCGCCCTGTCGGCCCTGGCCTTCGCCGCGCAGGCGGCCGAGCCGAAGATCAACGCCCTGCGCTGGCTGGGCTCGCACAACAGCTACCGTCCCGAACTGGACCCCGCGGCCCTCGCGCACCAGCGCCACGTGATGGGCGAACGCTCGCGCGGCGTCGAGTACGGCCACCCGCCGATCAAGGCGCAACTGGACCTGGGCCTACGCCAGCTGGAATTCGATCCTTACGCCGACACCGCCGGCGGCCTCTATGCCGGTCCCTACGCCAACGACCCGGACAAGCTGGCGATCATGAAGACGCCCGGCGCCAAGGTGCTGCACGCGCCCGTGGTCGACAACCGCACCCTGTGCCTGCGCCTGTCCGACTGCTTCGCCCAGGTGGCGGCCTGGTCCAAGGCCCATCCCGGCCACCAGCCGATCGTGATCTTCGTCAACACCAAGGAAGAGCCGTTCAACAATCCGGCCATCCCGAACCCGCCGCTCTGGACGGAAGCTGACTTCGCCGGAATCGACGCCGACGCGATCAAGGCGTTCGGTCGCGACCGCATCGTCACGCCCGACGACGTCCGCGGCGCGCGCGCCACGCTGCGCGACGGCGTGACCGGCGGCGGCTGGCCCACGGCCGACAGCGCGCGCGGCAAGGTGCTGCTGGTGCTGGACGCCAATCCGCGCGTCGAGGACGCCTACCGCGCCGGCCACCCGTCGCTGAAGGGCCGCGTGCTCTTCGGCCTCTATGCCGAAAGCGAGGCCGAGGCGGCGGTGTTCAACATCCAGGACCCGCGTCCGGAGGAAGCCCGCATCAAGGCGCTGGTCGCCCAGGGCTTCCTGGTCCGCACCCGCAGCGACGCCGACACCACCGAGGCCCGCAACCACGATCTGACCCGCCTGGACATCGCCGTGCGCTCGGGCGCCCAGGTGATCAGCACAGACTACTATCCCGGCGCCCCCGATCCGCTGGGTCTGAAGTTCGTGGTCCGACCGTCGTGGTTCGAAAGCGACCGTCGCCAAACTGACACGCCGCGCCGCTAGTTCAGCGACACTCCAGAGTCGGCGCGGTCGCCGACGAAGCGCGGCGCGATGGCCTGGTTACGCGACATCGACAAATGGTTCGCCGCGGCGGTGCTGCCGCACGCGGCGACCTATCGCGCCTACGCCCGGAAGCTGACCGGCGACCCGGCCGACGCCGAGGACCTGGTCCAGGAAGCCTATGCCAAGGTGCTGGGCGTGCCGGACTGGCGACGGCTGGAACAGCCGGAACGCTTCGTCCTGACCATCATCCGCAACCTGGCCTTCGAGCGGTTCCGTCGGGCCAAGGTGGTGGGCATTCGCCAGATCGGGGTGCTGGAGATGGAAGCCCTGCCCGACCCCGCGCCGGACGCCCACGCCGTAACCAGCGCCCGCGAGGAGCTGATGCGGGTGCTCGAGGCGGTCGACCGCCTGCCCGAACAGTGTCGGCGGGTGGTCACCTTGCGAAAAATGGAGGGGCTTTCGCCGGGCCAGATAGCGGTTCGGTTGAACTTGTCCATCTCTACGGTTGAGAAGCATCTGGCCAGGGGCTTGGCGCTCTTGACCAAGTCCCTGGCGGCGAGCGAAGGGCGTAGGACTAGGAGTAACGCGGGCATATGGCGCAAACGGGCGATCAAGACAGAAACGCGCTGATCGCCCAGGCTTCGGAATGGCTGGCGCGCCTGGACGCCGGCCGCGCGGACCCCGTCGCGTTCGAGGCCTGGCGCGACGCCGATCCGCGCCGCGCCGCCGCCTTCGCCGAAGTGGCCTCCGCCTGGAGCAAACTGGACGCCCTGCGCGACGCCGAGCCCCGAGAGCGCCCGGCCATGACCCGGCGCGCCTGGATCGGTGGCGGGGCGGCCCTGGCGGCCGGTCTCGCCGGTGCGGCCTATCTGGGCCGCGACCAGCTGTTGCGCGCGCGCACCGTCACGGGCGTGGGCGAACGCCGGACCCTCGCCCTGCCCGACGGCAGCTCGGTCGAATTGAATACCGACACCGAGGTCCTGTGGCGCTTCGACCGGCAGCATCGCCGTCTCTGGCTGGAGCGCGGTGAGGTGGCCCTGACCATCGCCCAGGACGCCCTGCGGCCCTTCGAGCTCTTCACCCAGCAAGGCCTGGCGCGGCTGGCGCCGGGGCAGTTCAACGCCCGCCTGCGCCCCGCCGGCCTGGACCTGATCGTCCTGGCCGGTCGCGCAGCGATCACCACCGCGGCCGGCCAGGCCCAAGCCGCGGTCGAGAGCGCCACTGACGCCCGCCAGGCCCTGGTCATCACCCCGGCGCGGATCGTGGCGGCCGCCGCGCCCGAGGCCGAAGTCCAGGCGGTGCAGGCCTGGCGTCGCGGTGAAATCGTTTTCGAAGGCCAGAAGCTGGCCGAGGCGGTCGAGGAATATAATCGCTACCTCACCCGCAAGTTGATCATAGAAGACCCCAAGGTGGGTGGGTTGCGGTTGGGCGGTCGCTTCCTGACCGACAACCCCGAAAGCTTCCTCGACGCCTTGCGTACGACCTTCGGCCTACGGATCGTCAGCGACGGACCGTCACGAATTCTTCTCAAATCTCGATAGAGGTTTTTCCCGCCCCTTTCATCTTGCCCAACGAGACGCCGATTTCCGGCGACGACAATGGGGCGAATGAAGATGACCAAGTCCTGGGCTCTGCGCACGAGCGCCTGCCTGCTTCTGGCCACGACGGCGCTGGTCGCCGTGGCTCCCGCCACGGCTCGGGCCCAGGCGGCCGCGCGGGTGGAGTTCAACATCCCGGCCGGCGACACCGCCCAGGCCCTGACGGCCTTCTCGCGCCAGGCCGGCGTGCAGATCCTGTTCCCCTACGACGTGGCCGCCAAGCACCGCACGGCCGGCCTGCAGGGCGCCTACGGCCGCGAGGACGCGGTCCGCAAACTGATCGACGGCAGCCAGCTGGAGATCGCCTCGGCCACGGCCCAGGTCATCACCCTGCGCCAGCGGGGTTCGGGCCCTTTGGCCGCCGGCTCGGCCAGCGCTGACGTTTCCACGGTCGAGGAGCTGATCGTCACCTCGCGCGCCGGCTCGGACGCCCGTACGCGCCTGGCCACCAGCTACGCCGTCACCACCATGAACGAAGAGGCCCTGCGCCTGCGCGCGCCGATGGGCGTGGCCGACGCGCTGAAGTCGGTCCCCGGCTTCTGGGTCGAGGCCTCGGGCGGCGAAGCCAGCGCCAATATCCGCGCGCGGGGCATCCCGCAGGAAGGTTTCTCGGCCATCGCCCTGCAGGAAGACGGCGCGCCGGTGCAGCACGACGGCGGCCTGGGCTACCTGAACGCCGACCAGTCGTTCCGCCTGGACGAGACCATCGACCGCATCGAGGTGGTGCGCGGCGGCCCATCCTCGATCTTCGCTTCGTACGCACCGGGCGGCACGGTCAACTTCATCACCCGCAAGGGCGACGTGAAGGAAGGCATCCTGAAAGTCCAGGGCAGCGACTACGGCCTCAAGCGCGTCGACGCCTACTACGGCGGTCCGATCGGTGATTGGCGCGCCAGCGTCGGCGGCTTCTGGCGCGAGGACGACGGCATCCGCGACCCGGGCTTCACGGCCAACAAGGGCTACCAGGTCCGCGCCTCGGTCGGCCGCGACTTCGAACGCGGCAGCATCGATTTCAACATCAAGCACCTGGACGACAACGTCATCCTGTTCGCCGGCGTGCCGCTGAAGTTCGACGCCAACGGCAAGCCCAGCGCCGCCCCAGGCTTCGATCCGCTGACCGGCACCCTGTCGGGCCCGGAGACCAACAAGCTGACCCTGCGCGGTCCCAAGGGCCCGTTCGACTGGGACCTGTCGCGCGGCACCGAGGTGAAGCTGACCCAGGCCACCGCCGAGTTCAAATACGAGATCGCCGACGGTTGGCATTTCCAGGACACGCTGCGCTACCGCACCTCGGAGTCCAAGCGCATCGGGCTGTTCCCCAACACGCCCGTGCTGGGAACCACCCGCCTGAGCCAGGTGCAGGCCGACTTCCTGAAGGCGCGCGGCGCGGCGACCCTGGCCGACGCCATCCCGGGCGCGGTGGCGCTGCAACTGCGCTACGCGACCAACCCCAGCGAGGTCTTCAGCACGACGGGCGCGGGCCAGAACGGCAACGGTCTCGTGCTGGACGGCTCGCTGCGTTACGTCTCCGTGCCGCTGGACGAGCTGATCAACGACGCCCGCCTGCTGCACAAGTTCGAGATCGGCGGCCAGACCCACGACATCGCGGTCGGCTTCTACCAGGCCCATGTGGAAGAGGCGTTCAACCGCTACTCGGCCAACGCCCTGCTGGATGTGCGCGAGAACGCCCGGCGCCTCGACCTGGTGGCCGTCGACGCCGCCGGAAAGCCTGTCTACAGCTTCACCGAGAACGGCATCAGCCGTTATGGCGCCGAATTCGCCAACGGCGACGGCAAGTCCAACACCACCGCCCTCTACCTGACCGACGAGTGGCAGGTGACGCCTTCCTTGCGCATCGACGCCGGCGTGCGTTGGGAGCGGACCGAGTTCACCGGCCGCAGCGAACGCACCGCCACCATCAACCTGGGTCTGTCGCCGACCCCGGCCGACGACACCGTCCTGGCCGGCTCGGGCGTCTATGACCGCCTGGACAAGAAGTTCGAGCACAGCGGCTGGACCTTCGGCGCCGATTATCGGATCAGCCAGCACATGGGCGTCTTCGCCCGCTACACCTCGGCCTTCCGCTTGCCGTCGTTGGGCGACTACATCACCAACGCCAGCAACACCGCTCCTTTCATCCAGACGATGGATCTCGCTGAAGCGGGCTACAAGCTGACCACCGGCAAGCTCGACCTCTACGCCACCGTGTTCCACACCGCCTACGACGCCCTGAGCTTCGGCAGCCTGGTGTTCAACCCGACCACCGGCGCCTATGTCAGCCAGACCAGCATCACCGACACCAAGACGCTGGGCCTGGAAGTGGAAGGCACGCTGCGTCCGGCTCCTTGGTTCGACCTGGGCTTCAGCGCCACGCTCCAGGACCCGAAGTTCGGCGACTACCTGTTCGAGGAGGCCTGTACGGTCTCGGCCTCGGACCCGACCTGCCAGATCAAGGCCCCGGCCACGAGCGCCAGCCGCACCCGCGACTTCACGGGCAAGCAACTGATCCGCGTGCCGAAGACGGCCTTCCGCCTGACGCCGGCCCTGAACCTGCTGGACGGCCGCCTGCGCCTGGAAAGCACGATCGAGCGCTACGGCGACCGCTATTCGGACGCCGCCAACACCTCGAAACTACCGGCCTACACCCTGGTCGGCGCCACGGTCCGCTACAACGTCACCGACAACCTGTCGGCGTATGTCTATGGCACGAACCTGACCAACGAGATCGGCCTGACCGAGGGCAATCCCCGCGCCGGCCAGATCATCAGCGGCGAAGCCGGCGCCCTGTACGGCATCGGCCGGCCGGAGTTCGGTCGCGCCTTCAAGGCGGCCCTTCTCTACAAGTTCTAGTGGCCGCCGCCTGATCCCCTTCCCCTGAAACTCGGGCGGCCGCAGCTTCGGCCGCCCTTCTTTTTGGACGTTCCCATGCTCCGCTGGCTCGCCCTCGTCCTGCTGCTGATCACCTCGCCGGCCCTGGCCCAGGAGCACGGCAAGCCCGACCTCATCCTGACCGGCCAGATCACCGGCGCCGACCACCAGACCTACAAGCCCGTGACCTTCGACGTCCCGGCCGGCGTCACGCGCCTGTCCGTGGCGTTCGACTACACCGGCCGCGAGAACCGGACGGTTGTGGACCTGGGCCTGCTCGATCCCATCCGCTTCCGGGGCTGGAGCGGCGGCAACAAGAAGGGCTTCTTCGTCTCCACCGAGGCGGCGACGGCCAGCTATCTGCCGGGCCCCCTCCCCGCCGGAAGGTGGACTCTGCTGCTGGGCGTGCCCAACGCCCGCCCGAACTCGAAGGCGACCTTCGAGGCCAGGGTCTGGTTCCAGCGCGCGCCCGCGCCGCTCCCCGCCGCCTTGCCCAAGGCGACCACGCCGGGCTGGTATCGCGGCGACCTGCACATGCACACCGCCCACAGCGACGGCGGCTGCACGACCGGCGACGCCCCGCGCGCGCCCTGCCCCGTCTATCGCACCGTGCTGGCCGCCCAGGCCGCCGGCCTCGACTTCATCGCCGTCACCGACCACAACACCACCAGCCAGGCCGAGGCGCTCGCGGAGCTGCAACCCGCCTTCCCGGACCTGCTGCTGATGACCGGCCGCGAGATCACGACCTTCCAGGGCCACGCCAACGTCTTTGGCCCCACGGCTTTCATCGACTTCCGCCTGGGCTCGAAGAGCGTCCCGACCATCCGGTCCTTGCAGCAGGCCGTGACGGCCGCCGGCGGCGTCTTCTCGATCAACCACCCGGCCGTGCCGTCGGGCGAGCAGTGCATGGGCTGCGGCTGGACCGCCAAGGACACCGACTACGACGCGGTCCAGAGCGTCGAGGTCGCCAACGGCGGCAACGAAAAGGCCCTGGGCGGCTTCGAGAACATCCTGTCGGGCATACCCTTCTGGGAAGCGCAGCTGAACCAGGGCCGCCGCATCACCGCCATCGGCGGCAGCGACAACCACGACGCCGGCATCCCGCACGACAAGCCCTCGGCCATTGGCCGTCCGACCACGGTGATCCATGCCGACGGCCTCTCGACCGAAGCCCTGCTGGCGGGCCTGCGCGCCGGGCGGGTGTTCGTCGATCTCGACGGCGCCCGCGATCGGATGCTGGACCTGACCGCCAGCGCCGGCGACCAGCAAGCCGTGATGGGCGGCTTGCTCACGGTGAAGGCGGGCCAGACCGTGACCTTCCAGGCGACGGTCTCCGGCGCCGGTGCGTTCCGGATCGAGGTCCTGCGCAACGGCCGGACCGTGGCCCCGGAGTTCGATAGCAAGGGCGGCTTCCAGCTCGTCATCGACGAACCTGGCTGGGTGCGCCTGAACGTCCGCGACGCCACCGGGCGCCTGCTCCTGATCGGCAACCCCGTCTACCTGCGGATCACCTAGCCAGTGCAGGCGCGCCGTTGCGGGCGGCCGCTTTGCGAGGCGTGTGAAGCGGGAGGGGTTGTGGCGGAGTGGGTAGTCAGGTGCGCATAGACCTCCACGTCCGCTACGTGAGCGCCGAGCGTCACGGATGTTCGGGTGTCATGTGGGCCGGAGATCCATGCGCAACGGGCCGTGACATGCGGAGCACCCGAGCGCACGCACGGACACGTGGAACCGCGGATCACGTGTTATCCACAGGGCCGCGTTTCAGTGGGGATAAGGACCGCCCAGTCTCACGGCCGTCATTCACTGGCTCCCTCCTTCTCCAGACAAGGAGGAGCTACCCATGAAACGACCAGATCCGCGGATTGTTCGCGCTGAGAAGTTGCTTGCGGAACTCGGCCGACTGCTCAGTGAAATCAGGGAGGGCGTACCGCCGCCACGACCGCCACAGAAACGGCGGCGACGCTACAAACTACCCTCCATACTCGCAGCGCTCAATGAGGGCGCCAGTCTCGATGCGCGCGGACAAGCTCGCGATCCGCGATTACCCAGCCGTGGGGTGTTGGCCAAGTATCGACGGGCAAACCCATCGTTTGACCGACAGGCGCATGAGCTTCTGAAGGAAAGAGGTCGCGCTGCATCACGCAGGAAAGGTCGGATCGCCCCCAATCCCGGCGCAACAGTGGCCGCTGAACGCATGCCTGGCCAAAGGCACGATTGGAACGCGATCGCAGCAAAAATTGAGGCCGGGGCAACGGTGGGTCCCTACAGCCCTAACCGCCAAGGCCTCCCATCACACACCCTTATAATGGCCCGGCGAAAAGCAGACCCGGTCTTTGCCCGACGTATAGCGGCGGTGCTGGCCAAACGGTTTGGCCAAGGTAGCCGGATCCGTATTGATCAGGACGCGGTGCTCGAACTCATTCGTCGAGGCGCGATCATCAAGGCCAGCCCGCCAGAACGGGGCATGCCCCGCAAAGATCTCATTGATCGCGAGCGGCGTGAGTATCCTCAATTCAACCAAGAGATCCGTAAGGCGATCGCGGAAGCGCGGAGGCGAAGAAGCAATCGACGCCATCTAGCAAAATTGTCGAAAAACGCGGCCTGGACCGTCGCCAATAGCGCGGTCCCTCGCACTGTCGATCGCGATATTCGCGACGATGTCGTCGGCGAGCTCAGCCTGGCGATCTGCAGTGGCGAAGTGGGTGTACGCGACGACCTACAAGTTGCCTGGAAGAAGTTCAGAACCGAGCTCACTCGGAGCCGCTGGAAGGAGTCGAGCCTGGACGCTGTGATCGCTGGGACGGAAAATCTGCGACGTGTGGATCTATTATCCGCAGACGCGGAGCGCTTCTGAGTATGGAGCGGGCGCACACTCGATCGTGCTGCGTCCGCATCTTTCGACGTCGGCAGGAACAACACACGGTTGCTCGCGAAGCGAAGATAGGAAGGCCTCGCCTATCGGATTTTATCGGAAATTCGAGAGCCGCCGCAAACGACCTACCTGCGCGAAATAGACATATAAATCAATATGATTGCGCGCTCCCGCTCGCCATCGCGAAGGCTTGCTAAGCAGCCCTAGCCATGAACTGCCCCCCGGATTCGCTTACGTGCCCGTATCTCGCGAGAGTATGCAGGACCGCGCGCACACGCGGCTCCACTCGAACGCCGCCGCGGAAACGTCTTGCAAGCGCCAACGCGTCTAGCGGGCGGCCCGCCTTCGCGAGTTCGTCCAGCACCGCGAGCGGCTGCGACTCTCGATCCGTCGGGAACAAGGGCAACAGAGCTTGCGCTGGCGCAATGTCATCGGTGGGCACCTTGCCCCGATCAAGTGCTGCGACACCGCCCACCGCCGCGATCTGGAACGCGGGCCTTACCCAACAGACCGTGCCAACACGCTCCTCTGCCGCGCGCGTAATATTTAAACTGACTAGTCGTTCTAGAATTTGTTCATCAGATAACGAGCCCCAGCCATAAGCCTTCGAAACCATCGCATCGATTTCAGCATGCATCTGCAGCAGAGTTCTGGGCGAAGCTCGGAGGGCTAGTGCACACTCCGCATCATCCAATATCTCTTCCCGCTGCACCCGGCCCAGGAGATTATAAAGTCCCGTCAGCGTGAGTTCCGGGATTTCCGCCTGAAGCATCTTCCGAAAAACGTCTAGCTCTTCTCCAGCTAGGCCGAGCCTACGCCTAAGATCAGCATCGGGCTCCGGGAACGGAAATTTAGCAAAGCACTCTGAGTGGTTATAGTTGCTATCATTCCCAGCGCCCAACCATCCACCAGTCCGCTCAGCCCATAGTATGTGCGCGCGCGAACTCAGAACTGCCAGGTAGAAGGGATCGTCTGCAGCAATTGCGATGATCTTGTCCGCTGGAAGATGGTCTCCCGACAGGAAGGAAAAAATTCGGTGACGTGCCGTGCGACATGTCACGATGTAGCGATCGAGACCAACCATTGCAGCACGCATACGTGAGCGCGGCTCGCCATATATCCAGTATTCTTCTCTCGTCTTCTTGCGGCGCACTTCATTTCTTTGCGGTTTAACGCGCGCCAAAATTACTTCCCATAGATTTGGATACTCTTTTCGAGCCTGCGCGGCGCTCAATCCATAAAAGTCAATAATATACCTTTCCTCTGCCCTCTGAACTATGTCGCGACCGATGAGGTATTTTTTGATAACGGGAGGAAGACTTTCAGGGTTGTAACCAAGTTGAACCACTTCCGCACGTGTTAGACGGAACCCCTCCCCAACTAGAATGACACCCTGGTGCGCAATCTCAGAATTGGCACGAAGAGGTACAGCTTTATACGCTGCCGGACCTACAGTTAAATCGGCCGTGATCACGCCCTTACGCTCTGAGTAGGAAATGGCGGGTCGATCACTATCAAGCGCCTTAGCCTCTTCGACCGTAAAGAGAACACCCTCACCATTCCCTCGTTCTGCGACTGTCATCGCAATGCGAACTGCTGCAGACCGCGCGCCCTCATTATTCGCCAACTTCTCCCATGGATGGTTGGCTATCGCTAAGACGAGATAAAGCGGCTTGTCGCCGCCAACGTAACTTTCTAGGACGCGGCGATTGAAGGTCTGCGTGATACTGCTTGTCGTGACGTAGCCGAAACGACGAAGGGCTCCATCCGGATCGGACAGTAGGTCAGCAGCGCGCGACCACCAATACATGACCAAGTCAACACTTTCCACGACTCGAGGATAGACTTGGCGCAAAGCTTCAACATATTCAGACCCTAGTCGCTCGCGCATCCGCTTGTTACCAATGAAAGGCGGATTGCCGACAATAAATTCGGCCTCAGGCCAGCCCGCACGGCGGGGCACGATCTCGCCCCTCCAGAGTTGTTCCAACGGCTCCGGCGCATCTGCTGGCCATTCCAGAAGAGCATCTGCTTCCTGGATGTTATTGAAGGCACGAAGGATTGGTTCCGTCGGGTGCGACGAATACGTTTTGTAGTGCTGCTGCAGATAGCCAATCCATAAAACAAGCTGGGCGATCGCCGCGGCCCTTGGGTTCGTTTCGATCCCAAGGAACTGGTGGGGATCAATCGTATCGCCCTCGACGGGCTCATCTCCGCCCAGACGGACCATTACGTCTATAACGTCCCCCTCTAACCGCTTCATCAGCTCGAGAGCGACGTAGAGGAAATTCCCAGTTCCACAGGCGGGATCGAGAACCCGAACGGTGCAAAGCTTGCGCAAGAACTGCTGCACGATCTCGATCGCGCGCGCACTATCACCATCTTCTTGAGCCTGCTCTGCCTGGGTCTGAATGCGCTGCCAATCAGCGCGAAGCGGCTCCATGATCGTCGCCGTTGCGAGCCGCTCGACATAGGCTCGCGGCGTGTAGTGAGCTCCGAGACGCGATCTCTCTTCAGGGTCAATCGCTTGCTCGAGCATCGTGCCAAAGATTGCCGGCTCCACGTCGGTCCAGCGCGTGCGCGCAGCGCCGAGCAATTCGCGGATCTGCTCGCGGCGGAGTTCAATCGCGACCGCGTCTCGAAATAGCCAGCCATTGAAATGCCGGAGATAAACTCTGAGGCCTGAAAAGAAACGACGAGCAGGCTCGGGCGCATCCATCTTGGCCCATAGATCTGTAACCAGCGGCGCGAACGCGCCTGGATCATCAAGGCAGTGCTCCAGCAATGAGGTGAAGCTGTCCTTGGGAAGGAGTTCGACGTCCTCTGCGAACATCGTGAAGATACATCGCATAAGAAATGTCGCGACGTCGTGGGGAGCGTGATTCCGCTCTAACGCCTGCGAAACGGTGGCGAGCCGCTTCGCGACTTCCTGCGTCACCGCCGCGGATTTTGCTGTTGGGTCCAGGCTGTGAGGGTCGTCCCAAACTCGTCGCAGACGATCTAGCGCCTCTGGTCGGCGCAGATCATTGAGCCCGATCCTGAAGCTCTGGCGATCCGGGAACTGCGTGTAGTTTCGCCCAGACCCGGAGAAATCGGCATAGATCTCGAATACCCGCCCAACGTCGCAGATGATCAGAAAGGGAGGGGCGGCGTGATCGGGCGGGAGCCGGAAGACGTATTCCTCAGCTTGCCGGCGCGCATTTGCCATGAGCGCATCCCATCCAGCATTTACTGGATGCTCGAAGGCCCGCCCCTCCTCTTCCACACCGAAGAGCTGTTGCTGTCCATCATCTGTTGATGCGGCCTTTCGACGGCCGGGCAAACGAGACTGCTTAGCCTCCAAGATGAAAGACCCCCTCTTATAGAGGTCGATACGTCTTGGCGCGGCAGTAGCTTCATAGGCACGTGGCGGCACTGCGCGCTCGAAGACATAGTCATTCTCTGCTCTAGTCGCTTGAGCAGGTTGCGGGTGATCAACCCCGAGCACATCGCAGAATTCAGTTAGGAAAAGAGCGTAGTTTGCTCTTTCAGCACCGCCCTCCTGCCCACTCCAGCGATTAACAAACGCTTCAACGTCCATTCGCCGATGCTCCATACCGGAACTTCGGGAAAGCCGTACAAGTTGCATGCCATGGTTAATTCGTTGGAATATCGGCAGTTTTTAAACCCTAAAACTCAACTGAGTCAGAGTTGCCGAGTCAATAATGCCTAGCTGTCTCTTGCCACTGGCTAGACAGGCAAATTGCGCCACGAGCGGACGTTGGCGCGCCTCCAAGAACACGACGTTCAGTGAAGGCCGCGCTTAAGCTGGCAGGCCTTGGCCGAATTTCTATGGCACGCCTAGTTCGGCTTGCCGCTGTCCCCCTTGGCCTTGCGCCCGCCGCCCTTGCGCGCGGGCTTACCCGCCGCCGCTTGCGCGGCCCGACGCGCCGCTGCGGCGGCCTCATCCAGTTCCGTCTGCGTGGGCTGGTAGGCGACGTCGATCACGACGACATCGACAAGGCCGCGCGCGGCCTCGGGAAGATGCTCGCTCAAGGTCTTCTGCAGGGCCTTGGCGGTCTTGATAGGCACGCCCCCGGGCGGGGTGGGGACCGACTGATGCTCGGCGCCGAACCAGAAGACCAGATAGATCCCATGGCCCGAGGACTTCAGGCTGGCGGCATAGTCGAGAACCTGATCCTCGACCGCCGTCCACAGCTCGGAATTGTAATGGCGCTTGGCCTCGATCGGGAGGGCCGCAGCCGCCTCGCCGATCACCACCAGGTCGACGCGCCGGTTCCGACGGCTGGGTATCTCCGTCATGAGCCTCACGGGAATACGGAACGGCCGCAGACGATCGTTCAACCGGTCGGTCAGCAGATCCCGGCAGTCGTTCTCCTCCTTGGGTGAGCGCGCGACGCCATGAGGGAAGTTCCAGTAGCCGCGCCAAGGCGAGGTCGGCGCGGTCAGGATATCCTCGCCAAGCTCGGCCAGCACTTCTCTTAGGACGGCGCGAAGGTCGGCTGGATTGGCCGGAGGTCCACCATCGAGGGCCTTGGCGACCTGGTCGGGCCTGGGCGCCTTGAACTCGGCGTCCAGCCGCACGCCGTCCTGGCTCGCGATCCGGTTTTGCAGCAGCGCCCCCCACGGCTCCAGGCGTGGCTCGGCCTTGAGCCTCTCCAGAGCCAGACCCGCCTGCGCCAAGGGCGAGGCCGCCAGGCGCGCGATGGCGCCGGCGACGATCTGCTGCTCGTCGGACCGCTGATGCGGGTCATCCTCGGGACCGGTGACCGCGCCAAAGCGCATGGCCACCATCTCGTCCCGGCGCAGGCCGTCGACGGCGTCCCGGCTCAAGCCATTGTCGACCGCCAACTGCAGGAAGCTCTTGAACGCGGCGCGGCCGTCGTCGTCGCCCAGGCAGCGATCGAAGACATCGGCATGGATCGCCGGATCGAGGAAGAAGGCCAGAATGCTCCAGAGCCGGTGGGCTTCCACCGGCAGCATCCGCCGCAAGGCCGTCTCGACCAGGACCCGAAGCTTGCCGGACCCAATGCGGCGCACGCACCCACCCAGGGCCGAGGCCAGGACCGGTGCCGGCAAATCGGACCGTTCGGCGACCAAGCGCTCCAGGACCTCGGCGACGCCGCCATTGCCCTCCTCGAAGGCTAGAAGGTCGGGAAGGTCCTGGGCGCCGGCGGCGACGGCCGCCTCCCAATAGGCCAGCAAGGCCTCGCGCCCGGCGTCATCGCGCAAGATCCGCTCGACCGCGACCCGAGTCACGGCCTCCCGGCTTTCATCATCGCGCAGGACGTAGCTGGCCCGCAGGACGGCGAAGGCGAAGGGCAAGGACAGATCCAGGCTCCCGCCAGCAGCCAGACGCTCAGCCAACATGACCGGCGCGATGGCTTCCAGTCTGACATCCAGGCGCTGGCCCTCGCGCGCTCCCAGCTCGGACACCTCGACGGGAAAGGCCTCGGCGATCCGCTCCCAGCCCTGGCGAAGGTCGGCAGCCACCTCGGGACCAAACCACGCCGTCATGCGGTCCCGGTCGTCGGGAATATCGGCGCCGGCGTGGTAGCCCACGGCGATTTGCGCCGCGTAGATCAACGCGCCGGCCTCGGCGCCCGACCGGATGGTGTCGGCGTGGTCGGACAGCCAGGACCGGTCATTGTCGCGCTGCTTTTGCCGTTCGGCCTCATACTCGGCGTCGCGGGCCGCCTGCTTAGCCTCCCAAGGCCGCTCCTCCGACGGCAGGACCCATCCCAAGGTCGACTTGTGTAGGTCCGGCCGCGCCTGCAGCACGGCCATCACCCGATCGCTGAGCCCCTGATTGTCGCGCGCGGGCCGCGTGACGCGGGCGGCCAACTCGCCCAGAAGCTCGAGGTCATTGTGCCGGGAGGCGTCACCCGCGTCCGCCACGGCGCGGGCCGCCTCCAAACGCCGCACCAGCACCGCCTTGACGTCATCAGGAACCTCTCGCCCCATCATGATGCGATACTGGTGGGCGGCGCTCCAAACGTCCTTCGGCGCGGCGGCAGTGGCGATGGCGTCGTAAAGCGCGAGGGGACGTGCGGGGTCGTGGTCGGACCAATCCGCGATCGCCTCCCGCAAGACCGCCTTCAGATTGGAGAACGGCGCCAAGCCAAGGTTGCCAACCCATCCAACCAGCCGCTCTGGCGTCGCGCCAGGATTGGCCCGGATCGTGGCGGCGAGGATCCGCTCCACGGCCCCCGCCAGTTCGAAGCCTCGCGAGCGCGGGTTCGTCGCCCCCGGAATTGGCTCATCGAACAGGTCCGCCATCGGGCTGAATTCCAGCGCCTCGCTCAGCGGCCTCAGATAGCCCATGACCCCGTCGCCGGTGGCGCCGTAGTCGATCATGGCGCCGCGCACCTCGGCGGCCGTGGCCCCGCGCCCGATCAGCCCGGCCAGGAGGTGGAGGCGAAGCAAGATTGGTCCGCCTTTCGGTTCGCTCGCCAGGCCCGACAGGAGCTGGCGTCGGGTGACGTCGGCCGCGTCGTCGCCATTCAGAACCGCCTCGATCGCCCGGCGGCGGAACCACTCCGAGACCGTCGGATCGGCGGCGAGGGCGAACAGCTGAGGCCTGATGCTGACGACCGGCCGCCCGGAGGCCAGGGCGTCCAGCACTAGGATTCGGCGATGATCCTGTTCCTTGGGATTGATGGCTATGGCTATGAGCTCGGCGGCTACGTCGTCGCCGGCGATCCCGCCCATGGCGGTCGCGCCCCGGACGTTAGACAGGAACCATGGGTCTCGTCGACCGATGGCGGCCAGCAAGGCCCGCCGGTGCTCGGTGGGCAGCATCGCTGGGTCGCCATAGAGGGCGATGCTCTCGGGATCCTCGCCGACCAGCTCCAGGGCGCGACCGACGTGACGGGTCCTGGCGAGCGCGGCGACAAACCAGGCGAAGACGCCGCTGAGCGCGGGTGCCGGGCGATTACCGGCGCCGCAAAGCAACGCCACGGCGCGGTCGACCGTCAGGGCCGCGCGGCCATCTTGCGGATCGGCGGCCTCTGCCAGGGTCCGGCCGGCCAGATATTCCGCCACGATGCGATGGTTGGGATGGAACGCCCCGCCTTCCCCCACGAAGAGCGGCGTGTCCAGGGCTGCCGCGAGGGCCCGGATGTCGACCTTGCCTTCGCGAAGGTCGTCCCGGGTCACGAAATCGTCGGTGGGCGGCATCCGGTTGGAGTGCCAGATGTCGAGACGTCCCGAGACCAGGAGAACCAGACTGGCGACCTCGGCCGCGGCGAGGATCTGCTTGATCGTCGGACGCTCTCGCCACTCGGGCAGGCCATCGTTGAGCTCGTGGGCCATCTGCCGCACGGCGCGATCCAGCAGCGCGCCCCGCGTCGACAGGTCGCCGCCGGAGGCCGCCGTCCTTTGCAGAAGCTTGAGCGTGGCGGGATTGCCCATCAGCGGCCCCGCGGCGATGGCGTTCATGCGATCCATGAAGGCCGACGGTTCAGCCTCGCCAAGGTGGCCCAAGATGGCGCGGATCTCGACGTTGGACAGCGAATCCAACAGCCAGGTCTCGAACGCGCCGGCGGTGAGTCCCAGGTCGCGCGCGCCTTCCCGTGGTAAGGAGATCGATCGGCAAGCGATGCGCCATCGCGCATAGCTGGCCGACTTCAGCGCCGAAGCCAGATCGGCCAGGCGCTCTTGGGCCGGTTCGCCGATGCGGTATTCCTCCAGGGCGTCGATGAAGACGACCTTCCCCGGCGGCCGCGCACCCTCCACAAAGGCCTTGGCCGTCACCACCCCGACGCTGGCCGCGGCTGCCGCCATGGAGAAGGCGATCGACTTGCCGCTGCCGGGCTCGCCCAGCAGCACTAAGCGATCGACTTTCGCCAGCTCACTCATACGTCTGGCGTCGCCGCCGGCCCCGCTCGCCGACGGCTGGATCACGGAACGATCCACAAGGGCGTAGGGCGGCGCGGTCGTCATGGTCGAGCCTTCGAGTTCAGCTTGACCGTGTATCTAGAGACCTCATCGCGCCCCGTCATCTCACAAGCTCATAGCCATCCACAGAGATGGGGCGTGACGATTGGGGAATCGCAAATCGCTGGTTGGCCAGTCGTGCGCCAATTGCTGACATTGGACTCCGCCCAGAAACGCGACACCCCGCTTTCAATTGCTTGTCGCGAACGCCACCGTCATGCACCCTGCTGAAAGGGACTCAGGGGCGGACATGACGGCGGAAATCGCGATCCTCAACCGCACGGCCGTCGCGCTGGCGGCAGATAGCATCGTGACCCTGGCCGGCGGCCTTCGACCCAAGACCTACGACTCCGCCGAGAAAATCTTCGAACTGTCGCGTCATCAGCCGATCGCGCTGATGATCTACAACAACGCTCAGTTCATGAACGCCCCGCTCGAGATCATCATTCGTCGTTACCGCGAAGGGCTGACCAGCAAGCAATTCAAGCATCTAGTGCAGGTATGGCCCGCCTTCGAAGCGTTCCTGCTGGCGTTCAAGCATGAAGTCGACGACGAGCTAGACCACTTCACCAGCTTCGCGCTGGGCGAGCTGCGATCGCTTCAGGCCATGATGGTCAATCACATGCTGGAATCTCTGGGCCGGCGACGCAGAAAGGGCATCGAGCTTCCCGAAGCTCACCTTTTACGACGCTGCCAGGAGCGCGAGCTCGACGCCCTGGATAATCCTTTGCCGGGCGAACCGTTCGCGACCTACACGCTGGATGACTTCGCTGACCGGTACGGCGCCACTCTGGACGAAGTCGCCGACAAGGTTCTGGTGTCCTGCGATTTGACCGATCCGATCAGAGCCGCGCTGCGGTCGATGATGTTCGCGGTGATCAAATCGACCACCCGCTCGACCGCCTTTACGGGGTTCGTTCTGGCCGGCTTTGGCAGCGAAGAGCTTTTCCCTACCCTAGATGCGGTGGAGGTCGATGGCGTCTATTTCGACCGCTTCCGGATTTTGGCCAAAAACCTCGTCGATATTGATCGTCGAGGCCCCACGGCCGCCGTGGTGCCGTTCGCGCAGAAGGATATGCCAGAGCGGTTTATCCTCGGCATTGACCGGGAGTTCGAAAAGGCGTTGGAGGACATCGCGGGAAACCTTGTCGGCCAAGTGATCGACCAGAACAAGCGCGCCTTCCGCAATGGGCGCGGCGATGCGATCAAAGCCGCCGCCGCCAAGCAGTTTCACGATGGTGTGGAACGCTTGAAGAAGAAGAACGCTAGCAACCTGAATTCCGTGGTCAATCACTTGTCGAAAAAGGAACTGGGCGAGGTCGCCTATTCGCTGGTTGAGCTCACCTCGCGCAAGCGCCGCTACTCCAACGACATGGAGACGGTGGGCGGCCCGATCGACGTGGCAATTCTGACCCGCAACGAGGGTTTCATCTGGGTTCGCCGAAAACATTACTTCGACACCGAGCTCAACCCAAGGTACGTTCAGTCGATATCCGGGAGGCCAGGTCATGGATGATCACCGGTTCCGGCGCGGCATCGATCCTTTCATCCCGACGGAGGATGAGCTGCGCGCGTACATTGAGGGCGACACGATCGAGGACATCGTGCGTCAGGTCTCAGATGCCTTCGCAGAAGAGCTGGCGCAGATCATGAGCCAAGCCCGGCAAAAACCCGCGTCGGCGGTCAGGCCGATCGTGGGAGGAAAACGCCCTTGATGGCGCCGGGCGCCCGCACCGCGATCTGGGTGTGGGTTCGCTCGTAGAAGCCACCACCGGGATAGACCGGCCCGCCTTCGACGAAGAGCCCTCGGACGGTGTGGAAGGGCGCGATGACAGGGATTTGGCCAAGCGCGATCGCGGCCTTAGCCTCGTCCTCAAGATTTTCGTGCAGATGCTTGATCACCGCGCAATCGAGGAACCGCAACAGCTTATCGCCCTCGCCTCGCCCGCGCGGGTCGCGATTCACGGGCATTGGCAGGCCCGCCGATGAGCGCGCCTTCTCGAAGGACAGGTAGGCATCCTCCAACAGGGACAGGTCGGTCCGCGTCGTCAGGTCCAGACAATTGCCAAGTTCGATCACCGCGCCGATGACCGCCCCCTGCTTGTAGGCGCCCTGGTCGACTTTTTCCTTGGCCCATTCCCACGCCCGTAGCGGATCGCCTTCCCAGAAGTAGACGCCAGGCCCGAGCCAGTCGTGGGCTTCCTCGCTGGGACGAAAAGCGCCGCCCCTGAGCAGCGCGTCCGCGGTATCCTGGGAACAACCGTGGAAACCCAACACGAAGCTGGTGTGAAGTCGGCTCATTCGTCCCCGGCCGGCGCACCGCCATATTGCGGCTGCAGCGCACCTTCGCCGGTGTAGAGCCCCTCCTCGATCAGCCACTGGCGCGACATTTCAGGCGTACGCGTGCGCTCTTCGGCGCGGCGGCGCAGCATGTCCCGGATCGCCTGACGTTCGGCTTCTGTCATCGTCGGCTCCCCTAACCTGCTGGCATCTTGCGAAGCCGCACATAGGCGGCGGTGATCATGTCGATCATCGCGTCCCGGCCCTCTTCAGGCAGGCTCGGATCGGCGTGCAGCATCGTGGTGATCTGCGACAGGGGCTCGGCGTTATAGGCGATGGCCGGTCCGCCCACGAAAGCGTCGGCGCTTAACCCCGACCATTGCACCAAGGCCGCCAGGCTATCGACATCGGGCCTCTTGCCCTGAGCCATGCGGGTCAGGGTCGAGGCGCTCACGCCTGACTCTTCGGCGACCTGCTTCCAGTTCAGCCCCCGGGCGGTGCGCGCACTGTCCAGAGAGCGGTAGAAAGCGCCGCCCTTGAATTCCGCTTTCGGCATTCAATTTCACTCTTGCAATCGACGCATCGGCGCCGCATATGGGTGTTGTGATTGCAATGTAGCAATTGATCGTCACCAACGCAAACGGAGACCGCCATGAGCGCTAATCCGACTACCGAAGCCTTCGGCGGCCTCTTCATCGAGGTGGCCGACACCGACCTGCAATTTCGCCAGCTGGGCGTCTCCGACGCCACCCTGACCGGCCGCCAGATCCTGTCGTTCTGCGACGCCACCCCGCGGGAGGAGTATGTGGTCCTGCAGTGGCTGGCCAACGGCGACATCGAGGAACTGCGCGAGGACGAGGTCGTGGACGTGCGCGCCGCCGCCGGCGCCAAGTTCATCGTCTCCAAGAGCGATCGTCTGTTCCGCCTCGTGCTGAACGACCGCTCGCTGAGCTGGCCCGAGCGCAACATCAGCGAAGCGTCACTGCGTGCCCTGGGCAAGATCGGCGAGGATCAGATCCTCCACGTCCGTCGCGAGGAGGAGATCGACGCCCCGATCCCGGCCGGCGGCACGCTCGCACTCGGCGACCTGGGCGTGGAGGTGGTTTACGCCAAGGCCGCGATCTGGAAGCTCAACGTCCAGGGCGTGACCATCGAGTCCCGCCAGCCGACGATCGAGGTTCGCCAAGCCCTGATCCAGGCGGGCTTCGACCCCGAACAAGGCTGGATCATCGTCCTCAAGACCGCCGACGCCAAGCGCCAGGTCGGCCTGGACGAGGTCATCGACCTGCGCGCGCCGGGCATCGAGAAGCTGCGACTGACCCCGCGGGAGATCAATAACGGCGAGGCCGCCATCGCCAGGCGCGAATTCCCCCTCCTGCTGATCGACGAGGCGGGGCTGGCCCAGCGCGCCCAGCGCTGGGAGACGATCGTGGACGGCGGCCGGCGCTGGCTGCTGCTCCACGACGTGGAGCTGCCGCCGGGCTATTCCACCACGCGAGCCATGATCGCCGTCGAAGTGCCCAGCGTCTATCCGGCGGCTGAACTGGACATGTTCTACTGCTATCCGGCGCTGGCCCGACTCGATGGTCGGGAGATCCCCCAGACCCAGGTCCAGGAGCCGGTCGAGGGCAGGCTCTTTCAGCGCTGGTCGCGCCATCGCGGCCCGGGCGCTCCCTGGCGGGCGGGCCAGGACAATGTCATCACCCACCTCGCCCTGATCGAGGCGGCCCTCCTGCGCGAGGTCGAGCAGTGACCGCCCCGGCCTTTGCGCCCTCGGCCTTCGACCTGGTGATCAGCGGCCAGGACCATGCGGCGCTGGCGGCCCACCTCTTCCCGGGCGACGGCATGGAGGCGGCCGCCGTCCTGCTGTGCCGCCACGTCCTGCCCGCCCGTCGAAAGCTGATGGTGGTGGAGGTGCGGCTCGTCGCGCACGACCAGTGCCAAAGGCGAGCCGACGCGCTGGTTTGGCCTGGGCAAGCGTTGAGCGCGGCGGTCGATGCGGCCGAGGACGAGGGTATGTCGATCATCCTGGCCCACTCCCACCCGGGCGGCTGGCTGGGTTTTTCCCAGGTTGATGACCAGAGCGATGCGGCGACCATGGCCGCCCTGTTCGGCGGCTGGTCGGGCCCGTTGCCCGTGGCGGGGCATGGCAGCGCGGTCATGACGCCGGACGGGCGCCTGATCGCCCGCCTCTATGGGCCGGATCTCTCACCCACGCCGGTCGGTCTCGTCGCCGTCGCGGGCGATGATCTGAGTTTCTGGGCCCATGGCGAAGAGGCTGGCCGCCCCATGGCCTTCTCCACCGATATGACCCGCACGCTTGGCCGCCTACGCGCCTGCGTGATCGGCGTTTCCGGGACCGGCTCGATCATCGCCGAGCAAGCCGCGAGGCTGGGCTTTGGCGCCTTGATCCTGATCGACTTCGACCAGGTCGAGGCCAAGAACCTCAACCGGATCCTGAACTCCACGATCGTCGACGCCGAAGGCGGCCGGCTCAAGGTGGAGATGTTCGCCGACGCCGTCCGCCGCTATCGGGCCGACCTAGACGTGTTGGCCCTGCCCCTGGGCATCGCCACGCGTGAGGCTGTGCTCGCGGCGGCCGGCGCCGACGTGCTGTTTTCCTGCGTCGACACCGCCGAGGGCCGGCAGATCGCCGACCTGATCGCCCAGGCCTTCATGATCCCGCTGTTCGACATGGGCGTCTCGATCCCTACCCGGCGCGGCGCTGACGGCCAGGCCGTGGTGGCCGAAGTTTCCGGACGGCTCGACTATGTCCAGCCCGGCGGCGCGACGCTCGGCGACCGCGGCGTCTACACGCCGGCGATGCTGCGGGCGGAGTACCTGGCCCGTGTCGCCCCGGAGACCTTTGCCGCCGAACGCGAGGCCGGCTACATTAAGGGCGCGCCCGATCAGGCCCCCTCGGTCATCGCCTTGAACATGCGCGCGGCCAGCGCCGCGATGCTGGAGTTCATCGCCCGGGCCTTTCCATTTCGCCATCAGCCCAACCGGCTGAAGGCCAGAACGATCTTCGCCCTGGCCGACGGGGACGAGGACTTCTATTCGGAAGACGACTTCACCGCCAGCAGCCAACCTGGCGTAGGGGCCGTCGAACCGTTGCTTGGCTTGCCGGCGCTGGGAGCCTGATCATGTCGCTGTTCTCCAGACTTTGGACGGGCCTGCTCGCCTGGCTACGAGGCCTGTCCGGTCCGAGGCCTTTGCAGGTTCGGTTCGTGGAAGGTGACGAACTCCCGCTCGACCTTGCCCCGCGTTGCTTGACGGTGGCGCAGGAAGACGGGATCCTGTGGTCCGCTGGCATGATCTGTCCTTGCGGCTGCGGCCGCCGCCTGGAGGTCATGCTGCTGGAAGGCGTCAAGCCTCGGTGGAGCCTGAGCGTGGATCAGCGCGGGCTGCCCAGCCTGCATCCATCCGTTTGGGTCAAGGACGGCTGCCGGTCGCATTTCTGGCTCCGCGACGGCGTCGTCCATTGGTGCGGACCGGAAAGATAACATTGCTATGACGCCCAAACGATTCACCCTACGGTTCGCCAATAAGTTGGGGACCGCCAGGGGGGACGCGTGGACGGCGATGAGCTTACACACACCACAAAGTACGTTGAATCCGAGCTTACCCGACGCCTGAACACGATCGAGGATCACCTCGACTGCGACGTCATCACCTGCATTCACCCGATCAGCCAACCGATGGACGACCTGATCCGGGACGCCATCGAGGATATCGAGAAGCGTCGTAAGAAGCTGCTGGTGATCCTGGAGACCAACGGCGGGTCCATCGAGACCGCCGAGCGCATCGCCGACGTGTTTCGCTATCACTACCCCGACGAAGTGAACTTCCTGGTGCCCAACTTCGCCATGTCGGCCGGCACGGTGCTGGTGATGTCGGGCGACAACATCTTCATGGACTACTATTCGATCCTCGGACCGATCGATCCGCAGGTGCGCAACCGCGACGGCACGTTCGTGCCAGCGCTGGGTTACCTGGAAAAGTATGACGAGCTGATCAAGCGTTCCAATCGCGGGAGCCTGTCGGCGGCGGAATTGGCGTTCCTGATCCAGAAGTTTGATCCGGCGCAGATCCATCGATTCGAGCAGGCTCGCGACCACTCCGTCGATCTACTGAAGAAGTGGCTGGTCCAATACAAGTTCAAGAACTGGCAGATCACCGAAACCGGCAAGAAGGCCGTCACCGCCAAGATGCGCGAAACCCGCGCAGCCGAGATCGCCAAGGCGCTCAACGACACAAAACGCTGGCGGTCGCACGGTCGCGGGCTTTCGATGGACGTAATTAAATCGGGCTTAAACCTTTTAATCTCGAACTTCGGGGACGAGCCGGAGTTGAACAAGAGGGTGCGTTCGTACTATCGGCTCCTGCAAGATCACATGTCGGGCAAGGGCCACACCATGGCGCTTCATACGCGCAATGGCTTTTTGGCAATGTGAGGGAGTCACACCATGGACGAGCTCGAGGCCCAAATCCGCAAGAACCCCAAAGCCGCCCGCAATGCCGACGCGCTGCGCGCCGCCTTGGAAGCGGTCGAACAGCTCCGTGAGGCCGGTTTCACCGCTGGCGAATACGAACTTGCCCCGTCCTTCGGCGGCAAGACCGCGCATGCGCCGAAGTGCAGCCTGAACGACCTTCGCCCCGTCTATTCCCGATAGGCCACCGGAGCCGCGTCGTACGGCATCCGCGTGCGACAACGCCTAGGGACAGATACGCGATTGCATCTTAAAGCTTCGCTTCATCTGGCTTGGCTGCTTGTCGTCCTGCTTAGCGAACGAGGCGGCCCTGAGTAGCTTGGGCTAGCCTCCGACCTGTAAGCGGACATCTCCAACTCCGCCTAAGAGTCAGCTTCAGGCTTAGCCCACCGGATCGCCATCGACCTTCAGCAACTGCCAAACAGGCGCTTGCAGCGTACGCATCCGGTGAGAACCGCGGCGGCCTAGGTCCGTTAGCGGACCTCATCAAGTTCGGGCGGCGTCGGGAACCGGGCATTGAGCTACTGTCCGCAGCCTGATTAGGATTTCGGGCACATC
>Ga0164241_10000908_pt1 | contig 42680 bp, 37 predicted proteins | sample OricomyardsoilBY_FD_108780 | JGI IMG/M metagenome (GOLD analysis project Ga0164241, IMG submission 108780) | Backyard soil microbial communities from Emeryville, California, USA - Original compost - Back yard soil (BY) | ecosystem: Environmental > Terrestrial > Soil > Unclassified | place: USA... | reverse complement strand
TTCGGCTCGCGCACCGTGGTGACGGGCGATCTCACGCAGACCGATCTGCCCAGTGGACGGCCGTCGGGATTGCGGCAGGCGCTGGATATCCTGCAGTCGGTGTCCGGCGTGGCGTTCACGCATTTCGATGCCAGCGATGTGGTACGCCACCCGCTGGTGCAACGCATCGTGCGCGCCTACGAGGAGAAGCTGCCGTGAGCGCGCGGCGTGGCCTGATCCTCGAGTGCCGCTTTGCCACGCGCGATCGAGTGCCTTCCCGGCGGCTGCTGCGGCGCTGGGCCGATGCCGCGCTGGGCCCGCGGGGTTCGGATCGTGAAATGGCGTTGCAGACGGTGGGACCCGCCCGCATGCAATCGTTGAATCGCCGCTATCGTGGCAAGGACAAACCCACCAATGTGCTGGCCTTTCCGGCGCCGCCTACACCGGGCGCGCAGCCCCAGCCCCTGGGCGATGTGGTGATCTGCCCCACGGTGCTGCGACGCGAGGCCCGTGCGCAGGGCAAGCCCGAGCGCGCGCACTGGGCGCATCTGGTGGTGCACGGCGCGCTGCATCTGGCGGGCTACGACCACGAACGCGAGGCCGATGCGGGACGCATGGAGCGGCGCGAGATCGCGGTGCTGCGCGCACTGGGTTTTTCCAATCCCTATCGCGTGCCTGTGCGGCGCGGAGCACGCCGATGAGCGATGACACCGGCGCAACCCGGAAGGTCATGCGCCGCATCCGGCGCCTGGCCGGGCCGAAGGACCGGCAGCAGTTGCTCGAGCTGCTGCGCGATGCCGCCGCCAACGGCCTGATCGACGCCGATGCGCTGTCGATGCTGGAAGGCGTGCTCGAAGTCGCCGACCTGCAGGTACGCGACATCATGGTGCCGCACAACCAGATGATGTGCGTGCGCCGCGACGATCCCGCGGCGCGCATCCTCTCCGTGGCCATCGACTCGGGCCATTCCCGCTTTCCCGTGCTCGACGCCGAAGGTGAGGGCGTGGTGGGCATCCTGCTGGCCAAGGATCTGCTGCATCTGTATGCATCGAATCGCACCGCCGCCTTCGACATCCGCGACTGGATGCGCAAACCGGTGTTCGTGCCCGAATCCAAGCGCGTGAACGTGCTGCTCAAAGAGCTGCGCATGGGCCGCAACCACATGGCCATCGCCGTGGATGAATACGGCAGCGTGGCGGGCCTGGTCACCATCGAGGACGTGATCGAGCAGATCGTCGGCGAGATCGACGATGAGTATGACATCGAGGATGAGCAGAACATCCGCCGCGAGGGCGACCGGCAGTTCCTGGTGCGCGGGCGCACGCGCATCGGCGAGTTCAACGAATACTTCAGCTCGTCGTTTTCCGACGACAGTATCGACACCGTGGCCGGCCTGGTCACGCAGCACTTCGGCCGGCTGCCGCGCCGCGGCGAGACTGTGATCCTGGAAGGCTTCGAATTTCGGGTGATGCGCGCCGACCGGCGACGCGTGGAAGCACTGCGTGTCACCACGCCCGCGCAGGAAGCGCCTTCGGCCGACAGCATCGCGGCCTCCCAGCACAGTGGCTGAAGCAGCCGCGACCAGTGCAGGGTGGCGCGGATGCTGGAGGCAGCGTCTGGCCGCGCTGCTCGCCGGGGCCGTGCTGACCGCCGCTTTCGCGCCCCACAATCTGTGGGGCCTGGCCGTGCTGGCGCCCGCGGCGCTGCTGCTGCTGTGGCGCTGGGCGCCCACGCCGCGTGAAGGAGCCTGGCTGGGCTGGCTGTTCGGCATCGGGCTGTATGCCACCGGCACCTGGTGGCTGTATATCTCCATCCGCGTGATCGGGCAGGCGCCGATTCTCATTGCGCTGCTGGTGATGGGCGCGCTGGTGCTCTTGATGGCGGCCTACCAGGCGGGTCTCGGATACGTGGTGGTGCGATGGCTGCAGCCGCGTACGGTGAGCGGCACGCTGCTCAAGGTGCCGGCCGCGTGGGTGATCGTCGAGTGGTGGCGTGGCTGGTTTGTCTCGGGGTTTCCGTGGCTGTCGCTGGGCTATTCGCAGACCGATACCTGGCTGGCGGGACTGGCGCCGGTCGGCGGCGTGCATCTGATCAGCGTGGCGCTGCTGATCAGCGCGGGCGCGCTGGTGCTGCTGCTGCGCGATGGCGCGCCGTGGCGACCCGTGGCGCTGGTCGCGCTGGTGCTGCCGTGGACGGCAGGCCTGGCGCTGCGCAATGTGCAGTGGACGCAGCCACGCGGAGAAGCGCTGTCTGTGGCGATATTGCAGGGCGCGATTCCGCAGGAGCTGAAATGGCTGGATTCGAAATCGAACCAGCAGAAGATCCTCGATGAATACGCGTCGCTGCACGATTCCGCGCTGGGTGCGCGTCTCATCGTCTGGCCCGAATCGGCACTGCCCGACCTGGCCAACTACTATTCGAACTACCTGGGCAGTGTGTGGTCGTCGGCGCGGCGGCATGGCTCGGCGGTGCTGATGGGTGTGATGCGCGCCGAACAACGCTCGCGCGGCGAAGAACCGGTCGCCTTCAACTCAGTGCTGGCGCTCGATGTGGATGATCCCGCCTTCTACGACAAGCGCCACCTGGTGCCCTTCGGCGAATACTTTCCAGTGCCGCAGATCGTGCGCGACTGGCTGCGGCTGATGAATCTGCCGCACCTGGATTTCATGCCGGGGGCCGCCAATCAGCCGCCCATGAAGCTGGCCGGCGAGGCAGTGGCCGTCAGCATCTGCTACGAAGACGCGTATCCGCGGCAACTGCGCGATGCGATGGCGCGCTCCTCGCTGCTCGCCACGGTCACCAATGACGCCTGGTTCGGCCGCTCCGGCGCGCGGTACCAGCATCTGCAGATCGCACGCATGCTGGCCATCGAGAGCCGGCGTTACCTGCTGCGCGCAGCCAATGACGGTGTGTCGGCGGTGATCGATCCTTCCGGCCGCGTGGTCCGCAGCGCCCCCGAGTTCAAGGCCGCGGTGCTGCGCGGCACGGTGCAGCCGCGCACCGGGATGACGTCCTACCTGCGGTTCGGGGACTGGCCGATTCTCGGCCTTGCCGCGTTCGTTATGCTGCTTTCGGCAGTGGCCCTCTTGAAAACGCGGGCGAATACAAGCATTAAGAAGCATTAATCGTGAGGGGCTACCGCCTTCGGAACCTTAGCGGCGACCATGGGGTCTACCGGGTAGCTTCCGCTCTGGAGGATCGATGGAAAAGTCAGTGGAACGTTGCAGTGGCAGATTCTTCCTTGTCGCGTTGAGCGGGCTGGTGTTGTCCGCCTGCTCCCCGAAAGCATCCACGGCTGTACCGCCGGTGCAGGCCGCGGCCGCGGCGCCGGTGGTCGCCACGGCGCCGCTGGTGAGCGGTCTGCCGGATTTCACCGCGCTGGTCGAGCGCTATGGTCCCGCCGTCGTCAACGTGCAGGTGACCGAGGGTCGACCGCGTACGCGCGGCGCGGAGGATCTGGGCCAGAACGATCCTTTCGGCGATTTCTTCCGTCGTTTCGGCATTCCCAACCCCAACGGGCAGGGCCAGGGTCAGCCGCGCAATGCGCCGCCTGCGCACGGTGTGGGTTCGGGGTTCATCGTCACGCCCGACGGGTACATCATGACCAACGCGCATGTGGTGCGCGACGCCAGTGAAGTCGTCGTGAAGATGACCGACCGGCGCGAGTACACGGCCAAGGTCATCGGCATGGATGACCGCACCGACGTGGCGGTCATCAAGATCGACGGCAAGAATCTGCCGACGGTGCGTATCGGCGATCCGCAGAATCTGCGTCCCGGTCAGTGGGTGGTGGCCATCGGCTCGCCCTTCGGCATGGAAAACAGCGTCACCGCCGGCATCGTCAGTGCCACTTCACGCACGCTGCCCAGCGAGACGTACGTGCCTTTCATCCAGACCGACGTGGCCGTGAATCCCGGTAATTCCGGCGGGCCGCTGTTCAATCTGAGCGGCGAGGTGGTGGGTATCAACTCGCAGATCTACAGTCAGTCGGGCGGTTACATGGGACTCTCGTTCGCCATTCCCATCGACGTGGCCAACGATGTGCGCAACCAGCTGGTTACCAAAGGCAAAGTGACGCGGGGCATGATCGGCGTAGAGCTGAAGCCCATGGACGCGACGCTGGCCGAGGCTTTCGGCCTGGATCGGCCGCACGGTGCGCTGGTCAACAACCTGACCCCAGGTGGTCCGGCGGAAAAGGCGGGTGTGAAAGAGGGCGACATCATCATGGGTGTCGACGGGCACAAGATTGAATCCGATATCCAGCTGCCGGCCATCATTTCGGCCATCCAGCCGGGCAAGGAAACGCAGCTCGAGATCTGGCGCGATCGCAATCTGCGCAAGATCACGGTGCGTGTCACGGAGTTCAAGGAGCAAGGCGAGGCGTCGTCGTCCGAGCCTGGCGAGCGCGGTGGCTCGGCTGCGCAGCCCAGTTCCCTCGGCCTGTCGGTGCGTCCGCTGCTGCCTGAGGAAAAGCAGCAGGTGGACACCGAAGGCTCACTGGTGGTCGAGGATGTCACGGGCCCTGCCGAGAAAGCCGGCGTGATGCCCGGCGACATCATCCTCGGCGTCAATGGCGTGCGCGTGAAGAACGCGGCGGATCTGGCCGCCGCGGTGAAGCGCGCCGGCAAGACCGCGGCGCTGAAGATCCAGCGCGGCGACCGCCAGTACTTCGTCGGCATCCGCGGCGAGTAACCGCGCGGAAATCCCCGGGATGCGCCGCACGGCGATCCCGGGAGGGCGGGGTGACGTGTATCCTTACCGGCCACTCCAGCTGTCTGTTTCCGCATGCAAGAACGATATGAACCCGCTGCCGTAGAAGGCGGCGCCCAGGCGGCCTGGCAGGCCGCCAATGCCTTTGCCGCCGACGAATCCGCGCCCGGCGAGAAGTACTACTGCCTGTCCATGTTCCCGTACCCCTCGGGACGGCTGCACATGGGCCATGTGCGCAACTACACCATTGGCGATGTGCTGGCGCGCTTCATGCGCATGCAGGGCCGCAATGTGCTGCAGCCCATGGGCTGGGACGCCTTCGGCCTGCCGGCCGAGAACGCGGCCATGGCCAATGGCGTGCCGCCCGCGAAGTGGACGCGCGACAACATCGCCTACATGAAGCAGCAGTTGCAGTCGCTGGGTCTGGCCGTGGACTGGAGCCGTGAACTGGCGACCTGCGATGCCGACTACTACAAGTGGAACCAGTGGCTGTTCCTGCGGATGCTCGAAAAGGGCATTGCCTACAAGAAGACCGGAACGGTGAACTGGGATCCGATCGATCAGACCGTGCTCGCCAATGAGCAGGTGATCGACGGTCGTGGCTGGCGGACCGGCGCGCTGATCGAGAAGCGCGAGATTCCCATGTACTACCTCGCCATCACCCGTTACGCCGAGGAGCTGCGCGCCGCACTGGAGGATCTGCCCGGCTGGCCCGAACGTGTGCGTACCATGCAGGCCAACTGGATTGGACGCAGCGAAGGCGTGGACGTGGATTTTCCCTACGCCGACGACACCCGCGAGGTGCTGAGCCGGCAGGGCGCGCTGCGCGTGTTCACCACGCGCGCCGACACATTGATGGGCGCCACCTACGTGGCCGTTGCCGCAGAGCACCCCATTGCACTGGCGGCAGCCAGGGAGCGTGTGGAGCTGGCGGCCTTCATCGACGAATGCCGGCGTGGCAGCACCATGGAGGCCGACCTGGCCACGCAGGAGAAAAAAGGCCTGCCCACGGGCCTGCACGTGCTGCATCCGCTTACCGGCGAGAAGCTGCCGGTGTGGGTGGCGAACTATGTGCTGATGGGCTACGGCGAGGGCGCGGTGATGGCCGTGCCGGCGCATGACGAGCGCGACTTCGAATTCGCGCAGAAGTATTCACTGCCGATCCGCACCGTCGTCGCCTCCACCACTGGCCAATACGAACAGATCAGCGCCCCGTGGCAGGAGTCTTATTCCGAACCGGGCGTGCTGGTGGATTCCGGCGAATTCACTGGCCTGGGTTCGGCGGCAGCCGTGGATGCCATTGCCGCTGCACTTGCGAAGAAGGGCCTAGGCGTCAAACGCGTGCAGTTCCGCCTGCGCGACTGGGGCATCTCGCGCCAGCGCTACTGGGGATGTCCGATACCGCTCATCCATTGTCCGAAATGCGGCGATGTGCCGGTGCCCGATAAGGATCTGCCGGTGCGGCTGCCCGAAGACCTGGTGCCGGATGGCAGTGGCAATCCGCTGGCAAAGACGCCGTCGTTTTTCCAGTGCAAATGCCCGAAGTGCGGAATTGACGCGCGGCGTGAAACGGACACCATGGATACCTTCGTGGATTCCTCGTGGTATTTCCTGCGCTATGCCAGCAGCGGCAACGACGCGGCCATGGTCGATGCGCGCGCGAATTACTGGCTGCCGGTGGATCAGTACATCGGTGGCATCGAACACGCCATCCTGCATCTGCTGTACTCGCGTTTCTGGACACGCGTGATGCACGAGATGGGGGCAGTGAAAACGCCAGAACCCTTTGCCAACCTGCTCACGCAGGGCATGGTGCTCAATCACATCTTCCACCGCACCCCGGCCACCGGGCGCCGCGAATACTTCAATCCCGCCGATGTGGATCTGGTGATCGATGCCACCACGCGCCATGCCACGGCGACGCTGAAGAAGGACGGCTCGGCCGTGACCTACGAAGGTCTCGGCACCATGTCCAAGTCGCGCAACAACGGCGTCGATCCGAACGGGCTGGTCGAAAAATACGGCGCGGATACCGCGCGGCTGTTCATGATGTTCACGGCGCCGCCCGAGCAGTCGCTGGAGTGGAGCGATGATGGCGTGCTGGGCGCGAACCGCTTCCTGCGGCGGTTGTGGAAGGCGGTGTTCGATCACGTATCCACGGCCGGCGTGGTGTCCGAAGCCGCCCGCGCGGATGCCCTGCGTGCGGCAGCTTCCACAACCCTCCCTCCCGCCGACCGCGACCTTCGCCGCATCGCGCACCAGACGCTGGCCAAGGTGCAAGACGACATCGGCCGCCGTCGCGTGTTCAACACCGCCGTGGCCAGTGTGATGGAGCTGCTGAACGCCATTGGACGGCATGCCGCGGCACCGCAGGCGGGCGAGCCGACCGCCCGGGCCGTGCGCCAGGAAGCCCTGGAGATCGCGGTGATGAGCCTGGCGCCCATCGTGCCGCATATCTGTCACCAGCTCTGGCAGGATCTGGGCCAGGGGTCGCAACTGTGGCGCACGCGCTGGCGCAAGGCCGACCCGGCGGCGCTGGTGCAGGACGCCATCGAGATCGTCGTGCAGGTGAACGGCAAGCTGCGCGGGCGTGTCAGTGTCGCGCCAGCGGCCACCGACGACGAAGTGCGAAGCGCCGCGCTGGCCGATGAGGGCCTGCGCCGGTTCTTCGAAGGGCGCGAGCCGAAGAAAGTGATCGTGGTGAAGGGCAAGCTGGTCAACGTGGTGGTGTGATCATGCACAAATGGTTCGCGCTCGCGACACTCGCGCTGCTTGGCGCCTGCGGTTTTCAGCTGCAGGGTCGGCAGGTGCTGCCGGCGCTACTGGCGAACGTGCATGTGGAGCCGGTCGATCGGCAGAGCGAATTCACCCGCGCGCTGCGCGCCTCGCTGTCCGCATCCGGGGCGAAGCTGGCAGCCGAAGCCGGCGAGCAGGCCGCGGATGTGCGCATCGTGCGCGATGATTTCGCCGAGCGGGTGCTGTCGGTGGATGCACGCAACATTCCCACCGACTACGAACTCACCTATACCGTGGAAATCCAGGTGCGCGCGCAGCAGCGCGAACTGCTGCCGGCCGAAAAGTTCGAGCTGTCACGCATCTACAGCTTCGATGAGCGCAAGCTGCTGGCCAAGGAGCGCGAAAAGGAAATCCTGCGCGAGGCGCTGGCCCGGGATCTGGCCAGCGTGGTCACGCGGCGGCTGTCCACGCTGCAATAATGTTGCGGCTCGCCGGCCTGGATCGCGTAGCCATCGGCATCATGTTCGATCGCTACGGCCTGGCATTGCGGCTGCTCGCGCCAGAAGAAAACATTCCCGGCAGCTACTGGGGCGAATCCGAGGCGGGCCTGCAAGGCAGCGTGCTCTACGCCCGTCCCGATACGCCGCTGCACTCCGTGCTGCATGAAGCGGCGCATTTCATCTGCATGAGTCCCGAACGCCGCGTGGCGCTGGACCGCGATGCCGGCGGCGACGATGCCGAGGAATGCGCCGTCTGCTATCTGCAGCTGCTGCTGGCCATGCAGCTTCCGCAGTGCGGCTTCGCGCGGGCCTGCGAGGACATGGACGAATGGGGCTACAGCTTCCGGCTGGGCTCGACGCGCGCCTGGTTCGAGCACGATGCCGAGGACGCGCGGCTGTGGCTGCTGAATGAAGGAATCATCGACAGCGCGGCCCAGTTGACTTGGCAATGCCGCCTATGATGCTTTCGAATCAAAAATAAAGGGCCGGTTTCCCGGCCCTCTCATCTTGTGCAATCTTTCGATTACTTGTTATCCGAAAGAGCCCAATTCCTGATCTGCTATGCGCTGCCAATCCTGAGCCAGTGCTAGGCTTGAGGTCAACGGGCGATTTCAAAAATAAGAGCGCGACAGGGAGTCCTGCATGCCGATACTTCCTTACCGGCTGGGTATTGATCTGGGATCGAATTCCCTGGGCTGGGCAGCTTTGCGTCTTGATGCTACCGGCGAGCCCGATTATCTGGTGCGCGTCGGGGTGCGGATTTTTTCCAGCGGGAGACATCCGAAGACAGGCGCGTCGCTGGCGGTCGATCGGCGTCTGAAGCGCCAGCAACGTCGCCGCCGCGACCGCATGCTGCGACGGAAGAAGAGCATGCTGGCGGCCCTCCGCGCCGCTGGGCTGTTTCCGACTTTGCTCGCGGATGGCGAAGTGCTCAAGGACAGCAATCCATACGAGCTTCGACATCGTGCGTTATCGGACCGCCTGGAGCCCTTTCAAATCGGCCGGGCGGTCATTCATCTCAATCAGCGGCGCGGCTTCAGAAGCAGTCGACGCACGGATCGCGGCGAGGAGGCCGGCAAGGAGAAGGGAAAGATCGCCGCGGCCGTCGCCATCCTGAGGCAGAAACTTGCAGACGCTGGCGTGGAGTCTCTGGGCTCGCTCTTGTATCGCCGCCAACAGGACGGCCAAGGAACGCGCGCGCGGCGATTTGGCGAAGGTGCAAAAGCGTTCTACGAGTTTTATCCTGACCGAAAAATGATCGAATCGGAGTTCGATCTGCTTTGGGAACGGCAGGCAGTGTTCCATCCGTCCCTGATGACGGAGAGCGCTCGCGACAGAATCAAGCATATTCTGCTATTCCAGCGCCCTCTGCGGCCTGTGCGACCGGGACGCTGTTCCCTCGATCCAACTCAGGATCGCGCTCCGTGGGCGCTGCCAAGTGCCCAACGATTCAGAATGTGGCAGGAGGTCAACAACCTTCGCTGGAGGCGGCCCGGAGATGTTGTCGAGAGGCCACTGACGGACGAACAGCGTCGCGCGGTTTTCAGTTCGCTCGAAGCCAGTCCCAAATGCAACTTCACTGCCATTCGGCGTTTGGCCAAATTGCCTTCCGACGCGGACTTCAATTTGCAGGGTGTCAAGCGGGAGTCCCTGCTGGGCAACGTGACAAGCGCCGCACTGGCCAAAGAGGCGTGTCTCGCCGAGCGTTGGGGCTCATTAGCGGCAGAAGAACAGGACGCCTTGGTCGGTCATTTGATTGACGACACTTTGGCAGACGAAACGCTGATCGAGAGGCTCAAGGCAGATTACGGCTTGAGCGCGGCGCAAGCTGACGCCGCTCTGGCGGTCAAGACACCCGACGGCTATGCCCGAGTAGGCCTCGCGACCATTCAGAAACTGTTGCCTCATCTTGAGTCTGGCGCGACCTATGACAAGGCTGTACTGGCAGCCGGCTTCGCGGGCACCAACACTCAAGGCGACGGATCGTTCGCCGCATTGCCTTATTACGGCAAGGTGCTCGAGCGTCACGTGGCCTTCGGCAAGGGAGAGGGAACAGAAGAAGAGCATTACGGCAGGATTGCCAATCCCTCCGTGCACATTGCACTCAACCAGCTTCGGCATCTCGTCAATGCGCTGATCAAACGCTACGGAAAGCCGCAGGAAGTAGTTCTCGAGCTGACGCGGGATATCAAGCTCGGATGGAAGAAGGCAAGAGAGGTCGAGGCGGAACAGGAAAAACGACAGCGGGAAAACCAGACGCTTCGCGACGAACTGGAAGGCCTGGGAATGGCTGTCACGGGCGACAATCTTCTCCGCCTCCGGCTATACAGAGAGCTGTGCGGTACAGACGGCCTATCCGCATTCTGCGTTTATACGGGAGAGCAGATATCCGTGAGTCGACTGTTCTCTCCGGAGGTCGAAGTGGATCACTTGCTTCCGTTCTCGCGCACGCTGGATGACTCTGTGGCCAATAAAGTGCTGTGCCTTGCCAGAGCTAACAGGCAAAAAGGCGATCGTTCGCCGTGGGAGGCATTCGGTCACTCTCCTGACGGCTACTCCTGGGACGGAATGCTGGAGAGGGCGTCCCGGCTTCGCCGCAACCGTTACCGACGCTTCGCCGAAGAGGCCATGCAGAAGTACGCTGAGACGGGCGGATTCCTGGCAAGACAACTCACCGATACGGCTTACATGTCGCGTCTTGCGCGTGAATATATTTCTTTTATTTGTCCGCCGAACAAGGTGTGGACGACCACGGGCCAGCTCACCGGCATGCTGCGAGGCAAATGGGGCCTCAACAAGCTGTTGTCACATGATGATTTGAAGAATCGGCGGGATCATCGTCACCACGCCATCGACGCAATGGTTATCGCGACCATAGATCGATCCCTCGTCAAGCGTGTGGCAGACGCGTCGGCGCGTGCCTCTGCTGCGCATGCAGGAAAACTGCTCGATGATCTCGAATTTCCCTGGTCTTCATTCGCGAGGGAGCGGAAAACGCGCTTTCACGTATGGTGGTTTCGTACCGCCCGGATCATAACGTCGCCGGTCCTCTCCACAACGATACGGCCTATGGTCCCGCAGAGCCCAGAGAATCGGATGAACCAGGCGTGGCGACGAAGATCACCGTGCATCACTTCGTACCACTGGTCAGTATGGTTGCGCGAAAGCCAGAAGATGTTAGAGAGGCCGTTGGAGGATCATGGCTGTCTGAATCCATCGCGACGTTGCTTGAGGCGTGCCCGTCAGACAAGAAGGCTCTTTCAAGCGCGCTGGAGGAATTCGGCAGGAAGCATGGCATTCGGCGCATACGCTGGCGTGAAAATCAAACTGCCATCCCGATAGCCAACAGGAAATCCCGTCGCGTCTACAAGTACGTCGTGGGCGATGGAAACTACTGCTACGAAATATTTGCGGCAAAGAATGGCAGGTGGACGGGAGATCTGATCTCCAGTTTCATTGCAAATGGTTCGGCGTATCGGCTGTTTCAGCAATCTTCGATCTACAGAATGCAAACTCTCAGCGGACTTCCGCTGGTCATGCGCCTTGTGCCTGGCGACTATGTGCGCGTTCGCCTCGATGAAGCGGATCGCATCTACAGGGTTCAGAAGATCACGAAAGGCAAGATTACGCTTGCATACCACCTGGGGGCCGGAGACCAGACTAGAGACCCACTTCACGTTCCCGGAATCGAGCCTGTGATGACTGTCGCGCCTTCGAGGCTTCAGTCCTTGCGCGGACGCCGCATTTTCGTTGACATCCTTGGGCGAGTCTTCGACCCGGGGTTCAAGGATGCTACGCCGGATATTGGAAATCGCGGAGGATGATCAATACCTCTCGGTAGACAGGGGCTTTCTCGTCGTGCGAAAAGGCGACGAGATTCGGGGGCGCATTCCCCTTGACGACATCGGTGCGCTGATAGGGAATGCGCACGGTCTGGTCTATTCCGGTAATGCCCTGAATGCCTTGGCGAGCAGGGGAACTCCCACCGTCATTTGCGGGAGCAATCACAGTCCGGTGGCTCTTGTCTGGCCCGTCGAGCAACACTACGAGCAGGCGGCGCGCATGGCGGCGCAGATTGCTACTACGCTCCCTACACGCAAGCGGCTATGGAAGCTGGTTACACAGCAGAAGATTCGAGAACAGGCGTCCTTGCTGAGGATTCTCGGTAAGGCCCATTTGCAGCTGGAACGATTGGCCGCCCGGGTCAAGCCTGGCGATCCATCCAATCTGGAAGCGCAGGCAGCCAAGCACTATTGGCGAAACCTGTTCGGAAAAGATTTTCGAAGAGATCCCGATCTGGATGGGGTCAATGCTCTGCTCAACTACGGATATGCCGTGCTGCGATCGGCCGTCGCACGCGCGGTTGTGGCGGTAGGGTTGCATCCGTCCATCGGGCTTTTCCACTCCAATCCGCGCAATGCTTTCCAGCTGGTGGACGATTTGATGGAACCGTTCCGGCCCTCTGTTGACGCGATGGTTCATGTGCTGTCAAAGGCCGGGAAGGAAGAGGTGGACAAGACGGTCAAGCGTGAGTTGGCGATGACGCTTTACCGCGATCGCAGAATGAATGGCTGCGCTACGCCGTTGGTTCGCTGCATTGAGCTGAGTGTCCTGTCTCTCTGTAGTGCCATCGAAGATGCCAAGGCAGGTATCGAATTCCCGGATCTGCTTGATGAGGAGTTTCTGAATGGTCCGGAAGAAGGCCACGACTCAGAAAGCGAAGAAGTCGCTTAGTGGTTACCGTCTCATGTGGATGATCGTTATGTTCGATCTGCCCGTGGGTGAAAAACATGAGCGAAAGGCCGCGCATGATTTTCGTCTGGCACTTCTGGATGAGGGCTTTTCCATGGCCCAGTTTTCCGTCTACTTCAGATTCTGTCCCGGGCAGGCGATGGCTGATGCCTTGGCCCGCAGGGTGACTGCCGCCTTGCCGGAGGGAGGGAAGGTTGACGTCCTTTACATTACTGACAGACAGTACGAGAACATTCAGAGCTACAGGCAGAAGCGCCTCGAACCGGCTGCCAAAAATCCAGATCAGTTTGTACTTCTTTGAGCCGTCTAATGTGCAGTTTTCTCGTTCTTTTTCAGCTGTTTCCTTAGTCCAATCAAGTAGTTGCAAGGATCCGGAGCGTAGCAGATCAGGAATTGAGCGCTCTCGGAAACTGCGAAGGAGGCGCTACGAAAATGATGCGCGAGCGTAGCAGATCAGGAATTGAGCGCTCTCGGAAACGAGAAATAGGCGATGCCATCAGCGACGAAAGAGCGTAGCAGATCAGGAATTGAGCGCTCTCGGAAACTGGGCTGGAGTGAACAACCGCTGATGCGCCGAGCGTAGCAGATCAGGAATTGAGCGCTCTCGGAAACTTGTCGGCGCGGCTGGTTTCAGCCAGCACCGAGCGTAGCAGATCAGGAATTGAGCGCTCTCGGAAACTGCACCGAGTTGAATGCGCGCGGCGCTGCGGAGCGTAGCAGATCAGGAATTGAGCGCTCTCGGAAACCGGTTCGGTGATGCAGAGGAGCAGGCCATAGAGCGTAGCAGATCAGGAATTGAGCGCTCTCGGAAACAGATTTTGGCTGCGGTGTGAAGTCTGAAAAGAGCGTAGCAGATCAGGAATTGAGCGCTCTCGGAAACAGTGAGAACAGGGCCGCGCCGTAAGCGGCGGAGCGTAGCAGATCAGGAATTGAGCGCTCTCGGAAACCGCAGTCGCTGGCGAGCCCGATCGACAGCAGAGCGTAGCAGATCAGGAATTGAGCGCTCTCGGAAACCAGCCAGTCGTGATGCCAATGGTGCCGCCGGAGCGTAGCAGATCAGGAATTGAGCGCTCTCGGAAGCGGTATCGAGTCAAGAAGACGGATGCGCGCAGACGTAACAGATCAGAGGTTGAAGTACTCGGAAACAGTGAGGCCCGAACCCTCATCATCCAAGGAGGCGTAGCAACTCAGGGACTGAGCGCTTTCGCAATTACGGCAGAAACGATACGGTCACGGTCATCAACACCTGACGCTTGAGGTCGTTGAAGTATTCGTAGGTCTTCACCACATCGAGGGCCGCGAGACCGAAGCCTTCGCCGGAGGGTGATTCGCTGATCAGCTGCGCCTCGAGCACGTAGCCTTCGGCATTGATCAGCAGGTCCACCGTGACGATGCCGTCGAGAGCCTTGCGCCGCGCTTCGGCCGGGTAAAACTTTTCAGCCGGTTCGCCGCGTCGCCAGCGCAGCCGCGCCGTCTGCGCGCCTTCGACGCGCAACGCCCCGGGGCGCACCAGCTTGCCCTTGAGCAATAGGCCCGCGGAGGCCGCTGCAGTGGCTTCACTCATGCCCGGCGGCGCGCGAAGCGATCGGTGGCGCGGCGCAGCGCCGTGGCGATGCCGGGCTCGAAAGCCGAATGCCCGGCGTCGGGCACGATCACCAGCTGCGCTTCTGGCCAGGCGCGATGCAGATGCCAGGCGCTGCGCATCGGGCACACCACGTCATAGCGCCCCTGCACGATCACCGCGGGGATGTGGCGGATCTTCGGCACATCGCGCAGCAGCTGATCGTCGGCGTCGAGAAATCCGCCGTTCACGAAGTAGTGACACTCGATGCGCGCGAAAGCGGCGGCGTAATCGGCATTGCGGAACTTGGCCACATAGCCCGGATCCATGCGCAGGTGACTGGTGGCGCCCTCCCAGGTGGACCAGGCGCGCGCGGCGGCGGCGCGTTCCGCCGGATCGGTGCTGGTCAGGCGCCGGTAGTAGGCGCGCATCATGTCGTAGCGTTCTTCTTCCGGAATGGGCGCGATGAAGGGTTCCCATTGATCCGGAAACAGTGAGGCCGCGCCCTCGCTGCTCTGATAGAACCACTCCAGCTCCGAGCGACGCAGCAGGAAGATGCCCCGCAGCACCAGCTCGCTGACGCTGTCGGCATGACGCTGGGCATAGGCCAGCGCCAGCGTGGAGCCCCAGCTGCCGCCGAATACCTGCCAGCGTTCGATGCCCAGGTGCATCCGCAAGACTTCGGTGTCGGCAACCAGGTCCCAGGTCGTATTGTCGTCGAGACTGGCGTGCGGCCGGCTCTTGCCGCAGCCGCGCTGATCGAACAACACGATGCGGTAACGCGCGGGATCGAAGAAGCGGCGCATTTGCGGATTGGTGCCGCCACCGGGACCGCCGTGCAGGAAGACCACGGGCCTGCCCTGCGGATTGCCGCTCTCTTCGAAATACAGTTCATGCAGGGGCGAGACCCGCAGCCGACCGGTGCGATAGGGCCGCAGCGGCGGATACAGCCCATCGGCGGGCGCGGCGCGGGGCGGCGTGCTTGGGCTGGTCTTTCGCGCGGCGCGTTTCGCCTTGCCTCGGGCGGTGCCACGACGGCCCTGCGTCTTGCGTGATGCGGCCATTAGCGCGTGCTCACCATCGGACCCAGCGGGGCGCCGCCGACCAGGTGCAGATGCAGGTGATACACCTCCTGCCCGCCATGTGCATTGCAGTTGACGATCAGCCGGTAGCCGTCCTCCGCGATGCCGAGTTTCCGCGCCAGGTCGCGTGCCACGATGAACAGCCTGCCGATCAGCGGGGCGTCGGCGTCGGTGATGTCGTTGGCCGTCGGGATGGGCTTGTTGGGAACGATCAGGATGTGCACCGGAGCGCGCGGATGGATGTCGCGGAACGCGGTGATCTGCGCGTCCTTATAGACGATATCCGCCGGCAGTTCGCCGGCGACGATGCGTTCGAATAGCGTTGGCATGGGGATGCGAACCTTCAGGGTTGCGGTTGCCCCTATAATAGCTGCCTTGAAAACCGCACCGGAAAAGCTCGAAACGGCGCTGCAGCGCGGCCTCGCATCGGTGTATCTGCTTTCGGGCGCCGAGCCCCTGCAGGCGGGCGAGGCGGCAGACGCCATTCGCGCCGCGGCCCGCGCCAGGGGCTTCACCGAGCGGGAAGTTTTCTTCATCGAGCGCGCCAACAGCGGCCCCTGGGACGAGATTTTCGCCAGCGCGCAGGCGCTGTCGCTGTTCGCGGCCCGCCGCATCCTGGAAATCCGCATTCCGGGCGGCAAGCCCGGCACACAGGGCGCCGCGGCCCTGCAGGAACTGGCGGGGCTCGCGGGCGCCGATCTGCTGCTGCTGGTCATCGTCGGCGAACTGGACTGGACTGCCCAGAAATCCGCGTGGGTGCAGGCGCTGGATCGCGCCGGCGTGTGGATCGATGCGCAGGCGGTGAACCTTGCACAATTTCCCGCCTGGCTGCGCATGCGCGCCGCGGCGCTGGGGCTCACGCTCGACGCTGACGCCTTGCAGGCCTTGACGCAGCACACCGAGGGCAATCTGCTGGCGGCAGCGCAGGAACTGGTGAAGCTGCAACTGGCCGGACATGCGAATGTCGGCGTGGCCGAAGTATTGTCCAGCGCTGCGCAGAGCAGCCGCTACGATGTGACCCAACTGGGTGAAGCGGTGCTGCGCGGCGATGCGCCGCGCGCCCTGCGCGTGCTGGCGGGGCTCAAGGCCGAAGGTGTCGAGGCCACGCTGGTGCTGTGGTCCGTATGGCAGGAATTGCGCGCGCTGTGGCAAACCCTTTTGCCGGGGCCACCGGTGGCCGGCGTGTGGTCGCGCAACAAGTCCTTGTTGCCCGCGGCCGCGGCGCGCCTGAAGCCGCTGGGCCGTGCGTTCTTCGCCCGCCTCGACGAGCGCATGGCGGTTGTCGATCGCGTGGTGAAAGGCCGGCAGTGGGGCAGTGCCTGGGATGAACTGGGCGTACTGGTGGCCGAATTCGCCGGTGGCCGCGGTGTGTTGCCCATGGCCGGCGCGGGGCGCCCATGAACAGCGCGCGCGCGCAGGGGCCGATGGGCATTTTCGGCGGCACTTTCGATCCCATCCACTACGGCCATCTGCGCACGGCCTTCGAGTTGCGCGAGGCACTGCGGCTCGAAGAGGTGCGTTTCCTGCCCACCGGCAATCCACCGCATCGCGATCAGACGCAGGCCAGCGCCGAGCAACGCCTGGCCATGGTGCGCGCCGCCGTCGAGGGCCAGACTGGCTTCAGCGTGGATGATCGCGAGACGCGTCGCAGTGGCCTGTCTTATTCGGTGGATACGCTGGGTGAGTTGCGCGCCGAATTTCCGCAACGCGCCATCTGTCTGCTGCTGGGCATGGACGCCTTTCTCGGCCTGCCGAACTGGCATCGATGGCGCGAGATACTCGAACTGGCGCATGTCATCGTCGCGCACCGCCCTGGCTGGAAGGCGCCCACGCAGGGACCGCTGGGCGAGGCCATGGTCGATCGCGGCACCGGCTCGGTGCGCGACCTGCACGATGCCAGCGCCGGACGCATCTATGTGCATGCGGTCACGCAGCTGGAGATTTCCTCGACCGAGCTGCGTTCGATGATCGCGCGCGGTCGCGATCCCCGTTATCTGGTTCCCGACAGCGTGTGCGAGCTGCTGCGCAAGACGGGATGGTATGCTCAGCGCCAATGACAGCCGCCAAGACCTCCCGTCCTCCTGCCCGCGCAGCCCTGGTCAAAACCGTCGCCGCCGCACTGGACGACATGAAGGCGGTCAACGTGAAAGTGCTCGATGTGCGCAAGGTCACCGATGTGGCCGACTGCATGGTGCTGGCCTCGGGTAATTCCGATCGCCACGTGCGCTCCATCGCCGATCGCGTGGTCGAGCGGGCCAAGGCCGGCGGCTTCAAGCCCATGGGCGTGGAAGGCCAGCGCGATGGCGAGTGGGTGCTGGTCGATCTGAACGATGTGATCGTGCACGTGATGCTGCCCCGCGTGCGTGAGTTCTACGGGCTGGAAGGCCTGTGGGAAGTCATTCCGGCACGGCCGCGCCCGATGCCCAAAACCCGCAAGCCCGCGACGCGCGCGCCTGGAAAAGCCAAGGCCAAGGCCAAGGCCAGAGCGAAGGCGCCAACGCGGCGCGGCGCGTCCAGTACGGGCAAGCGTTCAAAGCGCTAAGCCGCTTTCTTCCGCATGCGCGTGTCGCTGGTGGCGGTGGGGCAGCGAATGCCGGGCTGGGTGCAGCAGGGGTTTTCCGAGTACGCGCAGCGGCTGCGACCGCGCCTGCCACTTCAGCTGGTGGAGATTCCCGCCGCGAAGCGCGGCGCGGATGTATCACGCGCGATGGAAGAAGAGGGACGCCGGCTGCTGGCCGCCGTACGTGGCGATGACTATGTCGTGGCGCTCGATGAACGCGGCAAGTCGCGCGGCAGCGTTGAGTTCTCGCAGTGGCTGGCTCAGCGCCTGAATGATGGCCGCGACCTGGATTTTCTGGTCGGTGGCGCCGATGGTTTCGCGCCCGAGGTGCTGCAGCGGGCCAACGAACGCTGGTCGCTGTCGCCGCTGACGCTGCCGCATGCGCTGGTGCGCGTGGTTTTCGCCGAGCAGATCTACCGCGCCGTCACGCTGCTCGATGGCCATCCCTATCACCGCGAATGAGCGCCGCCTCACCCCTCATCGTGCTCGCCTCGGCATCGCCACGTCGCCGTGAGCTGTTGGCGCAGATCGGTGTGCCGCATGTGGTGCTGCCCGTGGATATGGATGAATCGCCTTTGCAGGGCGAGACTCCCGCGGGGCTGGCCGCCCGCCTGGCACGCAGCAAGGCCATTGCGGGACGCAGGCGCGACGGCGGCGAGCGTGCCGTGCTGGGAGCCGACACCGTCGTGGTGCTCGATAATCAGGTTTTCGGCAAGCCCGGTGATGCCGCGGATGCGCGGCGCATGCTGCAGGCACTGTCGGGTCGCGGCCATCAGGTGCTGACGGCCGTGGCACTGGCGTTGCCGGGGCTGGATGGGCCGGTGCTCGAACAGCTCAGCCAGAGCGAGGTGCACATGCGGGCCATCGGCAGTGACGAAATAACGGCGTACTGGGCCAGCGGCGAACCGGCCGGCAAGGCAGGCGCCTATGCCATCCAGGGTCGCGGCGCCGTGTTCATCCGTCACATCCGGGGCAGCTATTCGGGCGTGATGGGCCTGCCCCTGTACGAGACAGCGCAACTACTGCAGGCTCAGGGTCTGTACGGAGAGACCCGATGAGCATCGAGATCCTGGTCAACGCCGCGCCGCGCGAGACGCGCGCCGCGCTGCTGGAAAACGGCGCGCTGCAGGAGCTGTTCATCGAGCGCGCCAGCCGCCGCGGACTGGTGAGCAATGTGTACAAGGGGCGCGTTTCGCGCGTGCTGCCCGGCATGCAGGCCGCCTTCCTGGAGATCGGTCTGGCGCGCACCGCGTTTCTGCACGTGGCCGACATCCTCGGGCCGCCCCCCGATCCGGTGAACGATGCGCAGGAGCCGCGCGATCCGGCGCACCTGGCCGACATCCGCGCGCTGGTGCGCGAGGGCGATGAGCTGCTCGTGCAGGTCGTGAAAGATCCCATCGGCACCAAGGGTGCAAGACTCTCCACGCATGTGTCGCTGCCATCGCGTTACCTGGTATTCATGCCGCGCGGCTCGCGCGTCGGGGTTTCGGCGCGCATCGAATCCGAGCCCGAGCGCAATCGCCTGCGCGAGCTGGTGACTGTGCTCGGCGCGCAGAACGAAGCCAATGGCGCCACCCAGGGCGGTTACATCGTGCGAACCGCCGCACGGGGCGCGCCGATGGAAGCGCTGCACGCCGACATGCTGTACCTGCAGCGCCTGTGGACGCATGTGCGTGAACGCGCCAATGCCACGGCGGCCGGCACTCTGGTGCATGAGGATCTGCCGCTGTCGACGCGCGTGCTGCGCGATGAGCTCAAACCCGAGGTGCGGCGCGTGCTGGTCGACTCGCCTGTGGAGTTCGCGCGCATGCAGGAATTCACGCGCTCCTTCATGCCCGAGTTCGAGGACCGCATCGAACTGCACCAGGCCTCGCGTCCCATCTTCGATCTGCATGGCGTCGAGGATGAGATCAATCGCGCGCTCGACGCGCGCGTGGCGCTGAAGTCCGGCGGGCACATCGTGATCCAGCAGACCGAGGCCATGACCACGGTGGATGTGAACACCGGCGGCTATGTCGGGCATCGCAATCTGGAAGAAACCATCTTCCGCACCAATCTCGAGGCGGCGGTCACCATCGCGCGCCAGCTGCGGGTGCGCAATCTGGGCGGCATCATCGTGCTCGATTTCATCGACATGCAGGATGCGGATCATCGCAAGGCTCTGCTCGATGCCTTGCAGGCGGCGCTGGCCACCGATCGCGCGCAGACGCATATCGCCAGCGTCTCGCCGCTGGGCCTGGTCGAGATGACGCGCAAGCGCACCCGCGAAAGCCTGGAGCACCTGCTGTGCGCGTCCTGCCCCGCCTGTCAGGGGCGCGGCTTCGTGCGTACGCCCGAAACCGTGAGTCACGAGATCTTCCGCGAGCTGATGCGCCAGAGCCGGCAATTCAACAGCGATGAGCTGGTGGTGCTCGCGCACCAGGATGTGGTCAACTGGCTGCAGGAAGAAGAGGCCTCGGTGCTGGCCGAGCTCGAAACGCAGCTGGGCCGGCCCATCCGGCTGCAGGCCGAGGCCTTGTACGGCATCGATCAATACGACGTGGTGCTGGCATGAAAGTCGCGGCTGTGCAGATGACCTCTGGCGTGGATGTGACCGCCAATCTGGCGACCGCCCGGCGGCTGCTGGCGCAGGCGGCGGGCCAGGGCGCGCAACTCGCCGTGCTGCCCGAGAATTTCGCGCTGATGGCCAGGCGCGAGCGGGACAAGCGCGCCATTGCCGAAACGGATGGCGATGGCCCGGTGCAGAACGCGCTGGCCGAGACCGCCCGCGATCTGAAACTCACGCTGGTGGCGGGAACCTTTCCGATCCGGGTGCCGGGCGAGGAGCGCGTGGCGGCCGCGAGTCTGGTTTATGGTCCGGATGGCAGCCGGCTCGGTCGCTACGACAAGATCCACCTGTTCGACGTCAATGTGCCCGATGCGGCCGAGAGCCATCGCGAATCCGCCGGCATGGTGCCGGGGCGTGGCATCGGCGTGTTCGATACGCCGGTCGGCCGGCTGGGTGTGGTGGTGTGCTACGACCTGCGCTTTCCCGAGCTGTTCCGGCGCATGATCGACGCCGGCGCGCAACTGTTCGTCGTCTCGGCGGCCTTTACCGTGCCCACCGGCGAGGCGCACTGGCATCTGCTGCTGCGCGCCCGCGCCGTCGAAAACCTGTGCCATCTGGTGGCCGCGGCGCAAGCCGGCGCGCACGAGAATGGCCGCGAAACCTATGGTCACAGCGCCATCATCGATTGCTGGGGACGTGTGCTGGGCGAACTGGCCGCGGGCGAGGGCGTCGTCACCGGCGAGGTGGATTTCGAGCGGCAGGCCCGTGTGCGTGCCGAGTTTCCGGCACTTGAACATCGCGTCGTCGGGCGCACAATGGTTTGATGGAGAGGCACGCATCATGTCGCAGACATCCGACAGCCTGACCCTGGCGCGCCGCGCAATCCTGGCACCCGGGGGGCTGGACGAGCAGCGCCTGGACCGTACGCTGGGCCTGGTGATGGACCACGCCATCGATGCGGCGGACCTGTATTTCCAGGTGTCGCGCGAAGAGTCCTGGGCACTCGAGGATGGCATCGTCAAGGAAGGCAGCGCCAGCATCGAGGAAGGCGTGGGTGTGCGCGCCATCTCCGGCGAAAAGACCGGCTTCGCCTATTCAGATGAAATCCAGCCCGCCGCGCTCGAAGAAGCCTCGCGCGCGGCGCGCGCCATCGCGCGTCAGTCGCCGGGCAAGGGCGTACAGGCCTGGCAGCGCACTGAAGCGCATTCCCTGTATCTGCCCATCGATCCGCTGACCAGCATGGACGATGCCGCCAAGATCGAATGGCTCACCCGCGTCGATCGCGAAACGCGTGCCATGGATCCGCGCATCGTGCAGGTGATGGCCAGCTGTCATGCCGTGCATGAAGTGGTGCTGGTGGCCAACTCCGCGGGCCAGCTTGCCGCCGACGTGCGGCCGCTGGTGCGCTTCAACGTCTCGGTCATCGCCGAGCAGAACGGCCGGCGCGAACAGGGCTATGCCGGCGCCGGCGGGCGCTACACGCTGACCGAGCTGATGGCCGATGACCGGCCGTTGAAACTGGCACGCGAGGCCGTGCGCCAGGCACTGGTGAATCTCGAAGCCGTCCCTGCGCCGGCCGGTCAGATGCCGGTGGTGCTGGCGCCGGGCTGGCCGGGCATCCTGCTGCACGAGGCCATCGGTCATGGTCTCGAAGGCGACTTCAATCGCAAGGGCACTTCGGCTTTCAGCAATCGCATCGGCGAACGCGTGGCCAGTGAGTTCTGCACCGTGGTCGATGATGGCACCCTGGCGGCCCGTCGCGGATCACTGAACATCGACGACGAAGGTACCCCCACGCAGTGCACCACACTGATCGAGAACGGTGTGCTGAAGGGTTACCTGCAGGATGCGCACAACGCGCGGCTGATGGGCGTCAAATCCACAGGCAATGGGCGGCGCGAATCCTTCGCTCACATGACGCTGCCGCGCATGACCAACACCTACATGCGTCCCGGTCCGCACGATCCGGGCGAGATCATCGCCTCGGTCGAAAAAGGCATCTACGCGGTGAACTTCGGCGGCGGTCAGGTGGATATCACCTCCGGCAAGTTCGTGTTCTCGGCCAGCGAGGCCTATCTCATCGAGAAGGGGCGCGTCACCACGCCGATCAAGGGCGCCACGCTCATCGGCAACGGCCCGGATGTGCTGACGCTGGTGTCGATGGTGGGCAATGACCTGAAGCTGGATGAAGGCGTGGGCACCTGCGGCAAGGAAGGGCAGAGCGTGCCCGTGGGCGTGGGCCAGCCCACCGTGCGCATCGATGCGATGACGGTGGGCGGCACAAACTGATCAGATCAGAGCGCGGACGCCAGCGTATCGGGCTGGATATATCCATGCAGGCCGGCGTGGCGCGCGCGGTACTGACGCGGCGACATGCCATAGCGCTCGCGGAAACTGCGACTGAAGTGCGGCGCGCTGTTGAATCCCCAGCCGAAAGCGATCTCGCAGATCGACCGCCCGCGCCAGCGCGGATCGGAGAGCTGGCGAGCCGTCTCCTCCAGGCGCCGGCGCAGGATATAGGATGAAACCGATTCGCTGGCGCTGGCGAAGATCATCCTGAGATAGCGTGAAGACACCTTGAGCGAATGGGCGATGCTGCGCGGGCCCAGTTCCGGGTCGCGCAGATTCTGTTCGATGAACAGCCGGGCCTTGGCGTGCCGTCCGCCCACCACCGAAGAGGCGGCGATCAGATTCTCGAAGGCCAGCGTGAAACTCAAGGCGACCATTTCCAGCACCTGCCGGGCCAGGCATTCCTGCACGGGCAGCGGCAGGTGGCTTTCGACCTGCCGGCACAGGTTGATGATCAGCGAGGCGGCGGTGCAGGTCATGCCTTCGACCGCCGACAGCCGCCGCCCGCAGAAATGTTCGGGGGCGGGCAGGTGCTCCCGCAGATCAGCCGCGGGAATGCGCAGCATGATGAGTTCGGAACGCTCGCCCATGCTGTGGGTATGCGGCGCGGCGTTGTCGCACAGCGCCATGTCGCCGGTCGAAAGCGTGGCGTGGTGGCCATATTGCGAAAGTATGCCGGTGCCCGCGAGCTGCACGATGACGGTGTAACTGTGGCCGCCGGCGCCAGCGCTGTCGGCCGGCGTGCGGTCGATGGCGCTGCCACTGCAGGCCAGCCGCGCGAAGCGCAGCGCCGCCAGGGCGCCGACGTGGATCTGGGCGTCGAAACGCTCCACATCGGTGGCAAAAAGTTCGGCGCGGTCGAACTGGGCGCAGTACTGGGCGGCCCATGCGGCGACGCGGGTTCGCGTCGGGAGCCCCGACAGGCTGAATGTGTCCACGCTGCACCCCCGGAATTACTGTCCTATATCCTATAGGATATGAACCGGTGGCTGTCAAACAGGCCATCCCCGAGAACCCCGGGGTTATCGGTTGCGGGCGTAGTCCTGCAGGCGCTTGTAGGATTTTTCAATGTGCACGCGCATGGCGGCCTCGGCATCGGCGGCCCGGCGGCGCGACAGCGCCGTGATCAGCTTGGCGTGCTCGGAACTGGCTTCCTTGGTGACTTCGCTGTGGAAGCGCAGGCGGAAGATGTGCAGGTGGGTATGCAGCCGCGCCAGCGCATCGCGCACCAGCGGATTGCCGCTGCCCACGGCGATCAGGTCGTGCAGCTCGGAGTCCTGCACCGCGAAGCGGTCGTAGGACTTGCGTGATTCGCCAGGCTCCATCGCCTTGGCCAGCTGCACCACGGTGCGCATCTGTTCGTCGGTCATGCGCTCGGCGGCACAGCGCGCCGCGTAGGGTTCGAGCAGCAACCGCATTTCATACAGCTCGTCGAGCTGCTGGCGGTTGAGCTGCGGCGCGCTGCAGTAGCCCACGAAGTGCTGCTTGCTTACGAGGCCGGTGGCTTCGAGCCGGCTCAGTGCCTCGCGGATGGGTGTCTGCGAGACACCCAGCTGCCGCGCGAGCTGATCGATGGAGATGCGCGTGTCCGGCGGAATGCGCAACGACATGATGTCGGCGCGGATCAATTCGTAGACTTCATCGACGAAGCCCTGCGATTTGCGGACGATGCGCGGCTTCTGCGTGGTGGCTGGGGACGCGGTCGTCTTCATGCGTGCACGATCATATACGAATAGCGACAGCGCCAGACTGTGGCAAAGATGCATCTGCATCCCACCCGGTTATGGCAAGACGACTTGCCGTCACGGATAAGTGCGCGCGCGCCGCTGCCAATACGTTGCGGGTCCGCTGCCGGATTCCGGTGGCCCCTATGCGTAGCACCGGATTCAACGATTTTGGAGAAAGCCTTGTCCATGAAAATCCGCAGCGTTGTCGCGACGCTGGTTTCCCTTGCCGCCCTGCCTGCCCTCGCACAGCAGAAGCCCGACAATGAACTCGACGAGATCATCGTCACCGCCACCCGCCAGGCCACCAACCTGCAGGACACACCGATCGCCATCACCGCGGTGACCGCCGACACATTGGAGGACATGGGCCTGAAGAGCGTGGCCGATCTCAGCGCCGTCGTACCCAACGCGCAGTTTCGCCGCGCGCAGGGCGCCTTCGGCCCCGGCGTCACCACCTTCATCCGCGGCCTGGGTACGGGCGATACCAGCCTCGGTGGCGAAGCGGCGGTCGCCTACTACATCGACGACGTGTACTACCCCATCCTGCTGGGTTCGAACTTCGACCTGCTGGACATCGATCACATCGAGGTGCTGCGTGGCCCGCAGGGCACGCTGTTTGGCCGCAACGCGCTGGCCGGCGCGGTCAATATCGTTTCGAAGCAGCCGTCATTCGGCGAGACCTCGGGCTACGGCCAGATCACCGTCGGCCGCAACGACCGGCGTGAATTGCGTGGCGGATTCAACCTGCCCATTGGCGAGAATGCCGCGCTGATGGTCTCCGGCGTAACGAAAAAGCGCGACGGCTACCAGAAAGTGCTGGATTTCACCTGCGAGATGATCCGCCGCGGAACGCCGCAACTCGCCGGTACCCTGCCGCTCTACAACCCGCAGCTGGCGGTGAACCCCGACTGGAAGCCCGACAACTGCGTCATCGGCAGCCAGGGCGGCGAGGACTCGAGCGCGCTGCGTGGTTCGCTGCGCTGGAAGGCGAGCGACAAGCTCATGCTGACGATGAGCGGCGATTACACCTGGGATGATTCGGAGAATCCGGCCGATACCATGGTGGACTTCAACCCGGCCGCCGCGCCCACCTGGTTCCGCAGCCAGATGACCTACTTCGGCATGGCGGTCGACGACCGCTTCGAAACCGGCAATCCGTATCGCACCTATGTCAGCTACGTGGACAGGATTCCCGCCGGCACCGTGGTGCCCGGCAGCACCTTCTACAACGGCGCCAGGACCCGCGGCGGCAACATCATCGATCCCATCAATCACCTGAAGCACTGGGGTCTGTCGGGCAAGGCGCAGTACGAGTTCTCCGATGATCTCGGCCTGACATTCATCTACGGCCATCGCGAGATGGACGAGACCCATGCCTTCGACAACGACGGCAGCCCGCTGGTCGCCGAGCATGTTCAGTCGGCCATCGGCGAGCACTACGACAACGCCGAGCTGCGCCTGTCGGGCAAACAGGAATGGATCGACTGGGTGGCGGGTCTGTTCTATTTCGACGCCTTCGGCTACTTCCATGCCACCAACTATTCCGAGCCGCAGAACGCGGTGCGCGCGGTGGATACCACCTACGAGCCGACCAGCAAGGCGGCGTTCGCCAATGCCACGCTGCGACCGTTCGACAACAAGAAACTGGCGTTCGTGCTGGGCGCGCGCTATTCCAAGGATCATAAATACGTCGTCTATTCCAATCACTCGGACATCCAGCCCAGCGGCAGTGACTACGCCTTCATCGTCGATCCGGAGCAGAAGAAGTTCTCCTGGAAGCTCGGCGTGAACTACGACGTCACCGACGATTTCCTGACCTACGCCTCGGTGGCCACCGGCAATTCGCTGCCCGGCTACAATGCGCGGCCGCTGCAGAAGACCCAGATCTTCCAGACCGTCGGCAACGACAACCGCGCCTATGAAATCGGTGCCAAGTACGACCTGTTCGACAAGCGCCTGCGTCTGAATGCAGCCGTGTTCTACACGGACTGGATCAAGCGCGCCGGCACGGTCACGGGCGCCGAGCCGACGCTGGATGCCAATACGGGCCAGCCCATAGCGGGCAACCAGCAGCTCGAGCCGCTGCCCAATGGCCCGGATGGATCCACCCGTTGCTCCACCACCACCGTGGCGGCTGGCACCGGCATCGTCTGCCTGGCACGCGCCTTTCCCATCACCGCGCCCGGCGGCAACAGCCGCGGCTTCGAGCTGGAGTACACGGCCACGCCAATGGATGGCCTGCTGATCAACGGCTCGGTGGGCTGGTCGAAGTTCGTGTCGCCGACCATCAAGGCGGCCAGCGTCCACAAGCGCCAGACCAATCCTTTCTGGACGGCCAATACCGGCATCCAGTATGCGATTGCCGCGCCGGCCATCGCCGGCCGGATCACGCCGCGCCTGGACTGGACTTACCAGAGCAGCGAGATCACCAACAACAACGGCACCAAGTACGATGCGCTCACCAAGGCACGCTCGGTGTTCAACACCCGCATCAGCTACGACAAGGACGAAGGCGGGTTCTCGGCGGCGCTGGGCGTCACCAACCTGTTCAACAAGTTCTACTACCTGAACTTCTTCGACTACCAGCTGTTCGGATGGGCGCAGACCGAAGCCCAGCCCGCGCAGCCGCGCCAGTGGTACCTTACACTCAGCAAGAAATTCTAAACGCGCAGGGGTTCTGATGGGTGAGGATCAGGCAGCGACAGCCCAGCGGCTGTCGCTGCAGGCGCAGATCGACGGCGGCTCGATCCGCGCCATTCAGGTGCGCGTCGTGCTGGTGTGCGCGCTGGTCACCTTTATCGAAGGCATCGATCTCACGTTGATTCCACTGCTCGCGCCGCGGATCACCGACTCCTGGTCGCTGCAGGCCACGGAACTGGGCACGATCTTCTTCTTTGCCGGACTGGGGCTGATCTTCGGCGGGCTCGGTGTCGGCTGGCTCGCCGATCGCATCGGGCGGCGCGGCGCCGTGCTCGCCGCGATGCTGCTGATGACGACGGCCACGCTGGTCACCGCCTGGGTGACCACCAAGCCCGAGTTGCTGATATGCCGGCTGCTCGCGGGCATTGCCTTCGGCGGCGTGGTGCCGGCTGCCGTGGCGCTGGTGTCCGAGTTCCTGCCACAGCGGATCCGGCCCAGCATCGTCGCGCTGGTGATCCTCGGGCAGGCGGTCGGTGCGCTGGCTGCCGGACTGTTGCTGAAGCTGCCTTTCGCCGATGGACGTCCGTGGCAGACCCTGGTGCTGTACACCGGCATCGCCTGTGGCACCGTCATGTTGATCGTGTTCGCGCTGTTGCCCGAATCACCGCGCTACCTGGGCCTGCGCAATCCGCGCGGCGCGCGCCTGGCTTCGACGCTCAGGGCATTGCGGCTGGATGCCGCGGGCGTGGTATACGAACCCGAGCCGCCCGTGCAGCGCTGGCGACTGACCGAACTTTTTGCGCCCGGGCGCGCCTGGGGCACGACGCTGATATGGGCCACGTTCATCGGCGTGGGCTGGCCGCTGAGCTTCTTCACCAACTGGCTGACCAAGATTTCCACCGAGGCAGGCTACAACGGCGTCGATGCGATGAACCTGTATTCCGCCGGCGCCATCCTCGGCGGCCTGTTGCTGCCGCTGTTCAGTCGCCGCTGGCATCACGACTGGGTGCTGCTCACCACGCTGTTTGTGAGTGCGCTGGTGACATTCGGGCTGGGCATGACGCTGGACGGGCACATTCACGCGCACATGAGCGTCGCTTTCCTGTGCGGAGTGTTCGTTTCCGGGGCGTTCTTCCTGCTCTATCCTCCGGCGGTGCGGTTCTATCCCACCGACATCCGTTCCACGGGCGTCGGTGCCGCAGTGGCCTTCGGCCGAATTGGCAACACCTTCAGCCCGAAGGTGGCCGGCGTGATGCTGGGAGCGGGTCTCACGCCACAATCGGTGTTCTGGGCGATGGGCGCGCCGCTGCTGATGTCCTGTGTGACGATTTACCTGTTTCACCGGCACACGGCGCGCGCCGCTGCGTCGGCGCACTAGGCCCCGCGCGCTATCGCTTCAGGCGCCCGCCGGCTTCCAGATAGCGCTGGCGCGCCGACAGGTATTCTTCATAGCGCTCTCGCAGCTCGGGGTTCTTGTCGAGCAGCTTCTGCAGGTTCTCCTCGAAGTCACGTGCCTCCTGCGAGACCTTGGCGGCCGCTTCTCCGGATTTGGTGTCGACACTGGTATCCGCCGCCTGCGCGCCCGCCAGGGCCGCGGATTCATCAGCGCTCAGTGGCGCGCCGGACTGCGCATTGGCCGACGCCTGTTCGCGGGTGGCCTCGCTCTTCGCCTGGTTGGCGCCGATGCCATCGGCAGCCGAGAGAAAGTTGCGCGCCAGTTCTTCTGTCGCCCGATTCTGGGCCCGCGTCGAGCATGAGCGTTGCGTGAGGCGGCTGCCCGTTGGGGCGCTGTCGGCACAGGCCAGGCGCTGATCGACGTCGTTGTTGACCCTGTTGTAAAGGTCGAGAAAGCGGTCCTGGGCTTTGTTCATCGTCTTGCGCAGGTCGCTCAGTCTCGCTCCGTGCACCACTACGGTGCCCGTGCCCTCTTCAGCGAGGGCATGCAGGGGAACGCAGCAGATACCCAGCACCGCCAGACGTGACAGAAATGCAATCTTCATGAATCTTCCGCGGCTATCTCCGGAATACCGGACTCCAGATCGAGTTTGCGTCACGCCGGTGCATTTGCGCAATCCGCGGGTTCATTCGTATAGCGGCCGCGGATTTTCCTGCAGGACGCGGCGTCGCGTGGCCTCATCCGGAATCCACTGCGCCAGCAGATCCACCAGATCGCCGTCGTTGGGCATCAGCCTGTCGTTGAGCTGCACATGCGGCCAGTCCGATCCCCACAGCATGCGCTCCGGAGCGTGCCGCACCAGCGCCTGCGCGAACGGCTGCATCGCGGCGTAGGGGAATTCCTCGCGTGTGCTGCGCATCGGTGCGGAGAGCTTTACCCACACGCGTCCGGTATCCAGCATGCGCAGCACGGTGGTGAAGGCGGGCTGCTCCAGCCCCAGCGTGGCATCGAAGGCGCCGAAATGATCGAGCACGATGCGATTGGGCAGCGCGAGCAGTTGATCGGCCACATGCATCAGATGACCATGCACCAGGCTCTGGTACTGCACATGCCAGCCGGCATCGCACACCAGCTGGGCAAGCCGGGGTTCGATGGTGGGCAGGTGGCTCCATTCATGCCCGGCGGGACCGGCAAACATGCGGATGCCACGCACTCCCAGTGCCTGCAGGGGCGCGATTTCGTCCTGCCGGAAATCCACCGGTGGCAGGATGATGCCGCGCAGCCGCTTGCCGAAACGCTCCAGCACCCACTGCAGGTGACGATAGTTGCGGCCATAGCCGCCGGCGCTGACCACCACGCCACGGGCCAGACCGAGGGTGTCCTGCATCCGCAGATAGTCCTCGGCCAGCGCGTCGTCGGAGGTGTAGGGACTGTGTGCCTCGAACTGGAATTGCGTGGCCGGTCCGAACAGGTGCATGTGGCAGTCCCAGGCCAGTGGCGGCGGCGCATGGCGCGGCGCGCGCGGATGCGGGTCGGGTGGCTGGTTGTGCAACGCGCGGGGTGGCGCGGAGTCGGACATCATGTGCTCCGTTGACCGTCAGTGCGAGGCAGGCTAGGGCAATAGGCGAGCGATACTTGTCCCGCGGGGCAATGTTGTTTGCCATTCTGGTCAAGTGTGCGCGCAGCCATCATCTTACGTTCGGGGGCTGGATGACTGGCAAGCGGGAGCCGATGAAAGCGGGTGTGCTACTGGTGACAGGAGGAAGCCGCGGCATCGGCGAGGCGATCGCCGAGGGCGCCGCCCGACAGGGCTATGACGTCGTGCTCAGCTATGCGAAGAATGAGGCGCGTGCCACCGAGGTTGTCAGTCGCATCGAAGATGCCGGTGGCAGGGCGCTCGCCGTGCGCGCCGACACGGCCCAGGAGCAGGACATCGAGCGACTGTTTGCCGCCGCCGACGCCCGCGGCGCACTGGCCGCGCTGGTCTACAATTGTGGCGTTACCGGCGCGCACTCGGCGCTGGCCGATGCCTCCACCGCCACCATCGACGAAGTGCTGCGGGTGAATCTGCGGGGCGCCATCCTGTGCTGTCGCGCCGCGGTGCGCCGCATGTCCACGCGGTTGGGTGGACGGGGTGGGTCCATCGTGTTGCTGTCCTCGCGGGCGACGTTCTATGGTTCGCCGGATGAATATGTCTGGTATGCGGCGTCGAAAGGCGGCGTCGACAGCCTCACCAATGGGCTGGCGCGAGAAGTGGCTCCCGAAGGCATTCGCGTGAATGCCGTGTCACCCGGACCCATCGCCACAGAAATGCATCGGCCGGGAAGGCTGGAGATGGGCGCGAAACGCGCGCCGCTGCAGCGTGCCGGCACGGCGGAGGAAGTGGCGGAAGCCGTGCTGTTCCTGGCCTCGGGTGCCGCCTCGTATATCACAGGAGCCAACCTGGCCGTAGCGGGCGGGCTGTAAGCATGGGAGCAAGCATGAGCGTATTGACACGTCGCACACTACCTCTGACATGGGCGGCAGCGTGCCTCGCACTGCTGTTGCCGGTATCACCAAGGGCCGCGGAATCCGCGCCGCAACTCGCACGGCTCGAGGCCAGCCTCACGGGCGCAGAAGGCGTGCGTGCCGTGAAACGCCTGCAGAACGCCTATGCGCACTACCAGGATCAGGGCATGTGGGCCGATCTGGCCGATCTGTGCACCGACGATGTGGTCGGCGAATTTGGCGATACCAGACTGAAAGGCAAGGCCAGCCTGCAGCGCTACCTGATGCGCCAGGCGGGCCGCACGCAGCCCGGTCTGGCCGCCGGCCAGCTCAATACCCATTTCGTGTTGCAGCCCATCGTCAACCTGGGCGCCGATGGCCGCACGGCCAAAGGCACATGGCACGAGATATCCCTGCTGGGCCGGTACCAGAAGTCGGCGGACTGGGATGGCGGTGTCTACGAGAACGAATACGTATTCGACAAGGCAGTCTGGAAGATCAGCCGCGTGCACTTCATCCGCCAGTACAGCGGCGCTTACGACGACTACGGCCACAAGGCGCCGCCGAAGTGGAACATCCCTTATCACTTCGAGGCCCTGCACCTGGGGATTACCGTACCGGAGGCTGCCGTCACCGCATTGGCGGCCAAAATCGCCGCGGCGCCCGATGCGCAGCGGTACGCCGATATGAATCGGCGTGTCACCGCGCTCAGCGATGCAACCGAAGTGCGGAATCTGCAGCATGCCTTCGGCTACTACCTTGATCGCAAGCTGTACGATGATGTGGCGGATCTGTTCACCGCTGACGGCTCGCTCGACTTCGCCTCACGTGGCGCCTACGTGGGCCGCGAACACATCCGCAAGGCGCTCGAGACCTTCTTCGGTCCGACGCCGCTGGCCCGCGGTGAGTTGTTCGATCACATCATGATGGATCCGCTGGTGACGGTGGCGGCCGATGGCATGCATGCCGCCGCGCGCACCACGCAGCTGGCGCAACTGGGCGTTAATCACAACTACGCGCGCTGGGAAGTCGGCGTCTACGAGAACCAGTTCGTGAAGCAGGATGGCAAGTGGAAACTTGCCGCCGTGCGCTACTACCCGCGCATGATCACCGACTACGATCTGGGCTGGCGCGTCGATGCGAAGCCCGTGCCGTCGCCCAGCGCACTGCTGGCGCCGGACCGGCCGCCGGCGCGCTACGCCGCGTATCCGGCCCTGCAGTACGTGGGCCTGCATTTCGCCAATCCGGTGACCGGGCGCGCTTCGCGCATCGCCGGACCGGTGGTGCGCATCGAACTGGTGACACCAGGCAAGTCCTCGGCCACGGGCAAGGATGGTGCGGGCGGCGGTGCGGTCACGGGACCGCAACTGACGGATCTGCAACGCCGGATCGCCGTGGTTACCGGCGTGGATGCGGTGGAGAACCTCAACAGCTCGTATGGCTACTACATCGACGAATCCGACTGGAATGCGATGGCCGATACGTACTCCCTGACGAAGGGCGCCAAGGAGCTGACCGGCATCGGCACCTATGTCGGCCGGGAGCGCATCCGCAAGGCGCTGAACCTGCGCGGCCCGCGAGGCGGCCGCACGGCCAATTTCTTCACCATCCACCAGCTCACGCAGCCGGTGATCCACGTCGCCGACGATGCTCTGACCGCGAAGTCACGCTCGCGCCTGTTCCAGGCCGGCGGCAACGCCGATGGCTCGTCGGGCTCATGGATCGGCGGTATCTACGAAAACACGGCGGTGTTCGAGGACGGCGAGTGGAAGTTCGGCATTCAGGACCTGCATCACCTGTTCAATGCCTCGTACCGCAATGGCTGGGCGCGCGTCGGTCCCGGCACCGGGCCGCTGACGGGACGCACGCCTTCACCGCGCGATCAGCGCGGCGGCGGCATCACTCAGGGATTGGGTGGCGCCTCCACCTCTGGCAACTGGAGCAAGGATTTCCCGGCGGACCGGAAGATCCGCGCGCGCCAGTATGCGTTTCCGGAGATCACCGAGCCGGCGTTCCACTACGCCAATCCGGTCTCCGGCCGCGCACCGGCGCAGCGGATGCCCGATATCAAGTAAGGCAGCGTGAATGGCGTGGGTCGCTCAGGCGACCCACACCGTCTGCGCGTTGCACAGTTCGAGCATGCCGGTGCGGCCCAGCTCGCGCCCATAGCCCGAAAGCTTGACGCCGCCCACCGGCAATCGTGGATCGGAGGCGGTCACGCTGTTGATGAACACGCCGCCCACATCGAGGTGGCGCGCCATGGCGCGGGCGCGATCCAGATCGCGCGTCCACAACATGGCCGAAAGGCCGAAGGCCGAATCATTGGTCATCGCGATGGCTTCTTCAGCGTTGCGCGCGGTGAGCATGGCGGCAACCGGACCGAACACTTCCTGCGCCACCACGGGCATCTGCCTTGTGACCTGCGTCATGACGGTGGGCGAGTAGAACCAGCCGCGGCCGTCGATGCGCGCGCCGCCCATGATCACGCGCGCGCCATCGCGCACCGAGGCCTGCACCTGCGATTCGAGCTGCTCGCGCAGATCGGCGCGCGCCATGGGACCCAGTTGCGTGCCGCCCTGCAAGGGATCTCCGATGCGCAGCGCCGCGGCTGCCGTCGCGAAGCGTTGCGTGAATTCCTCGGCGATGGACTGCTCGACGATGAAACGCTTGGCCGCCAGACACACCTGGCCGCAATTGGTGAAGCGCGCGCGCACGCCTGCCGCCACCGCCGCGTCCAGATCCGCATCGGCAAGAACGATGAAGGCATCCGAACCGCCCAGTTCGAGCACGGATTTCTTGCACACCGCGCCCGCCTGTGCGGCCACCTTGGCGCCCGCCGCCGGGCTGCCCGTGAGCGTGACCGCGGCGACACGACGATCGGCTATTACCTGCGCAACGGCGGGGATCGGCGCGTGCAGGTTCTGGAACACGCCGGCCGGTGCGCCAGCGTCGGCGATGAGCTGTGTCACCTGATTGGCACAGGCCTGCACATTGGGCGCGTGCTTCAGCAACAGCGTGTTGCCCGCCATCAGCGCCGATGCCGCACAGCGGAACACCTGCCATACCGGGAAATTCCACGGCAGGACGGACAGCACCACCCCCAGCGGCAGATACGCCACGTAGCTGCTGCGCGCCTGCGTGGCCACCGTCTCGTCGGCCAGCCAGGCCGGCCCGTGCTCGGCGACATGGTCACAATTCCACGCCGACTTCTCGACCTCGGCCTCTGCCTCGGTCAGCGGCTTGCCCATTTCCAGCGTGATGTTGCGGGCCAGCGAGGCCTTGTTCTGCCGCAGCTGCGTTGCGATGCCCCGCAACAGTGCGCTGCGTTGCGCCGGCGGCTGGCCGCGCCAGAGAAGTGAAGCGCGATGTGCCGATTCCAGCGTGCGCTCGATCTGCGCCGCATCGGCCAGGGGCCACACGGCGAATTGTTCGCCGGTTGCCGGATTGACGGATGTGGAGGCGCCTGCGCCCGTGGATTCCTGCATGATCGAACCTCGTGCTATCGTTCACACGAATAATAAGCGAAGCAGATCGGGGGCGCAGCGCGTGGAAACCTACAGCACGGCAAACGTACCGCGCGCCACACGCGCCGCCTACTGGAATTCGCTGTATGCGAGCCGCCTCGCGCATGTCACGTTCAATCCCGTGGACCCCGCCGACTTCGAAGCCGAGTTGCGTCTCGGGGCCATCGGGCCGGTCGGTGTCGCGCGCGTCACTTCCAAACCCGCCGATATCGAACGCAATCGCGCGCATATCAGCCGCGGCGGCGCGCGCCTGTTCTCCTTCCTGATGCTGGCGCGCGGTTCGGGCGTATTCGAGCATTGCGGGCATTCCACGGCACTGAAAAGCGGCGATTTCACGCTCTGCGACAACGCCGCGCCGCATCGCCTGCACAGCGTCGACTCCACTGAATTGATCGTGCTGCGTGTTTCGCCCGACGTGATCCGCGAACACCTGCCGAATCCCGAGCTGTGGTGCGGCATGCGACTGCCGGCTGATTCAACGTTCGCCTCCGCGGCGGGCAACATGGTGCGCGATGTATGCCGCCGCATGGATTCGGGCGTGCCCGATCGCTACGCGCGTACCATGGCCGCCAATCTGCTCGGCGTGCTGGCAACCTCCATGGGCGTTACCTTCGATGTGCCGGGCTCGGCCACCTCCGTGGTGGCGCGCCGCGTCCAGGCGCAGCGCTACGTCGAGATGCATCTGCGCGATCCGGACCTGGCACCGCCGGCGGTGGCGCGCGCGCTGCATATTTCGCCGCGCTACCTGCGCATGCTGTTCGAATGCGAGCGCGAATCCATTGCCTGTTACATACTGCGCCGGCGGCTCGAGGAGTGCGCGCGCGCACTGGCCAACCCCCTGCAGCAGGGCCGCACCATCACCGAGATCGCGTTTGCGAATGGTTTCAACAGCGCCGCGCATTTCACGCGCACTTTCCGCGAGCAGTATGCGGTGACACCCTCGGAATTCAGGCGCTCCAGCAGCGGGATGGAATAACTTCCGCGTCGGACATCCAACCCTTCCGCGGCGGCGAAGTGCAACCGGCCGCGCCATGTGAGTTTGTCCAGCCGCGCGAGCAATCCCAAGACCGAACGATGCAGTTACCCGGACGACCCATTGCCCTGCAATTGCCGCGCAAGCTGGCTTTCGGTGCCCATTGCCTGGCAGGCGCGGCTGAATGGATCGGCGCTGTCGATCCACAGGCGGTGCTCATTGTCACCGCGCCGCAGGTGCGCGCGCTGTGCGAGCCGTTGACTGCCGCGTTGCGCGCGCAGGGCCGCGCCGTCGGCATCTGGGACGAACTGCAGGGCGAGCCGCACGTGGATGATCTCGCACGTGGCCTGGCCGCGGCGCGCGACATCCGCGCCGGGCTCATCGTCGGCCTCGGCGGCGGCAGCGTCATGGACGTGGCCAAGCTGGTGGCGTCGCTGCTCGACGGGCGCCAGAACATCGGCGAGGTATTCGGCATCGGCAATCTGCGCGCCCGCGCCACGCCGCTGGTGTGCGTGCCGACCACTTCGGGCACGGGCAGTGAGGTTTCTCCCATCGCCATCGTGCAGGATTCAGCCGACGGCATGAAGAAGGGCGTGATCAGTCCGCACCTGGTGCCGGATGCGGCGTTCGTCGATCCGGTGCTGACCATTGGCATGCCGCCCGCGGTTACGGCATCCACGGGCCTCGACGCGCTCACGCACTGCATCGAGGCGTATGCCAACCGGCAGGCGCATCCGCTGGTGGATACCTGGGCACTGGAGGGTATCCGCCGCATCGCGCGCAGCCTGCCCGCCGCCTATGCCAGCGGCGCCGATCTCAACGCGCGCAGCGATGTGGCGCTGGGCAGCATGTATGGTGGCATGTGCCTGGGGCCGGTGAATACCGCCGCGGTGCACGCGCTGGCCTATCCGCTGGGCGGCGACTTCGGCGTGGCGCATGGCACCTCCAATGCCGTGCTTCTGGCCCATGTGCTCGAATTCAACCTGCAGGCCGCGCCTCAACGTTATGCCGATGTTGCCCGCGCACTGGGCGTGGCCGATGAAGGTTCCGCTGAACGCATGGCAGCCGGTGGCGTGGAGTTCATCCGCCAGCTCAACAGCCGCTGCGGTATTCCCGCGCACATCGCCGAGTTGGGCGTGCCCGAGTCCGCCATCGATCGCATGGCCGACTCGGCGCTGACCGTGCAACGCCTGCTGGCGCAGAACCCCCGCACCGTCACGCTGCAGGACGCGCGCGACATCTACAGACGCGCCTTCTGACGCGCGATGAACCAGAGCAGCGCACTGTTCGTCTGGTACCGGCAGGCCGATGCGCGCGCGCGCCGCGTGTTCTGGACCTGTTCCTCCGCGTGGGCGCTCGACTCCATGGATGGCGTCGTCTATTCCTACCTCATCCCCACGCTGATGACGGTGTTCAGCATGACGCTGGCCGAGGCGCAGCTCATCACCAGCGTCAATGCCATCACTTCCGCCGTGGGTGGCTGGCTGGGCGGCTGGCTGTGCGATCGTTACGGCCGCGCGCGGCTGCTGCAGATCACCGTCCTGTGGTTCTCGCTGTTCTCCTTCCTGTCGGGCTTTGCGGCGAACTACGAGCAGTTGATGGTGATCCGCCTGCTGCAGGGACTGGGTTTCGGCGCCGAGTGGGCCGTGGGCGCCGTGCTGCTGGGCGAGATGATCCGCCCCGAGCATCGCGGCAGGGCGGTAGGCGCCGTGCAAAGCGCGGCGCCGCTCGGCGCGGCGATGGCGGCGCTGCTGGCCGGGCCGCTGCTGAGCGTCCTGCCGGCCGAATACGGCTGGCGCGTGGTGTTCTGGATCGGCATGGTGCCGGCGCTGCTGGTGTTCTTCGTGCGTCGTGGCGACGATGATCCGGAGGTCTATCGCGAAGCGCGCCGACGTCTGGCAGCCGAGCGCCGCGACGTGCACATACTGGCGATTTTCTCGCCGCGGATCCTGCGCACAACGCTGCTGGCCACGCTGCTGGCTGTCGGCGCGCAGGGGGCGGCCTATTCGATCAGCAACTACCTCACGCCTTTCCTGCACAACGAACGCGGCCTGTCGGTGGCCGCCGCGGGCATCTATGTGCTGGTGAACAGCCTGGGCGGATTTTTCGGCGTGTGGGTCAACGCCTTCTTCAGCGACCGCTTCGGCCGGCGCGCCATGTTCCGCGTGTTTGGCGTCGGATTCATGATCACATCGAGCTTCTACCTGCTGGCACCGCTCGGCAATTCCGCGTGGACGCTGCTGCCGGCCGGTATGGTCTATGGCTTCTTCCAGTTCGGCATCTATGCGTCCTTCGGTCCGTATTTCACCGAACTGTTTCCCACCGAGATACGCGGTTCGGGGCAGTCATTTGCCTACAATCTGGGCCGCGCACTCAGCGGCGTAGTCTTCACCATGGCCGTCGCACGCATCGCCCGGACCCTGCCGGTGAGCACCAGCATGCTGATCATGGCGCTGATCGGCATTGTGTGCGCCATCATTGCCACCCTCATGCTGCCGGAGACGGTGGGTCGGGATCTCTCGCAGTCTGCCGCTTCCAGAAATTCGGGAAACTGACATGTCACGCCCCGTCATCATCACCTGCGCCATCACCGGCTCCATCCACACGCCAAGCCAGTCGCCGTATCTGCCGCTCACGCCCGCGCAGATCATCGAGGAATCGGTAGCCGCCGCGCAGGCCGGCGCCGCCGTGCTGCACCTGCATGCGCGCGACCCGGTCGACGGTCGTCCGACGGCCGACCCGGAAGTGTTCATGCAGTTCCTGCCGCAGATCCGCGCGCGCTGCAACGCCATCATCAACATCACCACCGGCGGCGGGCCGGGCATGTCGCTGGACGAGCGACTCGAGGCGCCGGAGCGCGTCAGCCCGGAGATGACCTCGCTGAATCTGGGCACGATGAATTTTGCCGGCTTCATGGCGCTGGAGAAGCTGCCCACGCTGCAGCACCAGTGGGAAGAGGATTACCGCAAGATCGCCCGCACTCATGTGTTCCGCAACACTTTCGAAGACATCGACACGGTGATGATGCGGCTGGGCGAAGGTCACGGCGTGCGTTTCGAGTTCGAGTGCTACGACGTGGGGCAGTTGTACAACCTGGCCATTGCGCTCGAGAGCCGCGCCTACGCGCCGCCGCTGTTCATTCAGTTCGTGCTGGGCATCCCCGGCGGCATCGCCGCGGAGACCGACCACCTGCTGCATCTGGTGCGCACCGCGCAGCGGCTGTTCGGCAACGACCTGGAGTGGTCGGTGCTGGCCGCGGGCCGGCACCAGATGGCGATGTGCACGCATGCCGCGCTGCTGGGCGGCAATGTGCGCGTGGGGCTGGAAGACAGCCTCTACATCGGCCGCGGCGAGCTGGCCAGATCCAATGCCGACCAGGTCGCGAGGATCTGCCGCATACTGCGGGAACTGTCGCTGGAAATCGCCACGCCCGAACAGGCGCGCGCGCGCCTGAAACTCAAGGGCGCCGACCGCATCCGTCTCTAGCGTTTTCGATATCAACGGATCAGAACATGTACGAAGCCCACGACCCGCGTTCAAAACTCACGGCGCAGTCCACCGCGGGCGCCGTAGCCGCCGGCTTCGCCGCCGCCGAGTATGTGAAATTCTGCGACCTGCCGCCGGTGGAGCAGTCCGCGCTGGCGCGCACGTGGTATGGGCGCGGGCAGAACATGGTGGTGTGTTATTCCGATGCGAAGGCCGGCGCGCAGTTCGCGCGCGGCGGGCAGGTCGATGAATACATGCTGGTGCTGCCCGACGCGGGCGAGGGTGCCGTGATCGAGGCGGGCGCCGAGCGCGTCGAAGTGCCGGGATTTTCGCTGGCCATCGTGCCGCCGGGCGACAGCCGCGTGACCCTGAAGCAGAACGGCCGGCTGATTCGCGTGATCTGCACGCGCAATGCCGATGTGGCCGGCCTGGCCGCGAACGCCGCGGCATACGCGCATCAGCACCCGAACATCCCGCCCTTCAAGGAATGGCCGGCTCCGCCGGGCGGCTATCGCATCCGGCACTACAGCCTCGATGTACCGCCGCAGGCCGGCCGCTTCGGCCGGATTTTCCGTTGCACGACGATGATGATCAACATGCTGCCCTTCGAGCCGGCGCCGCGCGACACCAGCAAGCTCTCGCCGCATCACCACGATGATTTCGAGCAATGCTCGCTGGCCATCCAGGGCGCTTTCACGCATCACATCCGCTGGCCATGGACGGCGAATCAGCAGCACTGGCGCAACGACGATCACGAACGCTGTGCTTCGCCATCCGTGGCGGTGATCCCGCCACCGGCCATTCACACCTCGGCGGCCACCGACACCAGCGGCAATCAGCTCGTCGACATCTTCTCGCCGCCGCGCATGGATTTTTCCAAAATGGCTGGATGGGTGCTCAACGCCGATGAATACCCGATGCCGGGAGCCTGAAGCCATGAGCCTGAAGCCATGAGCGTGGAGTCGTCCGTCGAGCCACCCGTGGTGGATGCGCATGCGCACATCTTCACGGCGGACATGCCGCTGGCCGATTCGGCCTGGATGAAGCCCGACTACGGCTTCACGGCTGAAGACTACCTGCGCGTGCTCGACGCGCATGGCGTGCACTTCGGCGTCATCGCGGGCATCAGCATCTATGGCCAGTACAACGATTACATGATCGAGGCGCTGCGGCGCCAGCCGCGCCTGCGCGGCACGGTGAACATCGATCCGGCCACCGACCGCTATGCGCTCGAGCGCATGAAGGCCGACGGTGTGGTCGGCGTGCGGTTGCAGCTGTCACGCCGTCGCGAGCTGCCGGATCTGGCCAGCGAGAACTACCGCCTGCTGCTGCGGCGGGTTGCCGATCTGAACTGGCATGTGCATCTCGCACTGGAAGGGCCGCAGCTGCCGGCGGTGCTGCCGGCGCTGGAAGCCAGCGGCGCACGCATCGTGCTGGATCATTTCGGACATCCGGATCCGGCCACCGGTCTTGCGGGCGAGGGGTTTCAGGCCGTGCTGCGCTCGGTCGCCAAGGGGCGCACCTGGGTAAAACTCTCCGCCGGTTACCGCCTGACGTGGCAGAGCCAGGGCAGCGGCACGCCCGATCCGCTGGCAATGCGGCTGGCTCAGGATGCCGCGGCGAAACTGCTGCAGGAAGCCGGTACCGAGCGGCTGCTGTGGGGCAGCGATTGTCCTTTCGTCGGCCATGAGTCGAGCCTGACGTTCACCGATGCATTGGCCAGCTTTGCCCAGTGGGTGCCTTCGGCACCGGCGCGGCGGCGCATCAGCGACACGGCATTGAAGCTGTATTTCGCATGACTTTTCGTGAACGCCTGCGGGCGCGGCAGCTGCTGCTCGGCACCTTCATCAAGACGCCGGTGACGCATCCGGTGGAAATCATGGGTGCCGCTGGTTTCGACTTCGTGGTGATCGATCAGGAGCATGCGCCATTCGATCGTGTGGATGTCGACAACCTGATTCTGGCGGGCCGCGCCGCCGCCATTGCCGTGCTGGTCCGTGTGCCGGGCAGCGAGGCACGCGACATCCTGCCCGGGCTCGACTGCGGCGCGCAGGGCGTACTGGTGCCGCATGTCAGCAGCCGTGCCAAGGCGCGCGATGTGGTGGCCGAGGCCCGTTACCAGGGTGGGCGACGGGGCTTCACCAATTCCTCGCGCGCGGGACGCTACGGCGCTGCCGGCTTCCAGGAGCACGTTGCCGCGGGCGATGCGCAGACCGCCGTGCTGGCCATGATCGAGGATGTGGAAGCGCTGGACGCGCTTTGCGATATCGTCACGGTGCCGGGACTGGACGCGGTGTTCATCGGGCGCGGCGATCTGTCCATCGCGCTGGGCGTCGACAGCCCCGCGGCGCCGGCCGTGATCGCCGCCGCCGAGAAAATCGCCGCCGCCGCGCGGCAGGCCGAAGTGGCTTTATGCGCGCACGTCGACCGCATCGATTCGCCTGACGTGGCGTGGCTGCGCTCGCTGGGCGTCACCGCCTTCATCGTGGCATCGGATCAGGGACTGATGCGCCGCGCGGCCCTGCAGACGCTGACGGCTTTCCGCGCGCTCTGCGCCAGCTGAAAACGCCGGCGTTCGCACGCCGTCACAGCACCTGGGTTTCTCCGTGCCCGTCCGGTGTCTCGCCGCCGGCGGGCTTGGCATGGCTGCCCGTCTGTCCGCGGCCGCTGCGCTCGTCGATGTAGATGATGTCGTGCCGACCGATGGTGATCACGTCGCCATCATTGAGGTTGTGCCGTCGCACGCGCTTGGACTTCACCATGATGCCATTGGTGCTGTTCAGGTCCTCGACGATGCAGGCATTGGGCTTGGTGATGATCTGGCAGTGATGGCGGCTGACGAAACGGCTGTCGATCTGCAGATCGTTGTCCGGCGTGCGCCCGATGATCGTGCGGCCGGGCCGCAGCGGCAGCTCCCCGATGGTGCGCCCGTCGGTGACGACGATGATCTTGGCCACTGGCGCGTCCGGCACGGCTTCGTGCGAGGCGGTATCCGCCGGGCCCACATACAGCTCTGGCCCGCGATGCACTCCGGTATTGCGAAAACGGCCCGTGGAGGCCGGGTCCACCGGTTCACCGGCCGCGCGCCGCGCGTTGCCGCGTTCGGCGAACTCCGGCCACTGCAATTCCTCGATGGCCGAAGTCACGTCGTCCAGCACCACATGATCACGGTCCGAGGTATAGGCGGCCATCATCGCCGTCTCACACAGGGTATTGATCAGGCGCGGCACGCCACCGGCATAGCGGAAAATCAGCGCGAATGCCTGCGGGTCGAAGATCTCGCGGCCGCCGGAGCCGGCCACCTCCAGGCGGTGCAGGATGTAGGCCTTGCTGTCTTCCTCCGACAACGCGGTGAGGTGAAAGCGCAGGCGCACGCGCTGCGCCAGCTGCACCAGCTCGGGTGAGTCGAGCTTGGCATTGAGTTCAGGCTGCCCGGCCAGGATGATGCGCAGCACCTTCTCCTTGGTGGTCTCTACACCCGACAGCATGCGCACCTCTTCGAGCGTGCGCAGCGAGAGGTTCTGCGCCTCGTCGATGATGAGCAGCACCTTGCGGCCGGCGGCGTACTGCTCGATCAGGAAGCTGTTCAGCGTCGAGATCAGTTCGGCCTTCTTCATGCGGAAGGGCGAGAAGCCGAACTGCACCAGCACGGCCTGCAGGAACTCCACGG
>Ga0164241_10000907_pt1 | contig 42717 bp, 42 predicted proteins | sample OricomyardsoilBY_FD_108780 | JGI IMG/M metagenome (GOLD analysis project Ga0164241, IMG submission 108780) | Backyard soil microbial communities from Emeryville, California, USA - Original compost - Back yard soil (BY) | ecosystem: Environmental > Terrestrial > Soil > Unclassified | place: USA... | reverse complement strand
TTCAGCAGCGGCACCAACTGCGTCTTGTCGCCCGAAAAACTGCGCGCCACAAACGTCGCGCCCAACACCAGCGCCATGGAGACAAGATCAATCGGCGAATCCGCATTGGCCCCGCCCGCTTTGCTTTTGGAGCCCTTGTCGGCGGTGGCCGAAAACTGCCCCTTGGTCAGCCCATACACGCCATTATTCTCGCACACATAGACCATGTTCACGCCGCGCCGCACGCAATGGGCAAACTGCCCAAGCCCGATAGAGGCCGAATCCCCATCGCCCGAAACGCCAAGATAGATCAGATCGCGATTAGCAAGGTTGGCGCCCGTCAAAACACTCGGCATCCGCCCGTGAACCGAATTGAAGCCATGGCTGTTGCCCAAAAAATAATCCGGCGTTTTCGACGAACAGCCAATGCCGGAAAGTTTGGCCACCAGATGCGGCTCAATAGCCAGCTCATAACAAGCCTGTATCAACGAGGCGCTGATGGAATCATGCCCGCACCCTGCGCACAGCGTCGAAATGGAGCCCTCATAATCACGGCGAATAAAGCCCAGCCTGTTCGGCTCCAGCGCCGGATGATGCAGCTTCGGCTTGGTGATATAGGTCATTCTGCGGCCTCCTTGCGGGTGGCAACCTTCATGCGGCTGGAAATTTCGGCAGTGATAAAGCGCGCGGTGATCGGCGTGCCGTCATAATGCAGGATAGAAATGAACCGCGCCGGATCAATAGCGCATTCATTGACCATCAGCTTCAAAAGCTGCGCATCGCGGTTCTGCTCCACCACAAACACCTGATCGTGGTCATTGATAAAGTTCACCACCTCGTCGCTGAACGGGAATGCCCGCACCCGCAACGTGTCGAGATGCAGCCCTTGCGCCTCAAGCGCCGCCAACGCCTCTTCCATCGCAACCGTGGTCGAGCCATAAAAAATCACGCCCTGCCGCGTTGCCACGCGCGCCGCGCCGCGCAAAGGCGCGGGCACCAGCGCTTTCGCGGTCTCGAACTTGCGCAACAGCCGCTGCATGTTCTCCACATAGACCGAGCCGTCCTCGCTATATTTGGCATAAGCATCCCGGCTCGTCCCGCGGGTGAAAAACGCCCCGCGCGTGGGGTGCGTCCCCGGCAAGCTGCGATAGGGAATAGCGTCCCCATCCACATCGAGATAACGGCCAAACACCTTGCCCGCTTCCAATTCTTCCGCCGTCATCACCTTGCCGCGATCATAGGATTTGGCATCGTCCCAGCTGAGCGGTTCACACAGCCAGTCATTCATCCCGATATCAAGATCCATCATCACAAACACAGGCGTCTGCAACCGCTCGGCCAGATCAAACGCCTCTGCCGCAAAGCTGAAAGACTCGTTCGGGTCTTTGGGCATCAGCAACACATGTTTGGTATCGCCATGGCTCGCATAGGCCGCCGTCAGAATATCCGATTGCTGGGTCCGCGTCGGCATGCCCGTGGAAGGCCCGCCGCGCTGAATGTCAAAAATCACCCCCGGAATTTCGGCAAAATAGGCCAGCCCAAAAAATTCCTGCATGAGTGAAATGCCCGGCCCGCTGGTCGCGGTAAAACTGCGCGCCCCGTTCCACCCCGCACCAATCACCATGCCAATGGCCGCAATCTCGTCTTCCGCCTGCACAATGGCGAAATTGTTTTTCCCCGTAACGGGGTCCACCCGCAGCGCCTTGCAATGTTTGGTAAAGGCTTCCGCGACCGAGGTAGAGGGCGTGATCGGATACCACGCACACACCGTCGCCCCGCCATAGACCGCGCCAAGCCCCGCCGCATCATTGCCCGCAATAAATATCCGCTGGCCCACACTGTCCGCATGTTCCACCGTCAACCCGCAGGCATCGGCCAGATTGCTGTGCACATATTCAAACCCAAGCCGAACCGCCTGAACATTGGCCTCAATCAGCTGTGGTTTTTTCCTGAACTGCTCACCCAAAAGCGCTTCCACCACGCCAAGGTCAATCCCCAGCAACGCAGCCAGCGCCCCAATATAGATGATGTTCTTGAACAGTTGCCGTTGCCGCGGGTCCGTATAGGCCCGGTTGCAAATCTCCGTCAGCGGTACGCCAATCACCTGCACGTCGCCGCGAAATTTCGACGGCGGCAAAGGCTTGGTGCTGTCATAAAGCAGATAGCCCCCCGGATCGATGCTGGCGACATCCTTGTCCCAGGTCTGCGGGTTCATCGCGACCATCAAATCCACGCCGCCGCGCCGCCCCAGCCAGCCTTCGCCGGAGATGCGCACCTCATACCAGGTCGGCAACCCCTGAATGTTCGAGGGGAAAATGTTACGCGATGCCACCGGCACGCCCATCCGCAAAATACATTTTGCGAAAAGCTCATTGGCGCTCGCTGAGCCCGAGCCGTTAACATTGGCAAATTTGACGACGAAATCGTTGATCGCTTCTATGCGGCTTTGCATGTCGTGCCAGCCTGTGCGGTTTCGAGTGTGAATTTCTTCATGTCCCACGCGCCCGTCGGGCAGCGTTCGGCGCAAAGCCCGCAATGCAGGCAAACATCTTCATCTTTCACCAGCACCCGCCCGGTTTTCAGCAGATCAGAGACATAAAGGTCCTGCGTCAGGTTGAGCGCCGGCACCGTCAGCCGCGCGCGCAAATCCGCTTCATCACCATTAGAGGTAAAGGTGATGCAATCCACCGGGCAAATATCCACGCAGGCGTCACATTCAATACAAAGCCCACGCTCAAACACGGTCTCAACATCGCAGTTCAAACAGCGCTGCGCCTCCGCAAAGGCCTGCCCGCGGTCAAAGCCAAGCTCCACCTCCAGCAACACATTCTTCAGCGCCTGCTCCTTCGGCGCATGTGGCACCCGATAACGCAGGTCATTCGACACATCATTGTCATAAGACCATTCGTGAATGCCCATCTTCTGGCTGGCAAGATTGGTCAGCGGTGGCGGACGCAGATGCACGTCCCGCCCACTACACAACAGGTCGATGGAAACAGCCGCCTCATGCCCATGCGCCACCGCCCAGATGATGTTCTTCGGTCCGAACGCCGCATCCCCGCCAAAAAACACGCGGGCGTTGGTCGATTGAAACGTCAGCGCATCAACCCTGGGCATCTCCCAACGATCAAACTCAATCCCGATATCCCGCTCGATCCAGGGAAAGGCATTTTCCTGCCCCACAGCAACCAGAACATCATCGCATTCCATGCGCACATCCGGCTCGCCGGTCGGCACCAGTTTGCGCCGTCCGTCCGCGCCCGTCTCCGCCTTCACCTTCTCAAACACAACGCCGGTCAGCCTGCCGCCATCATGGGTAAATTCTTTCGGCACCATGAAGTTGTGAATCGGAATGCCTTCCCCCAGCGCGTCATCCTTTTCCCAAGGGCTCGCCTTCATCTCCTCAAAGCCGGAGCGCACCACCACGCGCACATCCTCGCCGCCCAAGCGGCGCGAGGTGCGGCAACAATCCATCGCCGTATTGCCACCACCGAGCACAATCACCCGCTTGCCGATTTTGGAAACATGGCCAAACGAAACGCTGGAAAGCCAGTCGATGCCAACGTGCACATTGGCCGCCGCCTCAGCCCGTCCCGGAATATCGAGATCACGCCCCCGCGGCGCCCCGCAGCCGACAAAAATCGCGTCATAATCCTCGGCAAGCACTTCTTTCAGGCTCTCCACCGCTGCGCCAAACCGCGTCTCCGGCTCAAGCCCTAGAATGTAGCCACATTCTTCATCCAGCACGCTTTCGGGCAGGCGGAATTTGGGAATCTGCGTCCGCATCATCCCGCCCGCAAACGGGTCGGCGTCATACAGGGTGACGTGATAGCCCAGCGGCAACAAATCCCGCGCCACGGTGAGCGAAGCAGGCCCCGCCCCAATCAGCGCCACGCGCTTGCCATTTTTCGTCAGTGCAGGCTTCGGCAATCGCGCCGTAATATCGTCCTTGTTATCCGCCGCCACCCGCTTCAACCGGCAAATGGCAACAGGCTCCGCCTCCACCCGCCCACGGCGGCAGGCAGGCTCGCAAGGCCGGTCACAGGTCCGCCCCAAAACACCGGGAAACACGTTGGATTGCCAATTTATCATATAGGCGTCGGAATACCGCCCCTCCGCGATCAGGCGAATATATTCCGGCACCGGCGTATGGGCCGGACACGCCCATTGGCAGTCGACAACCTTGTGGAAGTAATTCGGGTCGTTTGTGTCGGTCGGTTTCATACCGCCCAAACGCTGTTCGACTGTCGCCAGCCCCTCAGCCGCGTTTTGACTCATCGACGCTACGCATCTCCATGGCCGCATTCGCTTTTTGCGCTTCTCCGCAAAACAGCTGGCGGGACGCATATGTTTTGAGCGACTGCGAGGCGTTTCCTGTTATCCACCCATCATAATCGGTGCGCCCTCGCGCGCAACCGTTCCATGGGGCTATCCTGCCTTGCGCTGCGTGCCCGTGCGCGCGCTGCATAATGCTTTGACTTCAAAGGATATTCGAGGAATCCCGTGGACATCGCCTTTACCGAACAGCACCGCGCCATCGAAACCAGCGCCGCCAAAATCTGCGCCCGCTTCGACGATAGCTACTGGTCCGCAGCTGATGAGGAAGCCCGCTTCCCCCATGAATTCCACAAAGCCATGGCTGAAGGCGGCTGGCTCGGCATCACCATGCCGCCCGAATATGGCGGCGCAGGCCTCGGCATCACAGAAGCCGCTATCCTGATGCACACGGTGGGCCGTGGCGGCGGCGGCTACGCGGCGGCCTCTGCCATCCATCTCAACATTTTCGGCCCCCACGCCATCGTGGTCCACGGAACGCAAGCGCAGAAAGCAAGGTTCCTGCCCCCGCTGATCCGCGGCGAACAAAAAGCCTGTTTCGGCGTGACAGAACCCGATGCCGGGCTCGATACCACCAGCATCGAAACTTTCGCCCGCAAAACCGGCAACGGCTACTCCATCACAGGCCGCAAAGTCTGGACAACCACAGCTCAGGTCGCCGACAAAATCCTCCTGCTCACCCGCACCACCCCAAAAGCAGACTGCAAACGCCCAACGGATGGGATGACCCTGTTCTACACAGACCTCGACCGCACAAAGATCGAAGTCCGCCGCATCCCCAAAATGGGCCGCGCCGCCGTGGATTCCAACGCGGTGTTCATAGATGACCTGCCCGTGCCGGAAGAAGATCGTATCGGCGAAGAAGGCAAAGGCTTCCGCTATCTGCTCGATAGCCTAAATCCGGAACGCATCCTGATCGGGTCTGAAGCTATCGGCCTTGGCCGCGATGCGCTCCACCGCGCGGCCTCTTACGCCAAAGAGCGCGTGGTCTTCGGCCGCCCCATCGGCCAGAATCAGGGCATCCAGCATCCACTGGCCGAAAGCTGGGCCTATCTGGAAAGCGCCTGGTGGATGTGCCTGCGCGCCGCCGCCCTCTACGATGCCAAACAGCCCTGCGGTGCCGAAGCCAACGCGGCAAAACTCCTAGCCGCACGCGCCGCCTTCGACGCCTGTACCAGAAGCGTGATGACCCATGGCGGCATGGGCTACGCCAAAGAATTCCAGGTCGAACGTCTATTCAGAGAATCCATGCTCCCCCGCATCGCCCCGGTAACAGAACAACTCATCCTGTCCTACATCGCAGAGAATGTGCTGGGCCTTCCAAAATCGTATTGAAATGACCAAAGGCTATTCCCCGGACGAACTCGACGATATTCAGGCGAAGTGGAAGCTTCGTTTTCCGCCTGATCTAATCTGGATTCTTCGTGGCAGGCGCTGTGTTATCGAGGTGCCCGGAGAACGGAATAGTTTTGATTGGATTAGGGCACCGGAAAACCAGTTGCGTAAGATTCTCGACTGGCCGTTCAAGAGCTTTTTATTCGACGTCAAGCAAGGTCGCTGGTGGCCGGAATGGGGTGAAATGCCTATCGACTTTTCAAGCCGAACAGAAAGGCTGCAGGAGATATTCTCGAGCGCACCAAAGCTGATCCCGGTATATGGCCATCGTTATCTTCCGGAAGAACCTAACGAAAGTGGTAACCCGGTTTTCTCCGTCTATCAAATGGATGTGATTATTTACGGCTCCAATTTGCCGCATTACATCGCGCACGAGACCAATCAAGTCTCGCGCGGCGTCGAGTGGCCTCGGGCAAAGAAAATTAAATTCTGGACGAAAGCAGTCGAACTCAACGGAGCCGATCCTTATACTTCCTAAATAGCACAAGGTTTTTTGCTCAAAAGCCAAAACATAGGCGCACACCATGCCCGGACTCTATTTCGACCAATTCCAACTCGGTCAAACCTTCCAACACCCCATCCGCCGCACGGTGACAGAGGCCGACAACGTCTTCTTCACCGCCATGACCCACAACCCCGCCCAGCTTCATCTGGATGAGGAATACGCCAAGCAAACCGAATTCGGCGCCCGCATCGTCAATTCGCTGTTCACACTCGGCCTGATGATCGGCATTTCGGTGGGCGAAACCACACTCGGCACCACCGTCGCCAATCTCGGCATGGATGAGGTGCGCTTCCCCAAACCGGTTTTCCACGGCGATACGCTGCATGTCGAAACCGAAGTGCTGGAAAAACGCGAGAGCAAATCCCGCCCCACACAAGGCATAGTCATCTTCCTCCACCGCGCCATCAACCAGCGCGGCGAAGTGGTGGCGAGTTGCAAACGCTCGGCCCTGATGCTCAAAACCCCCACACAAAATCCATCGAGTGCCGCCTCGTGATCACGCGCTCCTTCCTCTTCGTCCCCGCCGACAGCGAAAAGAAACTCGCCAAAGCCATCACCACGCAAGCCGACGCGCTGATCCTCGATCTCGAAGACGCCGTGGCCCCGCAAAACCGCCCTCTGGCGCGCAAATTCGCCCACGGGTTCGTCGCTGCGCGCAAATCCCGCGCCGCCCTCTGGGTTCGCATCAACCCGCTCGGCTCCCCGGATTACGCAGCCGATCTCGCAGCCATCATCTCCGCCCGCCCCGATGGCATCGTGCTCCCCAAGCCCGACAGTCCTGAAACGCTGCGCCAGCTCGACCGCGATCTGTCTGCTGCCGAAACAAGCGCAGGTCTTCCCATCGGCGCCATCAAAACCTTGCCCGTGGCGACCGAAACACCCATCGCGGTCATGTCACTGGCGGATTATCGCAATCCCCCACCACGTCTCGCCGCCTTAAGCTGGGGCGCGGAAGATCTTGCCGCCGCCCTAGGCGCCGCCACAAACCGCGACGAGGCGGGCGAATTCCTCTTCACCTATAAAATGGTCCGTTCGCAGGTCCTGATCGCCGCCAAAGCCGCAGGCGTTGCCGCCATCGAAACCCTGCACGCCGATTTCCGCGATTCCGCCGGGCTGGAGCGCACCGCCCGCGCCGCCCAGCGCGAAGGCTTCACCGGAATGCTCGCCATCCACCCCGATCAAGTGCCCATCATCAACGCCGCCTTCACCCCGTCAGAGGCAGACATTGTCCACGCAAAACGGGTGATCGAAGCCTTCGCGCAAGGTGCAGGCGTCGCCGCGCTGGAGGGTAAAATGCTCGACCAGCCCCATCTGGTGCAGGCCCGCCACGTCCTGGCGCTCGCCGCATCCATCAACCCATAAAAAAGAGGGAGAACGTTCGTTCTCCCTCAGTTGGTCCGAATTCAAAAAAGCTCAGGGCGTCGCATAATGCACAATCTGCGCATTATTCCCGATTGCCGTGGAGGTCACGCCGACATCCCCGCCCACATTGCTGACATTGGTGTTGGATGCCGCAAACGTGCCCGAAGCATTGCGCTGAAAATTATTCACCGGCGCATGGGGCGCATTGGTATCGGTGGAGAAGGTGTTGCCAATGGCCGTGGTCGCCAAAGACACATCGCCATTGATCCCACTCACTGTCGCCGTCATCTGCGCCGTAGGGTCTGAGGCTTTGCATATCTGCTTGTTGCTCACCGAGGTCACATTCGGATCGGTCGAAACATCGGCCGAATTACACACGGCTTGAGAAACCAGCCCCACGCTGCCACTCACATCGCTGACATCGGCATGAAGATTGGCGCGAATGTCCGCCGCGCTGCCGACAAACTGATTGTTGCGCACTTGCGTATCCTGCAATGTCACGACATTGAGCACATTGCCCGCCGCCGCCGCCTGCGCCGAAGCATCGCCGCCCACATCATGCACGACAGTGTCCACCGTCGCGCTGACCGATTTCAGATTGATCTGACCATTCAGAATATCGCTACCCGGCGGCGTCGGGTTAGTGTCCGCCGCGCAGGCCAAGCCCGCCGTCAGGGTCATCAGCGCGGTAGACGCGATAAGCACGCGTGCGAGACGATGCATGTTTGTTCTCCTCCAAGGCATTGCTGCTAAGTTTCGTCGCGGCGCCAGCCGCCGTGGCGTTGGATATGGCTGAAGGTGTTTGTGCACTGGCCGCCGCTGACGGCTGCGCCATCGCCCGCGCCCGGTCACCCGGCCCCGCCAGCAGATCGTTCTGCACGGAACAGGCATTGGCAGGCGTGCGATACAGCCGCGCCACCATTTCCAGGACCGCCCGTTCGATTACGGTGCGCACCGCAAGCTGAATAGGCTCAAGCGCGCTTTCGCCCACACTCGCGTCAAAGAAATGCTGCCCCAAAAAATCGAACACACCAGCCGAAAGCTGCCGCCCGATGATCTGCTTCTGATAGGAAATGACGTCGACAACCTGCAATGTATTGGTATCCACCAACCGCAGATCAAGTCCCACATTCATCACATAAAGATTCACGCCCGCTGTGGCTTTGATGCCCGCAGTCGAAACCTCACCACCCGTCCCGTTCACCCCCATGGAGCGAATGTTGAAATTAAGTTCGGTGATGCCGCCGACAAGATAATAGTCAGACCCCGGAATAGAGCCCGCATAAATCTTGCGATAGTCCCCGCTGCCCACGCTACCGCGCAAGCCATCTGCCGCGATCAGCTTGTTATTGGCATATTTCAATTCCATCTCGGCGACGGAGGTATCAAACCGCTCCACCAGTGGCACACCAGACTTTGCCAGCGCCGACATCGCCATCAGCGCCGCGCCCTGTGTCAGCTTGCGCCCACCATTGTCGGATTCCACCTTGCCCGTGTAATCGGCAATCTGCCCCACCGCCACATGCACAGGCCGCATCGCCGTATAAGCGGTCATGCAGCGCAAAGCGGTGGAATAGGGCGTCTCATTGCTGATGACCGGCGCATCGCCAATCGGCGCGGTATAGCGCCCCGTATCTCTGTCGGCAGTCGGCGAAATGCATCCGCCAAGTGAGGCCGCCGTCAGCGCAATCGCAATCGGCTTGGCAAAAAAACGCCGCCCCCGCGCACTCATGGCTTGCCCGCCCCATTGGTCGAAACGGTCGCCGTCTGATTACCGTGATTGTCCTGCACCGAATTCACCACCACCGTATTGCCCGACCCCACGGTGACGACATTGAGCGCATTACCGATAGCGGTGGCCTGCGCCGTGCCGACGCCGGAGGACATGGTGCCAAGCCCCGATTGCTGGCTCATCGCAGAACTGGTGAACTGCCCATTGACGATGGTGAGGTTGCCATTGCCGTCGCGCAGTGCGGCATTAACCGGCTGGTTCTCCTGCCCCGCCACCATGCCATAGGGGTGGCTGTAGCTGGTATCGTCGGAGAAATCGGCGGCAGTTGCGGGAACGCTTGTGATCGGCGCCACGAACACCGCGCCGATCACAAAAACCCGCTTCGCCAATTTCTGTCCAAACCGCAACGCCATGCGTAAACTCAATGAGCATTCGCTTAACGTGCAGCAACCAACGTGCCAGCCGAAACCGCCGATTCAGCGCTCAGATGTTTCAAACTGAAACGCCGCCCGCTAACCTTGTTCGCGGCAAAGAAGGAACTCCCATGGCAACCCTGGAATTTTTCTTCGATTGTTCCTCGCCCTGGACCTATCTCGCTTTCGCGCGCCTGCCCGATATTGTTAAGCGCACAGCCGCAAAGGTGGTTTACAGGCCGATCCTGGTGGGCGGTGTCTTCAACGCCGTGAACCCAGAGGTCTATGACCGCAGAGCCAATCCCGATGCGCGCAAAGCGTCCTATTATGAGAAAGACCTCGCCGATTGGGCACGCCTCGCAAACATCACCATCGGTAAGCCGAAAGTCTTCCCCGTCCGCGCCGTCTCCATGATGCGCTGTGCGCTGGCGGCGGATGAACAGGGCGCGCTCCTCCCCTTCGCCAGGTGCGCGTTCGAGGCCTATTGGGGCGCACTGAAAGATGTCAGCCAGCGCCCCGTGCTGGAGGAGGTCTGCCAAAAAGCCGGCCTCGCGCCCGCCGCCATCCTCGCCCGCAGCGAGGCGGAGGACATCAAATCCCGCCTCAAGGCCAATACGCAGGAGCTGATCGCCCGTGGCGGCTTCGGCTCGCCAACGATGTTTGTGGATCGCACCGATATGTATTTCGGCAATGATCGCCTGCCGCTGGTGGAAGCGGCGCTTCTGCGCCATTAGTGAAGGCCCCCAACCGGCCTGCCCCAAAGGCAGGCACCCAGTGCCGGACCCCCAATGGCCTTCCTCCAGCAATCACCGCCGCGCCAGCCGCTTCTCAATGTTCCCGCCGTGGTCGTGGCAACCATTGTCGTGCTGGCGCTGGCCTATCTCGTCTGGTCCTTCGCGCCCGGCCCGCTGGAGGATCGGGTCCTGTTCGATCTGGCCTTTTTCCCGGCCCGCTATTCGGCCCATTACCTCGCCGCCCACAGCGCCGCCCCCCAGTCGCTGCTCGAACTGGCGGTGCCCTTTGTCAGCTACATTTTCCTGCATGGAGATTTCAGCCATCTCGCCATCAATTGCCTGTGGCTGCTCGCCTTCGGCCCCATCGTGGCGCGCCGCTGGGGCGCAGGGCTGTTCCTCATTTTGTTCGTCCTCTGCGCCATAGCGGCCGCCTTGGCCCATCTGGCGACCAATTGGGGCTCGGACAATCCGGTGATCGGGGCCTCCGGCTCCATCTCCGGCCTGATGGCCGCGGCCATCCTCATGCTGCGTGGCCGGGTCTGGGTCGAAGGGGAGCCCTTCCCGCGTCTCGCCCCCATTCTCTCCAGCCAGGTCATCGTCTTTACGCTGTTCTGGTTGCTGACCAACGTTCTGGCAGGCGCCTCCGGCATCGGCATGGACGGTCAAATCCGCCTGATCGCCTGGCAGGCCCATATTGGCGGCTATTTCTGCGGCCTGTTCCTCGCCCCGCTATTCGATCATCTGGCCCGTCGCAGTTTTGCCCGCCGGAATCTTTCCAGTCGGGGTGCTTGAACCCGGCAGCCGCATCCCCAGCTAAGGTGCAGACACTGGTATCGTGCGGGGAAGGACAACCGGATGATCGACACAACTACAGGCATGGGCCCAGGCACGAACGTAGGCACGGGTGCGGACGACAGCACGGGCACACACCCCAAGAACGGCCAATCCCCTGCCACGCTGCCCCGCCTGCTCTATTCCCTGCTGTTCGCGGTGATCGCCTGGTTCGCCTTCTGGGTGGTGCTGATTCTCGCCGTGGTCCAGCTCCTCGCGGTACTCCTCAACCACCGCGTCAGCGAAGAATTGCGCCGCACCAGCCTCAATGTGATCCAGTATCTCTGGGAATTGCTGGCCTATGTCTCTTTCGTACGCGACGAGCAGCCCTTCCCGGTCGGCCCCTTCCCCAGCTACGCCGCGCCACAATCCGCACCGGAATAGAATAATGTCCTTGATTTTGGACTAATTTCCTGCTATATTTGCATTTATTCATGCAAGGAGCAGTGGAAATTGCCGGGACGGACAGAAGGACGGGGGACCCCCCTTCCAATCTCAAAAACAACCTCCCGACCTTTATCCAGCCCCGTCAAAGGCTTGGCTAAATCCAAGCCCAAAGGCGGCGCTCCGTCCGGCAACCGTAACGCCCTGAAAACAGGCCGTCACACAGCCGCCCGCAGAGCCCGCAGGCGGGAGGTGCATCAAAGTCTCGTGGAAGGCCGCAATGCGCTCGCCGCCGCGCGCCATCTTATGGCCGAACATCAGGCCGCCCGCGCCCTTGGCGCGGTCCTCAGCGCGATCGGGGCAGGCGCCCTATTCGGCAGGGTTGGCCGCCACACCCATGCCGCGCCAGGTCTTGAGCCGCGTGCCAAGTTCGTCGAGATAAATATAGATCACCGGCGTGATGTAGAGCGTCATCATTTGCGAAATGACAAGGCCGCCAACCACCGCCAGCCCCAACGGGCGGCGGGCATCGGCGCCCGCGCCAAAGCCTATGGCAATCGGCAGCGTGCCCATAAAGGCCGCCGCCGTTGTCATCATGATCGGGCGAAAACGCACAATGGCTGCTTCGAAAATCGCGACATCGGGCGTGACCTGCTCGCTGCGTTCGCGCTGCAACGCAAAGTCGATCATCATGATCGCATTCTTCTTCACAATGCCGATCAGCATAATCATGCCGACAAAGGCATAGAGGCTGAGATTGGCATCGCTGGGGGTGATCTTCCAGAGAAAGAGGTAGTGGAAGATCAGCAGCGTCAGCAGCGCACCCACCGCCGCCGACGGCAGGCCCGAAAGAATGGTCAACGGGTGGATGAAGCTTTCATAGAGCATGCCCAGAATGATGTAGATCACCACCACCGCAAGAAAGAGCAGGATCGCCATGCTGGCGGTAGATTCCTGAAAGGCCTGCGCGGTCCCCTGGAAAGATGTCTGCACCGTTTGCGGAAGGCGGATCTCACGCTTGGTCGCATCAATGACTTTCACCGCATCCGACAGCGCCGTCCCCGGTTCAAGGTTGAACGAAATCGTGATCGACGGAAGCTGCCCCAGATGGTTGACGGTCAGCGGCATGGTACCGGCAGTCATATCGGTCACCGCATTCAGGGGAACCAGCGTCACCCCATCCGATGTGGTGACATAGAGTTTCGACATGGCCGCACTGTTGGCGCGATCACCTGGAAGCAATTCAAGGATCACCTGATAGGTGTCGATATCGGTATAGATCTGCGAGATCTGCCCACCGCCATAGGCCGCTCCGAGTGCGGTTTCGATCGCGGCCGGTGTTACACCCAGCGCCGCCGCCCGGTCGCGGTTGATCCTGACATTCACGGCAGGCGTCGAAAGATTGAGATCGCTGGTCACGTCCTGGAAGCCAGGCTTGAGCGCCAGCGCGGCCATCAGCTGTGTCGCGCTGGCTTGAAGCTGGGTCTGATCCAGCCCCTGCAAGGTATATTGATAGGCCGATTTGGATCGCATCCCGCCAATGCGAATCGCAGGCGGGTTTTGCAGATACACATTCAGCCCCGGAATATGGGAGAGCTTGGGCCGCAGACCCTGAATGACCTCGTCGGCGGATTTGCGTTCGCCAAGCGGCTTCAGCCGCAAGGTGAGTGTGCCGGTATTGGTCTGGGACGAGCCGCCTCCCGAAACCGAAGACATCACGCCCGCCACATTGGGATCGCGGGCTGCAATCTCAGCCGCCTGCTGCTGATACTCCACCATTTTGGCAAAGGAGGTGCGCGTCGCCGATTCGGTCGAGCCGTTGATCTGCCCGGAATCGGTGCTGGGCAGAAAGTCGATCTTGGAGACGTAAAAAAGCCCGACCGTCGCAAGCACACTGCTGAAGAAAAGACACAGAATGATGAAGCGGTGCGCAATGCTCCACTGCAACGACCGTTCATATCCGGCCTGCATCCGCGCGAAGCTGCGTTCGCTCCAGGCATAGAAACGGCCCTCATGGCTTTCTCTACCGGGCTTCAGAAGGCGGCTGAGCAACATCGGCGTCAGCGTCACCGAAACAATACCCGAGACCACGATGGCAATGACGATGGTGATCGCAAATTCATGCAGCAGCCGCCCGACAATGCCGCCCATGAACATCACGGGAATGAACACTGCGGCGAGCGAAATCGTCATCGACAAAATGGTGAAACCAATCTCGCGCGAGCCCACAAGCGCCGCGGTAAATGGCTTTTCGCCCTTTTCGACGTGACGCACGATATTTTCGAGCATGACAATGGCGTCGTCGACCACAAAGCCGACAGACAGCGTCAGCGCCATCAGCGAAAGATTGTCGAGATTGTAGCCGAGATAGGACATCCCGGCGAACGTGCCCACCACCGCAATCGGCAGCGCCAGCGAGGCGACGAGTGTTGCGGAAAATGTGCGCAGGAACACAAAGATCACAATAATCACAAGGACGGCGGCAAGCACGAGCGTCAGTTGCACATCCGCGACCGATGCCCGGATGGACTGGCTACGGTCATAGGTCACGTCGAGTTTGACCGATGCAGGCAATTGCGCCTGAAAATTCGGCAGGATTTTCTTGATCGCGTCCACCACCGCGATGGTGTTGGATCCTGGCTGGCGCTGGATCGCGAGCACAATGGCGCGCTGGCCGTTATACCAGCTTGCCACCTTGTCATTCGCGACGCTGTCGATGACCCGGCCGACATCGGCCAGCCTGACAGGGGCGCCATTGCGATAGGCGACGATCTGCCGTTTGAACTGCGCCGCGTCGAACATCTGTCCGTCGGTATGGATCAGCGTTGCCTGCGAAGACCCATTGAGAGAGCCGGTGGGCGCATTCTGGTTGGCGTTGGAGACAGCGCTTGCCACTTGGTCAATGCCAATTCCGCGCGCGGCCAGCTCCGATGGATCGACCTGCACCCGCACGGCAAATTGCTGCGAGCCATAGACATTGACCTGCGCCACCCCTTCAATCGTCGAGATCTGCCGCGCCAAAAGGGTTTCGGCATATTTGTCGACTTCCTGCAACGGCAGGGTGGCTGAATGCATGGCGAGATACAGAACCGGGCTGTCCGCCGGATTGACCTTGCGCAGGCTCGGCGGGCTCGGCATTTCCGGCGGCAATTGCCGCGTAGCCGCCGAAATCGCCGACTGCACATCCTGCGCGGCGGCATCAATACTGCGGTCGAGCTCGAACTGAATGGTGATCGTGGTCGCGCCTTGCGTGCTCGACGAACTCATCGACGAGACGCCCGCAATGGTGCTGAATTGCGCTTCCAGCGGTGTCGCCACCGCAGACGCCATGGTGTCGGGATCGGCGCCGGGAAGGCTCGCAGACACCCGGATGGTCGGAAAGTCGACATTCGGCAATTCGCTGATCGGCAATTGCGAATAGCCGAAGGCGCCAAAGATCAGCAGTGCCGCCATGATCAGAATGGTCATGACCGGGCGGCGAATGAACGGAGCGGAGATGTTCATGGTTTCGGCTGGCCGACTTTGCCGTGCGCTTTGGCGATAGAGACTTCAATATCCGGTTCCAGCCGCAACTGGCCTTCGGTGACGACGCGCTCACCTGCCTTCACCGCGCCGGAAATCGCGGCCTCAGCACCATCGTCATACAGCACATGGACGGCGCGCATGGCGACCTTGTTCTCGTTGGTCACGACATACACAAAATTGCCATCCGGCCCGATATTGACGGCATCATGCGGCACGACAATGGCCGATGGCAGCAATTTCAGCGCGACCTTCACATCGACCAGTTGCCCCGGCACCAGCGCGGTATCGGTGTTGGGATAGGTCGCGCGCATTTCGATCGTGCCGGAACGGTCGTCCACCGCATTGCCGACAAAGGTGATCGGCGCATGCAGTTCGGGGCCTTCGCCGTCATGAACTTTGATAGTGGCCGTCAGTGCTCCAGACTTCATCTGGGCCTGAATTTGCGGCAGATCCTTTTGCGGCAACGAGAACGAGACCTTGATCGGCTGAACCTGGGTGATGGTGACCAGCGCCGTGCTGCCATTGGCCGGCACGATATTGCCGGGCTGAATCGCAATCGCGCCGGTCTTGCCATCTACCGGCGAGCGGATTTCGGTAAAGGTGAGGTTCAGCCGCGCCGCATCCTCATTGGCCTTGTCTGCTGCCACCGTGGCAAAAAGGGCCTTGGCATTGGCGCTAAACTGATCGGCCTGACTGCGCGACACAGCCCCTTGCGCCACCAGCGCGGCATAACGCCGTGCATCTTGCTCAGCCGCGCTTGCCTGCGCCTGATCCTTGGCGCGGGTAGCAGTGGCCTGGGCCAGCGCCGCCTGAAAGGGCCTTGGGTCGAGCTTGAACAGCAAATCGCCAGCCCGGACAAAATCGCCCTCCTTGAAAGCGGCGGAGACCATTTGCCCCTCAACCCGGGACGTCACCTGAACCGTGGCATTGGCCACCACCGTGCCGATGGTCTGCTCAAAAGCAGTCACTGCCTGCGCGTGCGCTTCGGCCACAATCACCGGGGGCTTGGGTGTCGGGCGAGGCTTCGAGGCGCCCCCGCCAAAGACGAGCCAGAGAAGGCCGATGGCGAGAACCGCCCCGGCGAGGCCCAAAATCAGCCTTGTGCGGGAACTCACGCGGGTTTGCTGCCCTGGGAATGGATTAAAACCCGTGCTGTCAGCGGTTCGGAAATTCTCAGGGAGGTTCATTTTGCCCATAACCAATTGCTGCAAGGCAGGCCTGTTCCCAGCCCGCCATGCCCAGATGATTGAACGCTCCCGAGCCCTTCTCGTACACGCGATTTTCGCGGCAGGCGAGCCCTTGGCGCTATTGTTTGGCCCGCCGACTGGAAAAACCCTATGTTGACAACGAGTTCCCTCAGCCTGGCACGTCTATATGACTGTTTGGTGATGCCTGCGCCGGTGCCGCGCCGGGGGGAAATTGCTAATTGGGCACGCATACGTCTATAAGCGCGCCCTTTCCAAAGCGGCACCCCATGGACATTCGCAATATCGCCATCATCGCCCACGTCGATCATGGCAAGACCACGCTCGTTGACCAACTGCTCAAGCAGGCTGGTGCAGTGCGCGACAACCAGCACATCGACGAACGCGCCATGGACACGGGCGATCTGGAGCGCGAGCGCGGGATTACTATCCTGGCCAAGTGTACCAGCGTGTTGTGGAACGACATGCGGATCAACATCGTCGATACGCCCGGCCATGCCGACTTCGGCGGCGAAGTGGAGCGCATCCTCTCGATGGTCGATGGTGTGGTGCTGCTGGTGGATGCCGCCGAATCGGTGATGCCACAGACCAAATTCGTGCTCTCCAAGGCGCTGAAGCTGGGGCTGAAGCCGATTGTCGTCATCAACAAGATCGACCGTCAGGACGCGCAGCCCAAGGAAACGCTGGAAAGCATTTTCGACCTGTTCCTCGCGCTGGAAGCCAATGACGACCAGCTCGACTTCCACCATCTTTATGCCTCGGGCCGCAACGGCTGGGCGGTGAACGATCTGGCTGATGCGCCCAAGGATCTGTCTCCGCTGTTCGAGCGGATTGTGGCCGATGTGCCGCCGCCGAAGCCGATTGTGAAGGCGGGAGAAGACTATCCCTTCACCATGCTGGTGACGACGCTGGAAGCCGATCCCTATCTGGGCCGCATTCTGACCGGGCGTATCGAGTCCGGCTCGATCAACGTCAATCGCGTGATCAAGGCGCTGGATCGCAATGGCAAGGAAGTGGAACGCGCGCGTGTGACCAAGCTTTTGGCTTTTCGCGGTCTTGCCCGCGTGCCCGAAGCTGTGGCCCATGCCGGTGACATTGTGGCCATTGCCGGGCTTCAGAACGCAACCGTCGCCGATACGCTGTGCGATGTGAATGTCGCCGAACCGATCGAGGCGATCCCGATTGATCCGCCGACACTGGCGATCACCATTGCCGTGAACGATTCGCCGCTGGCGGGCCGCGAAGGCGACAAGGTGCAGAGCCGCGTCATTCGTGACCGTTTGCTGCGCGAGGCCGAGGGCAATGTCGCGATCAAATTCCGCGAAACTGGCGAAGGCGCGTTCGAAGTTGCGGGCCGCGGTGAACTTCAGCTCGGCGTGCTGATCGAGCAGATGCGGCGCGAGGGCTTTGAACTTGCCATTTCGCGCCCGCGCGTGCTGTTCCAGAAGAATGAGAACGGCGAGCGGGTCGAGCCGATTGAAGAAGTCACCATTGACGTTGACGATCCCTATACCGGGGTTGTCATCGAAAAGATTTCGGTGCGCAAAGGCGAGTTGCAGGATATGCGCCCGACCGGCGCGGGCAAGACACGTATCGTGTTTCTTGCGCCGTCGCGTGGGCTCATCGGTTATCACGGCGAATTCCTCACCGATACGCGCGGTACCGGCGTTATCAACCGCATGTTCCATTCTTATGCGCCGCATAAGGGCCCGCTCGAAGGCCGCCGCAATGGCGTGCTGATTTCGACGGGTGATGGCGAGGCGGTGGCTTATGCGCTGTGGTATATTGAAGAACGCGGCAAGCTGTTCGTCACGCCGGGCACCAAAGTCTATCAGGGCATGATTATCGGCCAACATGCCAAAGACAACGATCTGGACGTCAATCCGCTCAAAGCCAAGCAGCTCTCCAACATTCGCACCACGTCGAAGGACGAAGCCGTGCGATTGACGCCGGTGACGACGCTGACGCTGGAGCAATCCATCGCCTATCTTGAAGAAGATGAGCTGGTGGAAGTGACGCCGCAGTCGATCCGTCTGCGCAAAAAGGCATTGCTGCCGCATTTGCGCAAGCGGGCCAAGGCCGACGCTGAGTGATTTTTGGCGGGCGGCGCTCATAGATGATGCGTCCGCCCGCCAAATCGTTTCGACACATTCTGAACCGGCAATTCGATGCCGTAATGCACCGCGCTCGCAAGCGCGACGGCGATCAGCGCTGTGATTGCGACAGCGGGCCAACCGTTGAGCCACGGCACCATGTTCATGTGGGCGATCAGCGACACCCCGATATGCTGGTGCAATAAATAGAGCGGGTAGGAAATCAGCCCGATAAAGCCGAGCGGCCCGCCGCCCAGCCAATGCAGCCAGCCGCGCAGGAACAGCACAAAGAGCAGCACCGCCGCCGCGATGGTGAGATGGCCTGCCAGCGAATTCTTGGTCCAGAACGCGATATAGAAAATCAGCGCCGCGGCAATGAGCGGCGCGGTGAAGCGCAAGCCTCGTTTGGCGTGGATGCCATAGAACGCCATGCCCAGCGTGAAGAAACACAGATAGGGCGCGGCGAAGATATGCCAGGCGCGGTCCGCGTTCCACAGATAGGCTAAAGCGGCCAGAGTGCAAAAGCCGATCCAGAGGATCACGAAATGGCGGCGGAAGCTGAAATAGATCAGCGCCACCCAGGCATAGAACACAACCTCGATCATCAAGGACCAGTAGACCGTATCAATCCAGCCGATGCCGAATTGATCGGACATCATGGTGAGGCCGACGAAAAATTCCTTAGACCCGCGCTGGAAATCGGCAAGGCCGAACCAGCCGATGGCGATGAAGGTGAGCACCATTGAAGCGATATAGGTGGGATAAAGCCGGACAAAACGGCGCAACGCGAAATCGCGCCAGCCACGGCAGCGCTCCAGCGTCATGAAGATCACAAAGCCGGAAATGAGAAAGAAAAACTCGACCCCGCGTCTGCCTTGGGCGAACCAGGCGAGATTGCTGTCGAAGCCGTAGAAATCGCGATGGTCGGGCCATAAGGGGCCCCAGCGATAGGTGTAGTGGAAAAGGATGACGGCCAGAATCGCCAGCCCACGAAAGGCATCGAGGGTTTTGAGGCGAGTCAGGGCATGGGGTTCGGCAAGCGTTGGCGGCGTCACTGGCGCCCTTTGCGTTTCAGGCCAAGCTGGCTCGCGACCGCTGCATCCAGCACCCGTTTGGGCAGAAGGCGTACGGCTATCCCTTGCGCTTTTGCGGGGTTCTCGGTGTAGGCGGTTTTCGGACGGCGGGCAGTGAGGGCTTTCAACACAGCGCGGCCGATCCGTTCGGGCGGATAGCCGCTGCGGCCCTGTGCAAGCATCATTTTTTTGATTTTTTCGAGCGAGGTCGCATAGGGCGTGTTGGCGAACTGCGCGGGATCAATTTCATCGGCCTTGTCCCAGATCGGGGTGGCGACGGCGCCAGGGCGGATGAGGATCACGTCGATGCCGAAGATCATCAATTCCCGGCGTAGACTTTCGGATAGTCCTTCGAGCGCGAATTTGCTCGCCGAATAGGGGCCCATGAAGGGGAAGGCGTTTTTGCCGCCGATGGAGGACATCATGACAATGCGCCCCGGCTCGCCTTTGCGCGAACGGTCCGCGCCCAGAAGGGGCGCGAACGCCTGTGTCACCGAAAGCTGGGAGATCAGATTGACCTCCATCTGCTGGCGCATCTCATCGAGGCCGAGATAGAGTAGGGGGCCAGCCACCGCGATGCCTGCATTGTTGACCAGCCCGAACAGGGTGTCGCCGCCCAGCGCCTTTTCGACCAGGCTTGCGCCCTGGCGCACAGCGGCCTGATTGGTGACGTCGAAAATCAGGGGAGTGAAGTTTGCGCCGAATTCGCTTTTCAGGCGGTCGGCATCTGCCTGTTTGCGGACGCTGCCGAAAACGCGGATGCCTTGGCCAAGCAGAACTTTCACGCAGGCGTGGCCGATGCCGGTGGATGCGCCTGTGACGACAACTGATTTCATGTGCCCCCTCCTGGATGAGTGAGGGCACTATAGAGGGGGTTCTGTGCGGCGGGCAGCGCCCCCCACCCGAAATATTTTCGCTGCGCTCCAATATTTCGACCTCCCCGCAAGGGGGAGGTGAAGTGTTGGGGTAAGGCTGGTAGGACTGCGTTATGATTGATGACAGCACGTTGCAGTTCGCGCACAGGCTCGCCGACCGGGCGGGTGAGGTGATCCGGCCTTTTTTTCGTCAGCGCATTGCGGTGGACGACAAGGGCAGCGTCGGCGGCAAGCCGATGTTCGATCCGGTGACCGCCGCCGATCGTGGGGCCGAGGAGGCGATTCGGGCGCTCATTGATGCGGAACGGCCGCAGGATGCGATTCTCGGCGAGGAATATGGCCACAAGCCCGGCACATCGGGGCTGACCTGGGTGCTTGATCCGGTGGACGGGACGCGGGCCTTCATTACCGGGCGCCACATGTGGGGCACGCTGATCGCGCTGGAAGACAATGGCAAACGCCGCCTCGGCATCATCGACCAGCCGGTGACGCGTGAGCGCTTTGTCGGTTTTGACGGCAAGGCCGAATTGATTACGCCGGAGGGGCGCGAGGTTTTGCACACGCGGGTCTGCCCATCCCTTGCCGAGGCGGTGGTTTCGACCACGCATCCTTGGGCGTTTTTCGAAGCCAAAGAGCGGGCGGCGTTTCGCAACGTCTGCGCGGGCGCGAAGCTCAGCTATTTCGGCGGGGATTGTTATGCCTATGGGTTGCTTGCCATGGGGTTCATCGACGTGATCGTCGAGAGCATGTTGAAGCCCTGGGATGTGGCGGCGCTGATTCCCGTGGTCGAGAATGCGGGCGGTGTGTTCACCGATTGGCAGGGCGGGCCGGTTTCGCCCGATGGTGGCAGTATCGTTGCTGCGGGAGATGCCCGCGTTCATGCCGAGGTGTTGAAGGTTTTGAATGGCGGATAGGGGCGCGCGCGTCACCTGGATGGCCCGCATTTGCGGGCCATGACAGGGAGGGATGATGTTTGTGCGCGTTCGAGTCGTTTTCATGGCGCTATTGTGCGCCCGTTTTTCAGGTGTTCGATAGCAATCGTGTTTTTCTGAAATTGTCTAGGTTTTAGCGTTCGATAGCGGGTTAATGCGGTGGGCTCGAAGGCTTCTGCTCAAGGATGTGACGGGCCTGTTTGGTCATCATATCGGCCAGCGTCAGTGCCTGCTGCGGCGTCATCGCGAACTGGATGTTTTTGCCGGTGGTTTTGAGCTGGTCGGGATTTTCGGCGTAGCGCACCTGCAAGAACACTGACATCTCGGCAATGGCGGCGCTGGTGAAGCCTTTGACCGGGCAGGTGATGACCTTGCCATCGGCGGTCGTTTCCAGATCTTCGGTGCTGGTTATCGGGTGGAGTGCGATTGGGTCTGTCGTCATGGGCTCGCTCTATTCGCCCGCAGCCAGTTCGGGCGCGGAAAGGGGTGCGCGGGTGCGGACATTGATGAATTGGCCCAACCGTTCGAGAGACATTTTCGCCTCATGCAGGCCCGGCGTCATCTGGAACAGATGCTGCATCCCGTCATAGATTTCGATGTTCACCTTCACGCCCGCTTCGGCGGCGCGGTCGCCCAGCTTGCTCGCATCGTCGCGCAAAATCTCTTTCGATCCGGCATGGACCATGATGGGCGGAAAGTCGCGGAAATTGGCGAAAGCGGGTGAGGCATAAGGATCGTTGGGATTGAGCTTTTTCAGATAATTACGGGCCGAGAGAAAGAGCAGTTCCCAACTGAGATTTTCATCCGACTCCGCATTGGTCATCATCGACATGCCGGAGAGCGAAAGATCGGCCCAGGGCGAAATCGCGACAATGCCCGCAGGTGTCGGCAGATTACCATTGCGGATTGCAAGCATGGCCGCGAAAGCAAGGCCGCCGCCCGCGCCATCCCCCGCCAGCACAATCGACGATGGTGAGAGGCCGCCCTTGATGAGGTTGCGATAAATATCCACCCCGTCGCGCACCGGCGAGGGGAAGGGAAATTCCGGCGCGAGGCGATAGGCCAGGGTCAGCGCATGGGATTGCGCCTGCAAACACAATTTGGCGACCAGCGCGCGATGGGTTTGGGGCGATCCGGTGATGAACCCGCCGCCATGGAAATAGAGGATCAGCCGTCCGCGCACCGCGCGCGGGGCCTGCACCCATTCGCCCTTTACGAGGCCGAGTTCGGCAGGCGCAAAGGTGACGCCATTGGGCGGTTCGCCGAAACGGGCGAATATCTGCTCATAGACGCCGCGCAAATCCGCGATGCTGGATTGCGGACCCAAGCGACTATTGCGAGCGTTGCGCACAAACAGCGCCATACCATCCTCATGTCGCCCCGCCCCGGTGGATCATGTTCGTCCGGCCAGAGCAATGTGTCTACCCTCACAGGCGTATGCGGCAACGCCCCGCAAAAGCAAAGGGCGCGTCCCTTACGGGGCGCGCCCATCCACGCTTTTATGGGGCCAACGCGTTATCAGGCAGCTTTGGCCTGACCTTCGATGGTTTTGAGGTCCGGCGCGTTGATGGTGATGCGGCGGGGTTTCTTCTCTTCCGGTACGATTCGTTCGAGCTCGATGTGCAGCAGCCCGTTTTCGAGCCGTGCGCCCTTCACCTCGACATGTTCGGCAAGCTGGAAGCGGCGCTCAAAGGCGCGGCCCGCGATGCCGTGATGCAGGTAGGAAGATTTTTCGTTCTCTTCGCGCTTGCCCGTGACGTGCAGAACGCCATCGCGCACTTCGACGGTCAGGTCCTTTTCGCCGAAACCTGCCACCGCAACGCTGATGCGGTAACGGTTTTCGTCGGTCCGTTCGATGTTGTAGGGCGGATAGCCTTGCGCGGTCTCAGATGCGCTGTCGAGAAGATCAAGAAGCCGGTCATAGCCGACGGTGGAACGAAAAAGCGGTGCAAAATCCAGTCTCATGTCACAACCTCCGTTGAGCCTTGTGGGATGGCACGCCGAAAATGGCCGTGCCTGTAAGCTCTAGATGGGGAGGGGGCGTGGCGCCTTCAACCCTGCGTCCGCCAGGTCAGGTGGGCGAAACCCATGAGCCAGAAAAGGCTGATGAGACAATAGATTATCAGGTTCATCTGGGATTTTGTGGGGCTCAGGCCGGTCACATCTTCGACCAGTGTTTTGAGAAAGGCGCCTTCTTCCCGGTTGGACGGGTTCCGCCAGCGGCCGCTGCGGATCAGGTTTTCGATGTTGTTGAGGATGCAGGAACCCTGATTGAAGCGCCATTGCAGGAACATCGCCGGGATATAGGCCAGATAGACGATCAAAGCGGGGCGGGACGGTATCAGCCAGCCCAGCGCGGCATAGGCCACCAGCACCAGATGCAGGATGAAACAGACCTGACCCAGCGCATCGCGCCCGCTTTTACGCACCAGTTGCGTCCCCTCCGACATCAGGTCCTTTGCTTTATTCGATATGGGTTTTGAGAAAGGCGCCCATCCGGTGCACCGCATCGCGCCCCTCGCTCAGGAGCACATGGAAGGCGTGCCAGACATGCACCATTTTCCCCCAGCTTTCAAAACTGACCTCGACACCGGCAGCTTCGGCCTTGCGCCAGAGTTCGACGGCATCGCTGTGCAGCGCCTCTTCCGCGCCGACCTGAATGAGCAGCGGCGGCAGGCCCTGAAGGTCGGCAAAGAGCGGCGAGACCAGCGGGTTCTTTGGATCGGTGGTGCCCGCATAGGCGCGGACCAGCGGTTCAAGCCGGTCGGAGGTGATGATGGGGTCGCGGGCGGTGCGGGTGCGATGGCTTTCCCCGCTTTGTGTCAGGTCCACCCAGGGCGAGATCACGGCGGCACAGGCGGGCAGCGTATCGGCCTTGTCGCGCAGCGCCACCAGCGTGGCCATGGCAAGGCCGCCGCCCGCGCTGTCGCCGCAGATCGCAATCTTCTGCGGTACGATCTGCGATTGTACCAGCGCTTCATACACCGCGAGGGAATCGTCCAGCGCCGCCGGGAAGGGGTGTTCGGGCGCGAGGCGGTAATGCGGCACGAAGACGGGCAGATCGGCGTTCTGGCTCAACAACACCGCGAGATGGCGATGCGATTTGGGCGAGCCAAGCGCATAGCCGCCGCCATGCAGGTGAATGAGGGCCGCATCGCGCCGGGCATGGGGCGCGCGGACCCATTCGCCCCTGACCCCGCCCAGGGTCGCTTCCTCGACCGTCACATCGGCGGGGACCGCGAAAACATCCCCCATCGCATCCAGCCTTGCGCGCTGGGCGTGGATGTCCGGCCCGGCATCGTTTCTGAGCTTGAGAAAATCGGCCACAACGGCCCGGTCCTTGATTGCCATGGGCAAGCCTTCCATCCATATTTTGCGGCAGGGTGGTCCGGCTCTCGGGGCTTTGCAAATCCCGGTCAGGCAAAAGCCAAAAGTGCCGCAAGCGCGAACAATCGACACAGTTGTTTATTGCTCTGACAAATGGTCATAATCCCCCCGCTCCCTAAAGGCCGCTCGTGGCGATATATAAGGGTGAGCGAGCCGCCTCAGGGGTACTGGCCGCGGGAGCTCAACGTCAAAATACTTCAAAATACTACGGAAGGAACTAAACATGAGCTCAGATGCAGTGAAAGAAATCGTATCCGGCATGGGCGCGGCCCTCGGCGGCAATTCGGGCTTGGGCGGCACGCTCAAATTCGATTTCGGCGAACCCGGCTCGGTCTATATCGACGGCAAGGCTGTGCCGAACACAGTCGAAGACGGCGCCGGCAAGAATGCCGATTGCACCATCTCGGTCACGCTGGAAACCTTTGAAAAGATGGTCAAGGGCGAACTCGACGGCACCTCTGCGTTCATGCAGGGCAAGCTGCGCGTCGCCGGTGACATGGGTCTTGCGATGAAGCTTGGCCCGATCCTGGCCAAAGCCCGTCCGGCCTAAGGAAAGATGCGATGAAGCCCGCGCTCGAGGCTTTCGAGCCGAGCTTCTTCGTCACCAAAGATGGCGCGCGTCTGCGCGCCGGAGTCTGGCGCGCCGCGGAGGGAACGATCCTTCGCGGCGTTTGCCTTTTGCTTCAGGGCCAGACCGAATTTCTCGAAAAATATTGCGAGGTGATCGACGAGCTGCGGTTTCGTGGCTTCACGGTCGCAGCCTTCGACTGGCGCGGGCAGGGTGGCTCGGTGCGGGCGCTGGCCGATACGCGCATCTGCCACATCGATGACTTTGCGCAATATGACGAAGATTTTCGCGCCTTTCTCGATCAGATCGTCGCGCCGCTGACGGCGGCGCCGCCGCTTGCGCTGGCCCATTCGATGGGCGGGCACATTCTTTTGCGCACCCTGCATGAGCGGCCCAATTGTATCGCGGGCGCGGTGTTGACCGCGCCGATGCTGCGCATCGCCACACGCGGCCAGCCCGAATGGCTGGTGCCGATCATCACACGATTGATGATGCTGCTCGGCAAGAAGGGCGATTATGTTCTGGGGATGGAGGGGCGCGATCCGCTCAACATGACGTTCAAGGATCAGCTTGTCACATCTGATCGTGTGCGCTTTGACCGGACCCAGGCACTGGTAGCCGAACATCCTGAACTGCGGCTTTCGGGGCCGAGCTGGGGTTGGTTGTCGGCGGCTTTTGCTTCTATGGCGAAAGAGATGTCGCCCGGTTATGCGGAAAGCATCACCACGCCCATTCTTTTGTATGGCGCAGGCAAGGACCGGATTGTGCAGACGCCTGCGGCGCGCGATTTTGTGCATCGTTTGCCGAACGGCTCTTATGTTGAATTCGAAATGGCGGAGCACGAGATTTTGATGGAGAACGATATCGTCAGGACGCGCTTCTGGAAGGCGTTCGACGAATTCGCCAATCGCATTTTCCCCATTGAGGAAGATGTCGCGCGCTAGCGTAAGATCGAATCCGATTTTGCTTTTACAAGTGTGCGCCGGGTAAATCGCTGGCCTGCTTGATCCAGCGCGCTAACTGCGCCTCGTCAATCTTGTCATGCTCGCGAATGTCGAGGTATCGGACGTCTCTTTGCTTCGACTGCCCTGGCGGCAATGGATCGAGCGCCATGCCCTTGAAAAAAGTGACCTTCACGTATTTTTCGAAGCAGTGGAAGGCTAGAAACCAGCCTTTGTCTGCAATGCCGTAAAGCGGTGTGTTCCATTTAACTGCTTTGCTGACGCCAGGAATGTTTCGCTCGATTATCGTATCGAGGGCGACCCCAACCCGCTTCTTCCAGCCCGGCATGGCTTCGATATATGCCTTAACAGGGGCGTCACCTTCGCCCTTGGCAATCTGCGGGTTGCCACCCGCGAGCAGTTTCGGCGCGGTCATTGCCAGCCTCCCACTGTCGACCTGAATCGAATGAGTGTGTCTGCTTTTGGTCGTTTATGCCATTGGCCGGTGGGCACAAGCGTATGGTTTTTGACCGCTAGCCGCCGCCCACGGCCTGCGCGGTCAGGCTTTCGGATTGGTGCGCAGGCAATTTGGCCCCTGCGAGCATTGCGCCGCTGAGTTCGGCATCACGCAAATCGGCCTCGCCGAGATTGGCATAGGCGAAATCGGCATTTGAGAGTCTGGCGCGGCGTAAATCGGCGCCCCTGAGATCGGCATAGCGCAGTTGGGCGCCGTCGAGCCGGGCGGGCAGCAGGCGGGTTTCGGAGATCAGCAGCGGGCCGAGCCGGGCATCGCGCAAATCCGCATAGTTGAGTTTGGCGCCGCTGAGATTGGCGCCGCGCAAATCCGCTCCCATCAGTTTTGCGGAGCGCAGGTCTGTATCGGCAAGGTTGCTGCCTTGCAGGGAGCAGCCCTGCATGTCGAGGCCGTAGAACGTGGCTTTGGGCGCGATGAGTGCGGTGAGGGTGCGATGGGCGAGGCCGGTGAGGCTGCGCAGGTCCATGGCGCTGAAATCGGCGGGGCGGCCCTCGCGGCCATCGCTTTCGGCCCAGCTTCTATGGGCTTCCAGCATCTCCTCGATGGGGGTGGGAAGGTCGGCGGGGGTGCGCCCCGCCGTTGCCTCGGTCAGGGCGTCGTCGAGATTGGCCCCTTGCAGGGTGACATGATCGAGGCGGGTGCCGATCAGGATCGCGCCCTTGAGGTCAGCGCCCGCGAGATTGCAGCCCGACAGATCGGCATTTTCGAGATTGGCGCCCGTCAGCTTGGCCTGGCGCAGATTGGCCCGCACCAGCTTGCAGCCGCGCATCATCGCATCGGTGAAATCGGCCTGAACGGCCATGGTGCCGGTCATCCGGGCGCGTTCGAGATTGGCGTTGTTGAGCATCGCCGCCTGCATCTCGGACGGCCCGATATCGTGTTGCAGGACGCGCAGATTTCCGTTGCGATCTTTCTGGGCAATGGTGCCTTCGCGCAGGTCCGCCTCGTAAAGGTCGGCGCCGATCAGGTTGGAGCCGCGCAAAGAAGCGCCCCGCAGGTCGCAGCGGCGCATCGAGGCGCCCTGGCAATTGGTGCGGCGTAAGTCTGCCCCGAAAAAACTGGCCGAATCGAGCTTGGCCCCGGCGAGATTGGTTTCTTCCAGAATGGCGCCGGTGAAATCGGCGTCGTTCAGGCTGCGGCCTGACAGGTCGAGCCCCGAAAGATCGCAAAAAGCAAAGACCGCGCGGGCCCCGCCGACGCGCCCCGAATAGAGCATTTCATGGCGGGCAGCCGCCTCGGAGGCCGCTTTCTGGGTGAGCTTTGTGAAGCTCAATCTGCGAGGGCTGGTGTTCATCTGGCCCGAAAGTTCTGTTATTGGCGCTGCGGCATTCTGGGCGTGATCGGCTAACGCCTGATTAAAAAACGACAATCTTCCCTCCGGGTGGCAAAGGGCCGCTAGGTGGGGGGAACAAAACTGGTTAAGGTGCGCGCCGTTGCGGAGCCGTTTTGGGGCTGCACCCGTGAATCAGCGAGGCTGTCGCCGAGCACACTCCAAGATCGGAGGGGGCTGGGGCGAGGGCCTTATGTGTTGGCTGTTGGCTATAGACAAAAAAACGAGAGGCCCAGGTGAAGCGTTCTATCCTGAAACGTGGTTTGTTGTTGTCCGCGGCGACCGTGGCAATTCTTACATCGCCTGTCCGGGCGGATAATCTGGACATCAGTTCCACCATCAAGAATGCCGTCAAAACCTCCAGCGCCTCCAATAACAGCGCAGGCGACATCACCATAGAATCGAACGGCATCATCACGCTGACCCAAGCGGGGGCTGCGGTTACCCTCGATTCGAGCAACGACGTGAACATGTACGGGGCGATCTCGAACAAGGACACGGACGGCGCGCAAGGCATCCTGATCGACACGGGCACCAATACGACGACGCCCGCCACGATCACCGGCAATCTGCTTTTGCTGCCGACCGGCAGTACGGCCGCCATCGATCTCACCGGCAAGGGCACCGGCAAGGTCGGCATTGGGTTGACCGGCAACGGCACGCTGGTCGGCAATGTCGATTTCACCTCCGGCACTGTCAGCGTTCAGGGCAACGGTTCTACCGGCGTCGGCATGTCGAGCAGCACGACACTGACCGGCAACATGACGCTGAACGGCGCCATTCAGATGAACCAGACAACGCTGAACGAAAATGTCAGCAGCGGCACCGGGATCTCGGCGGTCAATCTGGCGGGCACGATCACGGGCGATCTGACACTCGGCTCGTCAAGCGCAATTTATGTAGCGGGCAATGGCTCGCGCGGTGTCGTCACCAGCGGCAATATCAGCGGCGCATTCGCAAATTTCGGCACGATCCTCACACGCGGTTTCGTGACGACGCAGAATCAGTCCACCAACGCAATCGTCTCGCCCAAGGGTGTGGGCGATGCAATGGCCGGGTCGGCGCTGGCTATCGGCGGTTCGGTGGGCGGCGGTTTCTTCAACAACAACACCATCACCATGGAAGGTGGGCTTGGCGCCGCGTCACCTGTGGTGCTTGTTTCGCCTATTCTGCAAGCGACACCGGCCAGCATCACCTTTGGTGTCTACGCACCCGACACCACGAATCCGGGCTTCAGCTTTTATAACCGCGGCACGATCACCGGTACGACGGTTGATCCCAACACCTCCATCGCCGGGCTGCTCGTCAATGGCTATGGCACGGCCAATGTCACCTTCAATGGCTCAGGTCTGTTTAACTCGGGCACCATCAGGGTGGCAGGCACCACCACCAAATCTGGCAGCTCTGCTATCAACGCGCTGGCGCTGGGCATTGGCTTTACATCGGGCGATTCCAGCGTCGTGACCATCGGTGCCACGGGCGATGCCAATTCGGGCATCACCAATACCGGGCTGATCAGCGCGCAAGTCACTGGTGACCTCGGCGGCACGGCTACCGCAATCGGCATCGGCCAAAATGCAAAAGTGAACAGCCTGAACAATTCGGGCACTATTCTCGCCGTCGCGGACACCAATACTCCAGGCACGGTCCAGACCATGGCTGCCTATGCAATCAATGACCCGTCGGGGTCGCTGTCCAATATCACCAATTCGGGCACTATTCAGGCATCCGCAACGCCGTTGACTTCGGGTTATGCCAGCCAGGCGGTCGCCGCCTGGCTGGCCAATAATACGACCGGCGTTACCTTCACCAATACCGGGGCCGTGATCGGCGACGTCCGTTTCGGCGCGGGCGCCGATACTCTCTCGGTCTTGGGCACATCAACGGTGACTAGCAGTGTCATCGGCAATATTGATTTCGGCTCCGCCCCCGGCGCCACGTCCCCAACGCCTGCCTATGATATGCTCGATGTGGGTGCGTATGGCCTCGTGTCCGGCCAGATTCGCGTGGCCGCTCCGGGCATGTTGGACATCAAAGTCGAAGGTCTCGGCGAACTCAGTGTCCAAAACAACAGCGTGGCCTATGGCTCGCTGCTGGTGCGCAATCTCACCGTCGAAGAAAATGGCACGCTGAACATCGCGGTTTCCACCGTGCTGCCGGGCAATGTGTCGGTGAATGCGGGGACCACGGGCACGATCAACATCAATGACGGGGCGAATCTGAACGTCATCTATTCGAGCTTCCTGCCTGCCAATGGCCAGTTTGTGTTGTTGCAGTCGACGACCGCGAACATGCATATTTCAACTGCTCAGTTCGGCGCGATGAAAACATCGGTCGACAGCAATATTCCGTTCCTGTTCAACACCAATGGCGGCTTGCAGAGAATTACCGCAGGCACCAACGATCAGATCGTGCTGAGCCTGACGCCCAAATCGTCGTCGCAGCTTGGCCTTTCCGGCTATGCCACGCAGATGTTCCCTTATGTCAACGCGGCGCTCGAAAATGACGATGCGCTGGGCGCTGGCATGATAAATGGTGTGCACACCAATGCGGACGCACAAGCTGCCTATTCGCAGTTCGCGCCCGATGCGTCTGGCGGCACGCGCGCCATCGCGATTTCACTGACCGATCATGCGACAGGGCCAGTGGCGGCGCGTCAGCGCGCCTTGCGCCTTTATGCGACGCAGCCGGGCGATCTCACTTTGTGGGGTCAGGAATTCGCGCAGCAGGTCAGCGACAAGGGCTCGGATGGTATACCGGGCTTCAAGGATTCGGGCTTCGGCTTCGCGGTGGGCGCCGATGGCGGCAGCGCGGCGGATGGCTGGTATGGCGGCGCCTTCACCTTCTACACCGGCAATGTCGATCAGCGCGCGCCACAGACCAGCCGCAACAACACGCAGTGGTACATGCTGTCGGGCTATTCGACCTGGCGCGGCAAGGGGCTGTTCCTCGATACGCAAATCACCGCGGGCTTCGGCGATCTGTCGGCCCATCGTTTCATCGTTGTGGGCAATGCGGCGAACAACACGCTGGTCGCGCGTCAGGCCAACAGCAAGCGTTCAGCGGCGCTGGGCGCGGCCGGGCTGACCACGGGCGCCAATTTTGTCTTCGGTTCAACCACTCTTACGCCGAACATCGCGCTTGATGGGCTGACCATGCGTGAGGAAGGCTATACCGAAACGGGCGGCGGCGGCCTCACGGGCGACGGGTTCGACCTCAAGGTCAATTCGGTGCTGATGAGTTCGCTGCGCGGCTTTGTCGGCCTCAATCTGCGGCAGGATGTGAATTTCGGCGGCTTCTACCTGCAACCGGAATTGCGCGCTGGCTATCGCTATGACTTTCTGGCCGACCGGGTGAATCTGACCGCGTCCTTTGTGGGCGCGCCGGGTGCTGGGCCGTTCACGGTCATCGGGCCGCAACTGTCCAAGGGCGGTTTGCTCGGCGGCGCGAGCGTTTCGGCCACCACGGGCGCATGGTCCATCGGGCTCAATTACGACATGTTGAGCGGCAGCAATGGCAGCATGACCCAGGTGGGCTCGCTGTCGCTGGTCGGGCGGATTTAATCCGCTTCGCGTAACTGATGCTGGAAGCGTTGCAGCCGCCGGTTACCGGCGCGCAGCAGCGCGACGGTGGTGGCGATGTTGGTCTCGTTCAGACCCATGCCGTGACGCGGTAGCAAAAAGCGGTTGGTGCTTGCATCGAGCGAGCCTGAGAGAGTGGTGAAGGCATAATTGTAACCCGCGTCGCGCACCGCCTGCCACGCTTGCCTGCTGACATCGCCGGTATTGCCGAAGGGGTAGGCAAAGGCGACGCAAGGGCTGTCGATCTGCGCTTCGATCAGTCCCTTGGGCAGCAGCGCCTGTTCCACCAGATAGTCATGGCTTTGATGGCCGTTCATCGGCCACTGCCAATGGGCTTGCGCGCCGATAGTGACACCGCGCGCGGCAAGTTTGCGCACATCCTCCCACGATAGAAACGAATCCGACGGGAAGAGGGCAGGCAGATCGGCGAGCCCGGCCTCTGCGAGCACGGCGTCCATCGCGCGCAGCGTCTCATGCGCCTTGTCCGCGTCGAGACATTTCAGCTCCGCGATGATGCGCGGCTCCTGCGCATCGCGCGCGGAGGTGATGAAGTCGATCCTGCCGATATGGGGAAGCTCGTAACAACCCAGCGGGGCGTAGCGCAGGAAGGCGCGGGCGCGGAACATCGGGTTGCGCTCTTGCGCGCCGATATGTTGGGTGGCGACGAACAGCGTCCACGGCAGGGCGAAGTCTTCCAGAATGTCGGCGGCATCGAGTGTGCCGGCATAGCCATCATCGGCCATCAGGAAGACGGCGCGGGCATGTTTGTCCGGGTCTTTCAGCACATCACCCAGGGCTGCAAGCGGTAGCACATCGAAGCGCGCCTTGAGCGCCCGCACGATGGCGATAAAGGTGTTGCGGTCGTGATGGGTGTTTTGCAATGCCGGATCGTCGCCCGCGGTTTCGACGCCGTGGAAAAAGACGGCGGCGGGGCGGGTGAAAGGCAGCACCGCATCCTGCGGCACAAGCTGCACCGCAGCGCGCAAGGCGCGGCCACCAAAGCCGCTCATCGGGTTACCGGGGCGATCATGCCCGACAGGAAAGGCCGGGACTGTTTGTTAAATGATTAACCGCGCGCCAGTGCCAGAAAGCGATCCACAGCTTCGGGCGGGGTCGCAAAGGACAGGACAAGACGGATGAGGGTTTTGCCGTTTTGCGACGGTGTCCAGTCGTGGAACTCGGCGCCTGCGCCGCGCAGGCGGGCGATGGTGGAATCGGGCAGGTGGACGAACAGGGCGTTGGCCTCGACGGCGTGGGCAAGCTCTGCGCCCGGAACGGCGGCGATGCCGTCTGCCATTTTTTGCGCGAGCCCATTGGCCTGCCGCGCCGCGCCAAGCCAGCGATCATCTTCGAGATAGGCATCGAGCTGGGCGGAGAGAAAGCGCATTTTCGACAAAAGATGGCCCGCGCGTTTGCGGCGGAAGGCGAAGTCGGCAACATCGGCCTTGTTGAAAAAGATCACCGCTTCGGCGGCCAGCGCGCCGTTTTTGCTGGCGCCGAACGACAGCACATCGACACCTGCGCGCCAGCTTGCATCTGCGGGCGATAGCCCAAGTGTGACCAGCGCATTGGCGAAACGAGCGCCATCCATATGCAGTTTCAGGCCGTGGCGGCGGGCTGTTTCACTCAGTGCGCCGATTTCGTTGTGTGTGTAGATGGTGCCGCGTTCGGTGGCTTGTGTGATGCTGAGTGCGGCGGCTTGTTGCTGATGCACCGAGCCTTTCTCGAAACGCGACAATGCGCGTTCCACGGTCGGCGGGGTGAGCTTTGCGTCTGCGCCGTCCAGCGTCACCAGCCTTGCGCCATGGCTGAAGAATTCCGGCGCGCCGCATTCATCGCAGGCGATATGGCTTTCGGCATGACAGAGAACTGCGCCATAGGGCGGCGCGAGGGTGGCAAGCGACAGTGCATTGGCGGCAGTGCCGGTAACGACGGGATAGACGCAGACTTCATGCTCGAAGATTTCCGCGAAGCGGCGGGTCAGGCGGGCTGTGATCTCATCCTCTCCGTAGGACGCGGCGGCGCCGTCATTGACCTGCGCGAGGCGCGCGAGGATTTCGGGCATGGCGCCATAGGCGTTGTCGCTGGCGAAGTTCATTGCCCTACCAGCTTCCGCTATTGGGCATGGAGATCCAGGGCTCTTTGGGGGCCAGGGCGGCGCCCTCCTGTAGAAGTTCAATGGAAATACCGTCCGGTGAACGGACGAAGGCCATGTGTCCATCGCGCGGTGGGCGGTTAATGGGCACGCCGCCTTTCATCAGCCTTTCGCAGACGGCGTAAATATCATCCACGCGATAAGCGAGGTGGCCGAAATTACGCCCGCCGCTATAGGCCTCGCTGTCCCAGTTATAGGTCAGCTCGACCAGAGGCGCCTGCTCGGATTGAGCGCGCGCGACATCGCCGGGGGCGGCCAGAAAAACGAGGGTGAAGCGGCCTGCCTCGCTGTCCACGCGGCGCAGTTCGGTCAGGCCCAGTTTCTCGCAATAAAATTCAAGCGCCGCAGTCAGATCGGCGACGCGGACCATGGTGTGGAGATAGCGCATTGGTTCCTCTGAAGGTTGTACAAACGGTCGCAGGCACAGGTCCAAAAGATGGGGTCCTTTCGGAGGAACCCATGTGGCAAGATTGCGCGCAATCGGTCATGCGCATGGGCGCAATTTCGCCATGATGTTGCCCCAACTTCTCTCACGCGCGTTGATTGGGGGCAATTCGCCACATATTCCTGTATGCGGCGCAATATTTAGGCTCCGTACAGTCACCGCGCGCCTGGTTGAGGAAAGCCTGCGTCCGAATGCCGTAAAAATACGGAACCGGATGTTTGTCTATTAAAGAGATAGGCAAGAACTTCGTTTTGACGTCTGTCTACCTGTTCCGGCAATCCGCCGCGGCAGATTGACAATCCCGTCAATTTTCACAGCTTGAGTGTCTGCTTTTGTAATCAGGAGGTTGAATGGCGTTTCATTCCATGGTTACGATGGGTTCAAATAATAATAAGCGCGCTACCGAATGGCAGCGCAGGGGGAGGGAAGCGCGTGAATTTGCTTCACAGTTTTCGCGCACCCGGCGTTTCCGCGCCGGGTTTCATTTTGTCCGGGTCACGTTGAAACCATGCTAAAACCAGAACACGTTACAGCCGAACGTCTGCGGCAACAGCAAAGCTCCCAGCGCCGCATGATCAGCGTCGCCATTGTGGGTGCTATCCATGTAGGCGTCATCTGGGCGCTTGCAAGCGGTCTTGCTGCTCATGTCACGGCCAAATTGATTCAAGACGTCGAAGTGGCCGTGGTGAAAGAGAAACCGCCAGATCTCAAACCGCCGCCGCCGCCGCCGCCAGATTTCAAGGTGCCGCCGCCGGACTTCGTGCCGCCGCCGGAAATCAGCATTGCGATGGAATCATCGGCCAATGCGATTTCGCAGGTTCAGCAGAAGGTGGCGACAGTTGCGCCGCCTCCGCCGGTAACACCGATCACTGCGCCGCGCACAGACGGCAGAGCGCATGAATGCGAATCGCAATATCCGCCGCTGTCGCGGCGCTTGAGCGAGCAGGGCATCGTGACCGTTCGGTTCACGGTGACTGCGAAAGGCACTGTGGCTGGCCCGACGATCGTAAAGTCGAGCGGTTTCCAACGCCTCGACCAAGCGGCGCTCGAATGCACCAGCCGCTGGCGCTACCACCCCGCTGAGCGCGGTGGCGTGCCCCTGGCTGTGCAGACAGAGGCCAATGTTCGGTATCAATTGAAATAAGCATCCCGGTGGACCGGGTTTTCGATCTCACTTTCTGATGGAGTAACTACGATATGATCTCGAAGAAGCTGGCGATTGCTGCTGCATTCGTCCTCCTGGCAGGCGCCGCTCCGGCGTTCGCCCAAGACGCCGCCCCTGCTCCTGCCGGCATGACCGATCAGGCGCCCGATCAGGCTGCCACGCCGGCAACGCCGGGTACGCCGGGCGCCGTCGACCAGACCGCTGCCGCCGCGCCGGAAGCACCTGCCGCTGCTGCGCCGGAAGCGACTGCCGAAGCGCCGAAGGAAACGTCCAACCCGTATGGCCTCAGCGAATTGTGGGCTGCTGGTGACTTTGTTGCCCGTGGCACGCTGATCCTGCTCGGGATCATGTCGATCGGTACCTGGTACATCTTCTTCATGAAGTTCTGGGAACAGTCCCGCATGCTGAACCAGGCCAAGATCGTCGACAAGAAGTTCTGGGCCTCGGCCAATCTGAACGAAGGCATCGACACTCTGCCGAAGAACAGCGTGTTCCGTTCGGTCGCTGAAAGCGGTGTCTCGGCATCGTCGGGCCAGGGCACGGGTCTTGTGAACCTCAACGAATGGATCGGCATGTCGCTGAGCCGTCAGGTTGAAGATGCCAATGCCCGTATGCAGGGTGGCATCTCGTTCCTCGCCTCGGTGGGGTCTACGGCGCCGTTCGTCGGTCTGTTCGGTACGGTTTGGGGCATCTATCACGCCCTGATCGCGATCGGCATCGCCGGCCAGGCCTCGATCGACAAGGTCGCCGGTCCCGTGGGTGAAGCGCTCATCATGACCGCCCTTGGTCTTGGCGTGGCTGTTCCGGCCGTGTTGCTCTACAACTTCCTCGTCCGCCGCAACCGCGTCATCCTCGAGAAAGTTCGTGGCTTCGCTGCTGATCTGCAGACCTATCTCATCACGCGCGCGAAATAAGGCGTGAGCGGAATAACGCGGAGTCTGCCGATATGACAATCAAAGACGTGATGAAGACCGGGCAAGAAGAGGCTCAGCTTAACACCGACCTGAACGTGGTGCCTCTGACCGACGTTATGCTCGTGCTTCTCATCATCTTCCTGATCACCGTTCCGGTGGTTGTGAAGACGGTCAATCTGCAGTTGCCGGTGGTCTCGAATATCCCAACGATCACGAAGCCGGAGAACATCATTATTGCAGTGGACAAGAATGAAAATGTCTACTGGAACAATGCCCCGGTTGCCGACAATGCCGATCTCCTTGCACGCCTCAAGGAGAAGGCTCTCGTAAAGCCGCAGCCTGAAGTTCACGTTCGTGGAGATCATGACGTGCGCTTCGAGGCGGTGGGACGAGTGATCCTGGACTGTCAGCGAGCCGGCATCATGAAGGTCGGGTTCTTGACGGAACCTGAACTTCCAGGTGGAAGAACAGGTTCCTGACGGAGCCTGACTTCCGGCGAAAGGCCGGGTTCCTGATGGAGCCTGGTTTTTCGGACGGCGGTTGATCCAACGGTTTTTCTATTTGAGGTAATTTGCCATGGCCATGAGTGTTGGCGGAGCGACCGGCGACAACGAGCCGATGATTGAAATGAACACGACGCCGCTGATCGACGTCATGCTTGTTTTGCTCGTCATGCTGATCATCACCATCCCGATCCAGACCCATGCAGTGAAGCTTGACATGCCGGTGGGGGCGCCTCCCCCGCAGGTGGTTCAGCCGGTGGTGGTGGAGCTGGGTGTGGACTTTGACGGCACCCCGACCTGGAACGGCAACCCCGTTCCGTCGCGGAGCCTTCTCGACCAGTATCTTCAGATTGCGGCCAATACTGACCCGCAACCTGAAATTCATCTGCGGCCTAACCGTCTGGCTAAATATGGTGCGGTTGCTCGCGTGTTGGGCGATGCCCAGCGCATTGGCGTGACGAAGATTGGATTCGTCGGCCAAGAGCAATATATGGAATAAGGGAGCCAACGACGGTCGACTTAGCGGCGTTTTCGACGCCGACGGGACCGCGCTTAGAATTGAGATGAGGTCTCGGAACATGCTTACGGGTACACGTCGCGCGCTTTCTGTTGCGCTTCTCTTGGGAACAGCGGCCGTTGCCGGCCACGCCATCACCGGTCATTCTGTGGTGATCGGCACGGCCGAAGCCGCCGCCGTCAGGCCGGTCGTCGGCAAGCCCTTGCAGCAGGCACAGGCACTGGCTGCGAAAGGTGATTATAAAGCCGCGATGGCGGCGGTGAATCAGGCGGATGCCGCATCGGGCAAAACGGCTGACGAATCCAAGGTCATCGACCAGATGCGCAGCTATATCGCCGCGAAATCCGGCAACGCCTCCACGTATGAGGCGCAGATTGCCGCCGGAAAAGGCAATGCGGCGGTGGCGCGTAACCTGATCCGCGCGCATTACATGCAAAAAGAATATGCCAAGGTCATCAAGGACGCCGAAATCGTTCGCCGTTTTGGCGCGATGGATTCGGCCACACAGACCTTGATCGCACAGGCCTATTTTCTGTCGGGCAATTACGCTGGCACCATCCGCTTTCTGAAGGGGCGCACCGATCTGGACAGTGTGAAGCTGATCTATGGCGCCGCTTTCAAGCTGAACGACATGGTTGCGATTCAGGGTGCGCTTGAGCAACTGATCTTGGCGACCGGCAATGTCGAATACTGGCGCGGTGGCATTGAAATTGCCGAGCATCAGCGTCCGCTTACCGATCATCAGACACTGGATCTGCTGCGTCTGCGCGTTCTGACGGGCACTGTGCGCTCGGATACCGGCGGGGATGACGATTACTCCCAGCTTGCCCAGATTGCGATCCAGCTCGGCTTCCCCGGTGAAGCTCAGGCGGTTCTGGAAAAGGGCATGGCTGCTGGTGTCGTGAAGGGCGAGCGCGCCAATCGCCTGATGGCGATGGCCAAGGGCCAGGCCGACAAGCAGAAAGCGGCTTTGCCCCAGCTCGAAGCGCAGGCAAAGACCGGCGACGATCTGGTGAAGCTGGGTGAGGCGTGGGCCGGGTTTGGCGATACAGCCAAAGCGCAGGCCTTGATCGAGCGCGGCATCAAGCAGGGCGTCACCAAGACCTATGAGGCGGATATCGCGCTGGGTCAGGTGTTGCTGGCCAGAGGATCGCGCGACGCTGCTGCCAAGATCTTTGCCGCAGTGCCAAAGGCCGATATCAAGGGCTGGAACATCGCCCATCTGTTCAACATCTATGCGCGCAGCAGCGCGGCGACGGCGAGCAACGTGAAGACGCCGAAAAAGAAGAGATAAGCGCCGCGACAGAACATCTGGCATGGGCCGCCCGCGAAAGCTGGCGGCCTTTTGCTTTTGGCATGATTGGTGCGCGTGTTTTGGCGGCCACCTTGCGTTAGGCTGATGCGATGGAAAGGGCGCGAGAATGGGTTTGAGCGACGCCGAGATCGAAGCCCTGTTGCTGAGCTTTCGCATTTCATCCGTCGCGGTGCTGGTGGCGCTGCCATTTGCGCTGGCGGCGGCGCTGTTGCTGGCGCGGCGTAATTTCCCCGGCAAGGTTTTGATTGACGCGTTGCTCCATGCGCCGCTGGTGCTGCCGCCGGTGGCGGTGGGCTATCTGCTGTTGATCGCCTTTGGCACGCGGGCGGGGCTGGGGGGCTGGCTCTATGAGAGTTTCGGCATCCGCTTTGTGTTCAACTGGACGGGCGCGGTGCTTGCCTCTGCATTGCTGACCTTCCCCTTTCAGATGCGCGCGATCCGGCTGGCGCTGGAGGCGGTGGATAGCGGGCTGTCAGATGCGGCGCGGACATTGGGGGCGGGCGCGGTGGACCGGTTTTTCCATGTCACCCTGCCGCTGGCGCTGCCCGGCGTGGTGGTGGGGGCGATCACCGCCTTTGCGGCCAGCCTCGGCGAGTTCGGGGCCATCATCACCTTCGTCTCCAACATTCCGGGCGAAACGCGCACGCTGCCGCTGGCGATCTATACCGCGCTCCAGACGCCGGGCGGGGAGCGGGCGGCGGCGCGGCTGGCCGGGTTGTCGATCCTGCTCGCGCTGGTCTTCATGACGGGTGCAGAACTCGCCCAGCGCCGTGCCCGAGCACTTTACGGATGAGTATCGAGCTTTCGCTGCGCCATGTGCTGGGGGATTTTACGCTGGATGTCGCGTTCCAGCGCGCTGGCGCAGGTGTGACGGCGCTGTTCGGCGCGTCTGGCGCAGGCAAAACCTCCATCGTCCATGCGATCGCCGGGCTGGTGCGCCCGCGCGAGGGGCGCGTGGTGATTGGCGGGCGGGTGCTGTTCGATTCGGCAGCCGGAATTGATCTGCCGGTCGAGGCGCGGCGTGTTGGGTTGGTGTTTCAGGATGCAAGGCTGTTTCCGCATCTGACGGTGGAGGGGAATTTGCGCTTTGGCTGGCGGCGGGCACCCGCGCGGGTCAGTGAGGCCGAGGTCACACACATTGTCGAGATGCTGGATTTGCAGCCGCTTTTGCAGCGTCGCCCGGCGCGGCTTTCGGGCGGGGAGAAAAGCCGGGTGGCACTGGGGCGGGCGCTTCTGGCAGCGCCTGAACTTCTGTTGCTGGATGAACCGCTGGCCGCCCTCGATGCGGCGCGCAAGGCCGATATTCTGCCCTATCTCGAAAGGCTGCGTGATGAAGCGCTTGTGCCGGTGCTCTATGTCAGCCACGCGGTCGATGAAGTGCTGCGGTTGGCCGATTCGGTTGTGTTGCTGAAAGACGGGCACGTTGCCGGTGAAGGCTCGGTGTTTGATTTTGCCAGCGGCGAAATCGGCGACATGCAAATTGCCAGCGGTGCGGTGATTGAGGCGGCCGTATTGGCCCCGCGCGCGGATGGGTTGAGCGCGCTGGGTTTTGATGGCGGCGAGTTGCTGGTGCCGAAGCTGGAGGCGGCAGCAGGCAGGCGGTTGCGGGTGCGGATACGCGCCGAAGATATTCTGCTCGCGCTGGAGCCGCCGCGTGCCATCAGCGCCAACAATGTGCTGGCGGCGAACATTACGGGGATTCGCCCATGTGGGGCAGGGCAATGTGATGTGCATCTGGCGTGCGGGGCCGCCAAGCTGGTGGCGCGCATTACGGCGGCATCTGTGGCGCGGTTGGGTTTGGCCGAAGGGCATTGCGTCTATGCGGTGGTGAAATCGGTGATCCTTGATCCCCATGCTTTACGCGGCGCTGAACCGGGGTGATGATGGGCGCCTGCCGTTGGAGGTACTGATGCCGCTCATTCCCTATGCCGATCCTGAAAAAATGCCCGAAGATGCGCGCACGATGTTGGAGCGTCTGCCGCGGCCGCTCAATGTTTTTCGCATGTGGGCCAATGCGGGCAGTAGTTTTGTCGCCGGAATTCGCCATGGCAATGCGATCCTCTCCAAGCAGAAATTATCGGCGCTGCGGCGCGAATTGATTATTCTGGCGGTGGGGCGGATCGAGGGGGGAATTTACGAATTCGCCCAGCATATTCCCATTGCCCTGGCCGTGGGGTGCCGCGACGATCAGATCGCGGCGCTGGAAACGGCGCGCTTCACCGACAAGGCGTTTGACGAGGCCGAAAAGGCGATGCTGCGTTTGGTGCGCGAGGTCGTGCTGGATGTGAAGGCGCGCGCGGAAACGGTGGAAGCAGCCAAAGCGTTTTTCGATGCGCAGGAGATTGTGGAAATCATCTGGACCACAGGCTTCTACATGACCATCGCGCGGCTCACAGAGACAACGGGAATCGAGGTCGATGCGGTGCGTGTGCCGAGCTTTGAAAAACTCAGATAGCGGGCGGTGCTTTAGCCTTGAAAACAAGGCGTTTCGACAGTGTGAAGTTGAATACAAGCCCCACCGCAGTACCCACGACAAGGGCGAGATAGCGATTGTCGAAAGGCGGGGGCGCCAGTGCGACCACGGCCGAAAAGGTTGCGTAGTTCAAACAATTTCCAATGGCGTTGGCGCCTGCAAATTTCAGCCATTCGTGCAGGATGCCGCGTTTGCCGCTGGCGGCGCGATCGGCGAAGGTGAGTGTACGGTTGCCGAGCCATGTGCCGACCATCGCGGTCAGGATGGAAAAGGCGCGCGCCACATAGGGGCTCGCGCCGCACACCTCGTTCAGCAGCACGAACACGGATGTGTCGATGACGAAGCCGAACCCGCCGACAATGCCAAAACGCAGAAAGCGCGAGGCGAGAAGCCCGCGCACCAATCTTTCGGCGATGGTCACGGCAAGGTCAGGCCGTGCGGGCTGGGGATGGCGAGATAGGCCATGCGCTTGTTCTCCCAGCGCCCTTGCGTGACGGTGTCGAGGATCACGCCGCTTACCAGCGACAGGAAGCCGAGCAGCATCAGGCTGGTGGCGAGCACGGCGCTGGGCAGACGCGGCACCAACCCGGTCTCGAAATATTCGCGGATCACCGGTATGCCGAAGCACAAGGATGTCGCCGCCAGCACGGCAAAGATGGCGCTGAAAAACACCATCGGGCGTTCTTCGCGCACCAGCCCCGCAATGGTGAGCAGAATTTTGAATCCGTCCCGCCAGGTGTTGAGCTTGCTGACCGAGCCGACGGGGCGCTCCTTATAGGGCGTATCGACTTCGGCGAAAGGCATCATCAAACGTACGGCATGGACCGACAACTCGGTCTCGATGCCAAAGCCCTCGGCGGTGAAGGGGAAGGATTTGACGAAGCGGCGCGACATCACCCGGTAGCCGGTCAGCATGTCGAGCAGCTGAACGCGGAACATGGTGGCGGTGAGGCCGGTGAGCATGTGGTTGCCCCAGACATGGCCTCGGCGATAGGCATCGGTCTTGGTGGCGATACGGCGGCCCGACACGATGTCCAGCCCCTCGTCGATCAGCTTGGCGCACAGCTTGGGCGCAGCGCTCGCATCATAGGTGTCGTCGCCATCGACCAGAATGTAGATGTCGGCCTCGATGTCGGCGAACATGCGGCGCACCACATTGCCTTTGCCCTGCCGCATCTCCTGCCGCACGATGGCGCCTGCCGCATGGGCGCGGGCCACAGTCTGATCCTTGGAGTTATTATCGTACACATAGATGTCGGCGCCGGGCAGGGCTTTGCGGAAATCATGCACCACCGCGCCAATAGCGGCTTCCTCATTATAGCAGGGAATGAGGATGGCAATTGTCGCGTTGCGTTCGATCATTGTGCGCCAGGTGGTTTGGCCGCCAGGGGGCATAGACGATAAAGCCCTGACAGGTTGGATTCGAACACTCTGCATTCCAGCCAGCGAATGGCAAGGTGATAGTCGGCCAAAGCCTCGCGCGCCCGGCCCATGTCATAGGCATCGGCCAGAAGG